>QQTW01003081.1_pt1 | contig 12246 bp, 16 predicted proteins | sample 1904831 | NCBI WGS metagenome assembly QQTW01 (sample SAMN09435610, study PRJNA476489) | Subsurface metagenome, whole genome shotgun sequencing project. | reverse complement strand
CTCGACTAAACAACCCCGTGTTGACATAGGGCAAAATCCACCAGTAAGTTTGTCCGGTTTGAGGTTGAACAAACGCATATAGCCACAACCACTCCCGCTTCCAATTAACTGTAGCGATGGGCTGTTCTCCCAGTTCCACCCAGATGCGTCGCGCTATTGGGTGTAACCCAATCCTATGCTCATCTTCACTCCATACTTCAACGTCGGCGTCTGGGTGATCGGTCTGGATTTTCTCCACTTCCTCGTGCAGTTTTTTTTTCCAAGCCTCTTGCTCATCCGGGTCAGCCTCTTGGTGTTGAGGGCGAGGCACTCGCAATCGCATCCGCATCTGTTTGAGATACTCCCACCCCTGTTGCTGACTAATCGGCTGACCGATTAACTCACTCAAGTAATCAGCTACTTTACGCCCATTCCACAATCCCCCATCTGGTGCAGATCCTTTTAATGCCTGCCAGAGATTAGCTTGTTGTAAATCATCTAGCAGTGGAGCGGCACCAGGATTGTCCTGTCTTCCATCCCCCAAGGTTTCTGGTCCGATGCGGTTGTATCCCCAAACCAGTTCATAAATCCAACTGCGACTGTAGCCCGTGATTTCTGCTACGTCTTCGGTGCGGCGGCCAGTAGCTAACAACCAGATGATTTGATAATGAGAGCGCTCAATCGGTTCTTTGGCTCGACGATACCGGTGTTCGAGTTCCTCTAAGCTCAAATAGGGGGCAATCGTAATCCGTTTGGGCATGATGCAACACATCATCGCAGGCTGGCTACCGAGATTATACTATGGGCGTTCAAGCTGACTTGATATTACAGCCTTAAACGGTACGATTAGCGGCGAAATTGCCGTAACCGGAGCATTACCACCTGGGTTACAGCCATCCTTCGATGTTGACTTTGAACTCCTCGGTCAAGATTGGCAATGGGGGACGTATACAGTTGATGAAGCAATTGCTAGAGGGACTTTTGAAGATGGCGTTTTGACGCTGTTACCCTTGCGACTCGATCTCGGTGAGGGACTTATCGCCTTTACCGGACAACTAGGAGAGGAACTTTCGGGACAATTGCGAGTCGTCAGCGTACCCGTAGCAACCTTACAGCCTTTTCTAGACCGCTTACCAGAAGCATTACTATTTGATGTCACCGGACTGTTGAATGCCCTTGTCACCCTAGCAGGTAGTTTAGAAAATCCCCAAGCGATCGGCGAGGTGGCACTGGTGGAAGGAAGCTTGAATCAACAACCGATCCAGGCAGCCCAGCTGAGCTTTAACTATAACTCTGCGCGGTTGAGTTTTGCCAGCGACGTATTGATATCTGGTACTCAACCAGTTGAAATTACAGGTAGTATCCCCGTATCGCTGCCTTTTGCCTCTGTGCAGCCGGATAGCGATCGCATTAAGATCGATGCTAACGTCCAAGATGAAGGCTTGGCGTTGCTAAATCTGTTTACAGATCGAGTCACTTGGGTAGAAGGGCAAGGGCGACTGCATCTAGCCGTACAAGGAACTTTAAATCAGCCAAACGTGACGGGAAATGTTGTTGTTAAGAATGCCACGTTGAAAGCTCAGGTTTTACCCGCACCGCTAACCGATGTGACGGGAACGATTCAATTGAATGGCGATCGCATTGTCGTCCCAGGCATCAGCGGACAATACAACAATGAAGGAAAAATCACAGCTGAAGGAGTTTTACCGATTTTTGCCCAAGAAACGACAGATAATCCCCTCACTGTGTCGCTAGACAATTTAGATGTTGCCTTGGAAAGCATTTATCAAGGGGGAGTCAGTGGCGATGTTGTCATTACAGGTACGGCATTCGAGCCTGACATCGGCGGTAAAATAGAATTGATGGATGGTGAAATTGCCTTGGGAGGCAGGGAAGCAGCTCGCTCAGCATCAGGCGGCGCAACTCCTACCGATATACCAGCAGCCAGTGGTGAAACTCATGCTGCTCCAGACAGATCGCCGATAGAATTAGCAAATCTCAGGTTGATTTTAACTGAAGATGTGCGCGTTACCCGTCAGCCCATCCTCAGCTTTGAGGCGGCAGGCGATTTAACTATTAACCCGGCAGTGTGAGAGTAGGCAGGGTAGGAGGGCGAATTGATAGCATAGAGGTATGAACAAGACAGATGCTCGATTGCTCAATCCCACCATTCAAAATTACCTGCGTCAACAGGCGATTCGACTACGCGAACAAGGCAAACCAATTGGAGAAATTGCTCATTATCTGGGGGTACATCGCAACACGGTTTCCGGGTGGTGGCAACAGTACCAGCAGCAGGGAGAAGCGGCACTCGAACAGCAACCGCGTGGGCACAAATTGAACGAAGGTCGGACGCTCTCGTCCAACCCAAGAGGCAATCGTGCAACAGCAGATGCGCGAGCATTTTCCGGATGAGTTGAACATTGATAGTGCGTTATGGACACGTCAAGCGGTGTGTTGCCTGATTGAGCAGCGGTGCGGGGTGAGGATGCCAATTCGCACAGTTGGAGAGTATCTCAAGCGGTGGGGAATGACACCGCAAAAACCATTCAAGCGGGCGTATGAGCAAGACCCGAAACGGGTTGAAACCTGGCTCAAGCAGGAGTACCCAGCGATTCAAGCGCGTGCGGAAGCAACAAGGAGCAGAGATTGCGTGGGGCGATGAAGCGGGCGTGCGCTCGGATGCCCAAGTCGGACGAGGCTATGCGCCAGTGGGAAAAACACCAGAGATTCACCTCAGTTCGCAACGGGCACGCTTGAACTATATTGCCAGCATCAGCAATTCCCGGCACTGTGCGCTTCATGCTTTACACAAAGAAGTTCACAGCCCAAGTGTTGATTGTGTTTCTCGAACGCCTGATTGCCAAGCGCAAACAAAAGTTGATGTGGATTGTGGACAGACATCCAGTTCATCGCTCTGACGCAGTTAAGCAGTGGTTAGCGCAACACCCTAATGCCATTGAGATGATTTACCTGCCGCCCTACGCACCGCAATTGAACCCAGCCGAGTATCTCAACTGCGATCTCAAGCAAGGGGTGCACTCAAAGCCACCGACTCGCAATCAGACCCAGTTGAAGAAACGAGTGCGGTCACATCTGCATAAATTGCAAAAGTTACCCCAACGGGTCAAGCGGTATTTCCAGCATCCTTTTATCGCTTATGCTGCTTAAGCAAATACACCCTCTATGATTGCCGGGTTAATATTAATGGCACGTTAGATAACCCGCGTCCCCAAGGAGTTGTCAAGCTCACAGGCGGACAAGTGAATTTATTTACCACTCAATTCACCCTAGCCCGTGGCGAAGAACAAACGGCGCAGTTTACTCCTAAAGGGGGTTTAGACCCCATTTTAGATATTCAACTAGTGGCAACTGTACCGGAAACGACTGGCAGCATCAGAATTCCCACTTCACCTTTTTCAGGAGAAATTGCCGACGTACCGACAACAACTAATTTCGGTACTCTTCGCACCGTGCGCGTGCAAGCAGCAGTAGAGGGACCAGCGAGCGAATTGGCAGAAAATTTAGAGTTAACCAGCGAACCCAACCGCAGCGAACAGGAAATTATCGCTCGGTTGGGCGGCTCTTTTGACAATACTCTGAGTCAGGACGATCCGACTTTAGGACTTGCCGCGATCGCTGGTTCTACTTTATTGGGCAACCTGCAAGATAATATCGGTGAAATCGGACAAGCGATCGGCATTGACGAGATTCGCGTGTTTCCTACAATTGTTACCGACCAAACATCAGAGGTTTCGGTACTTGGTTTAGCTGTAGAGGCGATTTTCGATATTACAAACGATCTTTCCGTATCGCTGTCGCGGGTGTTTGCTGCCGACGATCCATTTCGATACAACTTGCTCTATCGACTCAACGACCAAATTCTAGTTAGAGCTTCCACGAATTTTTCCGGCGAAAGTCGGCGGAGATTGAGTACGATCTGCGGTTTTAAAAGTCACGCAATATGAAAAAAATCAAATACATTTTCCTCGGTTTACTAGGATTAATGGGCGCTCTCCTACTTTGGGGATTGCTAGAGCCATACATAATTGATCCTCAAGAAGAAGTAGCAGTAATTCCAAATCTTCCCAGTGCTTGGGAAGGGCAGCGAGTCGCAGTAATTGGCGATTGGCAAGTCGGAATGTGGTTGGATAACACTCTGACTATCCGCCGGATTGTCCAGCAATTAATCGAGGAGCGTCCTGCACTCATACTGATTGTGGGTGATTTTATCTATCATGCCAGCGAAGATCCGAGTCAAGAAATCAGTCAGGTAATTGAACTAGTTCGCCCATTACCTGCTTCTGGCATTCCAACTTATGCTGTTTTAGGCAATCACGACTATGCCTTGGCTTCTGACAAAGACTCTCCCGATCGGTTATTAGCGACTAAACTGGAACGGGAGCTTGAAACTGTTGGCGTTCAAGTCTTGCAAAATCAGGCAGTTACTCTAAAAATACCTAGAAAAAGCGATCGCTCCTCAATGACAGCAGAAACTCCACCACCCCTATATTTGGTAGGGATAGGTTCGCACTGGGCAGATAACGATCGCCCCGCAGTTGCCCTCGCACAAGTGCCAGACAAAGCTCCCAGATTTGCCATGATGCATCATCCCGACTCGTTTGCTAAATTTCCGCCCAACACTGCACCTATAGCTGTAGCAGGACACACCCACGGCGGACAAATTCGCTTGCCATTCTTGCCAGAGCGGACTTGGTTATCTTATGTCAAAGATGACGAGGTGTACGCTGACGGCTGGATTGACGGCTACGGAGAGCCAGGAAACCATCTCTACGTGAATCGAGGCATCGGTTTTAGTCTCGTTCCCATCAGAATTAATTGTCCGCCTGAAATTACTTTTTTCACTCTGCGGCAAAGCCCTTAGCTGGCTACTCACACTTAATTCAATAACTCGGTCAATCGCTCGGCGGGTAGAGATTGTACGAGATCGATTTCAAGTGGAGCTTGACTAATGGTTTGAGCAAAAGCCGCACTCAAATAAGGGCGATATTGTGGTTGGTTTGCAATATAAGTTTGAAAGAAAGCCGTACTGAGTATATTGATATAGCGACGAGCTAGAGCGGGGTTTGGACCGATCAGTTGAGTTGGAATCGTCAGCGGCTCATCAACTGGATTTTCTACCCCTAAAGCGGAAAAGTGGGTTCCATCTTCAAGCAAAATCAAATATTTTTCTGGAGCAGTTAACCACGAAAAGGGCTGGATCTGTTCTGCTAAGGCTGGTGCAACTCGATCGGCACCACTACTGACGATTGCCACTGGAATTTGAATTTGCTTCAGTCCGGCTTGCCCAAACACGCTGCTAGCAATTGGATTAATCGCCATCGCCGCTTTAATTCTTGGATCGCGTAAATTGTAATCTCGGCGCGTTAAGCCCAAGGCGCGACACTGCAACAGTAGCGAAGCATTAAACAGCTGGCTATCTTCGCCGCAGTTATTTCGCAATTGAGCAAAATTCAGTTCGCCACCAGCTAAAGCTAGCGCCGTATAGCCACCGAAAGACTGACCGATAATCCCGACTTGTTGTAAATTCAACTCAACATTTGGGCTAGCAGCGTCAAGACCTTCTAGTTCATTGAGCAAATACGTTACATCCAGAGGACGGTTAATAAATTCATCTGGCTCCACAACCGCATCGTACCTACCACCAAGTACCGATCGCAACCGTTCGGCACCACTGCCCAAATGCTCGGGAACGGCAACAGCAAAACCGTAACTCGCCAGTCGTTGAGCTAAATACTCAAACGTCATGCGGTTAGAACCCAGACCGTGAGAGATGACGATGACTGGAATTTGGTAATTGGTAGTTGGTAGTTGATAGTTGCTTCCTTGTCCTCCTTGTCTTTTTTGTCTTCCTTCTGTCTCCTGTCTTCTGTCTCCTGTCTCCCTCGGTAAATAAAGATCGGCAACAAAAGCGCGCTTGCGACGAGGATTGTCAACTGTAAGGGTCTGCTTGTTCCAACTAAATGAACCTGGCTGGCGGATGCTTGGTAACTGGGAGAAATTAATATTTGACTGGCTTGTAGCCGCGACTGCCGCTTGCCGTTCGACTAGAGCGATCGCTTGGTCTGTTTGATTAATCAGTCTTTCGATCTCGTTCACAATCTGAAGACTGCGCCGTAAGTTAACCCGAATGCCATCGGTAGGAAACTTCTTTAACACGTTCAGCAGCGTCAAGCCATCTGAATCGGCTGCTGCTAAAATCAGTGCTGCGCGTAGAGCATAGAAACCAGATAAACGGGCTTCGGTCTGAACTAACTCTCCTAAGCGTTGTAATAATTGTTTGCCAATTGGTGTGTAAAGGAACTGCGAGACTTCCACCGGATTGAGATCGATCTGCGTTAGCAATACGCGACGCAATTGCGCTAACTGTTGCGGACTGAGATCTTGAGCATAGAAGGCTAGTTCGTCTGTCAGTTTACCTTCTTCGGCATATGTTTCTAGAGCCTCAATAGGAATAGAACTTTCTAAAGCAGCATAAGAAAGATAAATTCTTTCAGCTGCTACTGTGGGTTTTTGTAGCCCTGCTATTGGTAATAGGAACATTGGAAGTAGGACTAAAATCCATCTTGGTGATCGCCCCACGAAACGAAACAAACGGGCAACTGACAAAAAGTTTTGCTCCATATAAACTCAGGTAAATTAAATACACGCCAAAGATCTACTGGCTCTATGACATAAAAGTAAATTTAAGCGCGATCAAACGCTGCGAGACTCATAGATGAAAGCCTATATACTACCTGACTTTTCCCGTTAAGTGTTTCCAGCAAGCTGCCAACCCTCGCAAAGGTCGTGTAATTTTAGCCAACCACGCCACAGGACTTGGATTCCAATAGGAGTTTTACGCGTCCTGTTCCAGGTAGCCACCTAAACGAGCAACTGCGACAACAGCCCAATTGACTGTTAATACCTTGGGGAGTTTGGGTGATTTAGCTTTCAAAACCTTAAGAGTAGCGGGGATTAAGGATTTCACTCTTCGGCGACTGTAGGCTGAGTGCGATGTAGATAAGCCAAATGCAACAGTTCAACAGCAATCACACTCAAGAACCAAAGCTTGCTCTTCATGCCATCGGCAGCAAGTCTGTATCGCTCCACCTGGCAACCTGATTTGAGTATTTTGTGATACTCCTCTACGCGCCAACGATATGAATACCAACGTAAAATTGTGGTAGCCATGTCAACATCGGCGACAACTTCAGTAGTTAGCAGCATCCATTCAACAGGTGTTTCGCCTTCTGGGCAGTTCACTTCGGTGGCATAGACGGCATAAACTTGGAGTTCTTGTCACGGTTGTCAAAACGGTAAGGAGTACGGAGATTAACTAGACAATATCGAACTGCCAATTTGGTTTGACGGGTAGGACGCTTGGCAGTTTCTGGTAAATTAATTTCTAGCTCAAATCGGATGGGTTGGGCTGACACTTTACTCCACAGGCGCTCACTATCAGGGTCTAAACTACGGTTGTGGGCTGCCCGTACTAACACCGACGTATGCCGAAGTTGGCGTAATTGGTCAAAGACTTCCGCCATATCACGCAACGCGCGTCAAAGACATGTATTACACGGGTGGACGGACTGACTTTTTTCTCAACGCTTTTGGGTAGTCCTAAAGAGGAAAGGATGAGCGGACTGAAAGAGAAGCATTGTAGTGATGAATGAACAGCCAAATTGCCCCAATATGATTTTCCAGCTTCTTAGAGAAAGACAAGGTTTTGCGAATCAGTCGTGACACACGTTGCCGCAAGGTGCAATTAAACCGCTCGATGTAGCTCGTATTCCCAGTTTCTTTACCTACTGCTCGATGTCGCTTACTCGGTAAGGCAACTGGATAGTCAGACCAGAAATCGGTGTAGCAAACTGCACATTGGCGATACACGGCAGGTAATGAGTCCCACAAGGCTTGAGCCGACTTGCCACTGCGATCTCCAATGTAGCAGCCGACAATCTCACGGGTGTCAACATCAATCGCTAACCAGACCCATTGTTCATTGTCTTTGTCTTTGACAAATGACCAGAGTTCATCCATCTGTACCGTTAGGCGGTGCTTCGGCTTTGGGCTAACCTTCACCTCCTGAGGTACGGCTGCATAATTGGCGTTGACATAGCGAACGCAACCACTGTTCCGAAACCTTCATTACACGAGCAATTGCAGCTAAGGGAATCTTTTCTTTGTAACAGTCGGTCAATGATGGCGCGGTGTTCCTCAGGCACGGCTCTCCCGAAGCGGGTCTTCGACAAACTGGCGACCACACTCACGGCATTTGTAGTTTTGTTTGCTGTGACGGGTGCGACTGTTTTTGACTACAGCATCAGAGTGACAGGTTGGGCAAGATGGCAGGGCTTCAGGCATGAGTCAACAGTCAAACAATAGTCCACTATTCTCATTTTATCCTTTCCTTTTGAGGACTACCCTCACTCAGGGAGTCCATGTGGTCAGCACCGATGAGATGACGGGTATCCAGGCACTCTTTGCGCGCTCATCCAAGCCAACCGATGCGAATTGGACAGGTGGAGCTAAGGGAGTTTGAATACGTCCGTCACGGCACGCTCAGCCTGATTGCCAATTGGGAGATTGCTTTGGGGCGAGTGTTAACACCCTCTATCGGTGCAACGCGGAATGAATATGACTTCGCCAATCACATTGCCAACACGATTGAGACCGACCCAGAGGCGGCATGGGTTTTTATCGTTGACCAACTCAACACCCACAAATCTGCTTCTTTGGTGCGCCTGGTTGCTGCTTGCTATAACCTTGACATCGACTTGGGAGTCAAGGGTGAATCGGGCATCCTAGAGTCGATGCACACCCACCCGTGCTGCCTTTCTGAGTGACCCCACTCACCGGATTCGCTTTGTCTACATCCCAAAGCACACCTCCTGGCTCAATCAGATTGAGTGCTGGTTCAGCATCTTGATGCGGCGTTTGCTCAAGCGAGGCAATTTCACGTTCACGGATAACCTGAAGCAGCAAATTTTGGACTTCATCGCTTACTTTAATCGCACGATGGCGAAGCCTTTCAAATGGAAGTTTGAAGGCTACCCAAAGGTGGTATACGCTGGTTAATTATTTCTGCCGGGATGCACTAGTGGTGGTGCACAAGTTGCTCTTGGTGCAGCCCACTACCTAGACCAGTGGTTAGATGCACAATGAGTTGTGCTTTCTATTGGGGGTGTTTTTGATGGTACAGATGGTTTCAACGCGGCTGAGCGTGTCTACCACCTCCAAGGTCGTAGAGACTGGATTGAAGATATAGGCAACATTGTGTTCCCATCGCGTTGGCCCTTGACAGTTGGCTCCCCGTTTAATCAAGCCCGTCAGCAGGGAAATTATATATTGCGCATTAGTGGTCCCCACACCCATGATGGTCCTACAGGCTATTTTGGTAAAAACCTAGTAAGGGCAGATAGCATTACCTACGTAAATTTAACAATTCAACAGGTTAGCCAACTGCCAATTTGGCCTGTTCAGAAACTTGACATTTGTAAGCAGACGGGTAGCAGCAGTGACTAGAAAATTTGAAATTAGATGTCAATAGGAGCATCAGGGTAGCAAGCGCACTTCATGTTGCACTAATTGGCTTTAGTTTTGGCGATTGCCTAGTTTGGTTCATTTCTGCGCCAACAAGTCTTCCTTTACGGCTCTGGATTGTGGCGGGACAATGCCTGAATATCAGCACGCAACGCTGTAACTTCGGCACGTAGCGCTTCGATGGACTTAGTACCCGCTATTTCTGCTTCGTCGGATTCGGCATCGCGGCCTACAAAAAATGTGGAGATCGTCGCTGTCAAGTAGCCAAACACAGCGAAAGCGTACAGCGCCAGGATAAAGCAAAGCACCCGCCCCTCTGGGGTTTGCGGCCAGTATTCCGAGCCCAATGTCGTCATAAGCATGGCTGTCCACCACAGGGCGCTGCCGTAGTCATTTAGACCGCCTCCATCCTGTGTGTTTCTTTCAAATGCATACATCCCGGCTGCTCCTACCAGCGTAATAACTAGCGTTAGCGCCACGACGTAGCCGAAACCGCGACGACCTAAGCTGCCACTGAGCGCACGCATACCACGGTTAGTACGTGTGATCGCACGTACTAATTGCAATCCACGGGCAGCTCGTGCCGTTCGCAGCACACGTAGAACTCGCGCGATCCTGACGACGCGCAGTGCTGGCAATAGTAGAGCGCTCGCAGTCAACCAGTTGCTCTTAAGATAAGCTACCTTGCGTGGAGCCAGAGTGAATTTGAGTGTGAAGTCTAGAACAAATATTCCCCAGATCGCCCAGCCGATGACTGCAAGCAGGGGACTCAAACCCCAGGTCAACTCAATGACAAACAGTACTAGCCACCCGAAGCTGAGCACAAGCATTGGCGTTTCTAGCCAGTCTTCAAGCTGTTGCAAAACCTCGCGTCGTTCTTGACTAAGTGCCTGCTTTTCAGATGTACTAGGGTTATTCATTGCTGTAGTGCTCTCACTGCTGCCTGGTAGCGCGACTCCACATCCAATCGATCCAACTCCTCCGACACGCCCTCTTGGCTGCCGCGCTTAATCATGTCGGCATGACGCAGCAGCGCCGCGCGGTCCTTGTTGTTGCGGGTGTACGCCGCAATCACTGTGATCGCCTCTAACAAGCGGATCGTTACCGCTACATCCTCTGTGCTGTACTGTCGAATCTGGTTGAAGGCGGCATCGATAGCGATCGCAAACGTCACTGGTTCAGCAATTACGCGCAGGTTGTTGTCGTCATCATAGCGGTATGGGGAGGGGATATCCCTTTGGGCTAGGTGGGACAGCCCGACGCTAAGTCGGTCAATACACCTGATCGCAGTGAACGGATCATTGACAGCAGGAGAGATGGCGCGGAGTGCAATCTCGACCAACTGATTGATCGGAAACTCTACATCCTGCTGCTCAGTACGTTCCTTGCCCAGAATAAAGGCATCGTTGATCTTATCGGTAAGTTTCTGATTCACATGTTTCCCAGGCCAGACCATAACCAGATCACTGCCAGTGACAACAAACTTTCCTGGTCGATACTTAAGGCGCAACAGAAGCTTGTGCTGACGGGCGATCTTCATCAATTTTTCGTTATCAATTGCTTGGAGATAACCGCTGCCAGTAGCTCTAATCGGGTAAGCTTCCTCGTCGAAACCTGCTGGGATTTCCCCAACGTGCCGCTTAGATTCCGACACACTGTGTCCGATTTTTTCTGGAAAGAGCCGCTCAATAGCATCGTTTAGATCGGCACTAACTTCAGAGATCACGTGCGACGCCTGGATTATGGTTGACGCGTGATTGATAAAGTAAATCAACACGCCAATGCTGGCGATCGCAAGCATTATGCCGATTGTGACCGATATCTGCGGCACAAACACGTCGTAGTCTTCTCCACGGACTGTCCGCAGTACGAGCAAGCAGTATATGAACGTGGCAATGAATGTGCCCAAGACAACTTGATTGCCCGTGTCCTGCATAAAGTTACGCAGCAGTCGTGGACCGAAATGTGAGGAAGCAAGCTGGAGCGCAACGATCGTGATCGAGAAGGCTGTAGCGGCAACGGAAATCATCGAACCAGCGACGGCTGAAAGCAGCGTGCGCGCACCATCCGGTCCGCCAGTGTAGATCCAGCCCAACTTTTCAATTGGCCCAATTTTGTCTGCCCGGTCAAGCGTTAGTGTCATGAACGCCAGGGCGATCGCTACGATCGCCATCAGCGTTGGTACAAACCAGTAGCTGGAGTGGAGCGAGTCCCAGAGTTTGGCGAGCTTGATGTTTTTCATTTGTCATCGTGAGCAGTTGAAGTGCCTGAGCCCTTGCCTTCTGCTTCACTGCCGTTTCTTTGCGCCCGCATTTCGGCAAGCCTCCTAAGAGAGCCGCCAATGCTGCGTGGCTGTGGCACTTCCTTGGTTCCGGGTGGCCATCCTTCACGCTGGCGATCGCGATCGCCGTCTGTCTCCTCGGTTTGGTCGTGGAAGAGGATCTGTCGAGTCGGATAGGGCAAGTCGATGCCATGTTCCACGTATAGCTTGTTCTTAATCGCAGTGATTACCTTGTCCCGCGAATCAAGAGCATCCGCACGCCGTGGCGGTTTGATCCACCACCGAGCGCGAATGTTCACGCTACTTTCGCCAAGTTCCATCACCAGCACGTCGGGAGCGGGATCTTTCAAGACCCCGTTCACGCTGTGGATTGCTTCCAGCATTAATTGCTTCGCTTGGTCGATGTCGTCGCCGTAGCCGATGCCGACATCGTACTCCAG
>QQTW01003080.1_pt1 | contig 12249 bp, 14 predicted proteins | sample 1904831 | NCBI WGS metagenome assembly QQTW01 (sample SAMN09435610, study PRJNA476489) | Subsurface metagenome, whole genome shotgun sequencing project. | reverse complement strand
TCCCCACCCCTCCCTCATTCCCCCCCCTCTGCTTCCTCCTCTTCTTTGTCTCCTCCCTCCTCATCCTCCTCAGAGCAGCAGCAAGTCGAATCCCTCGACGACAAAGAACTCGCCCTTCAGCGCGACCGTCTCGCGCACGCGCAGTCCGTGCTGCCGATCAACTCCAACGACAAACGAGGGAAGTGGAAGGGAGTGAGGCGGAATCGGCATGATAGGGAAGATGTCGTTAGTCAGGACAGGATCAGGGACGCGGTCGAGGCGTGGCATTTGGCGGACACGGAGGCTTGGCGGTTCGTGCGGGCTTGGGGCGCCAGGGGCCGGCTGGAGAGGCAGAGGTGGGAGGAGGAGGAGAGGGCGTTTGCCGGCGGGGGAATGAGGGAGGGGTGGGGAAGGTGGTTCGATCGGTAGTTGAGGGGTTGAACGCGTTACTGAAGTGTAAGGGAAGGAAGGGATCGGATAGTACGTTCGTCGGAGGTCGGAGCCACTCTCGTCTGTCGGATATTCTGTGGAGACACATGGCGTTGTTTCTCGAAGTGGGCAGCACATACTGGATTAGCGATGGAATGCTGCAATGCACGAATACATTGGTTGCATTCTTGGATGGGCTAATTTAATATACATGCGTATGGCATTGCTATTCCTTGATTTTCCGCGTCAGCCGACAGTCCTCGTCTGGCGGGTCTGTTCAGACACTAATTCAAAGTAGTAACGAGATTGGATAACCGCCTGCCGTATGAAACGCCGTTGAGCAAAGTATGATACATGCGCGTTCTGGCCACAGAGCGCCACAGGGCCGCATGGGAGAAACTTGGAGAGCCAACGATACGCCTACCGAACGGAATCATCGAGAGAGGGTTCCTCAGAGCCTAGCCGTGGGCCTCACGAAGACCCCTGCTCACCCGGTTGCTGCCCGCCCTGCTGCTGCTGCTGCTGCCCCTGAGCCTGCAGGCTCTGGTACCATAGCGCGACATAATTCTGATAGCCGCCGTATGCAGCATACGGATCCGCGTCTCCGGTAGAAGGTTGTTGTTGGCCATGGGGTTGCGGGTCGCTGGCCATCTGGCTGTAGGATGGTCGAGCTGGGGAGTTGTATTGATCGCTGCGGTCATAGCCTGTGCGGTTGTTGTCGTCCCGTTGGCTGTAATTGTCGGGTCGGTAGGATTGTTGCTGTTGGTTGGGGCGGTTTTTCTCGCCCTGGTGGGAAGGTATCAGGAAAACTGGGGATAGGAAGAGGGAGATTGAGGGGACGGTGCGGGCTAGGGGGGAATGGATACGGGAAGGAGGCGAGGAAGGCAGCGAAGAGGGAGACTCACAACCGCGTGGACTTTATCCATAATGGCGCGCTTTGCGGCTTCGATGGAACCCCGGGAACCGACGAGACCGATATCACGCTCGATGTCGCGGCCGTTGGGCTGGGAGACGTTGATCTTGCAGCCGGTGGTTTGTTGCATGTCTTTGATTGTTTCGCCGCCTAGGTGAGAGCGTCAGCTACTAAAGCTAGGGACAAAAAAAAAGTAGGAGCTTACCTTTTCCGATGATCATTCCCACGGCTTCGGAAGGAACCGTAATGTTGTCGTTGATCTTGTCATCGCCTCCGCCTCCACCAGCTCCCATGAACGGATTTTGTCCTCCTCCTCCTCGGACAGGCTCACGATTGGCGTTCTGAGAGTTCATATTCTTGGTGTCACTGTCGACGATCTCCATGATCAGTTGCCTCGCAACAGCTGCGGCTTGCGGCGTCCCAATGAGATTGACGGGGCGAAGGCCATTGACGCTCTTCTCCTCACCGACGATGTTGACGTGACATGCGCTTCGTTCTTGCAAATCACGAATCGTTTCTCCTCCTCTGCCAATGATGAGACCAACGGTTCTATTCGGGACTAAGATCTGCTCAGCATCCTCTCCTGCTCGCAAGGCTGGCGCGTGTGTCCCAGCGTTCTTCACGCCGATGGAGAGCTGCGTCTTGCCTAGCTCTTTCCCATTGTCAGTGATGATACGGTGGATCTCTCGCTTGGCGTCGTCTCGTGCTGCGCGGGTTCCGGAAATCTTGCATTGCCGTAGCGGTCCGCTTGATTCGGGTCCTGTCAGGAATTGGACACGAGTTGCGGTCTCGTTTTCGACTCGTCTCAGATTCTCTCCCTGCCGCCCGATGATGAGACCGACGAGGTTGGATTCGATGGTGATGGTTTCGTGGCCGTCATCACCGCCGCGACCGGGTGGAGACCGATTGCCAAAGCCCCCGCGGCCTGTGACTGGGGAAAAGTTGCGGCGTGGTGAGAGCGACCGGTCACGGTTGTAGGAACCTCCATCTCTTCTTAGGTCACCGCGACGCTCATCACGGTAAGGGTTGTAATTGTCGCGGAAATTGTCGCGGATGCGGGGAGGAGATCTGGAGCGGGATCGAGAACGGTGATAGCTACGACCAGCGAGTCTCGGGTCACCGTCACGATTTGAGGCTAAAGCAAGGCAAGCGTAAGCAAAACGGGTCGTCCCTGAATGGATGGATCAACGGTCATGGGTCATCTTACGGCCACCATAGGAGATACCCTTTTCGGCAGCAAAACCACGTGCCCTAGCGAGTGCATCTGCTAAGCTCACTGATCCTGAGTTCGACGGTTTAATATTACTGAGGTCAAGGCTTCCCGAGTTGCTTGGTTGAGGGAGTCCATACGGTGCGGCGACGATAGGAGGGGTTGGCGCAGGGTATGCAGACTGATATTGCTGCTGTAGGGGTGACTGTTGCAATGGAGTCTGCCCTTGCAAAGGTGTGCCAACTGGGGGCCGTTGTGCAGCTGTTTATAGACGGTCAGATGAACATATGGCAGCATGACATTTTCTCAGAGAATCAATGGAACACACCCAAAGCGGCCAAGATTTGTTGAATATTCGGCTCAGCCATATCAAGGTCTCACACAAGATTCGATAGCAAGACGTTAATTCAGTTCACCAGCAGTTCACTCTCAAGCAAGCATCTGCATGTTCACCAGACTTTAGTATAGGCGTTGAATTCTCAGATCAAATTCAAGACAAGGTCATTAAAGGTGTTGGTGTTCGTATCACAGAAACGGCAGAGCAGCAGCTTGCCGATGTGTCACTTAGCTAATCAACTTTTCACGGAATCAAGGTAGAAGAAGCCGGTCAACAGAGCGCTAAAGTTGTCAATTGTTGACAGTTTTGCAGGTGAGGTGGACTGTTGAAGAAAACTTTCAGTGAAGTGGATTTAGAAATTTTGAGCTAGTCCATTTCCGGCTCAGCGAGTGTGGCGTCATCAAACTCCATCATCCGGAATTTGGAAGACAATCTAAGTAATGTTTCCCTACGCAAACTACGACCTATAACACAACCTAATTTGAGATCTCCAAAAAGCTAGAGAAAGAAAAAAGATATGTTTATATAGGTACTTCTCCCATTGGAATCTGATACCATTCGATGCTCTCTATAGGTCCACATATACCAATTGAAGGACCACATCCCAATTCGTCAAAGGGTTCAGAACCACAAGAAGCTATACAAAGATGGGCCGTGACACAAGCCTTCCTGACCGGCGCTCTCATCCCTCAGTTGCCAGTATAATGGCAGAGGATAAGCCGATTGGTTGAATATAGATCCGTCCCTCCTCATGTCCCCCAAATAGGACTTAAGACGCTTATCATTCGATCCCTCTCGTCCAAACGTTCTCAATTTTCTCTACAGTATACAAGAAAGCAATGAAATTCCATCGTAATTTCGTGAAAGTGCCGGACCATCCGCCCCCATCTGGATTAACAAGCCATTGGGAATTATGGCGGTCTCCATTGTTCATGGTGAAGGTGTCGAGAAACATGAATTTGTGAGAGATTAATATGTGATGATTCTTTGGGCCCACTTCAGCCTTACGAGTGAAGTTATCATGCAGCAATACTGTTGGACACAACCGATTCGTCTCTCACGAACAAGAAGCTCTTTTCCAGATATCCCTTCGACACAATGTCTGCTAAGGTCCTCTCTCTGCTTTTATATCATCGACTTCCCTACCTTGCTCTTCATTAACCGGACGACCAAAGGGATAGCCGGGCTTCGACAACACACACCGTCTGCTGTCTTTGCTTTCGCCCAAGTCACGGCAATGTCGACGACTCTCTTCGATCCCATGTTGCTGCGAGACTTGAATTTTGTGGTGTATTGGAAAGATAGCTGCCTTGCCGGCTACCACGAGGTCAACTTCATTGCACCAAGCCTCAAGATTCGTCGTGTCCACATGGTAAAGAAGGACGACCCCAGGTGCGCAGACATGGTGTGTAGCATTGTACTGCCACGCCTTGCTCCGAAGCTAATTTACGCAGACATCATTGGCCCAAGCTATTGCGAATGAGACACAGAGGACATTGTTCAACCGTGCGGTATGTTTGTGTTCCTTTAACGTAGAGAGTGATAGCTGACACCAGATGCAAAGGTTGCAGACATCTGGATTGCCCGAGTGGTGAACGCTCAAACAGGCCGCGATGATGGGGCCTGGTGGAAGGCCATAGTCACATTGTCTCGTCGAGCTCGAACTGAAAGAGAAGCCCGTGCGGTCCTCGAATACCATGGAGACATCAGCAGAATCAACCCAGCAACCAAGGAGCGACTTGCGAGCCTCGCTAATGAAGAGACAATCGACCTACTGTACTTGGAGTCACTTGCCGGACCGAAGGACGACCGGGGTAACCGTTCTTCAATCACGTCTCTTCGCGCACAGCGGCGACAAGAGACTCATCAAGCCCTGCTCTTAGGCGAATCGGAACGTAGCAAGCTAAAGTTGGTCGAGCAACTAGATACCAGGATAGCAGAGCATAAGGAAGACACTGCAGACGATGCGGTAACGAGCAGACAGGACGACAGAGTTACTGAAGCACCAGAAGACAATAAGTCAAGTACGGAGACGATAAGTAAGCCGGACAAAGTCAAAGAACATGCAAGCAATGCTGGTGCAATGAGTGCGGCAGGGACCAGTGGAGTTAAAGAACCCTTAACAGAAGATGATGCAGCGGCAGTCGCCGGGGGGATCTCTGAAGTACTTACAGCTCGTCCTTCAGACCTCTCTGCAACCACTACACGTGAAAATCGCTCCAGGGGGGGACCAAGTAGGTACAGCAGTGAAGATGGTCTAACAGGGGAACTACCAATTATCATGACACCAACGGCCAGTCCTTCTCTCCATAATATGGAGAATGTTCCGGAAGAGACTGTGAACAATTGTCAGCTTAATCCCAACCTGCAACAGCTTGAGGCGAGCAATCAACATACGCTGCCACCTTCACAGCAATTCACTTTACCAGACACAGCCACAGACAATCCTCCACCCCACACAATCATTCAGACTGGGAACCTGCATAATAAGGCCATTGTTAATACCGTCACCGAGCCCACACAGGGCACTCGCACAACCAGTCAGAGCATCGACCTAGGAAGCTCTCAGGGTATAACAAGCGTCGAGATGTCTTCTGCGCCTCCTCAGGTTTCGTCCTCTTCCAACCAACCCTCAAACACCAGAAGCTCTCAGGCCACAGCGAGAGTCAGTGTCCGTTCTGCGTCGTCTCCAGGAAATCGTGTCTCCAGACGAGGTGTCAACACTGCACAAAAGCAGAGTACAGCAAACGTTGATATGGCCTCAGCGAACCTTCAGCCTTCGAGTCAGAACACCAACACCACACAGGAGGTCGTGGCAACATCAAGCACAGATCCACACCCTACAGCCTTCCCACGTGGTTGGAACAACATCATGTGGGCCTATCGCACTCATACCCCTGCAGACCTCGAGCTCCAAGCACTTGGTATCTGGCTCTTTGACCGCCCGGCAACGTTCCAAACGCATCCAGTGCCGGACCCAGCGATACAGCAACACACTCGAATCGTCATAGCTCCACCATCTCAAGAAAGCAACACACCCAGCTTTACCTCCGATGGTCAAACATTGGTTCTCCGCCCTCATTCAACTCCCTGGCGCAATGATCCACGGTCGGCACGACATACCGACGCCGTCACGCCCAACTTTATACCAGATACCAGGCTGGCGGAATACCAGGCCGTGGAAGCTCTAGGCTACCAAGTGTGGCGCCATGACCGCGATTTCCTCCAATGCGCAAACGTGGCGTGTCAGAAGGTACTCTCCGACCTCCGAAAGGATACCCTCCTGTGCTTAGGCTGCGGTCCCCACACCAGCATCCGCTACTGCTCGCGAGCATGCCAAGTGTTGGATTGCTACCGTCACGGCCAAGACTGCGGGATGTACCTTCACCTGATCCCTACCATTGTGGACAACGGCACTGCACCCCCTCGCTTCTCTCATCTCTTCCCGGCCTTGCGCAATCGCTACGGCATCCGTACCTACGAGACTTACCGCCAGCGGACCTATGCGCAGATGATGGACGGCAGATATACGCTGTTCAACCCAGCGACAGAGGAGCCAACGACAGTCGTGTGGGACTGGCTATTCAACGGCTCCGAAGAGTATCCCTACCAAGGCTACGGAGCCGAGATGGAGGCCCGAATCGAACGATGCCTCAACATTGCCCTGTTCGACCAGTACCAGACGATGGTCGTTGAGTACCTATTTCGTCTGCTTCAGCAAGCTCTCCGGATCAAAAGAGCCCCTCAAGCCATCATCCGCGTCCTAGTCGACCAATTCGCCCGGGAATTCGGATTCATCGCGCAAGCCAGCTGGCGAATTACATCTGGGCGGTCCATCTGCGAGTGCGAGTGGGCCGGAGACGTCGTGCTTGCACACCAGCATACGACGATGTGCAACTCGAGATATCGAGCGCAAGGGGAGCTGTTTCGCGGAGGCAAGCGCTGCCTCAAGGACCTGGTGGAGACAATGGAAGCCAAGTACTGGATCCTTCGTGCCTGGCGTACACAGCATCCGATGGAGCAGGATTGGCAGCGTCGGGTGATGGGGAGTGGCTTCCCAGGTTTTGTGGTGCCGGCAGGCTGGACGCCTAGCTTTGGCAAGGGATGGGTGGGGCACTGGGCCGACGATGACGACGTGTGTGGGTAAGGGAAGCTGCGTGGAAGAAAACCGAAGGGTCGATTTCGAGATGACACAGATGGGATGACACGATTCGAAGCGTTCATACAGGTATTTTTGATGAGCCATATCTTCTTCTCGTGGATTGAGAAATCACTAGCGCCTTGGCGATACGATCCCAGCATCAAACTAGAAGTAAATTTCAACCTCGTCGTCTTCGTTATTCGCCCGCAACGGAATGTGATCCCAATCACCATGCGCTGTAAGCTCCCCCTTACTCGCATAGCACAGCTCCAGTCGTCCACTCGGCTCCACCCCACCAAACCCTTCAGCCGCAGATACGTCTCCTCCGCCAATACCAGCAAACCAGACACCGACCCCCCAGCCGACGACATCCTCCCCACAAAACCCACCTGGTCCCTCCGCTCCCTCAACTCTTCACCCCGCTCCTCCTCCTCCTCCTCCTCCTCGACCATCAGCCCCCAAACCCTGCACCACCTCCTCCGCCTCTCCGCCCTCCCCCTCCCCACCTCCGCCGCCGAAGAGCAGAAAATGCTGCGGGACCTGCACTCCCAGTTGGCATTCGTGCGCGCGGTGCAGGACGTTGAGATCCCGGACGGCGTCGAGCCGCTGCAGTGCGTGAGGGATGAGACCGAGGCGGGGAGGAGGGAGGGGACGTTTGGGGTTCAGGAGTTGGCTGACGAGTTGGGGAAGGAGCGGGTGGTGGGAAAGAGGGGGAGGATTGTGAGGAGGAGGGGTGAGGGTGGAGGGGAGGACGATATGAAGACGGGCAAGGAGAAGGGGAAGGAGAAGGGGGTGGGATGGGATCTGTTGCAGTTGGCGCCGAAGACAAGGGGGCGGTTTGTTGTTGTGGATACTATGAGGGATTGAGAGGTGCACGGGCTGTGGTTGGTCTGGATATGTGCTACTGAGAAGACTAGCTGAGAGTGTGCACGAATGGTTATGTGTGGTGAATCTGGTGAAGTTCATGGATTGCACGCTGCATCTATGAACGTAGCTGCTTGAGGTAGTCTCCCCTTAGTGCAGTCGGCAGCGGACACTGGTTGCATTTCTCATTTTCAACCGAGTTCATCCACTGCCTGGCAGCTCAATTTCTACATGCTGGTACCTGTCACTCTCCCCCTCTCCTCCTTCTCCTTACTAAATCCCGTCCGCCGTCATAGGTGATCACCGAGCTCGCACTCGCAGCGTCACTCTCCTCTGACTCGCTCTCTCCTTCCTCTATGAAACAGGTACTTGTCGCGGCATTTGCCCAGGTGTTCCTCATCGTAGGATCATCGTTAGTTTGGAAGGAAGGGGGAGGATGCTCTTCTGGTTGTGGGATGTTAGCGGGTCCGCCGGTGATCAAAAGGCCGCGCCTTCTATCTTTGATATACCTCGTGCGGTTGGCTTTCGATAACCGACGACGAGGCACGCCGAGGGAGCTTTGTGGCCTGAGATCCAGGTCGGGTGCGGAGAGTGACTGATGGGCGTTGAGAATTGTGCGTAATGATGGCCTACTGGCTTGCGTCTTCCGCATCGGCTGCAGGCGTGTGGGTGTGATATCTCTGCCTTGGTGGCTGGAAGTGCGGCGGAAAATATTGGAGAGAAAGCTGCTACGGAGGGATTGACCACCTCTGGAGGATGTGGAGACTAGCTCGAATTGCGTAGAATGCTCGGTCGTGTGTTGACCGTCCCAGCCGGAGGCGAGTATTGAGTCTACAACCTCTTCATGTTCGATTGCTCCCACTAAATCCTCGACTCCGGGCGATGTCTCTCTTTTGTCCACAGCCACTAGACTGGTGATCCCCAGTTGTTGCTTCAGAATGACATTCTCCTCGCGTGAATCTTCGTTGAGGCCCACGACGTCCACACCATGTCTTTCCAGGCGCGACAATTTGCGTCCTAGAGCTTCCACGAACTTAAGGCGGCGGGCATGCATGGCCATTCTTGGAAAACGGCGGAATTGCAGTTGCCGTCGTTGTTGATGGCTTTGGAATATCCTTAGTTCACGATGTATGTGTGTAGGGGTAGTGCTGTGATAGAAGCGAGTGCTATCGCGGGAATGTATGATATGTCCTTCGCATGGACACTCAATACTCTATAAGTCGTCATTGTGACTCCACAAGAGATTGTGCTTCGAAGCCGAAGCGCGCTGCGGAAAAGAGTAATCAAACGCATTCACCCAGAGGCAACAGTAAAGGACTATCACGCAATGGCGGTGAGATCAAGGCAACTGAAACAATGACCCAGAAAGCAGAGCAGAGATTTTTACACGCCAGTGATGGCCAAGCTAAGGTAACTCTACTAATTCGACAGACGCAGCGAAGAAAGCATTGACCGGGAGACAGCTCCTCGAATTCTGCCAAGTCGGGGTACCGATATCTGCTGCTGCTGCTGCTGTTGTAAATAGAGGCATGGTGCAATCGCATGCTTGATGAAAGGAACTAGGACCACCTGACAATAGATTACCCATCGACACAATCAACCGGCTTCTGTGGTTTCCCGATGCTTAGCAACACTCCCCTTCTCCCTGAATGTACTGACTGCTGGTATGTTGCCCTTGAACCTCTCCTCTTGCGTCCCATAGGCCTTTGGTGTGAGCTTGATGACCGTATGCAAAGGCACTTCCATCCACGGCGACTCCTCCTGGGGCACATTCATGTAATACGCGTAGATACATCTCAGGACCGCCTGGTGAGTCACTATCATGATGTTTTCACTCCTCTCGAGCTCCATGATGATCGGTTCAAGGCGTATGACAACATCTCGGTAGCTCTCTCCTCCACGGTACCGATAGTTGTACTTGTCTTCATCCCTAGCTCGGAAATCTTCGGGGTAGCGCTCTTCAATCTCTGCATATGTCAGACCGTCGCATACCCCCGAGTCGATCTCGTCCAGGGCTTTCCATTCCAGCTTGTCATAACCTTTGGACGACTGGACAAGATACCGAGCGGTATCAATCGTCCGCTGGAGCGTGGACGTCCAGATCGTAAGCTGGCGGTCGTCACCCACAGAGCGAGCGACGACGTCGGGTAATACTTTGGCATACATCTCGCCACGCGGAGAGAGCCTTGCATCTCCGCCTATTCTGCCTAGGAGGTTGAATTCGGATTCGCCATGCTGTATTCAGATGTTAGTCAGATGCGAGATCGCAGAACTTGATCGTCTCCACCAACCCTTGACAGCCATATCGACCGTGGTTTGATATGTAGATTCATCAGATAGTATACAACTCGGCTTTGCAGGTAATCCCGTATCTGATTGATCACAACTTGTCTTCCCACATTGATCAATTTGACATACGTAAGGTGTTTCTCATCTTCATCGATGGTCTGGTACACCTTCTCATAATTGCGTATCCGATTTCGAAAGTCTTTCGCTGCCACTTCCGGATCCTGCCCCTTGTAGTCTGGCGAGGTGGTCTTCACCTCCAGAATATTGCTCATGATGATGTCCTCGTTGTCGCACTTGGACTCGACATACAGAGTCTCGATGTTGTTCGCCCTGAGTCGCTCATTGACCCAACGCCGCCGAGCTTTGGTCGAATTCGTAGCGTCCAGCACCGCAATGACCCCTTCTCCCGAGTCGAACCATTTTAGCAGGTCTGCGACGGCGGCTTCCGCGGCAGCATGCCGTAGACGTTCCCCTTCTTTGTTTCCCGTATCGAAGAAGTCGGCAGTAGGGTTTGGAGTGTCATTCCGACGATAGGAACCAACATTGAAAGTCTTGGCTGGTATCGAGAGCCATGCGAGGTAACGTACGACTGGCACCCACAATACTGGTCAGCGGAGCGAGTACTCAATCATAAGACGCCAAAGCCTCGTACCTTTTTGCGCTATCAGACTCTTCCCCCGGGCAGGCAAGCCGACCATGACCACACATATCCTAGTCCTGTCAACTTGAACCCCTTTGCCGTTGGTTTTCTGGTAGGTGACCATTTTTGTGCGGTGAACTGGGTTCTGGTAGTCATAGAGAGGCTGGATGGCAGATTCTTATAGTGACGAAGAAGCTGAGAGAGCAGCAAACAGCCCTGAGCAAAGCAATGGTGCGGACGAATTTTCGTATGAAGCCGACAGTCGTCTTGCGGCCAGGTGTGGTTGATCTTGTGAAAATTGCGAGGTCGTTGCCAAGTGTCGGGCTTTGTGTGGCGGACGTCGGTGTCCTTCCACAATGCGAGGCAAACGATGGAGCGAAATGGGTGTCTGTCTCTGGTGGATGTGGAAAGAAAACTTGTCGCGTGCCTCCATCGTGGAAATGATGTTGGCAGGAGCAGAGGTTTTTTTTGCTCATGTGCTCGACCCGAGTCCCGCTTTTCCCCGCCAGAAGTCTCCGAGGCCCCTTTTCATTGGATTGGCGTTTCTTAACAAACGCCTCCTCCGCTGTCCTTGGAAAGCCAATGTAGAGTAGGCCCAAACGAAGTTTCGACCCGCAATATCTTGTGTCCTATGTATTTGAGGGTACATATATGCTCACCGCCACCAGAATGAGAACCAATCATTCCCCACCACTGCCGGTGTCCCAAAGGAAACCTGCAACTTGCATATATGGATTATGCAGCCAACAAAGCTTAGGCTTGCCGCCTTGCGGATAGCTGCTTGAAGAGATAACGATTACGACTAATTCAGGGCGAACCAAATTTGCCCATTCAAAGAATCGAACACCGCCGATCAGGGGGTGCAGAGTCTAGAAGTAGAATTGCCTCAACCCGGTCATGCTGACTAGACTCCGTGCATTTCTAGATACATATCTAGCGGCTGTCTTCAGCGAATTAGAATAGTACGAGGACATGCAGTTTTTCGAACGCTCTTTCACTTGCGGATAGAATAGCATACCTTACTGTCGCACCAGACCAAACTGAAACGCTTCCTTGACTTGCTCGTATTGTGATACTATAATTGATTATGGTACAATGTGCGGATTACTCGCCCTACGCCGAGTGCGTTGACCGCCGCCCGTGTTTTAAGGAAAAAAGATATATGATATGGCGACATCAGGTTTGCCCAATTGGATGAGAAAGTAGGGCACGGATCTTTAGGGCAAAAGACGCGTGCCCGCGCTTCCATTACCAATGACCATATGCGTAATTGTATCTCGACATCAAGAGACTCTACAGCCCGCGCGATTACGACTGAGATCTACAAAACCTGGCCGATTCGAGCAGATTAAAATGACCTACCAGAGCAATGGGAGAACTCTCCGATTTCTGCATTGGGCAAACAGTCGAGCTCCAAGACGGACAGTTGGCGACAATACAGTTCTTT
>QQTW01003079.1_pt1 | contig 12249 bp, 13 predicted proteins | sample 1904831 | NCBI WGS metagenome assembly QQTW01 (sample SAMN09435610, study PRJNA476489) | Subsurface metagenome, whole genome shotgun sequencing project. | reverse complement strand
GAGGAAATCCTTGAGATCGACTCCATCCCCCTTCAGGCCTCCATTCATACCGTCGCTACCACTCTCTCCTTCCTCCTCTACATCTTGGCCAACCATCCTAACACCCCAACAACGCTGCTAATCCCAAGCGACCGCGCAACCTTCCTCCACAGTCTACACCTGCAGCTCCACGGCGCGACACAATACCAACGACACCCTGCACAGTCGCCTCCACCATCCTCACGACCGACACGTCCAATTCCCGGAGAACAAGAACAAGAACAAGATCAGGAAGACGAAGGGGCAGAGGAAGGTAAAGGGGCAGGGGAAGACCAAGGAGAAGAGGAGAGAGAAGGCCGGAAGCACCGCCTCCTAACACCAACGCTCCAAAACCTCGCCTCAACATCACAGATCAATATCATGTACATGCCGACATTACAGCATCTACGCGCTTCCATCGCCGTCTACACCTCCGCCCAAGCCTCCAACGACTCCGACCTCCCGTCAAACTCAACGTCCCACCACCACCAACAGCAACGGCCTCTCCTAGCTCTCCTAAACCCTCTAAGCCTCCACCGACACACGCCTCAGTTCTCGGCGCAGGGCTTAGCGCGGACTTTTGCCGCGCTCGTCGAGACCGCTCATCAAGAGTGTGTGAACTTGCTGGTATGCGAATGTTTGTCGGCCTCGGCAGCAGTCGGCGCGAACAATGGCTATAGGGACGAACATGGGACGGAGAGCGGGGACTGGAGGGGGCTTGATGAAGGAGGAGATATGGGGGATGGGTATAGTTTGAGAGGGGAGGGAAAGGGGTGGGATGAACAAGTTCCGCTGTTGGACGGGACGGTGAGGTTCGGTGCGGCGGGAGGGGAGAGATGGGCTGGTCGGAGCGTGAGTTTTCGGAGGGTGGTGGGACGGTGGTTTGTTTTCGAAGAAGGAATGATCGAGGTGGGTGATGGTGCTGAGAGCTACTAAGAAGGGGGGGATGGAGGCAGGGAAAGAGAAAGAGACTGGATGAGGACCATAGGTTATATTATATGGGGTTTTCCGCAAGGTCCAGAGCCAGCGATGTGCAAGCAGAGGAAGATCCGTCTGTGCGAGGAAAGATAGGATTTGATCTTGAAGAGAGTGTTTGGTGTCGTAGTAGGAGCAAGAGTGCTTATTCCAGAATCCAAGTCCCAAAGCGCAACCGTTCATCCAGCTATCAACGCCCTGGTGCAAAACTGCGGCAACGGTAACATACACCAAGCCAAGCCAAACCAAACATAACCGAACCCCATCTCCATCACCCATCTCCGTGCGTACCTCAGCTTTGCTCGTCGATCATGATCCGATAGATTGTTCCATCTCGTTGATATACAACTTGATATGAGCATCCATCTTCAAAAACTCGTCATGCGCCGCGTGGATTTCGTTTTCGATGTTTTCCTTCAAATCCGCCATCTAATGCGAACCCCACAAGCGTCAGCCAACCTCTTCAACCCCTCTCCTTTAACTTTCCCCAACACTCCAAGCCCCAGTCCCCCCCAAAAGACAAAAGAAAGAAAAAGGAAAGGAAAAACATACCTTCTTCTCAACCTGTTCAATCCCCACCCTCCTCCTCTCCATCTCCCTGCCCCGTCCCCCCCTCTCCTCAACCAACCCGCGATGCACACCCCTCAACTCCTCCACCCTCGCACGATCCCCCTCGGCCCTCTCCCTAGCCACCTTCCTCAACCCATCCGTCCGATCGACCCACCTACCCAACTGCCTCCTCAACAACGCCTCCGTCCTCTCCACCTCGCGAACATTATTCCCTCGTTCAGCCAACGCATCCCGATGCCTCGCCGCCGTGAGACTCTCCTCGTCCTCGAGCCGCAATTCGGCAGAAACGTCTTCGAGGAGTTTGCCGCAGGCCGCGACGTCGTGTGTGAGGACGGTGAAGGTCTCGGTCGAGGTGTGCAGGGCGCGTGTTCGGCGTTCGAGGGCGTCGATGGTGGTTTTGGAGTTGGTGAGGGTGTCGGATAGGTCGGAGAGCGAGGATTGCAATGCGGCGGGCGACTGCGCCACGTACGGTCGTAGTTTCTCCGACTCCTGGCGCACCGCGAGACTTTTTTCCGTGCGCTCTTCCAGGATGCGCGTCAGGCGTCCCTTTTCGGTGCGGACGCTCTCCAACCTCTCGACGACGCGCTCTTGGCCCTTTTTCAGCTCCAGCAGGCGGTGTTTCAGGCCGTCGTTGCGGGTGGTTTTTTCCTTGGCTTGGACGGTTAGGGTCTTTTGAGCGTGGCGCATGGCGTCGATGCGGGATTCCATTTCTTGGTTGGCGTGGTAGAGGGTTTCGATGCGGGATTTGGTGGTTTCCGATCGGTTGAAGTGGGTGTCGATGGTGCTGGTTTGGGATTCGCGGAAGCGGACGAAGTTGATTACGTAGGAGAAGATTTTGACGAGGCGTTCGTGCGTGGGTTTGAGGAGGTCGGTGAAGGAGAAGTCGTGGATGCCGCACTGGAGGTTTCATGTGTTAGCTTGTACGGACAGCATCGTGTGTGGGTTGCGAGCGGTGGAGGACCTCAGATAGGAGCTTTCGCAAGCTGACGTAGAAACCCATCAGGTTCCTCGTGTCGGAGGGGACAATGTCCATGTATTCGCCGCAAATGTCTTCCGCCGCTGCGCGCATCGCCGGTTCGACGGTTTCGCGAGTCGCGTTCATGAGCAGTTCGGCGAACCATTCGAAGACGAGTTGGATTTGCTGTGGATTGGGCTTCTGGAGGTCGGCGGGCGAGAAAGGGACACCGATATCGCTGATGCATCCTGCAATTTCTCTGTCTGGCTAGGAAAGTGTCAATCGAGCACAAGACATACACTGTCACTTGAGTAGATTTCACAACTGACCAGGCGCATAAAAGCATCGCTGTCGTCCTCCTTCTTCCTGCTTCGACCATTGTTGTTGTTGTTGTTGTTGGTGTTCGTACTGCGAAACTGCTGGCTCACTCGCGCATTGAAATCCATTCTGTATGCTGCCAACAAGAGAGCTACTAATTCCTTGCAGTTGGGTTATGAGTTTACAAGCTGTTTGAGAATTGGCAGATTGTAAGAGTGTTGTGGTCCGTCGCATTGCAGCTTTGTTTACTTTCGCGATCTCCCAAGCCACGAGAGCTTATGTAAGCCGGTTCGCTTCTTATCTTCAAAGAATGGGTACCCTAGGTGAGCAAACACATCTTTACTTCACCACGATCCAATCATGTCAACATTCCAACTATTCTCGGATTCTCCGATGGGTGTGCTTAATGGTAACTTCAGATTGGAGTGTCTGATGAAATTGAATGGCGAATCAATTTGGGAGCTGAAGAGATTCGAAGGGATATCATCCAATCGCCCGTCTTGGAACAAAAGATGATATGATTTACATGTGATTACTTACAGTGATCTTTCGAGGGAAAAAGAAAAGAGGCATCTCATCCACAAAGAAGCCCTAAGAGAAAGGAGGAAAAGAAAGATCTTCCCTCATGGGGTTTTATGGGTCATGGCCCGGTCCCAAGATCCAGACCACGACGTCAGAGGGCAACTCAAGAAATTAACTAGTTATCGGTCACTTGCCGACGAGTCAGATGGTTGGAGTGCCTCACTGCGATGGAAAGAGTGGAAAGTGTGGAAAGTTTCTGATGTAGCGGCGTCGATCGCAGCAATTGGCTTAACCTTCTGACTTTTGTTTTCCAGCCACAGCATCAGTTACAGTATCTCACTAAGCCACCAAAGACATATAGTGCAACTCATAGTGTGGTTTGGCAACGGTTACCTTCTGGCCGAGGTAAAGTTACCAACAATCATCAATGCCCTTACTGACGATGGGGTCAATTAGTAGGTACAGTAGGGTAGTTACACGTTCTCGATGCTATGCTGGGAGGGACAACGGCCATTCTATACCGTACAGCTACCGGGCGTGCGTGCGTGCGTGTGACAGGCAGCGCATGTTCTTCTGCAGCGAAGGCGAACACGCAGGAACACGCAGGAACACTGGTCTGGCATACAATATGTTCGCATTGAAATTTTGAAGGGGAAGAATATTACCGGTACAGAATACATTGATAGAGTTGACGGTAATGTTTCCATCAAACGTGGCGCTCATGTCTGGCTGGAAGTCAGTCAGTCAGTCAGTCAGTCAGTACCTGGTCCGATCTGCAGGGAAGACAAGCATACCTGATTCTCTGGTCCATCAAGGCTGAAGCCGAGGAAGGCAGTTATAGTTACTTTTACTTAGGGTATTTCATATTGGAGAAGAGGAATCCATGCAATAATGACGCTCTCATAGATTACCTTACTCAACTCTAACCCTGCCTTACCGTATCTTTACCTGCACTTAGCTGTACGAAGTACCTAACTACTCACTCGTATTAGCTACGGTCTTAACACTTACAGCACACAACACCATCTTTTCTCTGCTGTACCTCTCCTCTCTCCTCTGAGACCTCTCCCGCCGTCATGTCAGCAGACAAACATCCCTTGGATGGAACCCCCCCCCTTACTTCTATTTTCCATAAACAGTCACTTCCTCTACTTATAGTAGTTGATAATAATAATTAACTTATATTGTCAATACTTCCACTTCTTCCCTTCTCAACCCTCCGTCGCAATCGCAAAAGCGGACCGACCTGACTGGTGACTGTTCAATGTTCACTGGTCTATTTTCTCCGGTGTAAGGTACTACGAGGACGATTCAAACGTCGTACCGATTTCCCGTGTTACCAACTTACGTCAATCGACTATCTACGCGCTTCACTCATTGTTCAAAGTCAATCGTTTGAGTTTATCGTCCAGTCCATGCGTCAACACCTCACCACCAATCAGACGTGACCGCCGACAAGCTGTCGAGATATCTGTGCTGGCGTCGCCGGAGGCGGCGGGCCGTTGGTGGAGAGCAGCCGGCCAAGGAATCCTCCTTCAACAACGCCATGGCATTTTGGCCTTTCGGTCGCAAGAGCAAGAGAAGCAACACAACTCGAGATACCAGCAGTGCCGACGCCGAGGTCAAGGCGCTTGAACCGACATCGGGAGATTACAAGTCGTCCATGGGCGAAGGGAGGAGAACCATCCGGAAGGACAGTCGGCGTCGCAACTACGAAGCCTCGAACAGAATACCTACCGCCCAACAGAGCAATGCACGAGATCCGGAGAAGGAAACGCCGGCGAAGGCTCGCCCCATTCCCGCACACAGAACGGTCGCTGCACATGGCGAACGGTACGCGAACGAAAAGTCGCATCTTCCGTCACAGCTCAGCCGGGGGAACGTCGACTTGAGCGCGGCGCCGCCGAATCGCGGTGATGTGCCATCCTACTACTTTCAAAACACGACTTCCCAATCGAGCCTGCAGCCGGAGAATTTCACTGCTCTGAAACGACCGCCGACTCTACGGGCGAAGCGCGACGCGAACGAAAACACTTTGCCGAGACGCAAATCGGGGAAGAGGAAGGCCGAAGACCGTGCTCGGGAGCAGGAGATCAAGGCCATGAGTTCCGCTGCGCCTGTACCGAAGCACGCCCTCACCCACTCCGGGAGCCCATTCCGACGCGATACCCCCAATCTTCACGGTGGCTTGAACCGACATCGCGAGCGACCAACCTCCGACACATCGCTACCGTTACCCGACTCGATCAACTCGTCCATGTCGGAAGCCTCCGACCAGCGTGCTTTCCGAGTCAGCGCACTCGATGTGTTCACGCCGAGGCCGACGCTACGGTATTCGGACCATTCACGCTACGGGACCGCATCGAACAGCTGGAATCCTTCGAGAGCGTCGACACGAAAAGAAAAGCGGGCGACGATCCCGGAGGATACTATTAAGCAGAGGAAGCGGATCGACGACTTGGCGGACGATATGGATGCCAGTAGTATCAGGGAACTGATGGATCGGGATCGGAGACGGAGAGAGAAGAAGGCACAATCCGACCACGAGAAGCTGCATCGAAAGTTGCAGCGCCGGGCGGACAAGCAGAAAGAAGAAGCTAGGAATGGCAAAGAGAGGGGAGACGGTTCATACGGTAGGAATCCAGAGCGAGGCGTGTTGGGCCGAGAACAGCTTGGGCGTGATATCGACGAGTCGTCTGTATCCAATCCTCATCGGGTCGTTCCGTCTCCCCACGCCGAGGACGAACGACATTCGCCCGAGTCTTGGTTACAAGACCCTTCGAAGGAGAATCTCGTTCCGGACAACCCCTTTGTGGATCCAACGCCAGAGGGTGACGTTCAACGTACGGAAGAGCAATCGCCGACGGAGGAACTGGAGGAACCGGTCATCGGTACTGCGAATGTCATACGGCTATCGCAACATAGCATGTCGCCGCCGACATCGCCACGACAGCACCCTCGACAGCACGTTCGCGGTCCATCGAACCTCTCGACCGTCACGGATTTGGCAAGACAAAGTACTTCGGAGCCCTTGCAGCGCTCGGAACCAGACCGAAGGAAATCAGATACGAGTGGCAAAGCCGCAGGAAGCTGGACGTCATTCTTCAAGCGTGGCGGCACCAGAGGGAAGCGGCATTCGGTCGATCAAGACCGGGTAACTCCAGAGTTCTCAAACACGTCAAGAGAATCCTTTGCGCGTCAACCTCCACCGGTCGCCTTTCAAAGAAACGTCCGGACCAAATCTGGCGCTCCCGTTCGCACACAGTCCAAATTCCGAGAAGACCTTCCCGAACTCCCCCTATCTCCCCCCCGACTCCCGAGTCCAATCACCCGAGATGCTCCTCCACAGCCGCTCACACCTGTCCGACCGCGCCGTGTCTCCATTAGCAGACACCTCCAGTCTCGCCCCTGGTTCCAGCATCATGGACGCCCCACTCGGCGACATTCACCCCGCCTACCGTCAAGAAATCGCGCAAATCCGCCAACAAATCATCACCGCCCCTTCGCCCGAACCCGAACCCTCCAGCGCGCTCCTCTCCCAATCTCTCGCCTCCGTCGACTCCGAAGGCTCCTGGCTCTCTGGCCGTCCCGTCAAACATACCTCCCTGCCTCCCAATCGAGGGAGCATCGGATCGCTGCAGAAACGGCTCGATGTGTTTTCCAACTCGGACGAAGAGCTTGCGGTGACCGAAGACGAATATTTCAACAGGATTCATCCTGGTCTTGCGCAACATCGCGAAAATGAGTCCGAATTGTCCAACGCCCTTCATCCTACCCAGGGTAACGGCAATGGCAATGGCAACAGTCACGGACAGCGCAAGGCAAGCAGCACGGCCATGGCCAACGAATCGGATGAATCGGACGTGGATCATTTAAACGACGAGAATGTTCATCGTCGGGAGAAACCTCCGCCGCTGCCTGATCTTGATTTCGATCGAGCTTTGCCGGTCAAGGACGAAGGAACTTGGCATGGCGCCATCGGCCGTCAACCGACTATCGTGAGAAATAACGGGCCCCGCGCGAAATCGAGAGAAGGGTTGCTCAACGATTTCGTGTCGGCTCAGCATGACGATCACGATGCAATTCATGGCGAGCGACACAGAGCGCAAACCGTCATCATCGACAAGGACGATAATATCCACCCGCTCGTTGGGAATCGCGCTTTCGACCCTGACAATACCAAGACCAACACCACTACGAACCCCACCGCCATCAACTCCACCAACCTCCATCCCCAAACCGCCAATCCAGATCGAACGCGACACCCAGACCCAGACCCAGACCCAGATCCCAACGCAAACAGTCCACTCCCCAGCCCCGACACCCCCTCCCCCACCGAAAACGACATGGACGTCCAACGAGCGAGAAGCGTCGACTTCAAGGGCCACGGACACGTCAGACACATCAGCGCCGGCAGCGCCAAATTACTCGATTTACCGCCGCGCACGTCGTTGGCTAGCGATGGGAAGAGGTTGAGCGGCGCCAGTGGGGCGAGTGTGGTTGGGGTGTCGTAACGGCGAGGAGAGGTAGACGGGGTATGGATATAGATTTCGGTGAAAGCGGGTAGGTGGTGGGAGTATATATATACAATTTTTGTCTGATTCGTTTGCTATGTGTCTTGATACTTACTATATCTGCGCTCCAGCGGAGCTTCTTTCTTTTGTCTCGCCGTCTTTTTTTTTTTGGAGTGAGGGTGGTGGGTGGCCCAATGGTGTTGTTGGACGAAAGCACAGCGTACAGCGTACGGCGACAGCGTTTCGATTTGACATATGGCTTCGGCTTCGGCTTCGGCTTCGGATCCGGGAGTGGGAGTCGGAGTCGGAATGGATGGAATGGGGTCGGGGCAGCGCATCACATTACAGATGGACGGGTATCAGTCGTCGTCGTCCACACTCTTTTGATCATCTTTTCTTTTGTTGCAGAATATCACATCAGATGGGATGAGAGAGATACGTTTCTTGGGAAACTTGGGAAACCGGAAGATCTTGTTAGTTCTAGTTGTAGTACTGGGGTCGAGTAGACCAGCTGGTAGCTTAATAGACAAGCTCGCCAGAAATAAACAGCGGAAATCTAAGCTCGCAAGAGTGATAGTGGGACCCCAGAAACGATGCGGAGTGCCCTAGGCCTTCCCCTTCCCCTTCCCTTGACTGGCGGCAGCCTGAATAGCCCCCAACGCCGCCTTAATCTGGCCCAACCTCTGGCCCAACCCCCAATCGACAATATTGTCAATTGTCCTGCGAAACTCGCGAAACTCGTCGACATCGTTGGCCACATAGGCATATTGTTTAAAGGGGAGCATATTCCACGTATCCAAACCCGTCTCCGCACTGACCTCCCACCAATGCACGTACAGCATCGTAATCCAGCTATCGACCGTGGCGGAGAAACAAATTGTCCGCGCTTGCAGTTCGGGGACAGTGATAGACGGGTCAGCAGCGAGGTACAAGCGACGCATGGAGGAACTGATAGCCGCACCAGCGCGGATAGCTTGGTCCTGCGCTTCGTTGTGCGTTCCCCCGGTACTAGAAGCCTTCCACTCGACGACGAAAAAAGGATACAGGACGCCCTCGGCCACGTTCGCAACGTCCTCCAGCGTCGCGTTGGTGAAGCGTTCCGCAGTGCTGAAGACATTGCTGCTGGGATTGAAGCCGAATGTATAGTCCGGTTTGGGAGTTTTGGGGGCCTTCGTGGCCGCGAAGGCCGCTTTCTGGATGGCATCGGTGGTAACAGGGAGGGGGATAGAGTCACTGCGGAAGAGGACGTTTTCGAGACGCTTGAGGGGCGCCGTGGCGGGCGGGCGGGAGTCGGGCATGGTGAAGAGTTCATCTGCCAGGGCGGCCTTCGCGGTATCTTCGCTCTCAGAGGCCATTTTGAAGAGCTTCGTTTGCAAGTCGGAGATTTTGGCGCTGGAGAGACCCGGGGAGGTACGTGGGTTGGAGATGATGGGTTGGATGAGGCTGGCGATCGCCGGGTTATTGATGAGGGTGCCGTAGTGGTAGATCATCCCGTAGAGTTCATGGCGCCTCCTGATCTTTTGCTGCGTCTCGGAGGGTGGTTTCGTGCTACTGGAGGTCCCTCCAATGCTGTCTGGACGGCTTCTTTTGTGGCTGCGCGATGACGAGGATGGGGTATCTCCGGCCATGACGGTGAGGGCTCTGAGATTCTCTCGCGTCAACGGTAGTGGTAGCGAAGTAGGAGTGACGGGCTATAAGCATGGAGTGAGCCAGAGTCCACTCACATCACCGAACCATCATACCTCAGCTTCAACAGTAGCTCGAATGTCAGAGGGGGACTCAGCAGGAATAGGCGGTACTAGCTTAAACTCTGTAGACGATGACAGACGCTGTCTTTTGATAGGTCTAGCTGTATCAGAACTCTGTGATTCTGCACGGCTGTGAGTTGGCATGTCGAAAGAGAAGTCGGACGAAAGGTGAGGTGGAGGCAGGTTATAAGCTGGTGAGGCCGAGGAGTGAATCGAGGATTGGTTACCTCACGACTTCGGTCAGCAGATGGGATCCTGGTCGGGCTTTGAGCTTGTAAAGATAGAAACGTTGTGAATTAGTGAGAGCTGAGCAAGCGATTCGAATGGTTCGGTGCAGTCGTCGAGGCTTTGAGCTGGAAGTGTAGAGACGCAGAAGTGGACGTGTGAAGCTCGAGCTGGTACGAAGTATACGTAACTGGGTTGAATGATCAAACCGCGCGCAGACGAAATCTACTTCGAGAGGCTTGACTAGCTGGAACACTTCTGAAAGTCGGCAGATGTCTCAAATTGGAAGCTTCCTAGGTTGTGGAGTCTTCGACGAGAGCTGTTGACTGTGTTGCTTGAATCAACATAGAGTGAAACTAAAAGTTCTGGCCACCCCACATGCGGAACAACTTCCGCTTAGCGTCATGGTGGGGTACATCGCAGGGCGTGTGCAACCCTCCCCTCCTATTTCTCCACCGTCTATAAACCCCGACATCGTTCCACAAGTTTGGTCCAGCGTTCTGCATGTCCCTCAGCACCCGACTGCTCCCAAAAACTCCCCGCATCATAGCTGCAACAACCCGACTCTCATCAATCCAATCCCACCTAAAACACCCACCAAGAAGCCGAACAATGGCAACATCCAACACCCTCCCCAAAACCATGAAAGGCGTACTGATCGAAAAAACCGGCGGCACCGAAGTCCTACAATACAAAACCGACCTGCCAGTCCCCACTCCCAAAGAAGACGAAATCCTCGTCAAGAACACCTACATAGGCATAAACTACATCGACACGTACCCACCCCCCTCCCTCCCCTCAAACAAACAACCCAGCTAACACCTCCCCCAACAAACCAGCTACTTCCGCACCGGCCTCTACGCCTCACCCAAACCAGAGATCCTCGGCCGCGAAGCCGAAGGCCACATCGCCGCCCTAGGTCCCGGCAACACGCTCAACCACTCCGTCGGCGACCGCGTCGTCTACATGGCACCCAGCACCTACGCCGAATACACGACCTGCCCATCCTCCAAAGCCCTCCAGATCCCCTCATCAATCCCGCCCTCCCACGCCGCAGCTTCGATCCTACAAGGGCTCACAGCCCTAACCCTAGTGCGCGAAGCGCACAAAGTCGAGTCGGGCGACTGGGTACTGGTGCACGCGGCCGCGGGCGGGGTGGGACTGTGGTTATGTCAGATGCTTCGCGCGATCGGGGCGCGGACGATCGGGACGGCGTCGACGGAGGAGAAGATGCGGCTTGCGAGGGAGAATGGGGCGGAGGTTGTGATTGATTATTCGGTGGAGGGCGTGCCGGAGCGGGTTATGGAGATTACGAAAGGGGAGGGGGTCAGGGTGGTGTTTGATGGGGTGGGGAAGAGTACGTTTGATGGGAGTTTGGAGAGTTGTGCGAGGAAGGGCAGTTTGATTAGTTTTGGGAATGCGAGTGGGGCGGTGCCGCCGGTGACGATTGCGTATGTTGTTGTGCTTGTTTTCTCTTTACTCTTTGCTGCTTTGCAAGCGTGGTTCTTTCGGGATGTTTCTTGGAGATACTGATGGCTGTGGGTGGATAGTCGACTCTCCGCCAAAAACGTCAAACTCGCGCGCCCGACGCTGTTCAATTACCTCTACACGCGCGACGAATTGGAGAAGTACGCCAACGAGCTGTTCGAGATGATGAGCAAGGATAAGATGAACGTGCGCATTCACGAGATTTACCCGCTGGAGGATGTGGCTAGGGCGCACAACGTAAGTAGCAAGCTCCCTCCAAAAGGGCTGTCTGTCGTTTGCTGTTTGTGCTACGCTGACGAACCTAAACAGGATATCGAAGGCCGGAAAACGACGGGGAAACTCTTGCTGCGGCCTTGATGTGTGGGCGGGCGTGACAGGGGTCCTTGGTCGGGACGGTAGCGTAACGATTTATATTCCAACGAATAGAACGGTATTTCCTCGGGTAGCGAATATTATTCCCACAGTCAACCTATCTCCACCCCGATACGCCCCACCACGCCACGCCAACCCCATACCCTTGAATTCCCAACCCCCCACTCCCCCACAGAGCTACAGGTCCAACCCTAATGCAACCTCCTCAACCCCTCCACAATCCCCCTAACACTCTCAACATCCACCCCTCCAGCACCTAATTCTAACCCCTCAACAACATCCTCCTGAACCCCCGGCTCACAATCCAAGAACCGTTCAACCAACTCTCCATCGACAAAACGAAACGGCTCGTCAGCCTCACGGACGGCATTCTTGAAAGCGCGGTACTTGGCAAAGGGCATGTTGCCGGGGGACTTGACGATCTGTGCCATGGCGGTTTGTAGGCGCATGAGGAGATTTTGGTGGCGGGGCGCGATGAGGGCGAAGAGGTAGATTGATCCTTCGACCTTTTGGGGGGTGTTAGTGTTGTTTTTGAGTGAGTGGG
>QQTW01003078.1_pt1 | contig 12252 bp, 8 predicted proteins | sample 1904831 | NCBI WGS metagenome assembly QQTW01 (sample SAMN09435610, study PRJNA476489) | Subsurface metagenome, whole genome shotgun sequencing project. | reverse complement strand
ACGGCGAGCCGAGTTTGCCTTCGCGTTTCGAGAGTTCGTAGCTGAACGCGATGAGGAGGCGGCCGAAGCCCTTGCGCTGGTATTGTGGTAGCGTCAGGATGCAGGCTACGTTGTAGCCCTCGGCGGATTCCTTTTCCTTGGAGAAGTAGCCGACCAGGTGGCAGCCGTGGGCGTCGCGGGTGCTAGATTTAAGCAATCGGGGGAATGATGCATTTAGCGTGGAGTTTGCTGGACTTGGGAGAAGACCATCAAGTCACGAGTTCTATTCCATGACAATGGTGGTTCCGGGGAACTCGGAGCATAGGGGCTCCGACTGCTCACTTTTGTCAACGGGGAGCAAAAATACCAGATACGTAGTCGTAAGCGGGACAGTGATAGATAGATAGCTACATCGCACCCGCACTCGCTATCTCAATCAATGCGCCATCGCATCCACAACTCCGTGACCCTCGCGCCGCCTGGCCTCGAGCTCGGCGAGCTCCTCCCTGGCCTCGCGGTACCTCTCCTGGACCTCCCTCTCGCGCTTCGCGACCAGACTGACCTCCTCCCTCAGGCGCTCCAATCTGCCCCCCAACGCCGCCTCCTCGCTCACCTGCAATGTCTGGTAGCCGTGCAGGGCCAGTCTGGCGGTCTCGACCGCCTCCGCGGCCTCGACGATCTTGCGCCGGAGCGTCTTGGCGCGTGCCTGGTAGCCGCCGAGGTGGAGGGCGAGTTTCTTCTCCAGCTTGTTGCCGGCGGAGGCGAGGGGGAGGATCTGCTCGTTCAGCACCGCGGAGAAGGCGGCGGAGTATTCCGACGCTGTGGTCTCCGCGCTGAAGGATGAGGGGAGGGTGCTGGATAAGGATTGCGACTCGAAGGCGGAGGTGCATGCTTCGATGTATTTTTCGAGGTCGGATGGCGAGGTTTCGCTGGAGATTTCGGCGCGGGCGGCAGCGAGGAGGTTGTCGTCCAGGGGTTCGAGCTGTCCGGGGTGGCCGGTGAGTTTGGTTCCTGGGAGGGGGTGCTTGAGGGCGTCGTTGGCGATGAGGAGAGCGGCTTCCTGCGCGATCATGGATTGGATGGGGTCGGAAAGTGCTTCTGCTTCCTTTCTCATGGCTTCATAATCAATGTGGCGTGGTCTGGGGAGCGAACGCTGATATGACTGCGTTTGGCGTTTGAATTCGGCGGCGGCGGCAACTTTTCTGGCTTCTTCTTGTCTCCTATCAAGCTCTGCTGCATCTTCTTCTGTGGCGTGCAGATCGCCGTCCATCTCTGCCGTCTCAGAGGGTAGTTCTTCGAGCTCCCACTCTTGCTCCTTTGGCCTCGGTAAAGATGACAGCTTAGCCCGGAGAGATTGGCGGACAAGATTCTCTTGCTGCCGGACCTCCCTAGGTGTTTGTCCCACAAGCTGCCTGCTGCCGTCCTCGTTGATAGCGAAGTTATCTCTTGGGGTCCGCAACGGAGTCGCACCGGGTCTCAGTGGTGTGGTAGCTACCCCGTTGGATCCGCCACGTATCGGTGTTGCCATAGGATTAGGTGTTACCATTTGTTGTCGTCGAGGCGCTATCCCATCAAAGCCGGTGGAGGCAGAGCCCTCGTGCAAGGGCGTATTCTCGCCACCAAGCAAGGAAGATTGTGTCTCTGTCAGAGCTCGGATGTTCTTGATTTCGTTGGCGATGTGATCCTCTTGCGCAGGCGCTCGAGGAGTGCGGATTGGCGTACTGCCAACCATGTTATTGTAATTCGATATTAGCCCCTTCGTTCCATCATTTTCATCTCCAACCATTTTTGCCGCTCGATCTCCTGCCAGCCCCATCTTTACAATCTCTTCTAATTCGCCCTCACTGACTTGTGGTGCAGGAAGCACTAGTGACCTCCGCTTGCTCTGTTGTTCTGCTTCTCTAATCTTTTGCATCTGGCCAGCTTTCGCTGCAGCTGCAAACGCGGCGGACGGCTTGTTCTTATCCTGCTTCTGGCGTTTACGATCCGGATCTTCTTCCTGGTCGCCTTTCCTCTTGTTCGCGAGCTGCTGTTTGCGTGGGTCAAAGGCCTCTCTTTGATGCTCATTTCGGAGTTTTTCTTCCTGGGTGTCATAGAAGCCAGGGATGGCTGGCTTCTCGAATGGGATGTCGGCGTTATAGTCCATTTGACCCTTCTTACGATTGACAATCTTGATATTGATTCCGGCATTCTTGAGCTCCCGCCGCTTCTGTAGAACTGCTAGTCGCCTCGATTCCTCCAGTTGTCGTTCTCGCGCTTTCCGCTTCGCCTTCTTGCCTTGAGTGTTTGCGAGTCGTGCTCGAGCTTCGCTGAGCATTTCCTTCTCATCTTCATCAAGATCAATGGTGTCTGGTCTTGCCGGTTTCGATTCCGGGTCTGGGTCGAGCTCTCCTGGCCTGACTTCATTAGTACCTTCTCGAAACCTATACGTCGCCGAAGGAGCATACCGTAGCCTGCGCACATCATCACCACTTGGCGCCAGCGTCTCCGCGCCTTCTGGACCTCCCAATCCCAGCTCATCATTCTCCTTTGCTTCTGCCTCATCCAGAAGTTTCTGATAACGCTCAAGACATTGCGTGGCAGTTCTTCCAACTATAGGCGCAATAGTCCTCCACTGTGTAGGCATTAATTTTGCAAGGTGAAGCAACTTCTCGTCCTCCTCCTTTGACCATTCTATCTTTCGGATTCCCGGATCCAGCCATTCTGACCATCTGGCCTTGCACTGCTTTGGAGTCTTGCGCGCGAGGAGAGAAGATACTCTGGCCCATTGATTCAAGCCGTATTTCGACACGGAAGCCTTGAGGATTTCATCCTCAATATTGGTCCTAAGAGGTGTTTAGCATTGTTGGCGCACCTGGCCTCGATGCAAACTCACCACACGCCGCCTTTTACTACTGGCATCTTGACGTCGAAATCTGGTATGTTGGAAAAGGCAATGCAATGGTAAGGAAGGCGGAGAGAGGTATCTAAAGATGTTTTGTATCAGACCATAATACTTCGTATAACTTTACAATACCGGCGGGTGTTCGCGGCGGGCACTAGGAATTTTCCGAAAAACAAGATCTTGGCAGCTTACCTAATTTGCATCTTATTCCATATCATCTACGCTGCGTTGGGGAGAAAGGACAGCGCTGAGGTTTTAGCGGTGGTCAGACGACTCTGAATGTAGGCGCAGTACATTGTTGGTCTCCGCAGCGCAGGTGACCTGAACTGTTAAGTGCGTAAATCGGTCCCGAAGTTGGAGATACAAAGTAGTTCGTAGATTACTCCTGTTCAGAATATCTTACTCAAGACCCGCTTCACATCATCGCTTACCGCTGCACTGTCACCACTTTGTCGCCCATTACCACTGCCCTTTACCTTATACTGCCTCCATGTTGGCCCTTCGTCGGCCCTGTTCAAAACACTCTGTTGGTCATCAGTCTGCGCCTCGACATCATCCTTCTTTCTTTTCTTTTTCCTTGAATTCTCGATTCCTCGGGTCATCTTCCCCCTCTCGACGCCCTCAATGAACTCCTTTGTCTCCCTGGCAATCTGTCCTCTTTCCTCCATCCTCCTTGCTTCCTCTTCCCTCCTCTCCTCCCTCACCTGTGCCATCAAGTCATCCCAACCGACTCCTCGTAAATACTTCATATTCCAGATATCATCGTGATAGAACCCACCTTTCCGACCTCCAACCGTAGCCGCATTTAAAGTCTCGGCGCAGCGCTTCGCCGTCTTCTTCGAGGCGAATTCAATCCATCCTTCAGTGTAGAGTTGTCGCGAGCTTTTTTTAGAGGAGTGGTGATTTTTGGCTTTAGATGATGGGGCAAGGAAGAGGCGAGTGATAGGAGAGAAGCCTCGCTGTGTGAGCAGGTTGCGCAGAGCCGAGGGTTTGAGATATGGTGGTAGAGACGAAAGATAGATCACACCAGGTTTTGAGGCTAGTGAACATTTCCTGGGGTTTTCAAGTGCTCTGGTAGACAGCTGAGGAGGTTTCGACAACACCTCAAGTCGTTCTTCTGTGCTCGCTTGGGGAGACTGGGCTATACGACCATCATCTTCTGCTTCGTTGTCTGAGATCACAGCCTTCGCAACATGCTCTGCAGCAGAAGCCAGGAGCTTCCGTCGCTTCGTTCCAACCTTCGAATACTCCGCAGCCTCTGAGTCATATCCTTTCTCATTATCAGAATCGCTTGATCCAGCATCCAGGTATTTGTTCCCTGGCTCGCTCATTGTGCGTTTTGAATAATGACTGCTGTCCTTATGCCGGAGGTCACTGGGTCATACTGCAAGGGCACGGCCAGACCAAAATGCCACAGATATAGCTATCTAGATATCACACAGGGTTGTGTACGCCACAATATGTACCCAAGAAGTAAGTCCGGCTTATCCTGCTACAGCAAATTTACAAATCACCGCTCAATACGGAGTAGTGCCTTGGCATAAATATCATGTTACCATACTAAGCCGAGACAAGAAATCGTCTTCTCCTCCCGACTTAGACAAAGTATTGCCAAATCATAAAACCTTTCTGGAGTATCTTATTATTTATAGTCCTTTCAAAAATGCTCCGTTTCCTCTCTACGCTAATAAATGGCGGGGGCTAGCCATCTCGAGACAGCAAACTCTCATCCGTGATATACGTAAACCTCGATGGGTTTGGCGCTAACCCATATCCTGTACTTTGAGCTCATCAAAGTCCTCCAGCAGCTCATCCATGTTGATCTTTGGTACCTGCTCGTCTTCGGTATCCTCTGTTTCTGCCATGCTCATTGCGTCCTGCTCCACTTCATTCGTCTTGTCCTTCGCCTTCTGCTGATTGGCCTTGTACACCGCAAGTGTCTGTCTCAGCTCGGGATCTTCCTCCACATCTCGTAAGAACATCTCGAAATCAGCTTCCAGCCTGTCCTGGTCTGCTTTCTTTGGCAAAAGCTCTCCTTCATCCTTACCCATACGCTTGAGTCGCCAGTTACGGTTCTTCGATTTCTTCCTCCTTGCATAGTACTTCTTGACTAATACTACGTCAGGTATGGTTGATGAGTAGGAACTGCTCAGCTCGAGGGCTTCAAAATGTCGATTGTTGAAATTCGTCCCTGTCAAATGGTAGCCGAGTACAGAATCGCCGGCATGCAGAACACCGCCAAGATGCGTTCGTACAAAGTACGTCCTATCGTTGACACCGAGATCCGATGCTTTGGCAACAGTGGCTTCGGCAAGAAAGAATCGCCCGTTCTGGTGGCCCACAGCCTCAATGTCAAGAACAACGAATTCTGATAGCTCTTGAACATCTGCGAGGGACTTGAAAGGATCCCGCCAATAGATAGCTGCGGGTATGTCTGCTGTTTTAAGAGTATTGGGGTCTATCACATTGATAGAAGTGCCAACTCTGTAGCAGATTGAAAGCGGTGCAATGTTGCCAATCGATTTGGCAAGCTTGATTGGTAAAGCGACCAGATCGTCTTTGCATATTGGTAAAAGTTCACAGGAGAAGGTGAATTTGTAAGATTTCGAAGAGGTGTGAATGTCTGTGGAGATCAACTCTTGGGATTTCTTGGCTCTTACGGGGGCGACTGAGGTGAGAAAGTCAACAAATTTCTCGGCATGATTCCGTTGGGCGAAGAAGAAATCAAGGCCATCTTTGACCTCCTTAATATTGATGGCGTCTTTGTGTGCTCCATGCTTCAACACAAGCTGCTCCAAATACAGAAATGTTCTCTTATGAGACACTTTCTGCCGCACCTGTACGACAGCTCGCCACGTATTTGCGGTGTATGACTTAGCACAGTCAGGACACTGCTGCGATGCGACCACATACTCCACCTCGAATGTTTGCTGCAATATCGTTCCCTCGAAAGCCTCCTGCTGTACAGTGATCTTGACCTTGATACGCTTTGAATGTGGCTCGGTCCATAAGAAACTAGCATCGATGATACGGACTTTGTTGAGGCCTCTGAGCTTTCTTAAACAGAGAGCTAGCAGTTCTCTCGATTCTGGCGCTGCTGTCACCCACTGACTAGGTGGTTGTAACCATCTTTCGCAATCCTTGCATATGTGTAACGTTGCTTCGCGTTGTATGCCCTCGGACACATCTATCGTAAGCTTCACACAGTCGTAGCAGAGAGCACCAGCAGAGGAAGTGCCATCGATCGGTGCGCCGCAGTTACAGCATAGAATAGTGGCCGCGGTCTGTTGTGCGTGGATAGAAGGGAGTGCCACTGGTTGGTCAATGTCCATCGACATACTGTTGGTGAAGAGATGAGCAGGCTAAAATTATGGCTCTGCCTGCAAGGTTGGACAGTTATGCGGATTGGAATGAGTTGGAGTACTCGAGTAAGAATCTCGAAGCAACGATTTCGTATGTAAGCAACAAATTGTTACATTTAGTTTCCCTACGTTCGTCATAGGAGATGATAAATTACGACTAGGGTGCCCTGCAGTACGGTCTCAATACACCAAAATTACATGTCCTACTCTTTCCCTTTCACCTCGGTTCAATTGAAGCTTTTGGAGGTCAAGATGCTCCTACAGCTGGGTCTTTTATTAGTCTACTAGCATCTGGGAGCATACAAATACCTATGTCAAATGTCTCTGCGTCCTTGCTGTGCTCGATTTGCGATCTCGCTGAGCTGGTTTTCGCCGCGGATTCGACCAGCAGTCTTGAAAATGCCTCTTCGTGCAAAGATCACGAATCTCGAGGTCGGACAATTAGGTCAACGTGCTTCTGTAAGTGGTTCGATCCCGGACGGGATGGTGAAGATAACTGACAGATCTCCAGATGGCTACGTCGGGTGATCCACCTCTACCCAAAGAACTACCGTCAGACGAGCCAGATGATGTGCTCTTCGGCTCATTATATGGAGTACGAACGGTTGAGCTCAACCGGCCGAAGAAGCTGAATTCACTCAACGGCTCGATGGCTAGAAAGATCGTCCCCAGATTAAGAGAATGGGAGAAGTCACAGATGGCCAATGTAATAATGATGAGTGGAGCTGGAACCAAAGCCTTTTGCGCTGGTGGGGATGTTGCAGAATTGGCACGACAGAACAACACCTCTGAAGGGCAGAGAGCTTCCAGTGATTATTTCGCATTGGAGTATCAGCTTGATCACCTCATCGCCATTTACAGCAAACCCTACATAGCAGTCATGGACGGCATTACCATGGGAGGCGGCGTAGGGCTCTCCGTACATGCGCCATTCCGAATAGCAACGGAACGCACCGTCTTCGCAATGCCCGAAACGACAATTGGCTTTTTCCCTGACGTGGGCGCGTCATTCTTCCTCCCTCGGCTCGACGGCGAGATCGGCACTCACCTTGCCTTGACCTCTGAACGCCTCCACGGCGTGCAAGCCTTCTACGCAGGAATCGCAACCCACTATATCGACAGCTCGGTCCTCCCCTCATTAACCACCCGCCTCTCCGAACTTCAATTCCGCGATTACGCCACGCTCCCCAGCCGACTCAGACTAGTAAACGACACCCTCTCCGAATTCTCCTCCAGCCTCCCCTCCCCAACCGACCTTCCTCCAGAAGCCAAATACGGAAACCTAACCGGAAATCTCCGCGCCGCCATTGACCGCTGCTACGGTTATACCAGCATCGAAGAGATCCTCGCCGCCCTCGAGGCGGAATCGCAATCCACCTCCCCCACCGCGATGCCCGAATGGGCCGTCGAAACACTCTCAACCATCAAAACCCGCAGCCCAACCAGCTTAAAGGTAACACTACAACAGCTCCGCCGCGGCCGAGCCTGGGACATACGCGAAACCTTCATCCGTGAACACAAGATCGCAAGCAGATTCATGTCGCAACCCGACTTCGTCGAGGGCGTGACCGCACGACTTATGAAGCCACGCCGCGAACCGGAATGGAACCCCGCCCGGCTCGAGGACGTCACTGACGAGGACGTGGCTTCCTTCTTCAGGGTCTCCCGTGAGGAGGAGAGCCGGATCCAGCTCTTCGAGCCCTCACCTCACGGTATGAATCCCAATTACGAGGAGGCGCGATATTACGATTATCCGCACGCACAGATGGCGCTGCCAAGGGAAGAGGTTATTCGAGAATCCATCACTCAGGCGCCCAGGGTGAGGAGGGCTGTTGTTGAGGAAATTTTGAAGCGGTGGAGGGGTAAGTTGGGGGTTAGGGAGAAAGTGGAGGAGGTGCTGGATCGGAAGACGGAGACCGGCGAGGATGGGGTGGTTAGGTGGGTGAATTGAAGAAGAGAGGAGAGGAGAGGGAGAGGACTGTAGATCTATTGGTTTAATGCTGTAAACGGTCTACCGTTATGCTGGGTAAGTCTGAGGTAGGCGCCTGTATTATAGGTGAGGTGGTAGCCGGTGCATTATAGACCACCAAAGCTCCGGCATTCCGCAAAAGTCTATTTCTGGACAATTTGAATAGCACAGAAACGGCCAACTGAACAGAGTGCCTCTTTCACCCGCCATCAGCATCAGTAACTATAGGTTCAGCACTGATGAGCGCCGTAGTCATCTGGTCAGCCTCCACATACCTTTCCGTGAGGATTCCCGACCGCACCGCGAAGCAGAGAATTGCGTGTCTAAATGCCAGTACAGACATCAATCCAGTACCCTGCTCAGGTCATCAAGCCGCTGGCGCACCCGTGCACAGCCCCAGCGTTCAGCCGGCGAAGTCGCAACCATATTCCGGATGCAGTCTTCGACACCGTGGCCCAGCGTGTCGAACCCAGCCCGGTCCTGCACCCGATTCTCAATGCGACAAGATCCAGCGCGAGGATCGATCTTCTCGGCAAAGGTCTCGGGCAGGACTGCCCTCTTGGAGAGGGCGGTCAGCAGCATGTGGCGCTCCATCTTGGTGTTCATTCTCCAGAGCAGCTCGAAAAGCAGGATGCCGAGGGCGAAGACGTCGATTTTCTCGTCGATAGCACGGCCGGACTCTGGACGGGAAGGTACGCGGGGGGGACGGTAGAATTCCGTGCCGACTGCTCTTGAGGCGTGCTTGGAGGTCGGCAAGCTTTCTTCATCGTTCAGACCGCTGATGTGGGCGACGAGTCCAAAATCCCCTATTCTAGGGTTAAGGTATCGCTTGGTCTCTGACTGTTCGCAATCGGTGCAGCTAACGTCCACGCAACCCGGGCGGTAGTCGTACTCGCTGTGCTCGGACAAGAAGATGTTGCCAGGCTTGATGTCTCGATGGATAATGCCTCGTGAATGGAGATGCTCGACCCCTGAAAGTATGGCCCGGATTACGCGCAGGGAAGGTTTTAGGTGGAAGCAGTGGCGAGAAGGACTTGGACAAGATGAGACTTCGGAATTTGCGAGATAGGTGGAGAGGCTGAGTGGGTGTAAAGACATCTGTATATGTAGTACCATTTTCATTTGTCCCAACCCAACATTTTTCTTTGATTTGCCTGACCGCGCTTCGCCATTACCATCAGTGAAAATATCCGTATCATTGCTCGCTGATGGCGAACGGCAATTATGATCATGAGATCGTGACTGAAGTTCGGACTGTTGCACAGGCAACTGTTGTTCAGATGGAGAATTCTCATGTGTTTGGCTCAAAGTTCCACTGTCCGTGCCGAAGACAATGCCCATTGATTCGTCAAGCATTTCGTTTCGCGTATCTGGAAAGCCTCGAGGAACATCTTTCGTAAAAACAACACCAGTGCTATACTCATCCTGCCGCTCACCACTTGCAAGACTTGATACGGATGTCGAAGCAGGGTTCGCCTTGAGATACAACTGATGGGGTATCGAAGCTGCACTGACGGATTCCGTGGATTCATCAGCGCCTTCAATCCATGCGGAGTAATATCGAACGATATTAGTGTGCTCAAGTCGTGCCAATGTTCGGATCTCCATCAAAAGAGCTTCAACCTCTTTCGCTTCACTTGTCTGCCAATGTTTTATGCGCTTAGGCTCCAGTAAGATCTTTTTCACAGCGTAGTCCTGGTTGTCAACGAAGTTTTTGACATGGTAAACTGTCCCGAATCCACCCGTACCCAGTTTTTTCAGCTCACAAAACTCGGCCTTGTATCTACTGCGCCCAGCGGCTGCTGACAGAGGAGATAATTGCATGCTGGCGTCTGGAGGAGGGACGACCAGGCTTCGGGCCATAGCGTCCATCATCCCACGATATTGGTCAGTGTCGACGAGCTGGCCCGGAAGATTCGTAGAATTTAGAACATTTAAAATCCGTTGCCGAGGACGTGAGTGATAGCGGGCCAGCACCTTGTTGTCCGGGCCAGCCAGCTTGCCTCGTCTAGGATTATCCTGGTGTGACATATTCTCATTGAATGCCTGCAGTCCCAGGTTATCCACACCAACAATATACTGTTGCCTCAACTGTCTCCAGTCCTCTTCGTGTACGCAGTCCGCAATGATGCCGTTGGAAGCCAGGACTATGCTCGCGCCTTGATACATCACAGCTCCAAGCGCCCTCGCTTCCGGCGATTCACGGTGGAATGTATTGGTGCCACGTGCATGGTTAAGATACTCTGCAGCCTTGACATTGTAAGCAAATTCCAGCAACGAGGAAGTGAGTAAGGTTGCATGTTGCTCGGCTGTCTCGGGCAGCCACTCATTGGAACCAATAGACCCATCATTTCCCGCAACGGATTCGGAAGCCGTCTCCTCGCGGTGCGTCAGGTCTTCCTCTGTTATGTTTTCGGTGGGTGCTGGTCTATTTTGAGTTCTCTCGCTGGGAAATCCATGCGAGCCCTGCTTCTCAGGATCTGATGATGCTGCTGAAACAGAGTCTTCATTGGCAGAGCGGAACAGAGACATCAACGCCAAACAGTACTGTTAAAACATCAAACGTTCTGGATGAGATCAAGAGCAACAAACAACTCGAGGATATGTCGAGCGTCATAAGTACTCCGGCTGAAAAGGTGGAAGGACACCTTTTCTCTGCCTCTGAAACAGAGCAGCTTCTAGTCAGATTGAGAGTCGAGCATGCGGTATCTCGTCAGACTTCATATTGCTGCGAACGATCCCCAACAACATTAGTAGCAAGAAGCACAGGTACAGCTATTATCGTAGTATATGGTGTCATGTCAGCCTGTTGCCTTGTTGCATGGTGACGCTTGGCAGGCACCTCTGGCGCTGCATTCCATCTGCTTCTTTTTACTTCCTCCTTGCCAGAGAGAGTAAAGGACAAACGACATGATCTTGTCTCAAGTCTTGCCTCTCACATCGATGAGGATCTCATCAGCAAGCTGAGATGTTGGGTGCCAGCTCACAGATGCGTATTTCGAGGAGATGTTCAAAATCACCATTCAGTTGTTAAATTGTCCACCTGCCGGGAAGCTTGGCCTTCAAGTTGGGTGTCACCCACAGCCTCCACTACTGACCTACTACTGGTTATACTACTTTTAACGTGCTGTGACCAGGTCGCCTACAGATGTGTCCTTCCACTACAATAGTAGCCGCAGTATCAATGGTTCATACTGCTTCGTGAGACTCACTGGACCCATTCGGAACACTGTTACTCTTCACAACGCATGGATCTTGGTTGATCATCGCTTTTGATTCTCTCTAACCTAGCGTCTGCTCTATACTAGAATTTGGAAATCCTTATGCGTCCACTTTTCCGTATATGTCACCCTCTTCTTTTTCGGCTGGACAATGGGCTTTCTTGCTTCAATCTTGCCGTTGACGAGTAAGTGGCGGAAGCGATCATTGAGTAGGTTGCCTTCGGGCTTTAGCCGTCGTAGCGAGTCTTGAAGCTCATCAGGGAGGACGACTTCGAGATTCTTCTCTGGTATGAGAACATTTCGTAGACGTTTCCGCCTAAGCATCAAGTCGTCCATATAATCCGATGAGAGATTCCTATCTTCCACCACTGCCGCCTCGTCATTTGCACTGGCCGGGTCTCCATCCCGGTTCTTGGCTAGCTGCTCGAATTCGCGCGCCTGTTTCCTCCTGTCTGCCATCTTTGCTTGATGCAAAGCTTGCTGTTCAGCTTCCTTTCGCCGCGTGATCTTATTTCGCTGGGCCTGGGTCTTCCGTTCAGGTCTTCTTTTCTTAAGCAACTCCGATTTTTCGAACTCGCTCTCAAACCCTTCCCAAGCACTCTCATCATCGGTGCGAGCACCTGGTGCATCGTCCGAGGCAATTGCAGCAATCCTTGCTGCACGCTCTGCTTCTAGTTGTTCTTCATGGAGTCTTTGCTTCTCAGACTCGACCATCTTTTGTCCTTCTTGATTGAGCACGTCATCCCAATCTCCAAACGATGGATTATAGCTTGCGCCGGCGGCCGGTGTCTTGATTGCCTTGACAGCTTTGCCACTCGCCGTCATTGCTATCGGCGG
>QQTW01003077.1_pt1 | contig 12252 bp, 8 predicted proteins | sample 1904831 | NCBI WGS metagenome assembly QQTW01 (sample SAMN09435610, study PRJNA476489) | Subsurface metagenome, whole genome shotgun sequencing project. | reverse complement strand
GTGTCCTTTGTGTACTTTGTGGTTAATTTTCTTAGCCCTCAAAATTAATGTGGTGGAGTACTAGTGGTCTATGTCATTAATTCTGCCGGATGTAGAGACGCGTTCACGTTCGCGTAGCGTGTCCCCTTGGGACTCAGTCCTCAAATATCCCCAAATATCTTTACCCGAAGAATAACTGTTGCCAATGGAAGTCCACTAATTCCAATCTTGTTCTTCTTTTTTACCCCGACTTTTGTAAATTCCACCCAGGTCGTGAATTGCACGGGTTTTTTCAAAAAGCTGCGACTCCGTCAAACCCCAGCGCTGCATGACTTGTTCCAAGCTTTCTTGGATATCCCTAGCACCGGGGAAGCCTTGATAACGTACCCGCAATCGCGCTAATTCTGCTAGATTTAGATCGGTGGGTTCGCCTGCAAATAAATTTTCGACGATGGAGCGATCTTTGTTGTATTGAGGGTGCTGTTGGTCTTTTGTCATAAGTCTTAAGTACCTACGTCTTGACTACTAAGTACTGAGGAAAGAAATAATGGTAGTAATTGTACGTCTCATAACTCTGTACGGATGCAAGACTTTGCGCCCCAACTATATTATTCCCTACAAATACACGCTTATTAAAGATCAAAATCTCTACCCATATCCGCTCTGTGCCTACAATATAGGAATTAGGCGGCTAATACAACTTAGAACTTACGGCTCTCACTACTGTCACTAGCTTTTAAATAAAGATACATTATCTTTAACAAAGTACAAACAACTTAACGAAAGGGTGAAAATTAGACTGTCACCCAAATTACAAGCAGCAAGGGAGACAACCCGCTCATGTTTGAACACTTCACTTCTCAAGCCATTCGGGTAATCATGTTAGCTCAGGAGGAGGCTCGCCGCCTGGGTCACAATTTTGTTGGCACCGAGCAAATTCTCCTGGGATTGATTGGAGAAGGAAACGGGGTTGCTGCCAAAGTCCTAAATGACATGGGCGTTACTCTTAAAGACGCACGCCGCGAAGTAGAAAAAATTATTGGTCGAGGTTCTGGATTCGTACCACCAGAAATTCCTTTTACTCCTAAAGTTAAAAGTTTATTCGAGCAAGCTTTTAAAGAAGCACGCACGCTCGGCAACAATTACATTAGCACCGAACATTTACTTTTAGGATTAACCGAGGCAGGCGAAGGTGTCGCAGCCAAAGTCCTACAGAATCTTGGTATTGAACTTAAAGATATTCGTACTGCTGTAATTCGCCGTCTGGGTGAGGATGTTGCAGTTGCCCCTGGTGCAAGCAGTGGTAGTGGTTCTAGACGCAACCAGCAGCAGCCGATGCTTGAAGAATTTGGTAAGAATCTGACCAAGTTGGCGCAAGAAGGCAAGCTTGACCCAGTTGTTGGGCGCGAGAAGGAAATTGAGCGTACCGTTCAAGTTCTTGGTCGTCGTACCAAAAACAACCCTGTATTGATTGGCGAACCTGGTGTTGGTAAAACTGCGATCGCCGAAGGTTTGGCACAGCGCATTATCAATCAAGATGTCCCCGATATTCTTCTTGATAAGCAAGTTGTCAGCCTCGATATGGGTTCTGTAGTGGCTGGTACGCGCTTTCGTGGCGACTTTGAGGAACGCCTCAAGAAAATCATGGAGGAAGTCCGCTCGTCGGGTAATATCATCCTTGTGATTGATGAAATTCACACTTTGGTTGGTGCAGGTGGTGTGGAAGGTGGTATGGATGCCGCCAATATCATGAAGCCAGCATTAGCACGGGGCGAATTGCAGTGTGTAGGTGCAACAACTCTTGATGAGTACCGCCAGCACATCGAACGCGACGCAGCCCTCGAACGTCGATTCCAGCCCATTAAAGTCGGCGAACCATCGGTTGAAGAAACTATCCAGATTTTGACAGGCTTGCGCTCGATTTACGAGCAGCACCACCGCGTCTCAATCTCCGACGAAGCACTCAAAGCAGCAGCTGTTTTATCTGACCGATATATTAGCGATCGCTTCCTTCCCGACAAAGCTATCGATTTGATTGATGAAGCTGGTTCGCGGGTACGCTTGCGGAATTCACAACATTCTGCTAGCCGCGAAATTAAGCGCGAACTCCTCCAAGTCAGCAAGCAAAAACAAGAATCGGTTCGCCTCCAAGATTTCGATAAAGCTGGGGAACTGCGCGACAAAGAAATCGAACTTGAAACCCAACTCCAAGCCGAATCGAACGATTATGTCAACAACCTCATCGTTGACGAAGAAGATATCGCGCAAATTGTGGCTTCGTGGACGGGTGTACCTGTCAACAAGCTGACCGAGTCCGAGTCCGAGATGCTGTTGCACCTCGAAGACACCTTGCACCAACGTTTGATTGGGCAAGAACAAGCAGTTAACGCCGTATCAAAAGCGATTCGTCGCGCTCGTGTCGGCTTGAAGAATCCGAACCGACCTATCGCTAGCTTTATCTTCTCCGGTCCCACTGGTGTAGGTAAAACTGAGTTGGCGAAATCTTTGGCAGCTTACTTCTTTGGTGCGGAAGATGCGATGATTCGTCTCGACATGTCTGAGTATATGGAGCGTCACACCGTCAGCAAGCTGATTGGTTCGCCTCCAGGTTACGTAGGCTACGACGAAGGCGGACAGCTTACCGAAGCAGTGCGACGCAAACCCTACACCGTGGTGCTTTTTGACGAAATCGAGAAGGCGCATCCCGATGTATTTAATATGCTGTTGCAATTGCTCGATGACGGACACCTAACTGATGCCAAAGGTCGAAAAGTTGACTTCAAGAATACTTTGATTATCTTGACTTCAAATATCGGTTCCAAGGTAATCGAAAAAGGTGGCGGTGGTCTGGGCTTCCAGTTTGACGATGCAGCTGACGCAAGCTACAACCGCATTAAGAACTTGGTTAACGAAGAACTCAAAGCTTTCTTCCGTCCTGAGTTCCTCAACCGTCTCGACGATATAATCGTCTTTACTCAACTCAACAAAGACGAAGTTAAGCAAATCGCGGACATTATGCTCAAAGAAGTTGCGAACCGTCTCAAAGAAAAAGGTATCAACCTCGAAGTTACCGAACGCTTCAAAGACCGTGTTGTCCAAGAGGGTTACGACCCTAGCTACGGTGCGAGACCGTTACGTCGTGCGATTATGCGTCTCCTAGAAGACTCGCTTGCTGAGGCTATGCTCGGTGGCGAAGTCGGCGACGGTGACAGCGCAGTTGTTGACGTTGACGACGATGGTCAAATCAAGGTAATTAAGTCAGTAAAGCCTGAATTACTCTTGGCTGTTGGCTAAAATGACACCTTTGTTTCAGGTAAGGGCACGGCAATGCCGTGCCCTTTTTATTGTCGGCATTTAACTACCTGCAATCGGTTCTGGCAGGTCTTTACCTTCAACCACCTTGTCATAATTGCCTTGCCAACCTTCGAGGGCATCTTTGATGACACCTGCTACAGGTACAGCGATGAGCAACCCCAACAACCCACCGACGTAAGTACCAACGAGCAAGGAAGTTAACACCCAAATCGGTCTAAGCCCAGTGAAGCTACCTAAAAGACGCGGTGCGATCGCTTGGTCGATTAATTGGTCAACTACAACAGAAACTGCAACAACCTTGGCTGCTAACCAAATGTCGTGTGCCGCTAAAAGCAAGGTGATAATGGCGAGACTGGCAACATCGCCGAATGGTATCAAGCTGAGAATCCCAACTCCCAAACCGAGTACCAAACCAAAGGGTACTTGTAAAATTAGAAACACTGTTGTCAGGGAAACTCCCATTAATAAAGCTAAAGCGATTTGTCCAATCAAGTAATTTTGAAAGTTGTTTTGGAATGACTGCTTGATTTTTTCACCGATACTTAAGGGCAGTTTTTTAAAAATTCCATTCCAAATTCGTTCGCCATCTGCCAAAAGGTAGAAAGTTATAACGATGGTAATTAATCCTTCGGAAACACTATCAACTGCATCAATCGCAAATTTCAAAAGTCGGTTGCCAAAATACTCTAGTTCGCCAGGGAAACGGTCGGTTAACTGCGTAACAATTTGGCTAAAATTTACTCTTAATCTCTGATTCTCAGCCCAATTATTTAAAGTCATTAATTTTTGTTCGCTTGAATCAATCCATTGCGGAACAACTTTCGCCATTTCATTAAACTGGTCAAGCACAATCGGTAAAATAGTGATAGCCAAAGCAATAATAATTATTAATGTAGAGGCAAATACTAAGCCAACCGCATAACTGCGTTTAACGCCACGTTGTTGAAGTACTGAGACTGGGTAGTTTAAGATAAATGCCAGTAATGAAGCTAAAACAAAAGTTGTGATTATTGGCTGAAAGTATTCAAAAAACCGAAATGCTAGCCAACCATTTAGAAAAATTAAAGGAAATAATAGCGTTAAAACTAACCATTGCAGCAGTTGATTTAGGGAAACCATAATTTATTAAATTTCTACTAGATTTAAACGAGTATAAACATAAATGTCCAACTTTCTAGTATACGTTTAATTGGAAAATAGGGAGTAGGGAGTAGGGAATAGGCAGTTAGGAGTTAAGAGTTCTTGTGTTAGGAGTAGGAAATAGGGAATTTTCCACTTCCTCTACTCCCTACTCCCCACTCCCTAAATTCCTGCATACCATTCGTAACCTTGGTCTTCCCAATATCCTTTATAAGATGACAAATTACTAACTAATTTAATTTGAGTTACCCATTTACTCTGTTTGTAGCCAAGTTTGACTGGTGATGCTAATCGCAATGGGGCACCGTTATCGATTGGCAATGGTTCGCCGTTTTTTTGATAGGCTAATAAGGTTTGTGGATGGGCAGTTGAGGCAATATCCCAACTTGAATAGTAGTTATCGCCGGAAACAAAATAAGCATATTTTACGGTTTCTTTGGGTTGGGCAAGGGCAATAATATCGCGCATCCGCACGCCGCCCCATTGGACTATTGCAGCCCATCCTTCGACACAAACATGACGAATAATCATTGATGTTAGGGGCATGTTTTGGATTTCTTTCATGCTGAGACTGAGAGGGTTGTTGACTTCGCCATCTACAATTAAACGGTATTTGTCGGTATCAATGAGGGGAGTGTCTCGGAAGGTATTTACTATTAATGCGTTTGGTTCAATTTGACTTTGCGAAAATTCGGGTACGAGTTTTTGGGGTTTGAAAATTAATAATTCAACTTTTTGGTTGAGTGGTTCGGAAATTTTGCCTACTACATCTTCAAATATTGGGGTTCCGCAACTTGCTAAGAGTAGATTGAGTCCGGATAAGCCGGAGATTTTTAGTAGTTGACGGCGTGTTAGTTGGGGATGGGGGGTGCGGATTATGCTCACGTTTTTGATTTTGGGTTGGTGGGCAAAGAGTGTGGGATGTCGGTATGAGTATGGGGTGGGGCGGAGAGTGTGGGATGTCGGTATGAGTATGGGGTGGGGTGGGGGCGGGTTTAATTATATTTTTCGTTTATGGTTTAGATTGTTGGTAAACCCGCCCTTACGGTCATGGGTTGGTGGGAGTGTAAGGTGTGGGGTGCGAGGTGTGGGGTGTGGGGTGTGGGGATTTACCAGAACATGGATTCGGTGAGTTGTGTACCGCCTGCTTTGCGTCCAAGTTGGGAATGAACTATGGCGAAAATAATTACGATGGGGACTGAGGCAAAGTGAACGATACGCAAGGCTTGCCAGCTACCAAAAAAATCTACAATCCAAGGAAATTGGGCTGGTTTGTACATTCCGATACCAGTGAAGATGGCGAATAGCAAAATAGGAATGATGCTGGTATAGACGATGCGATGCCAAGCGTATGTTAAGCGTTTGGGATTTTGGGTTTTTTGGAGTGCTTGAATATCATTTGCACTGACAAATTTATGCTGCCAGCGTCGAGTTAGCAAAACGTATATACCGTACCAGACAAGATTGAGTGAAAATACCCACATTGAGGCGAAATGCCAATGTCTACCGCCTGCTAGCCATCCTCCTAATGTGAAGATAGCTGGAATGTGCAAACCTGCACGTCCGCCGAAAACCGGATTTGCATTATAGATTTGCAGCCCGCTGGTCAACATGGTGAAAATAGCGATTATATTTATCCAATGGAAGATTTTGGCTGCGATCGCAATTTTTGGTATTTTCCTTTTGGGCAGAATGGTCGAAGTCATAACCTGTACGCAATATGTTGACTCACAGAATATGCAGTCTATTCATATTCGGTATTATCTCGCAAGTTTATCTATTTATGTTACCAGTAGTATAAATTACCTTCTATTAACTCAGTTCTCTGTGTTATACCAATTCTTTGTGAAGCTGCATAGAATTTTACCCCACCCCTTAATCCCCTCCCCGCTTGCGGGGAGGGGAAAATCTGGTTCCCTCCCCGCTTGCGGGGAGGGTTAGGGTGGGGTTCTTATGGGTGCAACTTCATATTAAATTGGTATTAGCAAATCATTTATGATTACTATATATAAAATTCTATTTAATGTTCAAAAAAGATTAAAGATTAAAAAAGTAGGTTTAAAACCCACCTCCTTATTTTTGATAATATATTCTTGCGCCTAATGGTTGCCTTGAAGACAACGGTTGCTTTGAGACGTTCCGAACCTGCACGCATTGACCACAACAACTTTATGAAGTCAGTTTTGACGAAATCAAGGTCAAGGTTTGTTCGGGAAGCAATTGCAGCCTTCGGCAAGTTGTAATGATGTTGGTATTCGAGAAGTTGAATTAAATCTTCAGCGTATTGGCTAACACGGTGGAGAGTATCGTCGATAAAACTAACTGGATTAGAAATTTCCTTAACTAAATTGGTAAATAATTGACCGATACTAGATAGTTTCTCGTTGTCTAATAGTTGCTTTTGAATGCGTTCGAGTTGTTCTGATATCTTTTGTATTTGTGTTTCGGCAGCTTGACGTGTATCGACTTCGGTTTGAATTTGTTGAAGCAGTTGCGATCGCGCAATTAAAATCCCAACTTCTCGACTAACTTGTTTTAGGGTATCAATTTCCCATTCTTGCCAATCGCGTTTGTTTCCGCAATTATGAGCAATTAACATCCCCCAATTAGTTTCGCCCTGGGTGGTATCATCAGTCATTAGTGATACTTTGGCAGAATGCAAACGCAAAATCGGAGTCACTAAATCAGCGCTACAACAGCAAGGTTCGCCATTCTTTAGGTTTAAAGGTGCTAAACGTGAATTTGAAGCGACGATATCACTATCGGGGTCGATGCTATAAATTACAACTTGCTCAATATCTAAAAACTGCTCTACTTCCTTAACAATAGTTTGCACAATTGCAGAAAGTGGAGAAGAGCTATCAATGATTTCACGCACCCGCTTTAATAACTGTTCCCGCGTTTCGTGTTGGTGCAATGCAGCTACTCGGAATTTTTCTTTAGTTATATCTTGAAGAGTACCAATAATGCGGACAGGTTGACCCGTAGCGTCGGACTCGATGGTTCTACCGCGTTCAGCAATCCACTTCCAACCTGCCGATTTTGTCAAGATTCTAAATTCGACTTCATAGGCAGGAGTGCGATTTTCGAGGTAGTTTTGCCAAGTTTGACGAACTTGTGACAAGTCGTCGGGATGTATCAGTCGCGAAAATGTTTGATAGTCGGGAATTTCTGCGGGTTCATACCCGAACATTAGCTGTCCTAACGATTTCCCCTGGAATCCCTCTTCAAAATCAAAGCTATTATCAAGTCGATTCCACTCCCACACCCCAAATTCTCCTTCCGGGGTGTCATGGCAAGAAGGCCAGATTGCTTAACGTTCGTGACCTCCGCAAGCAACTGTTGGAAACCAATACCGCTAACTGACTCACAATTTGCTAACGTTATTGGTAACGGTGTTTCTATAGACCTATTGTTAAAGCTATCTGCTCGACATTGTTGGTAATTTTCTAACACTTCGGGTGTTTGGATTTGCTCTTGCTGCAATCCCTTTTGAGCGCATTGTCGTGAAGCTTTGCCCAACTGGTGTGTAGCTGATTCTTGAATGTGCATAGCTGCTGGTACGATGAGGAGGATATCTTGTAGCTCTACGCGGTCTTAACACCCTGACGTTTAAATTATCAACAGTGCTGAAGCGTTAACAATTTGTTAAAACAGTAACGTAAGTCGAATAACTCTTCAGCCACCGCCATCTTGGTAGGGAACAAAGCCCAATCTATATGGCTCACCATTAACAATGTAGGGCTGATGTTAGAAAAGCGTAAACGTAAGAATGTAACCTGTCTCTTTTTATCGATACCTATTGCGGTTAAAAATAGGCTACATTATTTACATTTCATATTTGAACTGGTAACAATATCTAGTATACAGATTTACATAACCCCTATTAATTAACTCGGTCTAGCTAGCTTTAGTCACAGTTGTAATCAGATCGGGATAGCTGTTTCAGAACTTTGAAAAAAAGTCAAGGTTTTGCTGTAGTATCTTGAACGCACGCAGCGATATTGTTGCAGGGCGTAAGGACTACATACCCATTTATCGGGCGCTATCTCAACATTTATCAAGAAAGAATTCAGGAGTTAGGAGTCAGGAGTCAGAATTCAGGAGTCAGGAGTCAGGAGTCAGGAGTCAAAATTCACTCACCTTGGAATTTTGTACAACTGGTGGTCTATATCGGTATTTTTGTATAAAAAAATACCTAAATTCTGTCTCCTGTATTCTGTCTCCTGTATTCTGACTTCTACTTTATAAACAAAAACTGTTTGATAAAAATCACATTTGAACCGATGACTGATGACAATCGAAGAAGTTTTACTGTTATTCAAAGCCAGCTTTCCCAATACTTTAACCCCACTTCAAGAACTCGTGTTGCGTTCTTCCTGGGAAGGAAAGACTTACACCAGCATCGCTCTCGAAGCACATTATGGAGAGGAACGAGTTAGAAAAGTTGCTTCAAATCTATGGCAAATACTGAGTGATTTTTGGGAAGAACCAATCAGTAAATCGAACTTTCGTCAAGTACTCGAACCGCTCCGTCTTGGTAAAAAACATCAACAGTTAATCAATGAATTTAACCGCACAGCAGCAGCCGTATCGTTGGAATTTCCGAATGGCCCTGTATCGCTTGCTTCGAGATTTTATATCTATCGTCCGCCAATTGAAGAACTTGTTTGTAGTGAAATTACGGTAGCTGGAAGTGCGATTTGTATCAAAGCCGCCAGCGGAATGGGAAAAAGCTCGTTAATACTAAGGATCTTGGCATACGCGGCAAATTTAGATTATCAGACTGCGACTATAGACTTTCAACAAGCCGATACTGTCGTATTTACTAACATTGATAGGTTTTTACGTTGGTTTTGTGCCAATATCAGTCGAGAATTGGGCTTGGAAACAAAGCTAAATGATTATTGGAACGAGGATATGGGGAGTAAGGTGAGCTCCAGTATCTATTTTCAAAGCTATTTGTTAGCATCGTTAGAGAATCCGTTAGTTTTAGTTTTAAATGAAGTCGATTTGGCATTGGAGTACCCAGAAATTGCTGCGGATTTTTTACCGCTGTTGCGTTCGTGGTACGAACAAGCTAAACATGTGGAAATTTGGCAAAAACTTCGCCTAGTTTTAGCTTATTCGACAGAAATTCTTGTACCGTCGCGGTTGACGCATTCACCATTTAGTATTGGATTACCCGTGAAGTTGCCCCCGTTTACCAAAGAGCAAGTCGAGGATTTAGCGCAACGGCACGGCTTGGATTGGAGTGAAACTAAAGATGCTGAGACTTTGAGTACGTTAGTAGGAGGAAATCCTTATTTAATTAGATTAGCTTTGTATCATTTAGTTGGGAAAGGCGGATTGGAGGGTAATTTGCAGCAACTGTTAGAACAAGCACCCACGGAAGCAGGTATTTATGATGAGTATTTAAGGCAGCATCTAATATTGTTACGCGAAGAACCCGAATTAGCAGCGGCGTTTTGTTGCACTCTCTTCTCCACAAGTCCAGTGAAACTAGAACCAGCACTAGCCTATCGATTGCAAAATTTAGGGTTAGTAAATTTAGAAGGCTTAAGCGCTTATCCAGCCTGTGAATTATTTCGGCTTTATTTTCAAAACCAACTGTGTTTTACCCAAGACGCAAATGATATCCGTGTTGAGGAGTTGGAGCGCGAAAACCAACAATTGCGCGTGCGTTCGAGTTTAGACGAACTCACCCAACTGGCAAATCGTCGCTACTTTAATACTTACCTACAAATCGAGTGGCAGCGTTACGCACGCGAAATTACACAACCTGCATCCAGCGAAACAACTCCTTTATCGATGATTTTGTGCGATATCGATTATTTCAAGATTTACAACAAAACTTATGGATATACTTCAGGTGATGAATGCTTGCGTCAAATTGCCAATGTCATTCGTAACTGTGTCAAACCATTGCTTGGTAGTAGTATTGACTCAGAAAGCAGTATTTTAGATATTTCTAGTACCGCATATAGCCGTAATCAAAACAAGGCAATATTGATAGCACGCTATAGCGGCGAAGAGTTTGCGGTAATTGCCTATACTGATGCTGCTACAGCAGTTAGTATTGCAGAAAACATCCGCGAGCAAGTCAAAGAATTGGCAATACCCTGCGATTATCCAGGTATTGGTGGACTCCCTGCCAACGTTTTAACTGTCAGCATAGGGGTTGCGAGCATGGTTCCAGACACCGAAATTGAATTTGGCATCCTGGTTACAAGCGTTGAAAAAGCCTTGTATTTTGCAAAACGTCGAGGACGCGATCGCGTTGTTTTAGGTTAGGGAGTAGGGAGTAGGGGAGTGGAGGAAGATTAATTAATATAACTCCTGTAGAGACGCGAAATTACCCTGCGGGTTCCGCGAAGCGGTACGCGTCTCTACACTCTTTCTTCATTACCCAATTCCTAACCGTCCAGCCAAACCAGGTGTTAATGGTAACAGCGTTGCAATCATCAAAAATAACGCTAATAACCCTAATGCTGCCCGTGCATCATCGGGTTCGGTAATTTCATTCAAACTCGGACGTTCCAAATCGCGTTGCAAAACCAGAATTACAATTACCCAATACACTGCTAAAGGATTACCCAGCGAAACTAACGCCAGTACAATTAAAGTTGCAATTGTTGCCCTACCAGCAATTTTACGCCCGTATATTGCTTGAACAACACGACCGCCATCTAACTGCCCCGCAGGCATCAAATTTAATGCGGTAATTACTAAACCAAGCCAGCCAATTACAACCAACGGATGAACAGCAACTACAGGCGATTTTAAAGCCGAACCTAACACAACTCGTGCCAAACTTCCAACTAAAATCGAACCTTGGAAAAAATCATTGGGTAATTGAAACGCACTATTTGGATGCGAAAGCAACAACCCTGCTACCAACATAACCAAAGAGACAATTCCACCCGCCGCAGGTCCTGCTAAAGCGATATCAAATAATACCTTACGGTTTGGTAGCAGTGACTCAAACCGGGTAATCGCACCAAAGGAACCAATTTGTACAGCTGGCAGGAAAAAAGGCAAACTTAATCGCACTTGGTTGCGACGCGCAGTTATCCAATGACCGATTTCGTGCGCTGCTAAAGTCGCAATGATACCAATACTAATGGGTAAAGCTTCTTGATAGCGTGACGGATAACTAAAGAAATCAAAACCCAATAATAATCCAGCAGTTTCAAAACTAGTTGCAATCGTTGCCAGTAGCAAAATAATCCCAAAGACCTTTTGCGGCAAAGTCATTGGACGCGGGTCATTGCGACTGGGCAGAACAATCATTACGGGTTTATCATCAGTGTTTTCAACTAAAAATAAGCGATATTTGTCACCTAAATTTTTTTGTAAACTTGCTGTTAAACGGTTGTGAGTAGCTTCGGGTTCACCCCGTAAATTACCTTTAAAAATTACTCCATCCTGGTAAGGAATGGTTTCGGTAGCGAAAAAGGTATCGATGCCAAAAATACTTTTGATTGCTGACATATCTTCATCGGGAATCGGGATGACATCAGATGCTGGCTGTGTAGCAACTGGCGGCATCCCACTAATTGCATTATTGACATCAGCCAAATTTTGTGCTGCCATTCTTTCGGCTGCCTTTTGCCGTAAAATTGCATCTTGTCCAGCTGCTCGCAATTGCCTTCCAAGATAAACATATATTGCTGTGGATGTAACTAACAAAAATAGAATGCCGACTATATTAATGTAAATTCCTGCGGCAAAGCAGCCGAAAAATATTAGCCAAGGAGTCATCAATACCACCGACTGCAACCAGGCTAAGATTCCTAGTTTACCAAAAGGTCTAGC
>QQTW01003076.1_pt1 | contig 12254 bp, 14 predicted proteins | sample 1904831 | NCBI WGS metagenome assembly QQTW01 (sample SAMN09435610, study PRJNA476489) | Subsurface metagenome, whole genome shotgun sequencing project. | reverse complement strand
GTTGGCAGCTTTGGACGCGTTTACCTGGGCGGAGCAGAACAAGATATTCTAGCAGGTTCTAGTGCCGCGTTGGCGGCGATTGAAAATGTGGTTGGGCGTGAAAATCCTGCCAGTGGGCGCAACGAGTAGCCGCTCTGCGTTCATTGCAGAAGCGATCGCTTCTGCCTTAGTTACAGATTGAAGTTGAAAGTTGGTACTGCCAGATTAACTAAAGGAGACGTTGGATGGCAAATAGAGAGCATCTTGCGCTACTTCAGCAAGGTGCAGTTAAATGGCTTGAGTGGAGAAAGGAAAACATACATATAAAACCCGATCTTAGTGAAGCTAACCTCACCGGAACAAACCTAAGAGGTATCGATCTGAGCAACACTAAGCTGATTGCAGCTAACCTCGCAAAAGCAAATCTCAGCACTGCTAATCTCTACAAAGCTGAGCTGATCGATGCCAACCTTCAAGAAGTTGAACTGATTGATGCTAAATTGATTGAAACTCAACTCATGGCGGCAGACCTGAGTAATGCCAACCTGATCGGGGCAGATCTTAGAGGCTCTAACCTAAGACGAGCCGATCTTAGTAATGCTAACTTGATTGCAACTGAATTGGGCGGGGCTAACTTGAGAGAGTGCGATTTGAGTGCGGCAAACCTTAGAAGGACTAGTCTGGGATATGCTAACCTGATGGCAGCCAACCTGAGCAATGCTGACTTGAGCGATGCTAACCTCTACGAAGCCGAACTGATCGAAGCTTACCTTTACAGGGCTGACTTTCACAAAGCTAATCTTAGCGATGCTCACCTCGGTGGAGCTTATATCTTTGCAGCTAACTTTAGCGAGGCTAATCTTTACAGGGCTGACTTTAGGTGGGCTAACCTCAGCAAAGCTAACTTCACAGGCGCTAATCTCAGCAAAGCTAATTTTAGAGGAGCTAACCTTAGCAAAGCTAACTTCACAGGCGCTAACCTCAGCCAAGCTAACCTCGATGAGGCTAACCTCAGCAAAGCTAACTTCTAAGGGGCGATCGTGCCTGATTATACAATCTACTGTTAACTTAAGATAACCGTCTTTTTTTTAGTCTAAGTCAGCTTTTAAAGCACGGATGGAGAGCGATAGCTCTCCATCACTTACCAAACACTTGACTAAATAAGTCGTAAGTCGTAATTAATAAACAAATGGACAGAGCAACTGATTTGAATCCCACGAACAATCTCTGCGTTGGAGACGATATCCAACAGCAGGTGGCTTAATTCAGTTTCTTTTAGAGAAGGTGATGTTAAAACTATTAGCTATCAGTTAATCGAAAGTGTGACTCATCATCCATCGCAGTATCCTGACGATTTAGTTAGCTTTGTTGAGCAAGCAATTGATGAACTATTTCCACACTCTAGAACAATTGTTTGATTAGATGTATATTCAGCAGATGTAATAAAATCGTTTAGCTCTATAGAACCCTAAGCACTGATTGCTTACGCAAGAACTTGCACTCTTATTGGCGATCGCTTCTCCTAAGCTAGTAAAGCTGATGAGGAGACTTTACACTATTTTAAGGTAGTGCTAACTATAACTTCAGCCTTCATCAAGGTAGGCGATCAGGCCTCTCCCCAGCACCGACAGCACACGCGATCGCCTCTATATCTTTCATAAAGCTGGTGACGGGATTTGAACCTGCGACCGGCGGTTTACAAAACCGCTGCTCTACCACTGAGCTACACCAGCACAATAAATAACTATATCAATACGGGCATCATTTAGCAAGGGGTAATTTAGTGGTTAGTGGAATCGGAGAAATGCCTTAACAAGGTATAGCCGTAAGTCAGAAAACCCACATTTTCCGACTGTGCTAACCGGAAAAAATCTGCTACGTTTTTAAGATTGGTATATTCCTGACACAGCTAGTTGGATAGAAGTCAAGCACGCTGTGTCAATTTTCGTTTTTTGTAATCATTCTTTACATCCTAATAAGCATGGCAGCGTTGAAGGGAAGAGATTTATTAAGTCTGGCAGATCTGAATGCAGAGGAAGTTCAAGAACTGCTGCAATTGGCAGCGCAGTTAAAATCTGGGCAGTTGAAACCACAATGCAATAAAGTTTTAGGACTGCTGTTTTACAAGGCTTCCACGCGGACGCGAGTGAGTTTCTCTGTAGCAATGTATCAACTCGGTGGACAGGTGATCGATCTTAACACCAGTACCACCCAAGTAAGTCGCGGGGAACCTGTGGAAGACACGGCGCGAGTTTTAGATCGATATTTGGATATTTTAGCAATTCGGACGTTTGAGCAAGAGCAACTAGAAACCTTTGCTCGCTATGCCAAAATTCCCGTGATTAACGCATTGACAGATTTAGAGCATCCTTGTCAAATTTTAGCAGATTTACTCACAATTCAAGAGTGTTTTGGTAATCTTGCTGATTTGACATTAACTTATTTGGGTGATGGTAATAATGTCGCCCACTCTCTACTTATGGGTTGTGCTTTGGTTGGCATGAATGTCAAAATTGCTACTCCATCTGAGTTTAAACCTAATGCGGAAATTGTCGAAAAAGCTAAAGCGATCGCATCTGGAAAAACTGAAGTAATTGTCACTGAAGATGCCCTCGCAGCAACTAAGGGATCTCATGTAATTTATACCGATGTTTGGGCAAGTATGGGACAAGAAGCAGAAGCGAATTCCCGTATTCCCGTGTTTCAACCTTATCAAGTTAACGAGCAACTTTTAAGTATTGCAGACTCAGAGGCAATTGTTTTACACTGTTTACCAGCCCATCGTGGTGAAGAAATCACTAATGCTGTGATTGAAGGTTCCCAATCAAGAGTTTGGGATCAAGCAGAAAATAGAATGCACGCACAAAAAGCTTTGCTAGCAAGTTTACTAGGAGAAGGATGAAGGATGAAGTATGAAGGATGTACGCTTCGGCGTTCCAGAAGGGTAGGATGAAGGCTCAAGGATAAATAGAAAGTTTTATATTTCACACTTTCTCCTTCACACTTTTCACTACTCACTACTCACTACTCACTACTCACTACTCACACTTTCTCCTTTACACTTTTCACTACTCACACTTCACACTTCATACTTCACACTTTACACTTCATACTTCACACTTCATATTTTTTTGCCATTAGGGGCATTTTTGTAGTACGAATGTTCTAGATATGTTTGTAAATTCGGATTGCTACAAATTATGGAACCCCTGACAGCAGCTCAACAAGAACTTTATGACTGGCTAGCAGATTATATTCAGCAGCATCAGCATTCACCATCAATTAGACAGATGATGCAAGCGATGAATCTGAAGTCGCCTGCGCCAGTTCAAAGCCGCTTGGAACATTTACGCACGAAAGGATACATTGAGTGGACAGAAGGTAAAGCACGAACGATTCGGGTTCTGCAACCACAAGTTAAGCAAGGTATTCCGGTTTTAGGTGCTATAGCAGCTGGTGGTTTAGTTGAACCTTTTACTGAAGCAGTAGAACAACTGGATTTTACTAGCTTATTTTTACCACCTAAAACTTTTGCCTTACGGGTGATAGGTGACAGCATGATCGAAGACTTGATTACTGAAGGTGATGTAGTAATCATGCGTCCAGTACCAGATCCAGATCTAGTAAAAAATGGCACAATTGTAGCAGCAAGAGTAGATGGACACGGTACAACTTTAAAGCGATTTTATCGCCGAGGCGATCGCGTCACTCTCAAGCCTGCAAATACTAAATATAAACCGATAGAAGTTACTGCTAGGCAAGTGCAGGTGCAAGGTACTCTCATCGGCGTGTGGCGCGGTTATAACTAAAGATTCGGTGTTGAGTGTCTTTGAGTTGGATGTGAGTGAGTCGCAAGTAATGTATTTAACGCAGAGTTCAGCCAAGCGGCAATTAAGCTTAGCACCAAAAAGCCTGAGCCAGCTTAGATTAGTAGTCGCGGGTGAAAGTAAAGGCAAATATCAGCCTACATCACCTCAACTGCCACTACCAGGTTGTCCTAGAATACCGTCATCTATCCAATTACGGCAATATCAGCAACAAGCAATTGCTAGCTGGTTTGCTAACAACGGTAGAGGGACGCTGAAAATGGCTACTGGTAGTGGTAAGACTATTACAGCATTGGCGATCGCCTGCGAATTATACAAACAAATCGGCTTGCAAGTCTTGTTGGTAGTCTGTCCCTATCGACATTTAGTCAGTCAATGGGTGCGAGAAGGCGATAAATTTGGTTTACAACCAATTTTAGCGTTTGAAAATGTCCGTAACTGGCAAAGTCAGTTATCTACTGCACTATACAACGTCCGCGCTGGCAACCAACTTTTTGTCACAGTCATCACCACAAATTCCACTCTCATCGGCGATGGTTTTCAGTCTCAACTGAAATATTTCCCCGACAAAACTCTGATTATCGGAGATGAAGCACATAATTTAGGTGCGCCTCGCCTTGAGCAAAGTTTACCGCGCACAATTGGGCTACGGCTGGGTTTATCGGCAACACCAGAAAGGCATTTTGACGAGCAAGGAACTGAATTTATCTTTGATTACTTCGGTTCCGTCTTACAACCAGAACTTACTCTAGCAGATGCGATTCGTCAAGGGGCGTTAGTCCATTATCTTTTGTACATTCACAAATTAGATGTCGCCGTTCACACATTAATGTCGTTTTTCACACATTAATGTCGTTAAGTGGATGACTATAAATAATTACACAGCCTTCAATGGGGGATATTTGTCGGAGTCGAGGGATCTTTTTAAAAGGCTGTGTAATTATTTCTGTCTCTGTGCTTATTAACAAATTAGTGTCTTCTCATGATTCCATTTAACTGTTAACAAATTGGTGGCGCTCTGTAGATTAGGCTAGTAGCTAACTCATTCTTATAGGCTAACTTCTTTGAAGCGATCGTGGCGATCGCGTACATGATATTTGTGTATTACTACAGGATGAGTTTGAGTGTTAGGGAAATGACAGCGAACTGCGTCGCGCAGCATCTCTTTTAAAGTGTCTAGGTCTTCGGCTTGAGTGAAAATAGGCTCTCCTATTGCGCGTGCAGTGTAGCTGCCGTCAATGTCTTCCTCAATCAGAAATAGAATTTCGGTCATCGTCCACTACCTTTAGCCGCTCAATTACTTCCCACCAAGACTTGTACCAATGTAAAATTATCATTTTCAGTTCTAAGGAATACTATGAGCTAGTTGCTGTCACACAGGTTAAGGTAAAACTTACTATGCAGTGCGCCTTTGGGGAATCCTTCCCGTAGTAATTGATAATTACTCAAATAATCACTTTCTAGAATGCCATAATGCTTAGTTCTTATAGAAAAATCTATAACAAATTCATCATTTAATGCCACCCCAAAATAAGTAAGTCCTGTAGAGTCTTTATCATTCCATGTCGGATCGACGACTTCAGATGCATCATTAACCAACCAAGCGTGAAGAATTGGTATAGGTAATTTATCGTCAATTGTATATCCTTCACAGTAAATAAAGCCTGAATGTCTCAATAGAGCTTCAAAACAGTTTTGAAAGCACTGTTTAGGTTTTCCTCTAAATGGGGAAGGCTCTAGTTTTTTGATGAAAAGATTTCCAGTCTCTAATATCAATCTTTGAACACTTTTATAACGAAACTGGCAACTTTCATTTGCTTTATCAATTACATCTGCTTGTACTTTTAATATTGCTAGTAGTCGTTCTAAGTTATTACTCATATAATTAACACCCTTATTGCTCTAGCTTGTTCATGCAACATCTTTCAAGTTTATTTGGTAGAGCGAACTATTTATATTTGCTAAAAGAATTCGGCAATTCGACGGCAGCAAGTTTTAGTTTTTCTTTAATAACAGTTATACAATCTTCAACACTATGCCCCCAGTAAACTTGCTCTCCTAAACGAAATGCAGTAAATCTATTTGCAGAATTCGGCAGAATGTAAGCAGAAACCGTAGGTCGATCTTTTCGGATTGAAGGTGATACATTCTTTCCTGTTAGGTCAATTACGTGTATTTGCGCTCTTGCACCAACTCCATAAATTGTATATTTCAGTTGCACAGGTGATACACCCATATTCTTGCTGCAAGTAAAAATAGACCTCTAATAAATCAAATTTAGCTGTTTACTATAGGCAGCGTAAGTTTATCAGCTTGAGCGTGAACTTTTAATCATTACAAGAACTTCTTTAATGTTTATCTTTTTAAAGTTTTCTAAGTTTACTTCCTTTAGAGAAAGCAGAAAGTATGTAGAAGGCTCAATTAGTCGGTGTTTCTGTGGCATCCCATATCTATTTAAATGAGAAATTGCATCTGTCACATATTCAAAGCAAGCATTTATTTTTCGCTCCTCAATATCAAAAACAATATAGTAATTCTTTTCGTATAAAATTTCTAAACATTGCTGCATATTACTCTTCCTTAAGAATCATCACTTTCTAACCAATCTTGCACATCCAGCAAAAACGTCTTTGCTAGCACGACGAGGTTGGACATCTAAACTATGCTGATAAACAACCGTACCCCTGTTTGGAATTTCAATAACTTCTGCCCATCCTTGGGTAAAATATTTTGGTATTTTTCCTGATTCATAAGACACAAATACTACTCTGTCTCCTACCTTAACTATATTGCCTCGAACGTCAAAAACTTCCATCTCACATCAACCTCTTGCAGCGACTACCTCTATCTTGGCATTAATCTTATCTACTGTACGAGGCCGCCACCAAAGTTTTATCTCTAATTTTGGGAACTCTTGTGTTAGTAAAGAATACAAAAGTTGATTCAAATCAATATTTTTAGGTATGGGAGTTATTGTAATCATGTCAGGCATATTACTTACCATTGATACAACGACTTCCAGTTCTTCGGTTTTCAGCAAAACTTTGGTTTGCTCATAGCGGCGATAAAACGGCATAGCTTAAAATTCCTAATTTTCACCTTTAGTATCCACAAGCTTTGCTTATGTGAACTACTCACCCATTTTGTTATAGGTAAAGTAGCTATATAATAGTGTTATTTTTAAGCCGAGCGCCTACTTAAACTTATGGGCGGCTTTCGTACGGCTCTTAACCATACAACGCTAAAATTTCACGTAAAGAAGCAACTTGTCCCTTTTCATCTAAATTAGCATACCAAGCTTTTTTTTATAGGGTTTAAGTTGAGGGAAAATTTCGCTCCTTTCGTCTTCATAGCACTCAATGAGTGCAGCTAACTCCTCAGTTTCTGGCATATTTGGTTCATCTTTAATTTCATCGCTTAGCAACAATCGTTTTGCCCCGATAGCTATTTTCAAAAGGATTTCGTTTTCTTTTATAAACCACTCTTATCTGTTTGTCATTTCTTTGTTTTTCACAAGTTGTAATGCTATCTATATACTAATATTCAATTTGTTATTTTTAGCAAAATAATTAACTTTTCTATCAACGATTGAGCTTGATATAAACTAGTATAAATAATTTTTAAAAACCGTAAAAAAACAGGATTTTTTTTTATTATCAATTAAAATCAGTTCTCTTCTCAAGCTCTACCCATTACTAGAACTGGCTCGATCCAAACTAGTTTTCTCTGCTGCCTACCTTGTCCATGAGGCTGGCTACGTAGAAAACCTTTGCGCCAGTGAACGCGAGGAGAAGCATGAGTATCACCTTTGTCTTGCACATCTCTTTTAATGCAATAGTTTCTCCCAAGCCAAAGTGGTTTATAAAAATCTTTAGCTTTATCTTTAGCAAATCCTTTATTAAGCTTAAATATTTGAGCCTCTTTCTCCACTAACTCAGGACGGCACTCCATGATTAAAATTAACCGGAGAAAAATTGTTTGTAAGTATTCGTTAAATTCTGTAATTACTTGTGGATTGTAATCTTCAGCATCAGTGTAAGTGAACTTACTCAAGTTATCGTTGACTGTAAACTTACGGCAGAAAAAACTGCCTCCATCGGTTGCTGCCAAGCAGAGGAAGTCATCGGCAGCCTCATAGTGCCAAAAGATTGCATCAATGCTACGTCCTTCTAAAGAAGCAACTCTACCCTTGGGTAACATAAAAATTCCCGTTTTCATTGCCCAGTGCAAATTGTCAACCTCAACAGATAGCTCTGATTGCATAAGTGCCGTCAACAATTCATCGCTTACCCAGTAAGCAGGACACTTAGCCTCTCCTACTTTGTATAGAGTGTAGAGAGTAATATTTATTGACTCCTTGCTATTGGTTATTAGTTTTTGGCGAAGCTTTGGAGCGTCTACAGAGAAGAAGATATTGGCAACGTAATTGCAAACTTTTTCATAACGTTCGTATCCATCTACATTTATAACAGGACGAATAGTGACGGTTTCGTACCAATTTTTAGGTTTTTTAGTCATGTTCTACCTTTCAACTACAGAGCAACCAAATTAGCCTTGACGTGTATCAGCGTAACGGGGTTGTCGTTATGGCTGACTGAACCGCGATCGCCCAACCACACGTAATACATCCCATCATCGAATAGCCTACGTTACTCCAATCCTGTCATGTCATTTATCGCTCTTGTTAGCTAGTACAAATTCTTTGATAGAACTTGAATTTTTTCACTGCTCGTACCATCCCTTGAAAAGTGCTGTTTCCAGGTTTTTGTCCTACTCAGAAACGCGCCAGGTTACGTGACTGTGCGATCCGCTCGATCAGGTTTGCAACTGCTCCAGCGACACCTTGAGGAAAGTTATTGTACTGAATTGTTGCAAACCGAATTGCCACATCCTCTCGAAGCGCTTGAGATAAAGACTTTGATAATTCATAGTGCGAGTATGCTAACTCTAAATGAGGTATTGCTCGATGTAGTTTTTCTTGTGAAGGTAGCTTGTCGCGTTTTATATGTGAGTTGTAGTTAGGGTCGGCAGGTATCAAGTTCCAAAGTTCGTTGATTGGGTAAACTGACACTGGAATCAAATGATCCATATCATAAGCCACACCTTGATAAATGCGCTTCTCAGTCCAAGGACAAACAAACTCTAGTCCTTCCATCATTACTAGATCGATATTATTTCGCTCCCAACTGAGAGGACGGCGGTTGTCAGGACGGTCAGTGAGCAAGCGATAAATATCACCGCGATCGGGCGATTTGCCCCCTTCCTGTATTACTCTCTCTGTAAACAAACTCCATTCATGAATGCACAGCGCTTCAACCCACAAGGACAACTCCTGAAATGTTTGCCATAGGTCAGCACGAATCACCAGACACTTGTTTTTGCTTTGAGTACCAGGAATTGGTACAACTGTTTCACCCAAATCGCTATATTTTAAGGGTTTAGCAAACACCGTCCAGTTCCCAGGTCCAGCGTGGCAGATTGGTCCTTCGACCATCGTCTTACTGATTGAATCAAGCGTCCGGCTATAAGCACTTAATAACTCACTTGAGTATAAAGTCCGTTTTCTTGGTATTCGCAGTTCGTTAATCAGGAAGAAGCCATCAGAGGGGCGCGCAACTATTTCAATTTCCTTTTCCCAAAAAGAGCGCAATGTAGTTAAATAAGGGCGGAAAGCCATATCATTATTTTGTTTCTCACCGCGTTTAGCTTTCTGCCCTTGAACAATAGGATTATTTGCACGGACAAAAGGCCAGTAATAGGCTACCCAGAACTCAGCCAACATTCGCAGTGGAATAGCTATATTTTGATTACCATTAGATAAGTTAGGAAAAGACAATGCTATATCATTAATTGCTCTGAGCAGTGCAATTTTGTAGCTTGTTACTTTAGCATCATGTTTGAGGATAGTACTAATGACCTTACTCGGTTCTACCAACGTCATGGCGATTTATCTGCCGTTGCAATTTTAAGTTCACCACAGTAATAGCAGTTGCGATCGCCTAGCATCCAGTGTAAGCACGACGATCGGCTTTTAGGTAATTAGATAGGCATTAGCAAGATATCGATCAAAGATTTTGGAAGGACAGGCATTTCCACAACCTCGCCTTCATAACAAACATTGGTAAAGTCTTTAGAATCAAAGATTCCGTTGGGAATGTCAGCCGATACTCCTAACCACATTTGAAGTCGGTAATCAATACGTAGTCCAGAATCGAGGTCAATCCAGAAATGTACGGGGATCTTTCGCTGGCTTGGATAGTGGCAGACCGCTCCGACAAAAACAGTATGTTTGATTCCTTCATTTTCAAGTAGTGAATGCAATATGCGGCTCAAACCGTCACATTCTAAGTGAGTTTGGTTAGCATATGGTTCTAAAAGATTGGAGAGTTTGTCCATTGCGTCCATTGCGCTAGTAGACTTTTTAAAATCTGCTCCAATGGCTTTGCCTTTTATGGCATATAGAGTGTAACAAAGTTTCAAGATTTTCTTTTCAATCAAATCTCAATCAGTTCATAGGCGATCGCCTGTTTTTCCTCCACTGTTATATAATCCCGCTCCACTTTCAGCAACCGCAAAGAAGGCTCTTTGCTTAAGTTACAGAGAGCTTTGTAGATTTCGTAACCCTTCCGTTCTGGCACGTCCCAAGCTACCAAAGTGATGTCCGACCAATAGGAAAGGGGTTGCGATCGCACCAAATCCCCAATTACCCCCAATCTAGTCACGCCATAAGTTTCTCGCAGTAGCGCTGCCGCCTGACGTGCTATATTCCACCAAGCTGCCTTGCGTTCGTTATCCTGCTGTTCCAGCGCCACTTGCGATCGCAAAGCATTCACCCAAGCTTCCGGTGGTAGCACCTTTACGCTACTTGCCAAACCAAAGGTCATCAGCAGCATTCCAATCAAATGACGAATGCCTTTTTCACCACCAATTTGGGGTTTGCCATCCCAAAACTCAAACTTAGCCTCTGGACACCAACAAATGTACTGCTCGAAACTAATGGGAACTGGCTCTAGCCGCAAGTCAGGGCTAAAAGGCAGACAGCCCCAGCCCAAACCGTCATTATGGGAGGGGATACGCTGATAGGGCTGCTCTGGTGCTTCGAGGGTAAACATCTCTTGGTTCTGTCTGCCTCGATACCAATCCTCTTCCCGCCAGAGGAGAGCAGGGGAAAAGGCTAAACCAGGAATGCTGCTGGGGCGATAGCGCCCGTCCAGGGCGAGGAATTGTTGCTGGTATACTCCGTCACGCAAACGCCAGAACTCAATCAGCTGCTCTTTGGGGTCAATTATCCAATACTCTGGCACGAGGGCTGCTGCATAGTAATCTCGCTTCACGATGCGGTCGGCATATTCGTGACCGGGGCGCAGGACTTCCACAACTAGTTCTGCTGCTCCACCCAGATACCAGGAAAACAACTGGTTGCGCTCTTTACTCGTAAAAAACAGCAGATCTGGCGTAAAGCCATTGTTATCTAAACGCATGACGAAATCTCGACTCATGCACTGTCCCCCAACTAATTGGGCTACTTGCCATAGAGCAGTGGTTAGGTGCTGTCGAATTGCATTGTGGTTGTTCTCGTCGCCCCTGAACCCTGCAATCAAATCTTCGGGATAATACTCCCTTCTTGCAATTTGAGACTGGAGATCGTCTAGTATTTGGGTAATGTTGCTGGTTTGCCCCGTAATAGGGATTTCAAAGCCAACGCTCAATGCCTCAACCCAAGAGTTAAGAGGAGCTAATGCTACAGCAGCTGCTACATCCCATCCTTGCAGAATCTGCCGCAACAGGAGACGACTGCCTGCAATCGTGTTGCCGACGATGAGGCGCGAGTCAATCAGTTCGAGTTTGCTTTCTGGGGAGCGATCGCAGAAGTCATGAAACAAGTCAACGCTCATGGTATTTCTCCCTGTCTCTCATTTGCCTGTCAGTCCTTTCCTGCCAGGAGTTTAGGTTCTTTATGTCGGAAGCGTGAAATTCGCGCTCGTTGCCGCGCACTTAATGTCAATTCCAGTTAACTTATCTCGTCAGAGTTGCTAATTTAGTACTCGCTTTGAGTTTGGGGAATTCGAGCTGCGGTCTGGATAACAACCTTGCCATCACGCTCTATCAGGCTAAAAATTGCATGAGCATGACGAGAATCTTAAGTAGGCAAATAAAGACCGCTGCTGTCGTTGGGTCAAGCGTTGAGGTAGCGATTAACCATGCTCGACGCAATTGTCAACTATTGTCAACTTAGGTTAACAACCCACTCCAGACAGGCGGTTTGTTTAGTATCAAGCTTTTTGAATGAAAGCTAGAAACCAGATCGAGCATGGTCTTGGCTTATATTCCCAACCTTGCTTGCCTACCTTTAGCCCGATATTACAGAACTTCAGCATGGAAGCGCAGCCAGCAACTGAGGTCGATGGTCATTTGTGTTGTTAGTTGGTTGAATTACAACCCTCACCT
>QQTW01003075.1_pt1 | contig 12254 bp, 11 predicted proteins | sample 1904831 | NCBI WGS metagenome assembly QQTW01 (sample SAMN09435610, study PRJNA476489) | Subsurface metagenome, whole genome shotgun sequencing project. | reverse complement strand
AGGAGTATCTACAGGAGCTTTGGGACAGTGGTCACGCCCCCTGGAAGCTGTGGTAAATTGACATGTTGGCGCTAAGAACCCTATCGAGGTTTTGAAGCGATGAAGATGATTCGCACGCGGTCAACGTTCTCCTGAAGGGAACCTCCAGGAGCTACACCCAAACTTCGTCAAGTTCAAGCAATCGCCAGAGGAGACATCATGTCTGGTGGTAAAGTACGCGCGTTCAAATTTTTGGAGTTATGGTATAGCCAGATCCTAAACTACAGGATCTTCCTATCCTCAAATAATTTTTGCAATACAACCGTTAAACATGGCTTGCTGTCAGAGCGATCGCTCTTCAAACTTAGACCTAGTTGTTTCCGAGTCGCTACAGCTAACAATGCAGCTCTCTCAGAAAATTAAGAGGAATGCCAAACTTCTTAGTAATGGTTTCTATCACCTTGGCTTCTTCTTTTGTAGTAACCCCGTCTAACTGAGTAATTTTATAACATTGAGCCAGCAGCGGGACAGCAAAGTCACGATTGATTTGGTTGAGCAAAGTTTCTAGACGTGGCGGCGATTTGATATGGGCAGCAATCACATCCAAAGAGGCGGGGCTAAGGTTCACTGAAAGTAGTTAGGGTAAAATCTGCTCCCAGGTTTTCCCTGGATTACTCGCCAAAACAACGTGAACCAAAATCTGATCCATGACCACTTGTTGGGTGATTGCCGCTTTTAGATACTCCTCACTCTGAGCATGAGTTGCAGCGATCGCTGCCTCATTAGTCAAGAGATTAACCTTTGCTTCGTAGAACCGACAAGCTGCATATCCTAGTGCATAGAGCGTTGCTGCATTTGTGCTGGCACCAATTACAGCTCCAGCAACAGGTACGTTTCGCAGAAAACCCAGACCTGCCTTGATGGCACAACCACCACCGAGTGCCAAACCAAAAATCGCTATAACTTCACCCTTCCGCGCTGGCTCTTGTAAGTTAAGTCCATAAGCACAGGCAATTTGGTAAACCATTTCCGCTTGCATTGCAGTAGTGGCTGCTAAATCGACTGCAAGCAGGGCCGCAGCAAATCCTGGCACTAGACTACTAGCCAGTCCCGATCCCCCTACGTAAAGAGACTTTTCTAGCATCAGACGATGAGCAATCTCACTCGCCTGTTCATGAGGATATTGCTGCTGTAGCTTTCTCACCTGAGTTTCGGCTTTAACGATATCCACTTGGTCCATGATTTTGATCAACCAATCTACTCGCAAAGCTTTAGTTAACTGTTGTAGCTGAGAGCTATTACCAACCAAGCCAAGCAGATATGCTACTCCTTCCGGTGCTTGTAAACCAGCACCAGCGACCGCCCCGCCAACGCCTACAGCTGTTCCAACAACAGCTTGACCAGCTTGGACGGCAGCACCGCCGACTGCTCCTACGGCTCCCGCTACTGCCCCGAACAGTGACCCCCAAACAGATGGTTCCTCAGCCTTTTTATTTTCTTGTGTTTGAGGCTCAGTTTGTGCTAATTGCGCAGATGATGAGTGTGTAGGGTCGATGATGTAATGGTTGCGTTTACAAATCCATTTGGAGGGTCAGCAACCCACGCGCCAGATGTCTACTCTTCCGGAAACTGTCAGAATTTAAGTATTGATAATCTAGTAGAGCGACCCCTCTACGTTAGCTTCTTTAATTGCAGATTTGGTTTAGAGATTCTACTGAAAAATTGTAGGAAGATTTAGTGAATACTTACTTATTCAGACACGACACTGATACAATTGCTGAGCCATGCCAAAAGCTTCTATTCTGCGACCCGGTCAGTCCTACACCTTCCGCAACTACTTCGAGTTGTCCTTTGAGCCAGAAGATATACTGGCGCTCGTTTGGCTATTCCTTGCTCCGCTCCGTCCTGAACCTGCCCCAATACTCCCACGAACTAGACCGACTTGCTAGCCTCAAGTCCAGAATCGAAGAAAGCCTGCCTTACATTAGCCTAAAAGCGCGAAGCCGCCCGCCGGGAGGTGCTGATTGCGCCAATCTTGTTGGATTTGGTTCACTACACTCGCGCTCAACTCAGGATTGAGTATCCTCTCACCGTCACTGACCAATTGAAGGGGTCTTTAGACTACTACCTTCGCTCGGACCGTAAACTCTTAGTTGTGGAAGCTAAAAATGCAGACTTAGCCAGAGGGTTTACCCAACTTGCGGTAGAACTAATTGCCCTAGATCAGTGGACAGACTCCGACCAGACGACCCTATCGGGTGCCGTCTCAACGGGTGACATCTGGCAGTTTGGAGTATTGACGCGATCTAACCAACAGATCATCCAGGACATCAACCTGTATCGAGTTCCTGCCGACTTGGAAGAGCTATTCCGCATCTTGGTGGAAATTTTAAGCCCAACTATTCCTCCCGCATGAATATCCTGATAAAAGCTGGGGTTTGCCACCTTGTAAGAGTGAACAAACCCAGCATTATACTTAGAAACCTACCCTCAAAAGGCGGAAACTTTAGTTAAAGCGATAAGCTACACCTGCCTGTAAGCTGACAGGATCAGCAGAGCTATCTTCGTAAGCATCAATTCCCCATTTGGCATCGCCGTAGACAACAATGTTTCTGCTCACTTGAGCTTCAGCTCCCGTAGTCAGCACAACTGCGTCTTTGTTGCCCAAAGGAGTTAGTTTTCCATTTCCCGTCACAAAAGAGTAACCAGCACCAAGGTAGATGTTAGCGTTATTAGTAACCGGTACATCGTAAGAAATCATCGGCATGAGTGCAGCTGATTCATCATTGAATAGGATTGCACCTCTAGCAGAAACGGGTGTATTTGGAATGGCAAAACGACCTTGAACATTACCGCCAAAATCGGCGTCACCATCATCACCTGGATTTCCACTGTTTGTAACACCAACAGAAATACCGGCACCTAAATAGCTAGCATTAGTACCTGTAGGCTGGGTAGCAAGCTGGGCAGCATTCGCTTGTCCCGATGACAGAAACACCGGAGCAAATACTAATGCAGACAAGGCAGAAACAGTCGTGATAGCACTCTTGAAAAAGCGGTTCATACTACTTACGCGGGATGGTATTTTCTCTTCGTCTCTGTATAGCAACGATGTCTATCCCTGCTCCAGAATCTCAAGTAATTACTACTTACCTTAGTAAGTAGTTGACACATCTAGATCAGGGTTTTATCACATCGTTACTACATATCTAATCTAGCAAACGTAACAGATGCTTTGTTGTTTAGTAGACTGTTTTTAAACTGTCCTCTCAACTGTCACATTCTTATAAAGAGACAAAAAGATTAAGCTTGTAGTTCCCGAATTCATAAACTTTATGCGAAAGAGTAAAACCAGCAGTCGAGGAGAAATTTACGCGCCTACCTGAAAAAAGATTTTCCCTCTCAGGTGCGTGTAAAAAAGCTTGAAAGCTGGGCGGTCATGGTGGTAAAATACTGTTGGTATTTTCTCAATGCCTCGGTTTGTCGTGATAGCGCCGGGGCTTTTTATATTTGAGACGGTTAGGCATGGGGCTTGGTTCCAGGCAACTTGCGACGAGCATTAGTTGAAGCAATGTCCCCACGGAAACTTTCAAAGTTTCCGCTTAATTAATTGAGCCAGCGAGCGGGGAGTAGTCACCTGCCCCGCTTTCCTCTACGTAATGCGGTCACACGCGCTCGTCATTGGTGGCAGCATGGTAGGGCTACTGGCGGCGCGGGTACTGTAAAATAAGACAGTTGTGTTCTATAGCAGACGTTGCTCGATCGTTATACCCTGCCCGAAATGGGCGAACTGTGGACGGAGACTTACAAACTTAAGACTTGGCTGCAAGTAGAGATTGCAGTTTGTGAAGCCCAGGCTGAACTGGGTTACATTCCAGAGTCAGCAGTTGAGGAAATTAAGGCAAAGGCCAATTTTGATCCTAAGCGCGTACTCGAAATTGAGGCTGAAGTTCGCCATGACGTGATCGCCTTTCTCACGAATGTCAACGAATATGTGGGCGATGCCGGACGCTACATTCACCTGGGGTTGACAAGTTCGGATGTGCTGGATACGGCTTTGGCGCTTCAGTTGGTTGCCAGCCTGGATGTGTTGTTGGCTCGGCTAGAGGATTTGATTGCAGCAATTCGTGACCAAGCTCAGGTGCATCGTCATACGGTGATGATTGGTCGATCGCACGGCATTCATGCTGAACCGATCACGTTTGGTTTCAAGTTAGCTGGGTGGTTGGCAGAAGTATTGCGGCACCAGGATCGCCTCACCCGTCTGCGTCAAGAGATTGCAGTCGGCAAGATTTCCGGCGCGGTGGGAACTTATGCCAATATTGAGCCGCGAGTTGAAGCTCTCGCTTGCCAGAAGTTGGGGCTAGAGCCCGATACCGCATCGACACAGGTAATTTCGCGCGATCGCCATGCTGACTATGTGCAACAGTTGGCCCTAGTGGGAGCCTCACTTGAGCGGTTTGCGGTAGAAATTCGCAACTTACAGCGGACGGATGTGTTGGAAGTAGAAGAATTTTTTGCAAAAGGTCAGAAAGGCTCTTCTGCGATGCCCCACAAGCGCAACCCCATTCGTTCAGAGCGGCTGACTGGGATGGCGCGAATTCTACGGAGCCATACCGTTGCTGCCCTGGAAAATGTTGCACTTTGGCACGAACGGGATATCTCTCACAGTTCGGTTGAGCGGGTGATTCTGCCTGACGCTTGCATATTGACGCATTTCATGCTAAGAGAAATGACCGAGGTGGTGAAAAATCTGCTAGTCTATCCCCAGAACATGGAGCGGAATATGAATTGCTATGGGGGTGTCGTCTTCAGTCAGCGGGTGCTACTTGCCCTAGTGGAAAAGGGGATGAACCGTGAGGAGGCTTATGCGGCTGTGCAGTCTTGCGCTCATCAGGCTTGGAACCAACCGGAAGGAAATTTCCACGACTTGATTAGTAAGGACGCCCGTGTTACTCAGCGGCTGTCTTCAGGAGAAATTGAGGCTTGCTTTGATCCGCAGCACCATCTGAAGCATTTAGACCAGATTTACCAGCGGCTAGGCATTTAGCCATTGCCAGGTGAGTGGAAGAGGCATCTGTCAAGGGTGAATCTCACTAACCGACCATTGATTTAGGTACTAAATTCTAACGCAGACTTGATATCATTATGATTGAAGTCCTAGCCGCGCTTTCTGCTTCGGCTGCGTCAGGAATGAGAATTGCCCTGCCCCTTCTGGTGATTGGCTTGTTGCAGAATCACCAACTTTGGTTTGGCGTTCCAATCTTGTCTAGCATTCCCGCACCGGTCGTGTTCAGTATCCTAACCAGCTGGTCGTTAATTGAGTTGTTTGCTTCAAAAACACTACTCGGTCAGCGCGTGCTGCAATTAGTTCAGTTAGTGTTTAGCCCGATTGTAGGGGCAATCATGGGTATAGCCGTTTCTGGGGGTACAGAAGTTCCAAGCTGGTTAATTGTCTTAATTAGCGCTTTATTTGCCTTTGTGCTCCAAATTGTTCAAGTTGGCTGGTTTTATCGTTGGAGTGGCTTGCCATTGTGGGTCGTATTTGTCCAAGATGCTTTATCAGTGTCGCTTGTGTTTTTTGCAATCAATGCTCCCCAGCAAGGAGGATTAATCGCTTTAATCCTGCTGTTGTTAGCAGTTGTTAGCTTCAAGGAGTTGCGCCTTTGGTATTTGGAACAACACCAACCTCAAAAGCGCCACAAATCCTGATTTATTCCTCATTAGTCATTGTCCTTTGTCCAAAGTTATAAAATTCCTACAAAGTGCAGGAGTCCGTGACCGCTAATCAGTTCTACCAGCAACGCAATAAAGCCAACCATAGCGAGACGGCCATTCCACTTTTCAGCTGTAGTGGTCAAGCCCCACTGCCAACGCTCTTGTGGGTACATTTTGACCTTTTTCTTCATCTGCGTCACTTGAAACAGTTTAAGGCTAGGAGATTTCAGCGCTTGGAGCACCAGATCTGCCATCGCCTCAATAAATAGTGGATGGGTGTTGAGGGCGGGTACGCGCCGGAAGTTGTGAATGCCTGAATGTTCTGCTATCTCTCGGTACTCAATATCAATTTCTTGCAGTGTTTCGATGTGTTCAGAGACAAAGCTGATCGGAACAACGAGTAGATCTTTAACGCCCTGCGCGCCTAGCTCTTTAATCGCATCCTCTGTGTAGGGCTGGAGCCATGCCACTGGCCCTACCCGGCTCTGGTAGGCCAGGGTGTGGGGATTGGGCCGATTCAGCGTCTGCATAATTAGGCTAGTGCAGTCCTCAATTTCTTGCTGGTAAGGATCACCTGCTTCTTCAACGTAGCTGCGGGGAACGCCGTGGGCGCTGAAGAAAATATGAACAGAGTCAGGTAGGGCAAACTGCTGGAGTTCTTGAGCAATCAACTGAGCTATAGACTGGAGGTAGCTAGGCTGTTTGTACCAGGAAGGAATGACAGTGTATTCAATTTGTTCAAGTTTTGGGTCTTCTACCCAAAGCCTTTGGAGTAACCGGAAGCTGGAACCACTAGTGCTAATGGAAAATTGAGGATAGAGGGGCAAAATTACCAGGCGTTCGATGCGGTCAAGTTTAATTTTGGCGATCGCTTCTTCTGTGAACGGATGCCAGTAACGCATTCCCACATAGATACGGGCTTCTTGTCCTAATTGAAGCAATCGCTCCTGGAGGGCGTGCGCTTGCGATTCGGTAATTTGCCGCAGTGGAGAGCCACCCCCAATTTGCCGGTAGTTCTCTTGAGATGTCTTGGTTCGCCGCGTGGAAATGAACCACGCTAGGGGTCTTTGCAAAAAAGAAAAGGGTATGCGGATAATTTCAGGGTCGGAAAACAAGTTAAACAGAAATGGACCCACATCCTCTAGTCGATCCGGTCCACCGAGATTAAGTAACAATACCCCAACACGACCCATAGCAGTTACAATGCCCTATCTTTTCAGCTTTGTTACTAAGTTTAACAATATATCTTTATCAAATGTATCAGTTAACAAAAAGGAGTTAAGCTGTGGCGACAATTTTGAGAGACTGGAGTTACCGCTATCAATGGCTGTATGATCTGATCTCGCGCCTAGCTGCTTTGAGTGTGGGCGGTGAAGCGCGATTCCGCCAGTTGGCTTTACAAGGGTTAACAATCAATCCAGAAACTAAGGTACTAGATCTTTGTTGCGGTAGTGGTCAGGCAACTCAGGTGCTGGTGCAATATTCCCAGGACGTTACTGGACTGGATGCCTCACCCCTGTCGCTAAAACGGGCGCAGCAGAATGTTTCTCAAGCTCATTATGTGGAAGCCTTTGCTGAAAACATGCCGTTTCCAGACAATCAGTTTGATTTAGTGCATACAAGCGCAGCGTTGCATGAGATGGAGCCGAGTCAACTGCGGCAGATTCTCAAAGAAGTTTACCGAGTACTCAAACCATCTGGGGTGTTTACTCTGGTGGATTTTCACGCTCCCACTAATTGGGTATTTTGGCCTGGGTTGTCTCTGTTTTTTGTGTTGTTTGAAACCGAAACAGCATGGCAACTGTTGAAAACGGATTTGGCTGGGCTATTAGAGGAGGCGGGTTTTCAGTTGTGCGATCGCACTTTCTATGCAGGTGGGAGTTTGCAGATGATTCAGGCTAGGAAATAAACCGGTCTCCTATTAAGTTGTGTATTCAGCGTTAATTTTCACGTAGTCGTAACTGAGGTCACAACCCCAAGCTGTACCAAATCCAGGGTCATTGCCAATGCTGACCGAGATTACGACTGTATCGTCTTTTAAATAACCACTCGCGGCGCTGCGCTCAAAGGCGACGGTTTGACCATCCTCGACTACTAATAAATCGTTGCTCATGTTGACGCTGACGATCTCTGTAGCTTTTTGGATATCAGCACTAGCCGCTTTTTGTTTTAAATAAGCACTGGCAGCTGCACGGTCGAAGGGAAGGGGTTGACCACGATCCATCATTAAGAAATCCCCCAGCTTAATTTGGAGGTTTTCTTGATCAAAGGGAACCCCAGCGCGTCCAGCTGCTGCGGCAATACGCCCCCAGTTGGGGTCACGACCAAAGACAGCTGATTTGACAAGAGATGAACCAGCAATGGTTCTAGCAACCTGACGCGCGGCTTTTTCATCTGTCGCGCCAGCAACTTGCACTTCAATCAGACAAGTGGCTCCTTCACCGTCACGCGCGATCGCTTTCGCCAAATACTGGCAAACAGCTGTCAGCATCGCCTCCAATTTTTCCGCTTCTAGCCCCATTTCGGTGATAGCTGGGGTACGGGATTGACCATTAGCAAGAGCCAGAAGAGTATCGTTAGTGCTAGTATCGCCATCGACGGTGATTTGGTTGAAACTCCGATCGGCTGCCCGACTTAACATTTGCTGCCAAAGAGACGGAGAAACAGCTGCATCACAAGTGACAAAGGCCAGCATTGTTGCCATGTTGGGATGAATCATACCAGAGCCTTTGCAAATTCCACCAATCCGCACCGGGCGATCGCCCCAGTTTGTTTCTAGGGCAATTGATTTTGTTACCAAATCCGTCGTGACGATCGCTTGTGCAGCTGCTAAAGACCCGGTTTCCGAGGCTGCTGCAACCAACTGGGGAATTCCCTGACGCAGAATATCCATAGGAATTCGTTTACCAATAACACCTGTGGAGGCCAATAGGACAGATTCTCCAGGAATATTCAGCGCTTGCCCAAGCAACATGGCACTTTCTAGGGCATCGAGCCAGCCTTGGGAACCCGTTGCCGCGTTTGCTTGCCCAGCATTGCAGAGGATAGCACGGGCACTTGCTTTGGCTTGCAGTCTCTGGCGGCAGTAGTCCACGGGGGCGGCACGCACTTGAGTGTTAGTGAAGACACCAGCTGCGATCGCCTCCACGTCCGACAAAATCAATGCCAAGTCTGGAAGTCCTGAAGGTTTCAGCCCTGCAGTAATTCCTGCTGCCCGATATCCTTTAGGAGCGGTCACGCCGCCGCTAATTTCTTTCCAGTCTGACATTATGCTTACCTACACTCGTGATTCTTGCGATTATATCAAGTCTGAGTGCAGCCACACGCCAAGCCTACTAAACAAAAAAGGAGAGTCCCTCGTGTGACTCTCCCGATCATCAGGGTGCATCTACTTACCACACTGTAGCACTTTTTCCCTGAGTGATTTCACTGCTTTTCGAGATTTTTTTAGAAAAATTTTCAGCAACAGAGTACGCCTGGGAAGATAGCTTGCCCGGACAAAAAAACAAGGAGAGCCCGCAAGGAACTCTCCCCATTATCAGGGTGCATCTACTTAACACACTATAGCATGTAAAACATGCGAGATTTCACTGCTTTTCGAGATGTTTTTAGAAAAATTCTGTGAAGATACTTACGTAACAGGGAGAGGCTGCTTGACCACAACAGCGCTCGTTAGCCCAGGGGCTAATTATTCAGCTTCTTAGCCAGCAATTGATTAGTCAATTTGGGGTCTGCCCGCCCCCCAGTCTGCTTAATTACCTGCCCTACGAAGAAACCCAGTAGCTTGGTTTTGCCGTTGCGATACTGTTCTAGCTCTTTGGGATTTGCCGCCACAACTTGATCGACGATCGCTTCCAATGCACCCGTATCAGAGATCTGAATCAGCCCTTTGCGCTCAACCAGTTCCTTGGCGGAGCCACCATCAGTAAGTAACTCTGGCAGAATGTCTTTGGCAATTTTGCCGCTGATGGTACCGTCTTCTATCAAAGTGAGCAGTTCAGCCAAAATCGTAGGTTTAAGGGCAATTGCAGTGATGCTGAGTTTTTTGGTATTGAGGTAGGCAGCGATATCGCCCATGATCCAATTGGCGGCTTGTTTGGGATTAGCCCCAGCTAAAGAAGCTGCTTCAAAATAGTTCGCTACCAGTTGGTCATCCGTTAAAACACGGGCATCGTAGGCAGACAGCCCCAACTCACTTTCGTAACGATGTCGTTTCTGCGCTGGGAGTTCTGGCAGTTCAGAATGCCACTGCTGTTGTTGCTGTGCTGATACTTCAATCGGAGCCAAGTCCGGTTCTGGGAAATAGCGGTAGTCGCTAGCTCCTTCTTTGCTGCGCATACTAATAGTACGTTGGCTGCCTTCTTCCCACAGACGCGTTTCCATTGCAATCCGCTCACCGGCATCCATTGCTGCGGTTTGCCGCTCTATTTCGTAGTCGATCGCCCGTTGGATAGCGTTGAAGGAGTTCATGTTTTTAATTTCTACTTTGGTGCCAAACTCCTGCTGACCAAATGGACGCACAGAGATATTGACATCACAGCGGAGGGAACCCTCCTGCATATTGCCGTCACTCACACCGAGATACCGCAAAATTCGGCGCAGTTCCTGGGCATATTCAGCTGCCTCTTGACCAGAGCGCATATCAGGTTCAGAGACAATTTCCACCAAGGGGACACCAGTGCGATTGAAGTCTACCAGTGAGTAGGAGGAACCGGAGAGGCGATCGCTACCCGCGTGAACCAGTTTGCCAGCATCTTCTTCCATGTGCAGGCGCGTGATGCCAATTCGTTTGCGAATAGGATTGTCGTCAGCATCGACTAGTTCAATTTCCAGCCAGCCATGCTCGGCGATCGGCAGGTCATATTGAGAAATTTGATAATTTTTAGGCAGATCAGGATAGAAATATTGCTTACGGTCAAACTTGCTGAAGGAGGCAATTTCACATTTAAGGGCTAGACCAGCTTTGACGGCGTACTCCAGCACCTTCTGATTCAATACGGGCAACACGCCAGGATAACCCATGCAAACAGGACAAACATTCGTGTTAGGAGGTGTGCCAAATTCTGTTGAGCAATTACAGAAGACCTTAGTGGCGGTATTCAGCTGACAGTGGGTTTCCAGGCCAATAACAGCTTCGTACTGAGTTTTAACGAGTGCAGCAGTGGTCATAAGATACAGATTGCGGCTGAGCAATGATTGGCTTCTATTTTAGCCCCGTCAAGACGTGCCCTAATTTGCTTTCTTGGTTGCCACACCCACAATATGAGGGCTGACAATTGGGACGTCCGCCTGAAAGTGCTGACAATTTACGCTTTCAAAACCAGCATTTTCTAAAGCAACCCAAGTTTCACGATCGGGGTTGCAACCGTCGCCAATCACTTTCCAAATCGGTTTAACTCCACTTTGTACCCGTCGCAACAAAGTTCCTTTTGGGGCGGCGACGTGTTCAATAAATAAAAAGCGTCCACCCGGCTTGAGAACCCGTAAAACTTCCTGCAATGTACCAGGAAGATTTGGCACTGAGCATAAAACCAGGGTACTAACAACAGCATCCATGCTGTTATCCTCAGCATCTAGCCGTTCAGCGGAACCAAAGCGAAGATCGATCTTCAAACCGAGGCGATCTGCTTCTTTCTTGAGGTACGAGTGCATATAGAGATTCGGCTCAATCCCAATCCAGTGAATATCCTGTGGATAGTAGGGCAGGTTGGGACCGGTTCCAGGACCAATCTCTAAAACATCACCATGTACGTTGGCAAACAGAGCTTGCTTGCGATCGCTAACAGCACTCTCGTACTCAGTAGCTCCGTGAGCCATTATCCAGGCAAACACTCGTTTGTACCAACCTGAACCACCTTGGGGAAGGGATTCTATAGAGGACTTCTCAACCGTCATTTTTTACCTCCACGTTACAGCAAGACTAACTGGAACTAACTTCTTTGGTGAGCGCGTGAGGCATGCGTCAAAGCAGCCAAAGATCAGTCTAGAAGTACAACCAGGACAGCGGATTGCTTTTGTCGGTCGCAGTGGAGCGGGAAAATTCACCTTAATATTGAGTAGAGAAATTTTTAGCCTTGGCGATCAGCTTCGCGCTGTGCCGAAGGTAATCGCTTTCATCAGACGGATAGTTCAGGATTAGGTTTGTCCATCGCTAGCCCAACGGGCGATCGCAGTCCCCGGAGCGCGGGAAACAAGCGGAAAGGGCTATCTCACCAGTTCCCGAAAGCGGGAAACAAGCGGAAAGGACTAGACTCACCGCGATCTTTGAAAACTTTCACTTACCCTACGAAGGGTTATATCAGCATCCTGCCTAACTAGAGGTAAATCTGAGCTTTCACATTGTCTGGGTTAGTAGGGTGGGCACTGCCCACCAATTATCCCTTAATTTACGGTTAGGCATGAAGATTGGCTTGTTCTTGGAGCCACGGATCTACAGGCTGCCCATCTCGACGTCGTAGCTCGATTTCGACCGCTATCACTTCATTTGATCCAGGTGGAGCGGGTTTTTGATGGAAAATAATCTCATAGTCTGCTGGATTTTGATTACGCTCCTTCAA
>QQTW01003074.1_pt1 | contig 12259 bp, 7 predicted proteins | sample 1904831 | NCBI WGS metagenome assembly QQTW01 (sample SAMN09435610, study PRJNA476489) | Subsurface metagenome, whole genome shotgun sequencing project. | reverse complement strand
GGAGGCGGTCGCCATGATCAAGCTAGGTCAGAGTTATATTGGGCCAGGCGCAAAGAGTAAGCTGTGAGAAAAGTCGTATCTACAAAGGCCCCCTAAATGCAATTGGCATATAGATACAAGTGGGGACTCGAGAGGCACATGTCTCTATAAATCTTGCCCCCGTTGCTCAGAGACAAGCAGCGCTGGCTGGCAACAGTGAGCACCTCGGCCTGCTCAGCAAATCAATGTTTGATCCCATTGACATTGGCCTTACTGCCGTTCGGTCTTGCCTCGGACAGCGTTGGCGGTGGCACGGGTCCGAACACCGGCTTGGAGAATTCTGCGGCGAGTTCCTCCTCCCCCTCGAAGCTGCCTTCCTCGTCTTCTTCATCTTCATATTCGTCCTCGTAATCGCTTTCGGTTGCTTCATCATCGACATCGGGTGGAATGTCGTGTGATATGCCCCGACCCTGCTCTTGCATGGTCTGAATGATGGACCGCATCTGGGTTTCCTTCTTGTGCAGCTTCTCCAACTCGTCCTTGTCTCTCGTTCGTTCTTCGGCCATTTCTAAAATATTCCGGGTTGTCTGGTCCTGCTTGCGCGTCAGGGTGAGGTTCTCCTTCTCGAGTCGCTTTGTCTTCTTTGACATCTCCTCCATCTCCTTGCGGAAGGTGAGAAAGAGCTCGTTGCTGTTGTTGAGTGTATCTTCGACCTGCTGTGTGTGAGTGAAAAGGCTCAGCAGTGTTTGTGAAAACAACGAAATACATCAAGGATTCTCATACCTGTTTGAATTTCTCCACGTATATGTTCAGTTGGCTACGTAGTTCGGACTCGGTATGGGAGAAAGTAGAGACCTGGGCCGTCAGGGTGCGGCATCGGGTGGCTTCTGCATCTGCTCTTTTGCGCTCCACCTCGTGCTTAGCAGCCAAGTTTGCTATCTCGGCGTCTTTGTGGCGAAGCATTGACTTAAAGTGTAGCTCTCGTAGATCCATCTGGTCCGCAAGTACTTTGCACCGAATTTTGAACCTAAACTGCATCAGCCTCTACAGCCCAGCGAATTGCGGAACACGCACAGCTCATCTAGCTCTGCATTGAGATTCTCGCTTTGCGAACCGCCCTTCGCATTCATCACATCTTGAACGTCGAAAAGCAGGGAGTCAAGCCGTTCATTTACCAGACCCCTTGCTCTCTTCTCTGTGTCGTCTAATCGTTTATTCTCATCCTGGAAAGCTTGATCAGCCAATTCGCCAGCATGGCCGAAGAATAAGCAAGCGAACCTTGACCTTCTTGTTCTCTTTGGTCAATTCCCGGCAGAGTTTCTCTAACTTGTCCTTCATGGTAGCGGTTTTGTTATACTCCGACTTCGACTTGTCTTGATCTTTCTGTAGCTGATCTGCCCGCTTCTTGCTCTTTGCATAGTCGCGATCCAGCTTCTTCATATCAGCTAGAAGTTCTGTATACTTCTTCTGCACGGTATCGAGCCGAGTCAGAGGAGATTCGATATTGTTGAGTAATTGGTTCAGATCTCTGGTAGCCTTCTTGACCTCACGTTCTGTTGCGAGCCGACAACCATCAGCGCTATCACAGACCAATCATGAGGTGTATGAAGAAAATGGCTTCCTTGGGGAAGGGTATTCACACACCTATCTCCGCCTCCTGATCCTTTTCCCCAGCAGCATCTTGCTCCAATTGTGATATCTTAGCAGCCAACAACTTCGAAGTCTCGTCGGCTCCTATCTTCTCCTTTTTCCCTTTCCCTTTCTTTTGGGACATCAGTGCTGGTGCTGGTCCTGGTGGTAGCATAGGGTCTTGTGTACTAGCGTGACCGTTTGTCAGATTGGACGGAGGAGTGGTAGTAGACATGGATACGGTGCTCTTGATGCGAGATGTAGGCAACGAAAAGCGAAGCAACGGTCGAGGTGTTGAGTGCGCCTTGCAGGTTTATATTGGCGAGTCGTTGACTCCAGGTGAGGGTCGAGGAGGGGACGGAGCGCAGTTTTGCTAAGGAGTAACACATGAGACACAGTAATTGTATTCCGGAGTCCTCAGTGTGCCTTCGAGATCACATCCCAAACGTTCATCCTCTGATCTCTGAAGCTTGTAGCGGCATAAGTTGGGTGGCTCGGAGTGGAAGAGAAATGCTCGCAAAGTGTGGACTGACTAAGGACTGCGCCTGCGAGTAGTCTAGATGATGAGGTTGCTTCACACGCCAGCATCCTTTTTTCGTAAACCACCTACATACATTGATGATTCCATCGAAAGCGAACACTCATTACTGAACACTATATACATCTCGGTCAAAGTGTGTTTTGTAGAGCAGTCCATACACACCATTCAGCTCTGGCGTGCAGAATTGTATCAACTTCAATCTGGTCCGCGGACATTCATCTACCAACTCGGCGTTCGACTTTATTCTCCGCACTACCTGAAGAGGTCCGTTTATTTCGATCTACAGTTTTTTGCTTCTGCAAGCTCCCCTGCAGTATCTGACTCTGTGGTTCTCGGTTTGGAAGTCATTGAGCAGGCCGAGAGGTCATGATCATTCATGCCTCTCGCTATGCGCTCAACACGTTACGACCAGTCTCGAAGCGTGGAAGACTTTGGAAAGGGAGTCGTCTCGCCCTCAGGAAGTATGCCTCAGTTACGGACCGTGACAATCTTCCGAAGATCGGAGAGGTAATAAATGGATTTACCCTGGAGAAGATCAAGAATGTACCAGAGTTGCATCTCACGGCTCTGCAACTGCAGCACAACACTACAGGGGCTCAATATCTACACGTAGCCCGAGAAGACAAGAACAACGTATTCGCCATCAACTTCAAGACCAATCCCAACGATGACACTGGATTACCTCATATTCTGGAGCACGTCACGCTTTGTGGTAGCGAGAACTATCCAGTTCGAGATCCTTTCTTCAAGATGATACCTAGGTCACTGGCCAATTTCATGAATGCATTCACCTCAGCAGATTACACGTCATACCCATTCTCTACAACGAACAAGCAAGACTATCGTAATCTGTCTGCGGTGTATCTCGATTCTACACTTAGACCACTGTTGAAGAAGTCAGACTTCTTGCAGGAAGGATGGCGATTGGGGCCCGGAGATCCCCGAGCAGCATCGTCACGCGACGACATTTTGTTTAAGGGTGTTGTTTATAATGAGATGAAAGGTCAGATGTCAGATGCAAGCTATTTGTACTACATCCGTTTCCGGGATCACCTATTTCCAGCCATCCACAATTCGGGGGGAGATCCTGACAAGATGACCGAACTCACTTATAAGGAGCTGGTAGAATTTTCTCATCAGCATTATCATCCCAGCAACGCAAGGTTCTTCTCTTACGGCGACCTTGACCTTCCGGAGCAACTTAGCCTGGTCGATTCCACCCTACATGGATTTGAAAAACGTGCAACTGATCAAGAGGTCAGAAGTCCTCGAGATCTAAGCGGAGGTCCTATTTCTGTAACGATACCCGGGCCCCTGGATCCGATGCAAGGATCTGATCGGCAGAGCAAATCATCGGTGTCCTGGCTTATTTGCGAGACTTCTGATATCCTCGAGACCTTTTCTTTTAGTATTCTCTCGTCATTGTTGATGAGTGGATATGGCTCGCCATTATATCAAGGACTAATTGAGAGTGGAATGGGCTCGAACTTTAGCCCTAATACAGGTTTTGATGGTTCTGGTCGGATCGGAACTTATTCTCTCGGACTGGATGGCATGAAGAAGGAGGATGTGCCGCGATTGAAGCATACAATCCGTCAAATCTTGCGCGAGCATGCTAATGAAGCCTTTGCCGCACACAAGATTGAAGGCTATATGCACCAACTGGAAATCGCACTCAAGCATAAAACTGCGTCGTTTGGGATGGGTTTGATGGACAAAGTCTTGCCGTCATGGTTCAACGGGGTAGATCCAATGGAGAGCCTGAAATGGAACGAGGTAGTTGATGCATTTAAGGAGAAACTGAAGCAGCCAGATTATCTTATGGGCCTGGTCCACAAGTATCTAGGCAATGACAATTGTCTTATTTTTACGATGGAGCCATCCGAGTCCTTCAACAAAGACACTGACTTACGAGAGGCTGCACGAAGAGAAAGTATATTGTCGCGTTTAGAATGCGAGGCACAAAGCTCTGACGACGCTCTTCAACAACTGCAGAAGCAGGAGCTAGATCTCTTGAATGAACAAGAGAATATGAAGGATGCAAATTTGGACAGGTTGCCAAGTCTTCATGTTCAGGACATATCAAGAGAGAAGGTCAGGAAGCCGGTCTATATTCAAGATCTGGCCGGCTCCCAGTCGATATGGAGGACAACCGAGACCAATGGCATCACCTATGTCCAAGCTAAGCATGAACTGCAGGAGCTGCCAGACGAGATGCGGCTACTACTTCCCTTGTTCACTGAGTCATTGATGCGATTAGGTACGAAAGATAGGTCTGTTGGTGATATTGAAGCGGACATATTGCTTAAAACAGGCGGCATCTCAATCTCACCATATGTTCGGCCGGACCCTTGGAGCGTGGAGAAATACGCAGAAGGCCTAAACTTCAGCAGTTATGCGCTCGACAGGAACGTGCCGGCAATGCTCGATTTGCTCCGCACTCTTGTTCATGATGTCGACTTTTCAAGTGACCAAGCGGCGGCAGCAATTCAAGAACTCCTTGAATCTAAGGTTTCAGGTGCGCTGGACTCGGTTGCAGAGGCTGGTCATCATTTTGCTACTTCAAGTGCTTCTGCTGCTTTATCTCGAAGAGGTCTGGCGCAGGAGCAGCTTTCGGGCCTGACACAAATTGAGGCATGCGCACAACTGCTACGCGAGGCTCGTGCAAGCCCAGAAAGCTTACAGATGGTTATTGGAAAGTTAAAATTGATTCAAAGACTAGCAATTTCGAACTCGTCAAATCTCTCGTTCCGTGTGGTGTGTGAAAATGAGGTGGTAACGGAAAATGCTCGTCTCTTGGATGCGTTCAAGAGCAGCCTCCCCAACAAGCAAGAATTCGGTCGGTTTTCGGCGACTGTACCTGGGCCTTCGTACTCGAGGAGGACATTCTTCGACCTACCATTCCAAGTTTCGTATACAGGTACATGCTTACAGACGGTGCCCTATGCTTCACCATCAAAGGCGGCACTCACAGTACTTGGTCAGCTTCTCACGCATCATTACATGCACCCGAGCATCCGCGAAAAGGGAGGTGCATATGGCGCATCTGCCAGCGCCAGCCCAATTAGTGGCCTGTTCTCGATGTCTTCGTATCGAGATCCAAACCCTCGCAACACATTGCAGATTATTCAGGACGCAGGAAAATTTGCTTCAGAAAGGGATTGGACTGCGCGTGAGCTAGAAGAAGGCAAGCTAGCCGTTTTTCAACAGATCGACGCACCCACAAGCGTACGGAACGATGGCTCAAAGGAGTTCATGTACGGTATAACAGAAGACATGGATCAGAAAATGAGGGAGAGCTTACTTGATGTCACGAGAGACGACATCCAGAATGCTGCCGAGAAATATCTGGTAGACGTTCCAGCCGACCAGCAGGCGGTTTGTATACTTGGCGAGAAGAAAGATTGGGCGGGTAATGACTGGGACATCAAGCACTTACGGATGACTGAGGGATGAAGCACGCCGACTGTAGCAGGAAGGTATAGTCTCTGCCAGCACCAAATCGTATAGGACATTGGGCGCTGTTAACGTCGTCCAAACGCGTTTCACAAGAGATTCTCAGGTCTCATGTCCATCGAAGAGGATATGGTCGCCTCACAATGCGGCTGGCAAATTCTCTTGGGTCAATTTCTGCTCAAAAATTGTCTGCCTACAATTCCATTGAACAACCGCACGCTTCAGAGGGATATGATGAGCGGAACAAAGGGCCAGTATTTCCAGGCGGCCAAGTAAAAGGCCTCTCGGTGTCCTTTTGCAGAGCTGGTGGTTGCAAGCTGGGTAGGCTTTGTAGCGTCTCCACATCAGGCAAACCCTCTACACTCTTCACCTCATTCTTTCTCCTTTTCGGTACCCACATTCTTACCTCTATCCCCGCAGTCTTCTTCTCTCCCACCCATCCACACAACGCACACTCACAAAGCGCTACTCAGAACAGAGCACAACGTCTCCAACCACCCATCCTCCATGGTTGCCAGATCACAAGAAACATTGTTACCCAAAAATAACAATGAATGCGCGAGATCACGTTGTCCCTCGATTATCACTCCCTGCAGCCGTGGTTGCCTCTGAGAAGCCAGTGCTTGCTGCAGGTTGTGGTGACGGGACACCTTCTCCCTATTTTCAGACCTGCCTTGATGTTAGATCAGGTTGAGGCGGACTAAAGGTTAGAAGACATTCCTCGTACTTCCCTGGCAGACTGTGAGACCTCTCTCGATTATATTTCAGAGCTACTTTGTTCATTGTTGTTTGCGTACGTACTGTTCTTTTCGACACGGGACAGGGTCTCCGTTCTCCTTTCCAAAAGCACTCATCTATAACCTCTACCTTATATCAAAGCTGATGCGTTCACTCCAATGCTGTGTTACATGCAGCCCTGCTCCGCCATCTTCCCATTAACTTTCACCCTACCCGAGTGCTACTTTCCAGACCATCTCCTACTTCCCTTAATGCCCCAACAAGGCAGCGAAGCCATCGCGATTCGATATCTTGGTCTTGTCCCTCGAAGAAGAGAAAGAGTAGCGACGGCGCATCCGAAAGCGAAGACGAGAAAAGTCGTGCAACGTATCACAAGCCACATTCAGGATGTTCTTATCCGAGAACTTATAGGGCACAGTGATCAACGCGGCCATGCCCCGGAAAAATAGGCTGCGAGACTCTGTGGGGAGAGGATCTAGAAGAGAAGGCGTTTATTTCTTGGGCATGGGATTGTAGTATGCTGAGGAAGAAGCATTTACCTCCCAACTATTGAGACCCGTGTGATCCAGATGCCTTCGCTTGTCTTATCCCTAGTTATTATTCTGGTCTTCCATCCCTCCATCAAATCGCATCACTACTAAATAGTATTTACTTACTAGTGAAAACATCATGTTATACCACTAACTGCCCGCTTACCAGAGCACTTTCAGAGCACTTTCTCCAGATCACGAGCGCGGGTGTGTGTGTGGCGTGTCTTCCTCTCTCTCTTTCTCTCTCAATCCTTCACTCCGCCTTCAGACATACAATGATAACACAATAAATAATACTAAATCGACACTTGTCCGTAGACCCCCAAACCTACCCCCCCTTGACACCTGAGCCGGCGCGTTCCATGGCCCATATCATTCCCTTTACACACGTGGACGCCTGAGGCTTGTCCTTGAATCTTGATTGGAAAATTCGCGCTATAAATTATAATTATAGTCTATTAGTACTTATTATCCACATCATGCTGTTATGACTGACATGCTCCCCACCGCGATGGCGACAGCTGAGAAAAGTTTGTGTCTATTATGATACTATATTCACCCACCGGCCCGGCCAATGGCGCAGGCGGCCGCTTTTACTTTCCCACCCAACGGGCATCTGCAATCTTTTGTCGACTCTATGCGAAAAGCGAAAAGCGAAAAGGGATTCAGGAATCAGGCAGGGTGGAAGGAAACCGTGCCGCGGAGGAACGCCCAGCTTCATCTGTCCATCCAGCTCTATTATAACTGCGGACAAGAATCCCCCACGTGGCTGATATAACTCCGTTTCTCCTTCTAGTCCAGGTGCACCAATCTACATCCACCCGCCTCTCTCTCACCTTCCTACTACTCAATTATATGTTTGTGTCCTTATTGCAATCCTGCCCGGTAATGACAACTCATCTCCGAACCAAGTGACGGCGCAAGGAAAAGCTATCGATGAAGGCGTCAGAAGTAAGCGGGGCCACCGGCTCAGTCATGAGCGGGCGGACGGGCGCGAATGTGGATGGGACAGCCACATCTCGGCGGCGGAGGGCACTTTGAGGTGCTATTTCCATGTGCTGGTGGCTTTGCTGCTGTGAGCTTTCTCCCTCGGAGGAGCTGCTCGCTTCTGCCCGAAAAGGAGGAGCTGTGCCTTGTTCTCTGTCGCCGTCTTCTCCTCTTTCTCTTTCTCTGCCTATCCTTCCCTCTCTCTGCATCTTGTCCTCGTAGCGCTCATCAGCCCATTCTATCTTCTCGTGCGATGGACGGACGCTGTAGGACGAGCGGTTGGAGACCGGCAAAGCCCTGCTCTTCTGTCGTCCATCGTTCAGCATCGCAGGCAGTGTGTGGTCACTGATATCCCAACTGTTGACTAGGGTGTCAGTGTCGTGGACTAGTGTATCGGTGTCGTGGACTGTAGTGCTCATGTCTAGAGACTCTCTTGAATGATCCTCGGTGATATTGGCGTCGAGATCCTTCGATTTTCGTTTGCCTTTTCCTGCTGACAGATCTTCCAGGTCGCCACTCACTCTGCGATCTTCCTTGGAACGATTCAGAAATTGATCCTTCGGATATGGGAAAAGCGTAGTGAGTTTTGGCACCGGCTCTTCGGAAGCCCAGCGCCAGGAGTTTCGACATGCAGCCTGAGCCGTCTTCTCTGTCACGAGTGTGATCAGGACAGATACCATAAGCAGTACTGCATAACATACAACCACCACGACGAGCATATTGGCCCAGTAAGGCAGGCCAATCACGCTCAGCGTGATACAGAGCCATGCACCAAGACTCCAGAAGACGAAGCCATGGATAAGATAGATCGTCATGATGTGAGGAAAGATCCAGATGAATACCGGAAGCGAAAGAAACCATTGCACCCAGGTGCTCAACTCCACGATAACCTGAAGCGCTCCCGCAAACATCAATGTATTCAAGCGAGGATCATAATAATTTGGAAAGCGTGCTCGAGGCGTCTGGGCCATGGGCAAGCCTGTCTCCGGATCGGGATGCCAGCCTTTCTCCACACTCATGATATTGTAGTTCAGTCGATCTTGTATCAGGAAGAACGTCGGAGCGGCGATGGTGATCAACCACATCAACAACAGGAAAGGATAGTGGACGAACGGTCGAGCTTGTATCCATTTGATCCACTTGTAGGTGACGTCCAGGTCGGCAAGTACAAGACCTAGCCAAAAACAGCTTCCCCAGGAAAATGCATACCAGTGGTTAACTATGCAGAATGTGTAGAATGAGAAACGTTTCCAAGGCGTTTTGATGTCTCTGATCATGACCACGGCGAGCAAAACCAGGTATGAGTTCTGTAATTGGACAGGAATTGTCCACAGCACACCAACACAGAAATGGGCCACTACTTGTGGCGCGGCGTTGGGTATTAGGAAAGCTAACTCGATCATGTTGTTGATGTAATATCCGAAGTTGGGATAATTGGTTACATATGGCCAAGTCGACCACGAAATCGACGGTAAGTACTGCAATGCGCCCGTGAGACCCTGGTCGATCAGAAAATACTCTAACATTGCGATGATAAAAACAGGAATGAGCATTCGTGGAGCTCGCACAAACATCTTATTTGCGATATCGGATAGTTTTCCCTCCGTCAGATACCGGGCAGCCAGGAATCGAGACGAAGTGGTGAAAAACGGTCCAATCCAAATGGGCGTCAGAATATATGGACCAGCAATGTTACGGCCCCACTCTTCGTAAGAGTAATGCTGACCGTATCCGAGACCTCCGACATACGGTATAAATGTAAGTGTGAAATGGACAAATGTCACAGCAATACAAGACAGCGCCACAAGACCAGCAAGGTAGTCCACTCGCTGCCTGGGAGACGTGACAGGAGCAATGGCTTTAGATGCAGCGACTGACATATTGCCTGACTGTTCGAGTTTGTCTCTACGCATGGTGTAGCCAGGATTAACCAGGGAAGGCTGCTCGATCTTGGACAGCACCCTTTTCTCATTTTCTCTCCGATCTGGTACCATTACCGCAGCAGGCTTCTCGATGAGTTCGTAATCCCTGAGATTATTTTCCCTCGTAGCTGCTTCACCGGTAGTGTTTTCTTTCGCAGTCTTAGAGACGATGACATTTGTAGAATTGCATCTCTGGAGACCCAACACAGGACAATCAGCTGCAGAACTCTTCCTTCTTCGTTGAGTTTCTATCCTTGAGATCAACCCGCTCATGGCCTGCTCTTCTAAAGATACTTTACGCTCTTCATTTGACGCTTTCCACTCTTCGTTGGACATTCGCCGTTCCCTCAGTTGCGAAGCTCTGCGCTCGACCGAGGTGCCGATCCGCTCACCAAAGAAGGGCCGGCGCCCATTTGTGGTTTTTTGATCAGCATCCTCTATCAAGGCTCTGCGCTCGTTGAGCGACGTTCGACGATGAGCGAGTGATGCTCTGTTCTTGGCCAACGACGCCCTTTCACGTCTCATTGAGTCGTTGCGTACAAGAACACCAAAGTGAGCACTATATGTCGATTGACCGCCGTCGAGGATTGAGGTCTTGGCTTCTCCAGTCTCTGTCAGATCGATGTTGAACTCAACCTCACTTGAGACTCGTGTTGGGTCGCTTGACTTGAAGGGATCTATGTCGGAGTGCGAACATATAGACACGCTACTACTATCCTCTTTGCTGGCGCTGCTGCTTGGTTGCAATGAGAAGCCTTCTTTGAGAAGGTCCGAAGCTGTTGTGGTGTCGAGGGGGGTGTCGGCTTGCTTCTCGGATGGTGACGCTGAGCTTTTGCGCTTGAATAGCTGAGCAACCTTTCTCCACGGCCCTTTGGTGATAAAAGCATTCGTTAGAGTGATGAATCCACAGAACGCACAAGCAGCTGCAGCGATAGCGGCAGGAATTCTGAGGATGACGTCCCGTGGGGGTTCCTTGAACGGATTGAGCGCTCGCTGAGCATACGGCGAAGAGCCTCGTAACGTCATGTCATTCATGTCGCAAATCTTCGCACTCCGGCATCGAGTATCAAGTTCCTCGTGTTCTTCAGTGCTCATGAGGGATGAGTTGAAGAACAAACGCACCCATGCGACATTCGCCGGAGACAGATTGGTGGGTGGCCCTCCCATAAAATTCTCGTCACCAGTCGACCAGTGCTTGAAAATCACTTCGGATGGTGTCCTGGGGATTGCGCGCTCGCTGCTGGTGATCACCCGTGTGGCCACTTCAGCCGGTGTCCTGGGGATTCCGGTGTTTCTGCTGGTGATTGTCCGTGTAGCATTATCTGCGACAGTAAATATCACGGCATCCTCAAACCAGTCGATGCGCACATCGGTAAAGTCCCAAGGAGAAATTGGAGAAGTCAACTCTTGCTCGATTAGAGAGTAATTGGTGCTCAGCTGCTGGCTAGGATATTCTCCATTCACCAAATATGTCAGACGAGCGTCGTCAGCATTGTCAGCATTTAACATATCCAGCTCGAGGCTTTGCGATTCGTTGAACATGACCATCATGGACAAAGCGCTACCACCTCTCCAAGGATGCGGAGAACGCAGGCTCGCCCTAAAAGATCCATATTGGATATCTTGCCTTCGTGACTGGATGCCGCCGCCATTTACAAGATGGTCCTCGCTTGCTGGATCAACAAAGAGCTGAAGGGAGTTGGGGTTGAGCTCATTCTGGAGCCAAGGCACTGTCGAATCGTTGCCTATCCTCACGTTCTCCGGTCGTGCACCTTGTCGATAGAGACTAGAGTAGCCCTTTTCTTTCTTGTGGACATACTCCTGGACAGACCATACATCTTCAGCTACGGCTGTTGACTCATTGAAATATACAATAATGGATTCTGTGAACGTGTGTCCAATTGTCGCGTCATAATACCCACAGTCGCAAGGATCGACCCGGGGAACATTTTGTGCAACAGCTGAGCCAAGTAGAAGCAACAGCGCCAGCATCTCTGCGAACAAGAAGGACAGGCGTTCTTCAAGGTAATATAATCCAAACAGAGCTAAAGCAAAGATGTGCTCAGAAAAGATATGGAGCTTGCTGTGAGCACGCTATTTCGAAGCAGAACGCTGTCGATGATCTGCGGGCCTGCGGCTCTCTTGATAACATTAGAATGATATACATGCATATCGCAAAGCAGGATACATCGTAATGACATGCATCGGGTGTGACTCTGTCCAACACAGCAGTACTGTATCCAAGTGTGGATGTTAGCGTACCATTAGCACCACAATGTTCTTTCTCGTATTCTCATCATGAACAGGAATAAATTGCGAGCTTGTTGCAAAAGTTGAATGTGATGACCGACTACCCCAACGGTAGAGTGCACGTAGTAAAGCATACGGGCAGTCGAATAGCTTGGTACGATATTGCGATCATCACTGACTCTTCTTCATCTCATAATCATGCCGCCGGATCAGGGATGGCAGAGCAT
>QQTW01003073.1_pt1 | contig 12263 bp, 15 predicted proteins | sample 1904831 | NCBI WGS metagenome assembly QQTW01 (sample SAMN09435610, study PRJNA476489) | Subsurface metagenome, whole genome shotgun sequencing project. | reverse complement strand
TCATCTCCATTTGTAGCCAAGCTATCCCTCTTGCTGTCCACACCATCCAGGTTGAAGCTGTCGTCTCCCGCAGCGGCAAGATCTGCTCTCAACCTGTCACTCATACCAGCCCTAGTGTCAAACGCGTCCCATTGCAGGTCTGACCCGATGCTCATGCCGGACGAGCTTGACATTGCGCTCAGCCGCTTTTCGCGCTTCTGGCTCCACCAACCGGAGGACTGCGGGGCTGTTGTTGGAGAGCTTGTTGTAGGACTCGGCGATCTGTTTCTTACTCGCTTCGACTTTGGAGTTGCTTCTTCTTCGCCAATATCGCTGAGCGGCGCGCTGTGCGAGTAGCCCCTAAAAAGCAGAGGGTTGCTCGAGGGTGGAGCGGGCTTGGGGCGTATTGGCATGAGAAAGGTTCTGGCGGTGCCAATTTCGAATGCTTCAGTAGAAGCCGGGGACACGAAACCAGTTGATGATGACGGAGATGGCTCACTGTTGGAGCCTAGAAAAGATGATGAGTATTCATCGCAAGCATTGAGCAGAAAGGCGGAACAGATATTGGCCAGTGCAAAGAAACGGTTAACGGTAGGCTGCGTTCCACGTCACCCCAATTTTCATCTAATTCATTTCGTAGAATATGGAAGGCAACCTAAGTAAAGCTCGAACGTCATTATTGGAAACGCCAAAGGGCTCGCCATCAGCAAGCGATCACAAGCAAGCAGGTGGTCTATATCGTTCCATTTCTCAGGGAGGGGATCGGAGGCTATCGCAGAGCTCGAATATTCGCAGGGCAAGACAGTCACACACTTTCACAATCGGAGCAGGCTCATCGCATGTAAGAAACCGTTCGGATACGTCGGTGCCTTCCGGATCTGCCAGATATCCTAAGCCTCCCGAGGTCAGGTCTGCCAGTGCCATGGAATACGGCTATGGCAGCCATAGTAGCATCGATTCTATGCTCTATGACAGGTCCAAAGGCGCAGCGCATGGGGATACTCCTGCTTCGAGCAGAACTCAGCTCAGCCCTTTGAGAACCCTGCAGGAGGAGGGGAGCAGCCCGTCAACGGGGTTTACCTCCCCAGATTCCTCACAAACTCGAGGACTTGGGATCCGAAATCATAAATTCCATTCACGTAACACAAGCCATGAATCCAGCTTGGGGCTGGGAAGGTCTCAGTCGCAGAGGTCGACTCGAGACCTTTGGGATCAGATGAATGGACTTAAAAGCAAGATAGCAGATATCCGCACCGGCCAGCAGGCGGAACGACTCAGGAGAAACAGTCTCCAGAATCTGCGAACTCCGAGTTCGGTTGCAGCAGCTGAAGAATGGTATCTAGGGGCCGCGGAGTACAAGGCTGGGGAGAGTCCACTCAGCACGAACGCGGGTATGGGTTGGAGGTCTCGGAAGGATCGGGAGAACAGCTCTACGAAAGCACCTACCTCTCCCCAGTCACCTCGGCTGCCAGGGTCTCCCAGTCCACCAAGACGCCCTCAATCACCGCATTCTGCAAAGGACTCGGGGTTCGAGGAGGTTCAAAGGGGGCCCAGTCCTGTAGTGGATTCTGGACGAGACCTCCCTGCACAACCGAGCAGTCTGAACTCCCCCTCAAGATTGAGAGTCACCAGCGGCGACGGAGATGACGAGGACTCTTACATACAGGAATCACACTATGAAGATGTCTTTCAGGGTCGATCCGAGGATATTGGAGATGTTGTCGCTGCATCAGAAGAAGAGCAAATATATCTGAACGAAGTGCTCGAAGAGTCCTTACAGGACGTCGAGCGAGAACTTCCACCTATTCCTGATGTGATGCATGTTGTGGAGCCTGAGCGTCACGAAGATCGTGCAGATGCTTTTGATTACGAGAACTTCTTTCTGCATTCCGCGTTGGGAAATTATTCTCAAACAGGGTATCATCATCGAAATCTTAGTCAAGGTACTGCTGAATCGCGAGCAAGTTATCAAAGTACCGAGAGCGTGGAGACGGCACGAGGACCTCAAGCAAGAGATAGCGGAGCGATCTTAGAGGAAGACGCGGGAAGACTTGAAGGGGATGGAATGGAGATTAGAGATGCTAAGACATTCTGGCAAGACGAAGCACTAGAAGTAACAGCCCCAAACCCACCTTTTGCGCAGCAGCATCTCCGAGCCAACAGCATGGAATCAGTATCGACTACTGCAACTTTTGCTACTGCCACAGAAGGGGGAGGCAATGACAGCGAATCCGAAACAGATACCGTTCCCTCCGAAATCCTGCAGTGGGGCGAACAACCCTTCCCCAGTAGCAGTGGTATGGTGGGTGCGTGGCCGAGTCCGCCAGGCAGCGCGCCCCTTGGCCTCGCAAATCTGCCAAATGGTCACGCGTCACCGCTCGGCACTCATGTCATTCAAGCTGAGACAGACGATCTGCCGGCACCGAGCTCCGATGCCTTGCCCACGCCGCCAGCAAGTTCTCCTTGTCAGCAGGAGACAGAACAAGAGCCGCAAGAAGAGGGGGAATCCGACTATGATGATGGACAAGGCGACGACCATAGGTCCCCACAGCAGCCGCCCAACACTGAAATCCTCATCTCAGCGCTTATCACGCTCGCGAATCCGGACTTCAGACCCACGAGAACTTTCTCTGAAGCGGACAAAGATCTCGTCATCAGAGTTTTGAGGAGTGTGGGTGGCGTTTGTGAGGGAATTAATGCCAGTGACTCGGAGGGTGAGGTGCAGGAGAGTAAGATTTGGAGGAGGAGGCTAGAGACTGCAAGGAGGATATTGGAGGGGGAGATTGAGGTTGAGGACGATTGATAGAGGGAAGGACATGGCTCGGGGCTTCCCAGGACGGGCCAGCTGGCCCATAAGCATTACGCACGAGTGGATGGACACTGGCGTCTGAAGGGCTGACAGATTGTGAGCATACTGCTGTCATTCGCTTGATCGAACAGAGCTTCTGTTACGGAGGCTCAACACTCATGCCCTGTGGCATTGCCTGGCCGGATCAGGGTGCATATCCGTGGTGGTAATTATGGATCTGGCAGATAGATGTACAGCGGCCGTGGATGAGAGTAATCGATCGCTGATCAATCTGAGACTGCCAGCTACTTATAGATATAGATATCCATGTTACCGTCTCTCCCCTCTACTTTTGATACCTGATATCCATCATCCTCTTGGCCAAAAGCCTCTCCGACTTCGGCACATTAACAGCCGAAAGTGGACATACCCCCAGTGGCAAGCAGCATTACTTAACAATCAAACTACGAGCACCAGTCAGCCTCGAGCACGCCCTTTGACTATTTCTAAGGCTATCACAGTCCAATCCCCATGCTTAGGTCTCTCACTAGCAGAGAGGCAGGTAGAAGCTTTTCGCCTTGAGTCATGATCAGTCTTCCGCTTTCCTATGTCATTTTCTTATCATGCTTCTCTCGCATCCTCTTGCATGTTTCCCTTGGATGTGGATGAGTCTTGTCGAGGTGGAAGCAGGCATTGAAAGACATTGAGTCGGATTTTGCATGGCGTTCACAATTCAATACTTACTTTTTTGAATGTCCATGTCATCCTCCAAATCACAGCCAGACCACTGGCGACTTACTCGCTCTTCCAGTCCTGCGCCAGCACAGAACAACCTAGCTGGTCCCTCTCAAGAAGTCAAATCGAAAGGTCAATACCTAGACACTCGTGTGACCAAGACCCACCGCCGCCTTTCCCTCGACAGCACCTATTCCGAAGTCTCCGAACTTGCCGTGCACCCTAGCGAGCTCTACCATGCTCATCAGCCCCTTCTATCATCGTTACCACGAAAGAATACCCAGCGTCTTTCCTACGTCTCGGCCCGCCACCATCATGGCATTCGTGGCTTCCTCGACGCCTTCTGGTTGCGTAACAAAGGCGTAGTCCTCGTGCTACTAGCCATGGTTTTCGGATCGGGGATGAACGTTACGGCTAGGCTAATGGAGACAGATGGGAGCCATGGGAAGGCAATGCATCCTTTTCAGGTAAGTACGCAAAAAGGGGAACATCTCTGCCCCATACACAATGCCTCAGTCGCCCTCTTACTTTCACGGAAAAAGTACAGTCCACACACATACTTTTGTGACTAAGTTTGATGTTTTAGATCCTCTTCGCACGCATGTCCATAACCGTCGTTCTGTCCCTGCTCTACGGCTTCTACACCCAAATCCCGCATTTTCCCTTTGGCTCGAAAGAAGTGCGTCTCCTTCTCATCATCCGCGGCGTTGGCGGCTTCTTTGGCGTTTTCGGGTTGTACTGGTCGCTTCTGTACTTGCCGCTCGCTGAGGCAACAGTGCTGACCTTTCTCGCCCCGATCTTATCCTGTTATGCGTGTAGCTTCCTGATCAAAGGCGAGACGTTTAGCAGACAGCAGCAGATTGCTGGGTTTTTGAGTTTGGTGGGAGTGGTCTTTATTGCTAGGCCGGCGAGTCTATTAAATTCTTCTAATGCTCAGCAAGGTGATGGCCAAAGTTCGTCGACAGTGCATTCTAACACTACATATCCAATTTCTGCCAACCCTCCGCCGTCATCAGATGCCTTACAACCAACCCAGCATCAACATCTCCTTGCCGTTCTTTTCGCCATGATTGGCGTCCTCGGCGCTACCACAGCAATGACTACGATCCGCAAGATTGGCACGCGTGCTCACCCTCTCATCTCCGTCAACTATTTTGCAATCTGGTGCACTATTGTGTCACTGGTGGCTGTCCTTGCAGTGCCCAGCGTAGGGTTCAGGCTACCAGGGAATGTGCAGGAGTGGGCTTTGCTGCTTACGTTGGGCACGTTTGGCTTTGTGATGCAATTTTTGATGACGGCAGGATTGTCTTATGGGGGACCTGCCTCTGGCGACAAATGTCTGGACACGACTTCAAAAGAAGGGGATGCTGTTGGTGATGACGGCGCGTGTGAAGCAGATGAAGAAGTCGGACGGAGAAGTCAACATGGCCAAATTTATGCACGCAAGGCAACGTCAGTAGATGTCACGGCAACAGCGAAGAATACATCAGTCGCAAAACCATCAGCAGCAAAAGCAGCGGCGAGCAAGGGATCCGGCACGCGCGCAACAAGCATGTTTTACACCCAGATGCTGTTCGCTCTGGCATTTGACAAATGCATCTGGGGTCTGAGTCCCGGATGGTCGAGCTGGGTCGGCAGTGCGATCATCCTGGCCTGTGCGGTGTGGGTTGCTGCGGCCAAGGATCTGCAGACGAAGAAGACGGGACACGATCAATTTGATGGTGGGTATCAGGAAGATGTGGAAAGTTTAGAACTTCGAGACCGAGGGAGATTCGCGAAGGAAGACGAAGAACACGACCAAGAGGGAACGGGAGAGGAAGAGCGGAGACTGGTGCACTGTTCCCTTGGAGGTAGAGAAGAAGCGGAGGAAGAAGGTAGGTAATGACGATATTCAGGAAAACGCCGGGAATGGACAGAGGATCTCGGAGAGTATGAACCCACGGTAAAAGAAGAGAGCAACGTCTAAGACGATACTTAAGAGAGCTAGCGACGATTGCAGGGCTCGAGCGGTAAGGACAACGTGGTATCTACATCGCCATCTACCAGAACACAAGGGAAGAGATGCCAGCCATGGCTGCAGAGTTCCAAACATTCATTACAGAAATGCGCCACTCCGACACCACCGCCATCATCCCCTCTGCCAACGTCGGGCTAAACTCCCAAGATGCAGCCGTATCCAACAATCCCCAACCCACGTATCGGGAAGCCGAAGCGGCAACAGCAAGAGCAAGAGCAAGAGCAAGTCCCAGGCCAATCTCGATTCCAGCACGCATATAGAATACGGACATCGGCTAGATTCGCTCATCGAAGTCTCCCCGTCAAAAAGCTACTAAGCCGTGGCTATCACTTATTCCTTATTCCTTACCAAGAGGAAATACTTACCACGAGGGAGGAGAAGGGCGCGATATACAGGCAAGCATCGCTAAGTACTGTACTGTACTGTACTGTACTAGATACTTACTTACCTACTTAATATCAAGATCTCTCTCTCTCTCTGTGCTGCTGGATAGAAGAACCATTCATTCATTCATTTATTGCTCCCCTGATAGATATTCTTTTTACTTATTGGATCCTTCGTTCCTTTTTAAAGTAGCGCTGCGCCCGGTATTAGATGATTAGTTATGTTATGTAAGGAGGCATAAGATGAGATGAGATGAGACAAGTCAGGGCATATTTACTCTAATGCAGTACTTACTCGGCTGTCTGTCTGTCTGTCTGTCTGTCTGTCTGTCTGTCTGTCTGTCTGTCTGTCTGTCTGTCTGTCTGTCTGTCTGTCTGTCTATCTATCTATCTGTCCAGCTCATAGCCATATCCACATCCATATCCACATCCACATCCATATCCACATCCACATCCATATCCACATCCACATCCATATCCACATCCACATCCATATCCTTACATCGCCCTGCCTCGCCTCGCCTGATCTCATCTGATCTCATCTCATCTATCTAACCTGATTTCATATTACGAGGGTAACGACCTGATCGATAATCATCTATCCTCTCTCTTCGTTACTTCGCTTCGGATATGAAGATATGGGGATATGAAGACATGAAGACATAATCAACCTCGTCATCATCATCGTCGTCGTCGTTTCGTCGTAGATGTAGATGTAGATAAAGAGGATCGATCAGCTTGATGATGAGATGTAAACCCTGCCTCGCCTCGCCTGATCTCGCATTTCAAAAATAAACGAGCATGATTGATAATCCATCTATTCTCTCCCTTCATTACTGCGCTTCGGACATGAAGACATGACCGACCCCCTCCTCCTCCTCCTCCTCGTCTTCTTCTCAAATAAGGGGGATCAGCTTGATGAGAAGATGGGATTAACTTAGATGATGGGCGGTTGCTTCTATCGCCCTCTCTCCCTCTCTTACACACATGACACATGCACTCTCTCTCTCTCTCTCTCTCTCTCTGCGTATATATATGTATGTATGTATATATGTCTTTCTTACAGGGGGCCATAAATGTCTGTCCAGGAATCGGTAGGCTAGTGAGATGGGAAATCCAGAGGACGCAGGACGCAGGACGCAGGACGCAGTGTTCAAGCGTCAAGGACTTGGTAGGAAAGAGAGCAACGAGGCGAACGCCAACAGCACTTCCATTTTGCATAACTAACTACGAACCCAAAAGGGGAATCCAGTCAAGCAGATACTACAGCGTCTGTTCATTCTATTTCTCCACTCGCTTGCCTCTTAACCCCCTCCGCATCCACACCCTCTAATCTCCTCTCCCTCTCCTTCTCCTTCTCCGCCGCGTTCTCCACGCCCCGCGCCGGCGTGGTGAGTCCCTGCATGGGCGGCAGCAGGGCGCGGGCACCCTCCCTCGCGGTCTGTGCCATCAACGCATCGAGCAGCACCAGGGCGGCCATGGCCTCGACGATCGGCACCGCGCGCGGCACCACGCAGGGGTCGTGTCTGCCCTTGGCCTCCAGCACGCCCGCCTCGAAGCCGTAGGTGGCCGTGCTCTGCGCCTGGCCGATGGTGGCGGGCGGCTTGAAGGCGACGCGGAAGTAGATGGCCGCGCCGTTGGAGATGCCGCCTTGGATGCCGCCCGAGTTGTTGGTCTTGGTGGTCAGCCGTTGTTTCTGCCTCGGCTTTGGCGCTGAGTTTGGGGTGGGGGTGCCGTTTTGCACGGTCTTTTCTTCTTCTTCTTCTTCTTCTGTTGCGGGAGAGAAGATGAACGGATCATTGTGTACCGAGCCGGGAACTTCGCAGCCGCCGAAGCCGGAGCCGATTTCAAACCCCTTGGTCGCGGGGATACTGAGCATGGCGTGCGCGAGCATGGCTTCTAGTTTGTCGAAGCAGGGCTCTCCGAGGCCGATGGGGCAGTTTCTGATGACGCAGGTTACGGTCCCGCCGATGCTGTCGTGGTTGTCGCGATGTTGCTCGATTACCTTGGCCATCCGGGCGGAGGAGGAGGCGTCGGGACAGCGGACGGGGATGTAGGAGTCGACGGTCTCGCGGGTGATGGTGGAGATGAGAGAGAGAAAGGCTGGGTTGGTGGAGGGCGATGGGTGCTCGGCTGTCGGTGGGAAGAGGTGTTCTCGGCCGACTGAAGAAACATAGGCGATGATTTGGACGTCGTGTGACAGGCTTAGGTATTTTTCCGCTATGGCTCCAGCTGCTACTCGGCCTTGTGGAAGGGAAGTCAGTAGGCGTGAGAAGGGGCAGTGTTGAACGAAGGGAGATATACCTATGGTTTCTCGAGCACTGCTTCGACCACCGCCACTACTCGCCTTGACGCCGTATTTCTCTAGATACGTGAAATCGGCATGACTTGGTCTAGGGTAGAGATCCATGGTGCTGTTTCCGTAGTCCTTTGGCCGCTGGTTCTCATTCAACACCAGCATTCCAATTGGAGTCCCAAGAGTGATGCCGAACTCAGTGCCAGATTGGATCATGACTCTGTCCTTTTCGTCTCTCGGTGTTGTCAGGGCGCTTTGCCCGGGTCTCCTTCGAGTCATCTGGGGTTGGATATCGGCCTCGGTGAGAGGCATGCCTGGAGGGCAGCCATCCACGATGCAGCCCACTGATCGGCAATGTGACTCTCCATAGCTAGGGATGTATGAGAGGTCATGTTTAATTCGATCACGGTTGAGACGCTTACGTAGTGACCCTGAAATACTGGCCAAAGGTAGACATCTGAGGGAGAAGAGCGGCCTCTCAACCTCTTGCCAGCGTGACCAAAGACCCAATTCGACCAAGAGAGGCACCGTTTTAGAGAAGCGAAATTACTGCTTCAAAATGCCTGGCTTCAATCAACTGAAATGGTAATTGATCTCCTTTGATCACCAAAGCAGCATGTGGCATGCAGATATCCCTCTACACGATTTCGAAATTGGAGGCACCTTTGAATGTAGAGCGTGGAACTTCGACTTGGACAGCTGAATGCCGACTGAATTTGATGGAGTGAACCGGATGGCAGCATGGCAGAATTTTGTTCTACATTCTACATAAAACTTTATTTTTAACCAATGTATGGAGTAGGGCTGACGGAAATGCCCAATACAGTACGGTAAGTTATACCGAGTAGACCCGACTTTTCAGCATATCTAGCTTCTCGTATAAATCATGTTCAAAATACAGACATCAGGTTCCGTAACAGATGATTTTGTGTCTGCTGCCTCATCCGGACAGCCATCGGGTTGTCGAATCGAGAACTTGATTTGTACGGAAATTCCTGCGTGCAGCAGACTCTCCCTCCATCGCACGAGGCATCGTATTCCGTAGCCACGACGCCCTAGTAATCCTCTCCTCTGCTGATAACCTCCTTAACGGTCGGCCTCAGCAAGAGTGTGTGCTCAAATTGCGCTGTATAACTCCCCTTGACATCACAGAGAGGTGGATATGCTTCCACAATCCCTGATTGAACCAGATGATTCAAACCGAGCAGATACTTGTCCTGCCCCAAACGGTCTACATACCTTCTGCACCACGGCAAAGTGCCGAAATTCTTGTTGATGGTATTGAGTAAGCTGCGAGCAGAGGATACTCTCAAGGCGACATTGGGAGCGTCGACTTTTTTCGCATAGTGCGATGTTTCCATCTATCCACGTCAGTGAGTTCCGCCTATCAGTGAACGGACCTGCTTACATCATCCTTGACGTATCCTTTTCCCGTACTCCCGAAGGTCTCGATAGCAAAGACTTCTCCCTCTTCCATCTTGGTCTGATCACCTCCTTTGACGATGGGCACGCTTTTGCCACCATGTATTTCCCACTGACCGATGTTGTGGCCATTCAGATTGCGGATTGGCTTCACCGGATATGTTTTGCCGTCGATTTCCACCTCGTAGCTCTCCATCGTCTCTTGGATGGCTGCTCCAATATCACCCATCCGCACATCAATGCCTGCCTCACGTACCCCAGTGTTTGTGGCGTCCTTGACTGCTGCGAGAAGATTGTCATATTGCGGATCAAAGCACATGGTCCACGCAGAATCTACTATTCTTCCATTAATGTGGATGCCAACGTCGATCTTCAAGACGTCCTTCTGATCAACAATCCATGGTTTACTGGTAGTGTTTGGGGTGTAATGTGCTGCACAATGATTGATGCTCAAGCCGGTTGGAAAGCCCACACCGCCTTTGATGTTGTCGCCCTCTTCCAGACCTGGATGTCCTGTCAAAGCCCTGGTGGCATCTTCGATACCGTTGGCAATCTCGTGAAGGGACTTGCCTGGCTTAATTAGATTCTTCTGGGCCCACTGTCGCACCTGACGGTGTGCTTCTGCTCCGTGTCGATAGTCGGTCAGGAAATCATTGTTCATGCGATCCAGATGTCGCTTTTCCTCATTTGTGGTTCTAAAAGCGTTTTCATTCTTGTACTCGACCTCTTCACCAACTGCATATTGGTTGTTTGGGAATAGTTGTGCGATAGGAATTCGAGGCGGGTCGCTCTGGGCCTTTGGTGCCGCCCCTTTCTTCTTCTTTGGCTTTCTCTTTTTCTTCTTCTTGGCCGCTGACAGCGTTAGTTATATAGATTGGGGAGAGTGGTCATGGCAACCTCCTGTCGCACCACTTTCAGCAGCATCTGCCTCGTCATCCTTGTCGTCGTCTGACTCATCGTGTTCTGATGTACCGTTTTTTGCGCCTGTCTTTGTTACGGCGGTAGTCTTGCCTGCTGTAGTCGATCCGTTCACTAGAAGAAGTCAGATCTCAGCGAACTCGTTCAGAAGTGATCAACCTCACAGTTCAGCTTCTCAAGCTTGTCCGCAGTCTGAGCTGCCATGCTGGGCCGCTCTTCTCTGGGTCTATTGTATTCTATCCAAGGACTGGTTTTGTGCCAGGAAAGATATGCAAAGGAATGTAACGAAGCGACATAGCGACCCGAGTTCGTAACCTTGGATCGTGACTGGTGAATCCCACAGTGCCGATGTAATCTTTTATCTCGTGATTCGGACACAGGATTTACTAGTAGGAGACCAAGGACTTTCCATTCTGTAAAAGCAGCGAGAGCACCGGTGGCTGACACAGAGCGGCGCTGAACTAAGATTGATTGGGGATAGCTACTCACCGCCTGAGGCATTGGCCGATAAAATAATGATGCAGGACAACTACGTAACCGATACACGACTTTCTCCCAGGGACAGCCCCAACATTTGAAAGTTCTATACACAACAAAGATACAGAATATCCGATCGACATGAGGCATGATCTCTCGCCTCATTGCCTCACCCAGTCTCTCTCTCCCCTACCCGCGTTCCTACCAATGCACCCCCAAACTCGCGGCAACGACTCGCTTCGCCCGCACGCGACTCTTCTCCACCACAAGATGCCACCACGATGACTTCACAAACCACTATGAAGTTCTCAAGCTGCCCCAAAACTGCTCCCAAGCCGAGCTAAAGAAGTTCAGCACGCCCCCCTCCACGCAACTCCCAAGTCCCGATCGCCACCTCATCCTCATTCAGCCGATTCATTGCGCACTGCCGCCCCCATCTCGATCCCTCCGACTGCCGTCCGCCCTCGTCAACCCCCCCTTCCCCACAGACGAGCCAGTCATGCCTCCCACCCCCAGAAACACCCCCGCGACGCTCACCCCGCCGATCAACAGCCCCGTCACGACCACGAACCGGACCCAGAATCCAGCGTCCTCTTCCATTTCCTTCTGGGCGGCCGCCATGGCGGCTTCGCGGCGGGATTGGCGGCGGAAATCTTCGTATGTCTGGGTGGTGTGGATGGGCTGCGGGTTGAAATTCGGGTTTGTGTTCTCTGCGCCGCTGAAGGGCGCGCCGGAGGTAGATGTGGAGGAGGAGGAGGAGGAGGAGGAGGAGGTTTGGGAGAAGTGTGGGTTATGCTGCTGGTTTGGATGGGGTGGATCTTTGCCTCCCTGTGCGTAGAAACTGGGCGGTGGGCCTCGGAACGTGCCTCTCCTCCTGCTCAGGCCGCTGGCGGGCCGGGAGCCGGCGTAGCTCGCGGCTCGGGGGTGTGGCGACTGCTGTTGCCGTTGCTGCTGGTGCACGCGCAGGACGTCGCGGTCGTAGCGTTTTCGTCGGCCCGGGTCGGCGAGGATGGAGTAGGATTCGGAGATCTGGGCGAAGCGGGTGGAGGCGTCCGGGTCCGTCTTGTTGACGTCTGGATGGGTCTGGCGGGAGAGGGTGTAGAATTGTCTGCGTTGAGGGAGGGGTTTCTCTTGTCAGTGCGGATACTTGGGGGGGGGAGGGTTACGGGGATGGAGGGGGGCGTGCTGAACTTCTTTAGCTCGGCTTGGGAGCAGTTTTGGGGCAGCTTGAGAACTTCATAGTGGTTT
>QQTW01003072.1_pt1 | contig 12264 bp, 12 predicted proteins | sample 1904831 | NCBI WGS metagenome assembly QQTW01 (sample SAMN09435610, study PRJNA476489) | Subsurface metagenome, whole genome shotgun sequencing project. | reverse complement strand
TCCTCACCAACACCATTGATGAACGAGTGAATGAGACTTGGCTGGCTCACGTCTACTTGCAAAGTAACTGGGTCGAGGTGTTCTAGCGGGAGGCAAAAAGGTGGTTCGGTTTGAGCGGAGCCGGAGACACTTGCACATGATCGGCAAAATCCTGGAGGCGTTCCGCACTGCTGTGGAGTTTCGTTTGGTGTGCTGGCTAAATGCTCATATGACGTATTTGCTGCTCACCGAACTAAGTCTGGCTATGTTTGGGCTTAGAAAGTTCTAAAGTCACATTAATATAATCAGTTATTAATTTACTGCAGTCAATCATTAAAACAATGAGCACAATGGATAAAACAACAAGACTGTTTATACTTGTTTTGTTCGTCGGAGCGCTATTATTTTCGATTAATTTCCCCAAGGTTGGGGCTCAGAGTACGCCAGGATTTACAGAGTTACAATGGAGTAAAGTAGCTTCTGGTCCAGTCGGAACTGCTGAAGCTGCTGGAGCGATTGTAGGTAAAAAAGTATATGTATTTGGTGGGTTTAATTCGAGTTGGTTTCCTACAAGGAGTTCGTATGTATACGATCCAGTCATTGACAGTTGGGAGCGATTAAAAGATACCCCCAAACCAATAACTCACACTGGAGTTGCAGCAGATAAAGAAAATATTTATTTGGCTGGAGGTTACACAAGTAAACCAACAGGAGGGCAAAGTTTTGCTACTACGGAGGTTTGGCGTTACAACATAGAAAGTAATACTTGGAATGCTATGCCTCCCCTACCTCAAGCTCGAGGTAGCGGTGCTTTAACAAATCTAAATGGTGTCTTGCATTTCTTTGGAGGTGCTGATATCAAGCGCATTGATCGAGGAACTCATTGGTATCTGCCTCTTAATGGTGGTACAACGTGGATTGCTTCTGCTCCTTTACCAGATCCTCGCAGTCATCTTGGAGACGTAGCACTGGGAGGTAAAATTTATGCGATTGGAGGTCAGCACAGCTACGACAACAACTTAGTAACACAAAGCTCAGTGTATGTATGGGATTCTGTTAAACCAGACGTTTGGTTGAGTGCAGCAAATTTGCCAAAAGCTCGCTCCCACAATGGTATGGCAACTTTTTCTATGGCCGGTCGCATCATTGTTATGGGTGGAGAAACTGCTCATAATTTTCCTCTGGCAGACGTTAATGCATACGACCCGATTTCTAACTCTTGGAAAGTATTAACTCCATTGCCTACAAAACTGCATTCAGGTGTTGGAGGCGCTATAAATGGCAAAATTTATTACTATTCCGGAGCGCCTACTTTTAGAACGACAACTTATAAAGGCACTCCTGTTTTAGTTAAATAACGCCCTGTTCAAAGAGTGGTTGATTGCACAGTCCTGCCTGGGCATGAGTGCGAGTCCGAACGTCCATACGCCTCCTTAGGGCACACCCCTCATGCGTGGTCTTCTTGCTCCTCTGCTCCCCATCTCAAGAGCTCCTCTGCCTTTGTTTTACTCCAAAGAAACCACCATAGCTCTAGCCCAATCAATGCTATGCCACCCACAGTGACGCCGATTTTTAACCCCAAAGGTTGCTCAATCCGGCGAAATTGAGCGGTTTGCTCTTCTGAAGAATTGGGGGACATTCCGTGTGGCATTTGGGCTAATGCTACGTTTGCCGTAACGCTAAGCAAGAAGCCCAGACCAGCAAGACTGCCAAAAACAGTTTTTTTGCTGAACATTGGCTAAACTCCTCCTTTGATTATGCTCTAACTTTTGGTTGAAAATTACGCAAGCGCAGGGCATTAGTAACTACGGAGACAGAGCTAAAGGCCATCGCTCCCCCAGCAATGATCGGATTGAGTAACCAGCCAAAGATTGGGAATAAGATTCCGGCAGCAATGGGAATCCCAGCAACGTTGTAAATAAAGGCAAAGAAGAGATTCTGGCGGATATTCCGAATAGTGGCACGGCTAATTTGAATGGCAGTAACAATGCCTTGCAAGTCTCCAGATATCAGGGTGATGTCACTAGCAGCGATCGCTACATCTGTCCCCGTTCCAATCGCAATTCCCACATCTGCCTGCGCGAGAGCCGGTGCATCATTGATACCATCACCCACCATTGCCACAACTTTTCCTTCCGCTCGCAGTGCTTGCACAGTAGCCGCTTTCTGAGCGGGTCTAACTTCTGCAAAAACGCGGCTAATCCCAACTTCCTCTGCGATCGCTTCGGCAGTTTGGCGATTATCCCCAGTTAGCATGACCACTTCTAAACCTAACTTTCGTAGCGCTCTTACGGCTGCAACTGAGGAGGGTTTGAGCGTATCTGCAATGCCCAGCAATCCTTGTATTTCCCCATCCACAGCAATCCAGACAACAGTATGGTGTGCAGCCTCCCCAGCCGCAAGGTGCGATTGCAGGGATTGTGTATCAATTTCCAACTCATTCATCCAACGTTGCGTGCCAATTTGTACGAGGTTGTCTGAGACGATTCCCTGAACACCACTGCCTGCGATCGCTTCAAAGTTTTGCACATCCCCTACATCTACCTGCTGTGCCAAGGCATAATTGACGACTGCTTCCGCTAAAGGATGTTCAGAACTACGTTCTACCGCTGCTGCCAACCGTAGGAGTTTGAGCTCATTACTATTGGCAGTTCCATACACAGTAACAAAGTCAGCAACAGTCGGTTTGCCCTGGGTGAGCGTGCCAGTTTTATCCAGCACAATGGTTTGGACTTTATGAGCGAGTTCCAGACTTTCCGCTCCCTTGATCAAAATGCCATTTTCCGCCCCAATGCCAGTTCCAACCATGATTGACGTGGGGGTGGCTAAACCCAAGGCACAGGGACAGGCGATAATCAGCACCCCGACTGTTGTGATCAGGGCGAGGGTTAAGTTTCCCATAACATCAAACCAAATAATGAAGGTGGCGATCGCGATCGCAATTACCACGGGTACAAACCACCCCGTCACCTGGTCTGCTAATCTCTGAATCGGTGCTTTGGAGCCTTGGGCTTGTTGCACAAGTTTGACAATTTGGGACAAAAACATATCTTTGCCCACTCGTGTTGCCCGGAACTTAAAGCTGCCTGTTTTGTTAATCGTGGCTCCAATTACCTCATCTCCTGGCTGCTTCTTGACAGGCAAACTCTCGCCTGTTACCATCGCTTCATCTACCGTGGAAGCTCCTTCTATCACTTTGCCGTCTACGGGAATTTTTTCACCGGGACGAACCAAAATCACATCGTTAATCCTGACTTCGAGGATGGGAACATCCATCTCCTGTCCGTCACGGATCACACGGGCATCTCTAGCTTGCAGACCAATGAGTTTCCGAATTGCTTCAGACGTTTGTCCCCTGGCGCGATTTTCAAACAGCCGCCCCAGCAGAATTAAGGTGATGACGATCGCTGCTGTTTCGTAGTACACCTCAGGCATCAAGCCTTGGTTGATGAAGAAGTTGGGGAAAAAGGTGGCAAATAATGAGTAGAAATACGCTGCACTCGTGCCAAGCGCAATCAGCGTATCCATCGTTGCTGTATGACGTTTCAGCGCTTTCCAACTATTTATATAGAAGGAGTATCCGCACCAAAACTGTACAGGTGCAGTCAGTGCTAATTGAAACCACTGGTTAGACAGCCAACCCGGAATGAAGGGCAGGTCGAGTCCAGTCATCATAGACAGCGAGCCCACCACAAGTATGGTACTAATCACGCCTCCCACCCAAACCTTACGGATGAGGTTACGTGATTCTGCCAGACGCTCGGCAATCTCCGCATCATTTTCTCCCGTGATCATTTCCTGTGACTGGAGGGAGAAAGCGGAGTAGCCTGCCGCAGCCACAGCGTCTTGAATTTTCTCTATATTAGTTTTCCGGGGGTCATACTTAACTGTGGCTTGTTCCACGCCAAAGTTAACGTTAGCTTCACTCACCCCTGGAGTGGAGCGAATCGCTTTTTCGATGCTATTAGCACAGGAGGCACAACTCATGCCTCGGAGTTTGAGTGTGAGGGTATCCATATTCTGAACTTCTTTGTTACCCCTTTGACTGGGGGTGTTAACGATTAGGCAGCCCAATAGCCAACGGCAGCGATCGCTTCCTTAATTGCTGTTGCGGAGGAAGTGAGTTTCTACTAACACAATCTTGGTTTTTGGCTCAGTCTGAACCGTGGCGTTAGGATCGACTGTCTTAACCGCTTTGGTGATGATATTCACACAAGCAGAACAGGCCATCTTGGGAACTTTAATTTGTAGTGCTATAGGATTAATTGAGTGATTGAATGATGAACCCTTGAGAATTAGTTGATGAAAAATCCGACCTAAAACTATTTTAAATTCTCCAGTTGACTAGAGAGTCAAGGGATAATATAAAAATTTGCGGTTCAATGCTTGGTTGCCCTAACTTTGAGCGGTTCCAGTCACCCTGGTACGTGCCTCTACTTTTGCGCTGGCTCTCCATCGTGTTTAGAAGCGCCCTCACTGACTACCGCGCCATCGGCAAAAAAATTGTCAACCTTTATACCAAATACACTATGGTAACTGCGATAAATGTTCAATCAGTATTTTTGTTCCAATACCAATCAATATAAGACCTCCCACAACTTCAATTTTATTGTTAAATAAGTCGCCGAACTTATTACCTATAACAACACCAATGAAAGACATTGTGAATGTTACAATTCCAATTACTACCACTAAAGTTGCAATATAATCTTTTAAAAAGGCAAAAGTTATGCCAACAACTAAAGCATCAATACTAGTAGCAAACGATAAAGTTAGTAACACATACAAATTCAACGGATCTAGATTTTTGCTGATTGTTTCTGAGTGAATGGATTCATAGATCATCCTGCACCCAACACAAGTCAGTAGTACAAAAGCTAGCCAGTGGTCCACTTCTGAGATAAAACTCTTCAAGCTACGCCCTAATAGCCACCCTACTAATGGCATAACTGCCTGAAAAAATCCAAAAAATGTTGCAATCATCAAGGGATTTTTGATTCTCAGGCGTTTTATTTTTATTCCACTGGTGATGGATGCAGCAAAAGCATCGGCTGCCAACCCAAAAGCTATCAACACAGTTGTAATTATGTCCATGTTCTCCTCAAGCTCCAATTATGATTCCTAGCTGTCTCCGAGTGAGCTTGAAGAGACCAAGACGACCTCACCAAGCTCACATCGATGTGAACTCAGTGAAGGTCTCGCTTACAATTTTAGTCTCAGACTCAGTACTTAACTGAACTGCAAACCAAAAAATTGTCACCTGAACCAGGCGTATTGCCAGTATGTTGATTCAGATGTACTGACTAAAGTTTTAGTCCGTAGCTACTCCCCTTCCTATTAACTTTTATAGCACTAAATTTATACAAAATAGTAAAACAGCTTTTCATATTTATCTCATTATTTATTTATTTCATAATCAAAACAACATTTAAACATTATCATTACTACTGGGGCCCTATCAAGCTTCTTAATTTATCTGGCTTCATAGAGAAGATAAGTAACAGTGACAGTCTGGCTTCTCGATCAACGATTCCACTAACGCATTCAATGCCACTGCTGCTAACAGTCCGCCACCCAAAGTTCCCTCGATCGTGATGTAAGGAACGCCCAATCTGATTAACCGTCGCTTCGCAGCAGGCGCGTGACTAAAGCCAATCGGCATCGCAATGATGAGCGCAGGTTGCAGCCGACCTTGTTCAATTAAGGCACAGGCAGACATTAAGACGGAAGGCGCGTAGCCAATGACCAAAACACAGCCAACCGGAAGCTGCTGTAATTGCTCTTTCCATTGCTCATCCTTCCAGAACGCTTGCTCCGCCTCTGCTGCACTGGTGATATGCAAGTCAGCAATCAGGGTTTCAACGGGACACTTTAGATGCGCTAGGCGAGTGCGATCAAAAGCAGCAACGACAGGCGTAACATCTCCGACAATCTGACACTCCGTTTTGAGGGCATCACGAGCCGCCGCGATCGCGTCTTTACTCTGCCGGACAAACTGCACCAGACTGACATCACCACACGCCAATACAAGCTTGGAAAGCAAATCGACTTCAATCTCGGAACGCTCAGAAAGATCTGGGAGTAATCGCTGCAACGATTCCTGAAAAGCTTCTGGATGGGCAGTGGTTTTTGCGTCTAAGCGATGCCAAAGTTTTTCCATCTCTCCAAGTCCATCCTGGGTTTCAACATCGAGTAGTCTCAGTTGAGCCAAGGCTTCTGCCTGAATCGTTTGACAGTGGCGATCTCGTCCTAATATTCCCTCCAGCGCGGCGGCAGTCTGCCGTAGACGCGCTAGCTGCTGGATGACTGTGTGATAGTGCTGTTGCAGTTGCGTAATTAACGTTGGCTCGACCTCCGCGCAGGAGTCTCTTTTGAGTAACTGCTGAATGTGAGAAAGCTGAAACCCCTGCTGCTTCAGCGCAACAATCTGCTTCAGTTGCTGCACATCTCGCTGGTTATAGAGGCGATAGTTGCTGGCTGAACGCAGAGGTTGAGGCAGTAACCCTAGCGTATGGTAGTGCCGCACCATCCGTGGCGTAATTCCACCTGCAACTGCCTCTGTCAGTTCTTTAATCGTCAAATCTTGCGTTTTCATCCCTCTAGCTTAAACTAAAACCTTGACATTGACATTAATGTCAAGGTTTAGAGTAAAAGAGTGATTTTGTCTCTATTAATTGCCTCATGTTTTCACTGACCATTCCTCGTACTGCCCTTCTGAAAGAGCATCCAGATACGATCGCGGCAATTGTTTGCGGCATTCTGGTTCTACTCGGCTGGCTTACCCTGCAATCGGGCTGGCTAGGACTCGCCCTGCTGATTCTGCCCACCGCCTATGTGGTTGGAGGCTACGAAAGCGCCCGCGAGGGTCTAACAACACTCTTTAAAGAAAAAGAACTGGATGTAGACCTACTCATGATTGTGGCGGCTTTGGGAGCGGCAGGACTGGGATTGTGGCGGCGAGAATATTCTCTGATTGTGGATGGGGCGATCTTAATTCTGATCTTTTCAATCAGTGGTGCGTTGGAAGGGTATGCGATGAAGCGCACCGAGCGCAGTATTCGCAGCTTGATGAATTTGACTTCAGATACGGCACGAGTTTTACAGAATGGACAAGAGCAGGAGGTTGCGATCGCAGATCTCCAAATCGGCGATGAAGTGATTGTCAAACCGGGCGAACTCGTGCCAACAGATGGGTTGATTGTGGAAGGATTCAGCACCCTGAACCAGGCTCCGATTACCGGAGAGTCGATGCCCGTCGAGAAAACGCTCGGCGATCAAGTTTTTGCCGGAACAATTAACGGCAACGGGGCACTGAAACTCAAGCTCCATCAACCGCCTGAAAGTAGTTTGATTCAGCGAGTAATTCGCCTGGTTGAGCAAGCGCAAACCGAGACACCGCCTTCGCAGCAGTTTATCGAACGATTTGAGCGGGGTTACGCCAAAGTCATTGTGATTGCAGGAATTTTGCTGGCACTTGTACCGCCTTTTCTTTGGGGATGGAGTTGGGAAACTACGATCTACCGGGCACTCATTTTTCTTGTGGTTGCGTCTCCCTGTGCGCTGATGGCGGCAATTATGCCAACGCTACTATCGGGTATTGCAAATGGGGCGCGGCAGGGCATTTTGTTTAAGAACGGCGCTCAACTGGAACTGATTGGACGAGTCCGCGCGATCGCGTTTGACAAAACTGGAACGCTGACGATGGGGAAGCCTCAGGTTGTGCAAGCGATTAGCGCCGAGCGCAACTCCCTAGGAACCAAGGTGCCATCCTCTGATACTCGACTGCTACAAGTCGCGGCGGCGTTAGAGAGTTTGTCTGAGCATCCTATTGGTGAGGCGATTGTCCAATTTGCTCGGCAGCAGCAGGTTGAATGGCTTGAGGCAATGAACGTTCAGGCTCTGGCTGGGCAGGGGATTACAGGAGAAATCGCTCAAAAACGGGCGCTTGTAGGCAAGGCAGCCTTTATCCAAGACCAAGTTGGCGGTTGGTCAGATCAGATCATTGCATCGGCACAACAGTTGGAAGAATCAGGGAAAACGGTGGTGTGGGTGGCTTGCGAGGGAGAACCGCTGGGAGTGATTGCGATTGCGGATACGGTTCGACCCGAAGCCGCTAGAACGATTACTCGATTAAAACAATTGGGCATTCAGGAAATCGTGATGCTGACGGGAGACAACGATCGCACTGCCCGCAGCATCGCTCTTGAAATTGGCATCGACCAGGTGTACTCAGAACTTCTCCCTGAGCACAAGGTGGATGTGATTCGCTCGCTGCAACGACAGTATCAAACGGTTGCAATGGTGGGGGATGGAATCAACGATGCGCCTGCTCTGGCTCAAGCCTCAGTTGGAATTGCAATGGGAACCGCAGGCAGCGACGTGGCGCTGGATACCGCAGACATCGTGTTGATGGCAGACCGACTAGAACGGTTAGTCACAGCAATTCGTCTCGGTCGTCGCTCTCAAAGGATCGTGAAGCAAAACATTGTATTTGCCCTTAGCTTTATTGTGCTGTTGCTGGTTGCAAACTTTGTGGATCACATCACTTTGCCATTGGGCGTAGTGGGGCACGAGGGATCTACCGTGCTTGTGACTCTGAGTGGTTTAAGACTGTTGAAAAATTGATGATTCTAGAACTTACGCACTGTACAAATACGCCATTTATCCGTAAAGAATTTGTTGGGCAACTAAGACAAATCTATTCATTGCCAGTCTTTTGGTCTGAAGCTTACTTTGTTTCATCTTGTGGTGGTGTTACCGTAGAGCAATTGAAGCGATATGTTCAACAACAGGATAGTCCTGCTTAGTTTCAAACCCTGTCTGGGATTCCCCTCCTACTAAGAACATCGTCCGTTACCTCGTTCGTAAGGATTCAGGTAGCCGAAAAAGGAATCAGCGAAGGGTAGGCAACTTCATGACCAACATGTGCGCGTAATGCCCAGGCAAAGAAGTCGATAACAGAGCGCTGCTGAGAACGGCAGGTTTGCACAACAGTTAATAGGCTTGCAGTATCGCCAAACAATCGCGAGCGAGCGTGAACCGCCACTAACTTTTCGTTTAGTAACAGCTAGTCGTAACGAGCGTTCTGCGCTCGTTATTATCAGGAGGAATTTCCGGATGGTCAAGAAAATACCACCACTGGTCATATTTATCACGCAGTTTAGACAACAATTTCAAAGCAGTAGCACCAGCCTGGGGAATCCATTCATTGAATGCATTCGTTAATTTAGATTTAAACCCTGTAGCCCAATCGATATATGCCGTGATCTCGTGTGAGGCTATCCATGAGCGGTAGTTATCAAATACATCATCAATTAAATCAACGAATACTTCACCAATTGCGGCATTATCTTTACCAGGACATTTAATCAAACGCAGAAAATGCCGTCGCATGTGCGCCAAGCACTTCTGTTGTGCAGTCACAGGGTATCCGTTGTAAACGCGCTCATTCATCGCTGCTGAGAACGCCACGATACTCGGTTCCAAGGAATGATTCCAGTTCCGCTCAAAGACCGAGTATCTGCGGCACGAAACCAACAAAATGCTTTATTTGCAACCACCCACAACCATTCTTTGACCCCTTTTACCGACCACGGTGTTTCGTCAACATGGACATTTGGTTGCTCGGTTTTGACCCAATTACCTAATTGCTCGACTGGTGTTTCTATTGCCTGTGCAATTCTTTCATTGGTGGCAACAAGGGTTCCCTCTCCAATATCTATTTGTCCTAACTCAAGTAATAGTTCGCGGATTTTTGCGTATGGTACATGCGCGTAATTGCCCAACCAACCAATTAATGCTTGTAGCCGGACTCCGCGCATCCTGTCCTGGGATTATTTCATCCGACCAGTCAGCAGCGCTAGATACTCCGCATTGTGAACAGTGATACTGATGGCGATGATATAAGGGCGATTTCAATTGGGTTGGCGACTAACTGCGCGACTTATTGGATTTCGACATTTTCTGCATCAGTCGTCAAGTGGGTTCCTCCACAGTGCGGACACAATAACGGCCGCCGGATTAAGGGTTCGGTCTACCCGCCCAAAGCCCTTACGAGTTTTACCTTCGTGTCCTGGTTGTCCACCTGTTTTTCGTTTCGTCTGTGCATCCGAAGTTGAGGAAGCGGAGTTCTTTTTCTCTGATTTCTTAATGATGTCTTGTGAGGGTGGTTTGGACGATGTTTTGCTATCTAGGTTCAGTATTTCTTTAAGCCGCCCAATCTCGGTTTGAAGCGCCTTGATGATTTCTACCAATTCTTCCTTTGACAATTGGTACAGGTCTTCATCGCGACTTGGAAGTGGCATTTTCTTACTCATAGAAGGATGTTCTCGCATCGACGTAACCTATGTCAACTACCCCCCCCCACCTGAATTCTTACTCCAAATGGTTTCCTTCCGAACGGTGTAACCAACTGGAATAACTGGCAGCAGTGGCGAGTCCCTGTTGATTATCTTGAAGAACTAACTACGTATGACTTTCTGTCGAATGTTCCTGAGGACATTCAGAACATTATCGAAACAGACTATTCTAGCCCTCTCTTATGAATCATCTTATCTAGCTTATACTCGAGTCACAGACTCTTCATTCTCTTCAATCAGTCATGACTTATACACTGTCTTTCCCTAAACCCAATTAATAAAGGCAAGGGGAGAGGTATAAAGACATTAGAAGAAGCGTAATAAGAATGAGCAGCAACCGCTTCATTTACATATTGCATATTGATTGGTGCCCCATCTGCTATGCAAAACGAGCGCTTGAAAACAGTTTTGTATCAATCTTATAATTCTTAAATGTTCGTTTTGTAGCGGTTGCTCGTTCTTCTGAGTTTTTATTCGTCCCCGCATGGTTTGTAATCTTTATCAGACACAACTTGTCCGTCTGGCATGATAGTATTTCTCTTAGAGGCACCTAGGTCGCAACCTTCCACAAGTGCTCCTCTCAAGTTAGCTTCGTCTAAGGAGGTTTCGCCCATGAGAGCATCCCTGAGATCGGCTTTTTCCAAAATGGCCTGCTGAAGGCTAACTTCAACTATGACAGCATCCCTCAGATTGACATTTCGGAGATTAGCACGCTGCAAGACGACACCTCTTATTACGGCACGCCTCAGGTTAGCCCTTTCTAAGGAAGCATTTTCTAGATTGCAGTCACCCAATTTGACACCAAACAAGTTTGCTTCTTCCAAAATAGCATTCCTCAGGTCAACGAATGCCAACTGAGCTGACCTTAAAATAGTACGGCTGAGGTCGGCTCCTACCAGTTCTACCGTGTCCAACCTAGCCTCACTCAAGTCAGCATCCCTCAAGTTGACACCTCTTAATTCGGCCCATTTTAGCTCAATCCTACGAAAATCTCTCTCTCCAGCAGCGTACCGTCTGAGCAGTTCTTCGCCGTCCATAAATTTCCTCCTGAATCCTTTTCCTCGTTCTATGGTAGGAGTACCCTCAAAGGTTGAGAGATGGGCAGCCCCGCGCTCCCGTAAACTGTATATAGACACTGCTAACTCTAGAGTCGCAAACAATGCAGGGCATCCAGTTTTTAATCGACGACCAAGGCCGCAAAACGGCTGTGTTAATTGACCTTAAAGAACACGGTGAGCTTTGGGAAGATATCTACGATAGCTTGATTGCTAAGTCTCGAATCAATGAGCCGAGAGAATCTCTTGAAGAGGTGAGGCAGCGCTTGCTGGAACAGGGATTGAGTGAGTGATTATCAAATCACTTTTTCCCGACCGGCGCGGAACTTGACTGTTGACGATAAACCTAGACAATCCTCGACAAAACTCAACAGAAAAGTGTGGTAAACTAGGATCATGTCTAGTTTAACCGCAAAACAAGCCGCAGACCTTTTGGGAGTGACCGTTAGGACACTCCACAGATGGGAGCAGCAAGGGAAAGTTAAATCAACTAGAACTGAGCAGCGGTCATCGTAGATTTGAAATCGTTGATTTACTTGGAGGTAAAAATGATTCATCATTAACTGTTGCTTATGCTCGTGTTAGCACTCACGATCAAAAAGAAGACCTTAAACGTCAAGTTCAAATTCTTGAGGCATTTTGTGCAAAACAGGGATGGAGCTTTGAAGTAATCCAAGACCTTGGTTCAGGTATAAACTATCGAAAAAAAGGTTTGATTCGGTTAATCAAGCTGATAACTACGCATCAAGTTGAAAGGTTAGTGCTAAGCCACAAAGATAGGCTGCTAAGATTCGGTTCTGAATTAGTTCTCATTCTTTGTGAAATGTTTGGTACTGAAGTAATTATCATAAATCGCTCAAATGACTCCAATT
>QQTW01003071.1_pt1 | contig 12270 bp, 15 predicted proteins | sample 1904831 | NCBI WGS metagenome assembly QQTW01 (sample SAMN09435610, study PRJNA476489) | Subsurface metagenome, whole genome shotgun sequencing project. | reverse complement strand
AATTATGTTGACGATGAAAGACTGACGAAAGAATGGCAGTCTCAAATATGCTCAATAGCGGGGTAGGGCCGACGTGTAAGTGGGCAACGAAGATGGGTGTAATCGATACAGAAAAGGACGGCGGTTTAGGAATGTTTCTTGATTGATCAAGCACATGTAGTAGGAGGGTATCGGATGATAAGTTATAGATGGCGCCCATTAACAAGCAACGGGGTGGTAGATTCAAGGGTTACAGGAGGCCCCCTGGTCTGCTTCAGCCTTGCGGCTGTCAGCCCCCCACCATCACCAACAACGCGTCCAACTATTGACTCTACCTGCATCACGACCATAGCAGACAGGAAAGAGTGAATGTATTACTTGCTCTATTCACCTCGGATTCTTGTAGAGAAGAACGTCTCTATATGATTTGCGTCAATCGGAATCATCAAGCTGTTACAATTATATCGCATCCACGCCGCGGCGCCACGTTTGTTCTCAAGGGATGTCTGATTGGGCCTATTAACACGCAGAACCGTCGTCCTATCCCGAACATCACTGCCATTCATAGTATTTGTGACCTTGTTCCTGCACCTCCATCGAACAATAAGAGGAAGTGCCGGCGACATGTTCGCGTCCAAGCGGCTTCAGAAAGTAAGTTGCCCCTGAATATGTCAAGAGAGGTCCCCGCTGACTGATGGACACAACAGGAGCTCCAGAAGGTATGACCGGCGAGATGACCCGCACTATGTTGCACTCAGTTATGTTCAAGCTCATGGGCGAGCACAGATACATGAGCATGTTCCGCCCGGCATCACGATGGCATCGGCCCCAGATTTCAAAGAATGGCTGATGGACATCCGCGTGCTCGACGATAATCCTATCTATCGGGGTGCAACATATCGATTGAAATTTAAATTCAGCAACAACTATCCCATCGGTATGTTATTCTTACGAAAGGCTTATATTACCTGTCCTATATTGCCGGTCCACTGAGGAATGGGCCCACAGAACCGCCGGAAGTGACGTTCATTCAATCCGCGGATCGCCCCATCCCTATGCACCCCCATGTCTACTCCAACGGCATCATCTGTCTGGACCTGTTGGGCAATCAGGGCTGGAGCCCCGTGCAGAACGTCGAGAGCGTATGCATGAGCATCCAGAGCATGCTGACGGGCAACAACAAGAACGAACGTCCGCCGGGGGATGAAGAGTTTGTGCGGCGCAACCTGCAGAGTCCGCGGAATATTCATTTCTATTATGACGATCATAATGTCTAGCGATGAGTCAATATTACGAGGATCATGTTCGGTGGGGGTTGGAGGAATGACGGAAGATGGTAGCAATCCAGATACCAGGGGCGGAACGAAGGAGTTTGGAGGAATGAGCGGTTCCGTGACGGTTTGTGAGCATGGGATGGTTGTTGCTCTTGAGGGTGGGACCTGCGTTCGTCCCTGACTTGATCGAGAGGCCGTTGAAGGACGACGATCATCTTGGTTATCCCCTTCGGAGGGCTCTTAAATCACCTCAGCAAAACCCGTCAATGGAGCATTCCATCCGACTCTGGCAATACCTCCGCAACGCGTTTGAGGATACGATGTTTGAGAACGAACAGCTATGGTCTTAGATCCACATCCGACAGCTAAGAATTAGTTCATACAAATTCACATGGGCATATGATGAAGCTGAGCAGGAGAACGATTGGTCTTGATACTGATTCTACTAATCCTGACATTGAAGTAATACTGCTTACATGCGGATCTGACTCGCTACATCCTCTAGAAGTGTATGGCAATAGCTAGCTAATGGCTACAACATATGATGGTTATTAGTTTCAAATGGTCGGCGCCTTGGGCATCATATCTCTTCTGGCCAGCTCGTCAAATAACCCCGTTGGCCAACGGGCCAAAACTGACCGGGCCGCCACGAGTGAGGTTCTCGCCACCATTTTCAAGCTTGATTATCATGCATCATTTTTCACAGCATCAACAGATATCCAATAGATAGCGCTGTTAGGCTCGCAATACATATTCACTGCTACACTATCATGCCATATTTTTCGATGGGTTGAACATTTGAGGTGGTGCAATGGAGAATTTACAAGCTGGTAGAGTAAGGAATACTTCAAAGCGAGTCAGCTAGGGGCTGTATTGAGTACGATACGCTACCTACCAGACAAGTCTATCTTAACGGCCAATCTTCTCTTGACGACTGGGCCGGCCGACTTGTCACATTGGCCATTTGGTGAACGGACCTAGCCCGTTGGCCAACAGGGATATTTGACGAGCGGGCCAGAACATCTCTGATGGTTTTGGCGGGGTATATCGGTGTCTCAGCAGCCCTCCGAAGGAGATGGAGTCGTTGTTTGGTGCGAGGTGAACGTATTGCTCGTCGATCAGATCTCGCCATTGAGAATTGATGGAGTTTCTCCCATGTGAACTCTTATCACGGCGTGCACGGATGGGATGATGGACGAAAGTGTAAAGGCAAGTACTAAAACCTGCTGGCAGGTCGAAACTAACTGACTGACATTACTGCAAATCTCAAAAGGTATCAAAGCGCGCAGAAGAGAGCGAACGTCCTGTCGATCAACGACCCGGACGGACTAAACCGACGATTGCCTCCAGATGTCTTTCCAGGTCATGACACACGCGTGCTCAAACGTTCTCCGGACTAGTGGAGCCATCAGCCTTCTTGGGCTTGAAGATCTTGTTCTTCAACTTGTCGGCCAACCCTTCGTGCGTAGCCTTGTCTTTCTCTTCATGGGCCAGATGAGCGTTGCCTTGACCTCCACGCTAATCGATATATCAGTTGCACATCCACGTTCAATGGCGATGGAAAAGGTGGAGGCATCACACACCCCGACGTGATAGTCGCGATCCTCCATGCTCGGGCGCATAGCCGTCTCTGGGATCACGTCCTGACTATCTCGGTGGACCGGCTTCATGCCGGGCGAGCCAATGTTGCCCGTACCACCTCGCTGAACTCGATCGTGAGCATGAGGGGTCCTCATTGACATCGATTTGGGACAAGCACTTACGCCCGTTGAGAATGCGCCCTGATTGGTATCGCCAATGGGACCTTCGCGCACAATCTCGCCATCCATATACCTACATTCCAACATCATCAGGCTCATTCGGGTCTCCATACCAGCACGACACCTACGGGGTCGTGTCTTTGCCAATGTTCCCCGTTCCTGGTGTTGCGTCAGCATCAGATATTTCGATCAAGACATTCAAGGCTTACCTCCGCGGCCGTGGCTCACAATGGGGTCAGACATGCTGTGAAGAACAAATCGCAAATTCTCTTCACGGCACTGTGTATGGTAGATATCTATTCTGGTAGAATGTTCTCTATGCGCTTCAATCCGTGGAGATTTCAAAATCCGATGCCAATCCCACGGGACGGGTCCTCCTTCTTATACCCGAACAGGGGCCTTGCGTTAGGCGCCTGGCGTTCGTCATGCGGGCCATGGCGTGACAGGTGGGAACACCAGTCTATTTCCTCATGCGCCGGTCGCGAAAGCATTACCTGAGAAGTATCTTCCCCCGTCACTATCGGCCAGAGTAAGCTCCATCAGCCCATTGAGCAACAACGTGCCGCCTTGGGTTTTGTGCCGCACCTCTCGGCGCACACACAGCCCATTTTTTTCCCATCGCCCTGTTTCCCTATCATTGTGGACGAACTAATCCATCTTTTTTTCATCCAGCAGCGGGATGATGATGATGATCTACGCAACTACGTGCCTCCGTCACAATCTTCAGCCCCACCATCCGAGATGTGAAGGCGTGGATAGGGCGGGTGGAAAGAGGGGCAAAAAAAGGAAACCTGACGTCACCTGACTGACTCAGCAAGCCTTACTTTAACGAATTGGCCATTAATTGTCCGGATGAGGCGATCTTGATGTCAACTCATCTTTGAGCTAATTTGCCTGACAACACGGCGGTAAATTGTTCCATTCAGGCTACATCAACGCATTTGATCAAGGAGCTAATATTACCTCTTTGGTAATGAAGGTCAATTGATGTCTTTCAGTCAGCCATCCCACTCTCCTTCCCAGCCTTTGACGACTTCCGTGCTTTCCGCTTGTGCCCCGCCGCGCTATGTCGGCGTGGGCAAACAAGTATCGTGGAGTGAGTAGCATCCACATACACCAAAACTCAAGATCATCCTTCGATCAACACCAGTTCACTGGCTGATGCATTTTCATACATATCTAGGCGACGGTGGAAGACCTCGATCCACCTCCAGCCCTCTCGCAACATCCCTCGGACTCCATCGCCAATGCGCTCCTCAACGCCTATGAACGGGACTATACCCACCTGACGGTCATCTCGGAAGACACCCGGGCGCTGCTGGGCTATTTAAGCATCCCACGTCTCAAACAACTCTTGGAGGAAGGTGCGGTGTCGGAGAATGATCCCGTTGAGAACGCGATGCTTCGGTTCCGACGGAAGGGGAACGTCTATCAGGTCATCACCATGGATACGCCTCTTGAAGAGCTCGAACAATTCTTCGATGGCGGTGTCCATGGCTCGGGCGCCCAGGATTTTGCGATCGTCACGGATCGCAGTCGACGATTCGTGCTCGGCGTGGCCACCAAAGCGGATTTGATCGAATTTGCCAAGAGGAGGCCGGCGTGAGCGGATCGGACCTCGTGGGATGTTCAAGACATGGAGTGTTGCGGCGACGAGCGATGGTGTCCAATCGGCATTCTCTGAGGGCTTGCGGTTTCGTCAGCATCATTCCAAGGACATCCGTGGTGATGACGACGACGCGGGACGAGTCACTATGTTCTCCTCAGATCAGTTCCGATATAAAATACCATTTAGAATTGTTCTGTTTCTCCAAAGAAGAATTACGACCGGGGCACACCATTCCGCTTGTCCAACATGACCTGGTCGGGCCGCAGAGCCGCAATCCGAAGATCTTAAGAATCTCACTTCGACGGCCGACGGCTCTCATTTGTCGCATGATTCATCGTTCTGGTTCCGTGGGTGGTGGAACGACGTTCTCGAAATGATCATATTCGATGGGTAGGATCAAGAACACCGGTACAAACCTGGGAAATGGTATGATCCAAGACGATACACCCTTCAGCTAGCATTTGCGATCCGGCTAGGAAAGGGCACAGCTGCTGGTCAGAATCTTGTGCTCGTCGGGCCCTCTATCGATGTCTCCTTGGGCTGGGGGTATGTTCATACGTGATGCGCTTGTCATCGAAAGCCAACGACGCCAGAGCTCTATTACCGTCGACTGTTACTGTCAACAGATCTATCATTTTCAGACTGGCGACATGAGCGTACAGTTCACATCAATCATCTTATGGAATGTTGAATCTCCCCTTCAAGACTCTCGCTCGATATCATATCTTTGCGAATGACGTTTGGACGTCTCCCACCCCGGAGAAGGAACACGGTTCTCATTGTCGGATGATCTTTTACTATCAGCTGGCGGTTACTTCGGCGAATTCAAACTCGCTCGTCCGATGAAGCTTACGTATGGAGTACGGACGAGGTAGTATCATGGTCGGGTGTTCCGCTCTGGAGGACTCCAGCGGAGTACCGGTAAGACTATCGTCGGTGCTCCGCCGGAGAAGCTTTTGTCAACTCGAAGGTCAGTCGATACTGTCCGCCTGCATGCGAAACGGAACGGACGACGATCAACAGCATTAGATGGTCTGTGCATCCGCTGGATCGGAGGTGGGAGGCTTTCGCCCGGGCGACAGTCTTACGACCGCTCGAAATCATGACCAGCTAGTACCTTTCTTGCCTTGCGTTCGTACTCGCCTAGAATACATGACCAGTGCTTTAGGTGCCCTTTAGTTGTCAACGATCAATGCGTGTTCAACTAATATCTTCGAGAGCGGACCGACCGGAGCGAATCCAGTGGAGAGTCTGCAAGACGCTCCTTTCGCAACGCGTTGACGAATGCAATGAAGATCAACTGCTTGTTCCGAAGACGTTTTGTTCCGAAACCTCGCCATCGGCATGGAATGGAACCGCGCCTTCTGGAACGGCGGGCCACGCACAGGTGAACCCGTTGCCGGCCGGGCCAGTGTAGCACTTATCGATTACCGGCAGGGAGCGCAGTGCTTTGACGTTCATAGGATCCCACCACTCGGCGGTACAGTAGGCTGTTGGATATCCCAACTGGGCATCAGTAGTTTCATGATCATATTAGTGTTCGGTGAACGCCCTCCAGCCGTACTAGGTCCCAAACCGGCCCGAGGTCTCAGGTCTTGGCGACTTCTGGGGCATCCCCCTGCTCCCGACTCGAAGCGTTTCTCCAGCTTCTCTCCGGGCCTCGATGGATGAGAGATCTTTCCGCGCGGTTGTACAGGAGTTTCTTGTACGTGACGCAGGAATATAAGCGACGACCCCACGGCGGTACTGGTACTCTACTCGTACCACCTCTGAGTTGGTCTGTGCTACGGTCGCCTTTTCTTCAGGATCGCCACACACCGGCCTTCGTTCATCCATACTGCCCTTGCCCCCATTGCTATGGCCCTCTGGTCAGCCCGAGAGAACGGAGGGTGCGGCGTTCATTGTGGTTGCAGAATCGAGTATGATTGCGGACGTGGATAGGATGTGGTCGACATAAGCTTCTCCACGATCCAAACGATCAACAGCGCACCGATCATCCCGCTCCCGCAAACCCAGCGAGGGCAAAGAGGGGTAGCAAAGAGAGAGAGAGCATAGCTCTATGCAGGATATATCGATCTGCACGTCCTGATGATCCTGGTATTGATGCATGGTCAATAAACCCTAGGTGATCAGTTCGCAAGTGGTTCCCCTTTCGTCACTCAATTATTGCCCACATCCTTGATGCGCTGGGTCCAAAGCATGTCGAGCAGAGTCAGATGATCCCCTCCTGCCCGATGGTGTTCATTCGTGGTTGACTGTTGCATAGATCGAAGCAAGTCAGGCTCACGATGCATTCTGACCATGACGGATCGAGGAAATGATGTACAGCAGGCCAGACCCTACCAATCGATGAGTCTTAGCTCTGCATTGGCGCTTGAAAAGATGAAAGCGGGGAAGAGGAGATCAAGATGTCGTGGCAGACATGGGGAGCAGACAGAACGATGGTTGCTTGACTCCAACGACTATATATATGTGCCCTTTCATCGCTCGTGCTTCTCGCTACCTCTTCACCGAAGAAGTCTAGCCTCGGATCCTTCCTACCAGTTCTCAAGATGGCGCCAGCAAAACCACAAGAGGCTCTCAGAGCCACCTTCGTTCATCATTTTATGCGCGAGAGTCTTTCCGTGCTGCTGAACCGACTCATCGATGAAGGAAGAGTCGACGAGATCCCTGCTCTCCGAGACATCATTTCTCCCAAGGAGAAGATTGAGCCAAACAACCTACCGAGACGACCAACCAACCAAGTCTCGCGGGACTTTCCCTCCGGCGCCAAAGTATGTATCGTCGGATCGGGCATGGCCGGACTCTACGCCGCCCTGATCTTCGACCACCTCGGGATTCCTTATGACATCCTGGAAGCCGCCAGTCGGCCGGGAGGAAGGATCTTGACCCACTATTTCTCCACCCGGGAGCATGATTACTATGATATCGGAGCCATGAGGTTCCCCAAGATTCCGCCCATGGATCGGTAAGCACTCTTCGTCGCGGTCGGGGTGTAGTCCGCTAAGAATGGCCGTAGGACCTTCAATCTGTTCGACCGGACGGGTGTCAAGCGAATCACATATCACCTGTCGGGCCCCAAGACACCCAAGCGCTACAATGGCATCACGGTGTTCAAGGCTGAAGACGGGGCGGAGTCACCTGAGGATCCATTCCACATAAGTGAAAGCAAGGGCGGACCGGTTCCAGATGAGTATGTCTCCCCGGTCATTTCGTCGTCGAACTCAGTACACCAATTGTGCTCTCGGCATTATACACCCTTCGTTTGATATACACCGTGGAATCCTTTACCAACAACCCGATATGACCTTGGACTAATGAAGTTCTAGGTCGGTCAAAAAGGGTAGTGAAATCCTAGAAGAGGCTTATCGTCCTCTGAAAGATGCTATCAAGAGCGGATCACCGGAGGCCTTCGAGCTGTTCAAGGAACTAGACGATATGACTCTTCGAGAGTACCTTCGCAACAAGATGTCAGTAGGTTGGGGACGACATTGACTAGTTCAGCGGCTGAAACATGTGTAGGGGTCTTGATTTCCACACCATCCAATGGCTGGAGGACACCGATAGGTAAGGAATCCGTCCCAGACAGCATCGAACGCTGCTGACGTCTCTCCCAGCGGCACCGGATTATTTGATCATGCCTACACCGAGGCCGTGATGGACGCCATTGCTTTTGACTACGATACCGACAAGGAGGAACAGTGGGAGTCGATCGAAGGAGGCACCACCAAGGTGACCGAAGCGCTCGTGGATATGATCAAGAGCAAACCTGCCTACAACAAGCGCGTGACCAGGATTGCCCTCGACCGAGGTGCGGTGGGGGAAGGCAAAAAGATGGTGGTCACCACCAACTACGACGATCCGCCCAAACGATACGCGGCCGTGATCAATACCACCACGTTGGCCTGCCTCCAACGAATTGACACGGCGGACCTCGAGCTGTCCCCGACGGTCAAGATTGCCATTCGTGCCCTTCGATACGACAGCGCAACCAAGGTCGCCATCAAGTTTGATCGGCCGTGGTGGATTACCGACTTAGGCATCACGAGCGGCGGTGTGTCCAACACCGATCTTCCCATCCGTGTGTGGTAAGAGATCCCCCGATCGGCGAACTAGTACGCATCCCGAACAACGAGAATTGATTTTCTGCTCAGTGTCTATCCGTCGTACAATATCAAAGACGATCCAACGAAACCGGCGGTTCTTCTCTGCACCTATACGGTTCGTACCATCTTATGAGATAGCGAGAAGCCTATGTATCTAACACCTCTCACACAGTGGGCTCAAGACGCCACCCGCATTGGATCACTCGTCAATCTCGACTCGCCCCGTGGAGAAGAAGAGCTGAAGAATCTCATGCTCTACAACCTTGCCCGCTTGCATTCCACGGATGCGAATTTCGACGAGATGTATGACAAGATCAAGCGCTCCTACATCACCCATCATGTAAGTCCTCTCGGTCTGTCTCCACCAAACCAAAAAGAAGTTCGTCCTGACGCCCACCACCACTACAGGGCTTCGACTGGGCCATGGATGATTGCAGCTCCGGCGCCTACGGATTTTTCGGACCGGGCCAGTTCCGCGCCCTCTACCCGCATCTCATCCGTCCTCATGCCGATTCGCGCTTCCACATCGTTGGAGAAGCCGCCAGCGCCAACCACGCCTGGATCGTCGGATCCATCGAGAGTGCTTATCGTGGCGTGTGGATGATCTTGGAGCGCTTCAAATGCCTCAAGCTGCAGGCACGAATGGAGCAGGAGTTTGGCACCATCCCCGAGCTGGAAACTGGGCCAAGTGGTTTCGCCCATCTGCTCAACATCCTCGGCATGTTGAGACCGAGCCAGCTGGCCAAAGCCGAAAGGGAAGAGGCCAAGAGGATTGGAGGTCTTCGTGTGGGCGGTAAATTAGGGCTGACTTAGTTGTGAAGAGAGAAGCAAGATCGAGGTTTGATCTACCACCGAGATTGTACGATAGGTAACAAAAGCAATGACCGTCCTGGACGGTTATAGTAGGCCTCAGTAGCAAGTCTGCTTGTAACACTTCCTCGATTCTTTTTTTTGAACCATCTGAAGTTCAATCAAAAGTTATCTTCCGACATCAGCTTCCTTGAGGTTACTGTAGATATATTAATGACGGTGTCTGATTGTATGTTGGCACCATACAACCACACAACATCGTCCTCATAGCTGGATTATGGCATGTCGAAATATGGATTCGCTTTTTTCGCTGAAGGGAAAGAAAGAGGCTCGCTACTCGCTCGAAGAGTCTTGAACATTGAAATGAATAGCAACTGACGCGTACGGGTTGGATCACCCATCGCCGTATCACTTTCAAGAAGGCGTTGCGGCTACCACGATTTATCCTTTTAAGATGCCGGAAACGATGATCAGCGACGAGAGAGCGATTTCAAAACAACCTCTGGCACCAATGAGTTGGGACGACCCCACGGCAAGATGATGGTGCTTCAAGGATCCATGTAACTTACTTGGTTTCTCACATTTAGTCATGTTTACTACTTCCTTTATTTTTCAGTCTGGTTGGCCGCAGCCAGCATTGTATATCTGTTTGGGCCGCGGTGGATGCTGTATCTTAAGAGGTCTCCCGCCCCCTCAAGGCTCCTTCACTTCATTTCAGAAAGACAAGATCACGTGCATTTCGTTGTTATCATGCTGATGCCTGCCTGGAAAAGAGTTTTTCCAGTTCCGGTGATGCACCTAGGGGGGGCGTGGGGGGGCGACCAAGCGTTATGGAGTAGACTTAAGCTCACACAATGCCAACGTGGAGGGCAGCTCCGTCCTCCATGTTGAGACAATGGCACGGGCGCGTCAAGCTTGTATCTGATCCACTGACAGCTGTAGAGTTGCAGCACAACAAGCATGTAAGACAAGATTGGTAATTCCCAAGGTTAGTATTCATTCACATCTAAGCCACCAACAATGTTAACCTGCCAGTAACCTGGTTGGTAGTAACTCGATTGAGGACGAAATGGATCATGAACTCAAGGATCAGGAAACAGCTCACTTCGAGCCCGACTAGAAGAGATTATAAATTCGTTTCTGTCCTCGTGGTGTACTGGGCCAGCAAAGGGAACGAGAATCATGGCTACAAGGAAGAAGGGGATCAGATTGCGGAGGTGTTTCAAGAGGGGTATGGCTATGAGGTCGAGACGTTCCCAATCCCAGCTAGGATGAGTGAGGTGGCTCTGGATCACAAGATCTCCAGTGTACTTCTCCGTCTGGACAGCTCGTCTCTTTTCATCTTACATTACGGTGGGCATGCCGATCCAGACGAGAAGAGCTACAAGTCGGTGTGGGCAGCGTAAGTGACATGAGCTATACTGATCTAATCTGGTATGTCAATTACACTAGCTAATCAATTGCCCCCCATAGCTACAATCGAGGGGACCCAACTTTGTGCTGGTCCAACATTCAACCCAAGCTTCAACAAGGCGAGGCCGATGTTGTACTGTTTCTGGATTGCTGCTATGCGGGCCAAGCCGCTCGGGATCATGGCTCGCACGGTCCGAGAGTTGACCTTTTGGCCGCTGCCGGTATGGGCGTCAAAACATTTGCACCTAGTAGCCAGTCGTTTACGACAGCCCTGATCAAGGAGTTGAAGCGAGCTTTGGAGGGCAGAAAGGGTGTGAGCATCGAGCAGCTATGCCGAAACTTGGCCCGCGCTGAAGCAAGACTTATCGCAACCCCAGTGTATGTGCCAATCGAGATTGGCCATCAAAGAAGTATTCGTCTTGAAGTCCTCAAGCCGCAAGCATCCTCAGGTAGTACACCAAGGTCAACATCCATCACGGGGTTCCAAGCAGGAAAGAATCAGGTTCGCTCTTGCGAGAACGTCCTTCAGTGGTTGAAAACCATCCCTCTTCCGACAGTGCCGAACTGCAACATCGAGGATATCATTGCCAAGATGGAAGCGCTAGAGGATTTCATCCAAAGCGAAGAACCAAGGTCTTTCCGACATATCTCTCGTCATATTCCGGCAGTGGAGAAAGATAAGATCATCGCCATCTGGAACAAAAGCCTTAAAGATCTTCCAAGAGCGGGTGCATCATCATCTTCATCTCGGAGGTTCATTAAGCGTCTCGAAGGTCATCTGTCAGCTTTGTTCGATACCATTGAGCGGATCCTCATCGAATTACCATACTTCTTCAGCCAACGAGAAGCCTTACTGGAAGCGGTTGAAGATGAGAGTTTGCAGAGGATAGGGCTTGCCGATCGCTTTCGAAGGCGAATGTTAGCGCTATATCGAACGGAATCAATCTCAATGCGTCCATCTCCATACGACGAGCCGGAATCACCCTCAATGCGTTCAACCTCGACCGATGAGTCGGAATGGACCTTGATACGTTCAGATTCATACGACGAGCCGAGTGGATAGGTATTCAACGAGGCGGAAACTACCTCCATGCGTCCATTGCCATTGATGCAACAAGATCAACATCTCGTTGAATATAAAGAGTACAGTACGGGCGATGTTGACAAAGAGTTGGAAAAGAAGCTATGCCATCACCGGGTGCAACAGCTTGCTACTCTCTTGAAGGCATCCAAGCCGGCCAAATATTGCTCGTTACCTTGTCACGGATGGGACAACGACGAACGAGAAAATCGATTTGTTTTGATCTTCGGTGTTCCGG
>QQTW01003070.1_pt1 | contig 12270 bp, 13 predicted proteins | sample 1904831 | NCBI WGS metagenome assembly QQTW01 (sample SAMN09435610, study PRJNA476489) | Subsurface metagenome, whole genome shotgun sequencing project. | reverse complement strand
CTTCATCAAACTACAACCGCTGATTTGTAGTCCTTTCTGGTTTGCGATGTGGCTTGGTCGAGCATCGAACAACACAGGATGCTTTCGACGTCTTGATACGAAACGACCCTTGCATGCTTGCTTGTAAAGTCCTCTGCTTACCATCCCTGCTGTCTTTCATCATGGCATGATGGGAATCTTTCCACCGGGAAAGCCTCCGGCGAGCTTAGCAAACCCGGGAGCACGAGTCCCCGCCCGGACAATGGCAGCAGGATTGATTCCCCTGACACTTGAGAAAGCGTTGCCCATGACACCCTTGGCTGATTTGTACATCGCTCCGGGATTGATCGAGATGGCTTTCAGTGAGTCATTGTTCTTCTCTGTCTGCGCCGTGCCTGGTTGTCGGCGACCTTCTTGCGCTTTGGCTGCAGCCACAGATTCCAGGACTTCCTGGTAGACTCGTTCCTGGCATTGCTCTTGCATCTCTTTCTCCTTCGGATCAAGCAGTCGATCTTGCATGTAACCTCTGTTTCGCACCAGCTTGTTGGGGTCCATGGTACCCGTTGCTGGCACCGACTGCGAAGATTCAGCTATTGTCTCAGTTGCCACTGCGACGGGTTGAGATGGTGGGGTGAGGCTCCCGCCGAGCCAGCGAACCGGTTGTTCACATACCTCGTCCTGCTTGTCACAGAAACAGTGCGCGACCGCATGTCCGAACTGATATGGTGGTGAATTGTCCATGGCGGCTAGCCCTTCAGGAGGCTGCCGATAGCCAAGCAGCAGCAACAAGCAAACCTCCCGGTATTGACTAGTCGCCTCCTCCCACGAAAGGGGTTTGCCATTGAATGCAACATGCTGGACGGGATCAGTAATCGAGTCAGATTACATTCAGACGTAGAGGATGATTAGGGACTCAAAGAGAAGTTTCTGCTCACCTCTCTCCGGTGGTAACAAATACAATCTCCAATCTGTCCTGCCCAATTGACCTCCATGATGTGTACAAGGTCCTTCAATGGTGGAGGGTCTGTCGTAGCAAGATTGATAGATTTGGGCTCTGGTGAGGACGCTGGGTAGCACAAACCACGATTAGTTGGGCTCCGCCGCATGTTGCATCACACTCGTTGGAGGTGCTGTTACGAACCTTCAGTGGCGAGCACTGATGGGATGCCCAAGCAGGCAGCCACGACGATCAAGTTTGGAATCAACATTGTGCCTTAGCTGTCTGATATCTAACCCGGAAGAGCCTGACCGGTATGGCTGAACGACCCAATGAAGAATGATGGAGATGGTAACTGATTGTGGTAGCTCCATCTTCAGGGCTGAAGAGTCCGTTCATATATACTGCTGAGGCCTTTTTCAAACAATCGTCCAATTTGGCCGATACGGAAACTGTCCTCGACGCCGGATCGTACCCGTACGATGGCTGAGGCTCTATTGCTCAAGAACATGATGTTGCAAGGTGCAACATGATACTGTACGTACGAGGGAATTGAAGCTCTCGTCCGAGCTTAAATCTGCACGATGCCGTATCCACATCGGCGAATCAGGAGGTTTTACCGTATTCGCGCCCTTTTCGTTAGCTTGACAGCTGATTCGGAGAAAATACGAACAGGGCATCGTTTGCTTTGGTCGACGTCAGAGGTGAAGCCAGTGAAGGATCTCGTGCGCACTCGATAATTCGGCAGTAGAAATGAACCACCCAGGAATCTGATAATACCTCGTAGACGCTAATTCATCAGCTGCTAGCGCGATTTTGTACCTGACGCCCTCTTCTGCGGCCGAGTGAGTAAAGAGAAGAACATACAGTGCCTGGACACCTCGGATTGGAAACGCGAGATATAGCCATCAGGTACTATATCCACCAGGCATGATCGAGGAATAATGTTTATTTGAGCTTATGTTTTCCATATTCCCATTCCGAGGTGCCCTGGCACTGTATTCTGGGGAAAGTGGGAAGAATTCCGTCCAGCCACGTCCTAGACCCATTGGCTAGCCATGGAGGACCTTGTCACTGGTTGGCTGTATGAATTTTTTCCTTTCCTTCGGCGGCAGCCTCGTCTTTTTTCTTACTCTCCAAACTGGCGACTACCCTCTCAATCTTCCTCATGGCCCAGGACAACGGAGGATAGAGAAACGGGCGGAGATCATATCGATTGTCATCCGGACTGTATTGCTCGGCATGATAGCTCGGAGTCAATACCGTCATCTTGTGCCGATTGATCCCATAGTAGTAATTGAAATGCCGGACTTTCTCAAAGATCTGGCGAGGGGACAGGGTATCTGACCAGGCGTGCAGCAAATGAGTGAATTGACCCCAGGGACCGAGTCGTTCGACCTTTCTCAATCTTCCAAACGTGCTCAGCTCGTCGTAGGTGATGCCCATGTCGGCTTCATCGGTCTGAACGTAGGATTGCGTGATCGGTTCCAGCTCGGCAGTCGGGACGGCGTCAAGAAAGGCACCCAGGACGGGAAGCTCGAAGTTGGTCTGGGCCCACCGGATGAACCGCTTCAGGTCGGTTTTGGAGATGCCACCGATGGGGTTGATGTCCGCCGAACTACAGTCGTATTTTGTAAGGTACCCCCGCAAGCTCTCGTCGACGTTGGCCGAGCCTAAGACCAGCAAACTACCCCCGCCTGGTCGTTGTCGGACTAGAGGAAGAGTTTGCGCGAGCAGGTAAGAGATGACCATGCGTAACCGGGCTTGGATATTTTGTAACGCTAGACTCTCTGCTGGGGATCCTCCGTGTACTTTAAACCTGAGTGCAAAGCCGAATGTTGCTGAAAAGAGTGTCGTCATGGCCTTGACGACCATGTCAATATCCATGGAGAGATGATACGCCCCAATTGCAGTTGCCAGATCCTTGGCCCTCTGGCGAGTCTCCTTGGACGAGTTCTCGGTCCCAAGAAAGGCCGAATGAAACAGTTTGTTGCAAATCTCTTGCGAGGTTTCCGGAAGCCAAGTGAAGTCCTCTGGTTCCGCACAGATCCTCCGAACGTCGACGATGACCTGCTGGTTTCCTAGTTGAACCGCCTTGACCACCTCACGACACATTGAAAACACAATGACCGCGGTCGAGCAACTGTCGATGCCGCCGCTCAGGGGAACATAGTATCCAGCCTGTTTCGATCGGCGGAGGTAATCCCAGAGCCAGCAGGCAGGACCCAGAGCAATCTCTTCCTCTGGGCAATGATAGCGGACTTCAATAGGCAGGGAAGGCTTGATGCTCGGATCAAGTTTCTCGCCAACCGTTGCCAGCCTGGTTTGCAGCTTGATGGACGGAAAAAGCGGCTCCTTGTTGGCCTGAAACCGGCGAGAAGGGGCGAATCGATATGAGCGAACGGATGCCAGATCGACCGTGGCGGTCACCACTTCGACATCATTCAAGCTGAACTGCGACCCTTGTGCAAGAAGTTTCCCGTTGGAGATGATCATCGCGCAGCCGTCGTAGTATAACCGATCACCATCGCACCCCTGCTGGTTGGCGTACAGGTAGACTCCGCCGCTCTTGGCTGTAGCTTCCAGGATCAAGTTCATTCGGATATCGAGCTTGCGGAGCTGATGATGACTCCCGGACGAATTGCACACGATTTCCACCCCATTGAGGCCCATGTGAACGTGTGGAGAGTCCGGCGTAAAGAGCTCCTCGCAGGATTCCGTTCCGATACTTGTATCCAGGGTTTTGAGGATGGCATCACCAAACGGGACCCCCGTTTGGCCCGTCAGCTCTTGCAGCTCAGGTGGCAAGAGATGGTCTTCCACCACCCTTTTCTTCTCCCAAGGCGTGAAGTATCTCATCTCTCTGAAGTTTCCATCGTTGGCCAGCGACTGTTTCGGTCTGATCAATAAGATCTTTCGATCCATGCAGATCACCCGGCAGTTGTAGTAGCATGATCCATGCAGCACCGGCATGCCCACATCGATCAAGATGTCCTGACATGCTTCCTGCGCGAGAATGTCCCTCAAGACCTCCCAGCTATGGTCATATAGATCGAGCTCCAAGAAGTGATCCAGACAGCCATATCCGGTAATCTCGAGTTCCGGACCCACTCGCAGGGATGCTCCAGCGGCTTTGGCCTGACGAATAGACTCAATGATGCGGTCCTTGTTGCCATCAAAGTCGAGCGCCCATTGATTCAATGAGCAGGTTGCTACGGTGATGAGGTGACTCATGTTGGTTTTTCCAATGGATTTTCATAAACCAGTGCTTGCCAAGAGGTCCAGTGTCCGTTTTGGTGCGCCAAGAGCGGAGATGGACCGATGGGTGTATCAATGCCCGCTATGCTCGAATTCGGATGGTGCCCGTTCCGCAACTAGGACTCAGATACAATGGGGCTAGTAGGACCTATGAAGGACACCGTGAGACAATCACATCTCGTCTCTTTAAAGCTTCTCCTTCATGCAGAACTAGTCATGACACCCACCTTGTGCGGCAAGAATGAACCGACGTTTGCATTGGGACTTGGGATGCGATGACGATCATGTACTCCGTAGATCCGACCGGAAATTTAATTCCCCGACCTCCGGGCTTCTCGCTCTGTGCCTCGGAAGGCTTTCAAGGCGCACCAAGCGCTGTGAGACATCCATCTCCTCTCGAACAAATACCACTCTTGGCGGTGGGAGTGGGTATTGCCACACGCCCGGAGGAATACTGGCAAATTCTTACGGCTCAAAAAATAATCTAGCCAACGAGTGTCTCAATTACTGTACTGGCTGCCTAGCAAGCGGAACCCTTTTCAATGCCTCCTGCCCTCTTGTGCCAAGAGCGATTGCAAACTACGCCCATTGCCCAACCCTTGGTTGGGCTTTTTCTTTAGTTTTCTTTCTGCCGCGGATATTTCATCGTGGACGCCTTATGAATTACTGTTCCTTGACCGGAGTTAGGCCAGATGGCGACCTTCATGCGTAGCCAGGACCTCATCAACATTGCTTTACCGTACGGATCTCCTTCTATCCTGGATGGAGAGTAACGTAATGGCAACCCTCGAGAAAGATTATTATGAGACCAGAAGACAACCATTAAAAACGGAAGAAGTAGCTATGTTTGTCTGCTCCGCCCTATGTTCGGACATCTTCATCCTTTAGCCTCACACGAAGTGGACGTCGGAGCATGCCTCGTCATGTTCTTCGTACATACTCCGTTTTAATGGGCCAGGCTGTGCAAAGAGGATGACCAGTCTTCGACTCCGGAGGATCCCCTGCGTCCAAAGACAGACGGTCCAATGCTGTTGACGGAGTTCTACGCACTTGGATTTCTTATCAATATCTGTCTGGTCATGATTGATTGATCATGATCGGTCTACCTCAACTCATGAAGTTTTCAAGCTTCTACTTCTGTTCTAATCCCCGACGAGCCGCAAACCGCTTGCCAGGATCCCGGGTTCGACCGACAGTAGGGCTACTATGAGCCGCGTAGGCTGTTCCACTGACTACCTCTCCAAGGCTCATAAGGCGCTCCAAGCTCTGATACAAGAGCTTGAGGAACGGGTTCGGTGAAAACTTGACGACATCCGACGTGGGCTCAATGAGCAGCACGGGTCGCAAGAGGAAGACTGCGAGAAGAGGCAGGTCATGACCTATCATCTCCGTCGTGATGCTTCCTTCTCCTGTCAGCCTTGAAAATAGACAGGACGACGATGGTGGCAACCGGGTCAGCAGCTCCGATCCTTCGATTAGGTGGTATAGATGGTCTATATAAGTCGTGTTATCCGCTGGTCTTTCTGTTCTTCATCCGACATCCTCGACAGCATCTTCCCAATCATCTCATCCTCATCCACACTCATTCAGCTTCTATTCAATCTTTTCATTGCATCATCTGCATCATGCATTTTCCGGCCCTTCTCACGCTGGCCTTGGCCCACTATGTGGCTGCCGGCCCCATGCCTCAGGCTCCGCAATCGGTCAACAACCAAGGTCTGCATGCCCTGGCCAAAGCCCGTGGCAAGTACTTTGGCACTGCCGTCAGCGCCAACGCCCAGTTTGATAAGCCCTACCGCGATCAGCTGAGCAACCCGAACGAGTTTGGGATGCTCGTGGCGGAAAATGCGATGAAGGTGTGCAAAAACACCTTGAATGTCAAGAAACCTTACTCAACCATGATTAGTGGAATCAACTGCAGCCGAATCGGGATGATTTCCGCTGGGAGGTGGCGGACTACGTGGCTGACCTGGCCGCCAAGAACGGCCAGAAGCTGCGCTGCCACGCTCTTATCTTCAACACGGCCAATCCGGATTGGGGTATGTCAATCATATCACCTCTTGGGCGGTTTCTCGGGAGAACATACTAACAGCCGACGCTCGTTACAGTAAAAAATGGGGACTGGACCCCCGAGGAGCTCATCGAGGTCATGAAGAAGCACATCAAGACGGTGGTGACTCACTTCAAAGGCAAATGCGTGGAGTGGGATGTTGTCAACGAAGGTTTGTTTGATCTTCTTCCCGGCCCATCCCTTGGGTTCAAAACTAAATCATTTTTCAAACCAGCTCTCAATGGGACGGACTACAAGAACAACATCTTCTTGAGGATTATCGGCGAGGACTACATCCCCATCGCCTTCAAGGCGGCCGCCGAAGCGGATCCCAATTTGAAGCTCGTCTATAACGACAACAACACCGATCGACCGGAACAGGTTCGCGTTGAGGGTGTCAAGAAGATCATCGAGCTGATTCGGTCCAAGGGTGGACGGATCGATATGGTGGGCCGACAAGCACACATTGGCGCCCCCGGCCCGACCAAAGAAGATCAGATGAAGACGATGAAGATGTGGACGGACATGGGCGTCGACGTGGTAATCACGGAGCTTGACATTGGCATGCGTGCCGTGGACGGCGACGGCAAGCCGATTACTCTGAAGCAGGCAGCCGTGGATAAGCAGATTGAGTCGTACCGACGGGCGACGGAAGCCTGCGTTGATACTCCTCGCTGCAAGGGGGTTACTCTCTGGGTTCATACGGATAAGGTGAGTTCTATAGATGATCTACAGGATTTGATAAGTAGATAGATACGGAACGCTGATGAATGGTCTCGGCAGTATAATTGGCTTCCTCGTTTCGACCCCACGCTGGGATACGGTACCCCCTGGGATAAGGATCTCAAGAAAAAGCCGGCCTATAACGGTATTGTGGATGGCTTGACGAAGGGCTGAATAAAGTCGGGCTTTCCTACCCAGTCGACTCGCCACAACAGTGACGATAACAACTCGAGGAGACAAGACGAGACAAGACAAGAAGAGAAAAAAGATAAGTGAGACCGTGGGCGATGATGGCGCAAGCATCACCCATCCCAATCAAATCTCAACTATCTTCTTTATTTCTTACATCGATTCGTCATCAAATTGCTTCAATAGGGTAATACGCGGCGCTCCTTCTTTTTCTTTTCATTTCTACGGCTAACCCAACAGTCTTGCCAATCTTAAGCATGGGCCTCAATATCTTTGTTTCCATCATTTTATATCTCCTTGACACTCGCGATTCATTCATTTATTCATTTACATGTTAATCAATCAAGCCAGTCATTACAATTCAATCTATATAGAACAGCTCAGCAATAACCACTTCTTCATCGCCCAACGTTCTTCATCACCCTTATGACGAATTTCAGCGTCATTATTCTTGACGATGACTTTTTTTTTTTTTTTAAGAAAGAAAAAGGCTTCATCGCGGTTGTGAAGAAGATGGCTGCATCGATTAGCCTTAGAGGTGACCTTCTATATGAATCACACTGATGATGGAGATATACAGTAACCTACCTCTCATCATCGGACTCATGACGAAGATTAGCTAACTTTATCTGGCTGCTCTTGCTGCTGCTGCTGCTCTTCTTGGTGATGATGATGATGATGATGATGATACAGCTCCGCTTTTGCCCCCGGGCGACTGGCGACAACATTATGGAGAGTCGTAATGAAGAAAGAATGTACTCTACGTTGCAAGTATGTCCCTCCTCGTTAGCACTCGCAGTCGATGTTGAGCTACATACACTATCCTATTTACATCGTCACTCACTTATGTGGTCTGTGTCGTGCGGTTTTGTCTTTGTCTATGTAGAGCTAGCACTGTATTCTCTTCATTTCTATACGCGGGAGATCTAATGCGACATTCGTTGCTGGCAAGCTTGCATACATGCATGCAGGCGTACCTTTCGTACGAAGTATAGAAGGGAAATGAAATCGCCTTGATAGTAAGAGACACAAAACCCCCCGTGATAGGGAGAAAGTAAAATCTATCCACCGTCCGCTATGCGTCAGGGTTGGAAGACACCTAAGGAAGGGAGGGAGGAAGGAACGATGGAAGGAAGGCAGGAGATGAAAGTAAATGAATGAATGGATGCATTGACCGGTCGTCGTGCATCCCTACACCCATCGCTGATGTGACAACCATGCATGCAATGATCGTATCAAGAATATGCAGCACAGATACGCCACCTTCATTGTCACTACCATTCCATCCCTTTTCGGTATTTTTTTGCTTGTTTAACGAATCGCATCACGGGAAGAAGTGTTGCAGTATCAGACGTCGACTTTACTCAGCTCAACGCTTACGTTTATTAATTACGTCGGCGAGTTTCTCCGCTAACATATCTATTCGACCATCAATTAGCTTCGTTGGTTCGTTCTTTCGCCGGAATATTTTCACCGAAACATTTTCGCCGAAGCATTTTCGCCTAGACGAAATGCCAAAGCAGGGCTAGAAACTTCGCGGGCGGGGGACTCACAAACAACCGACTGAGGATGTCCTGGCGGGGTAAACGGCAGAACAGACGCATCCACGATCCTCAACCCGTCGATTCCAAAAACGAGACCTTCTGAATCGACGACCGCCTTAGGATCACCCTTCTTCCCCATCGTGCCTGGACTCACGTTAGTTTATTCTTATTTTGCTAATGGCCAACCACCAGCAACAGATGGATGGATGAATGAATGAATTGTGGATATAATACGTACAGGTCGACGTAGCGTGATAGAACGCCGCCGTGATGCCTTTGATCCCTTCGAGAATTTGCTCGTCGGTCTCCAACGGTCCGGGCACCGACAATTCCGAGCCCGTCGTGATACCCGTAGCATTAATCAATTGCCGAGCCCGCCGGAAAGCCTGCACGGCGATCTTCTGATCGGTCGGCGAACTGAACAAGTTCGGGTTAATCAGAGGCTTGTCGTTGATGTTCGAGGAGGTGATGGTGACGGTGCCTCGGGAGAGAGGAGCGACGAGGGCGACGAGGAAGGTGAGGGCTAGAGAATTGCCGTCGCCGACACCAAATGAGAACGGAACGAGTTCGATTTCGGGCCAGTCGGACGGGAATTGAGATAACTCGGACAACGCTGCTGCATCGAGACTGGATCGGAATGGTTCCGGAAGTTTCTCGAAGCCTGATATCGATTAAATCAGGAGTGGGTTGATGCATTGGATGACGATCAACTCACCAAAGATATCTGCGCCGACGCTCGAGAATGGTCCAGACTGGCTATTCCGGTAGTTCTCCAGTGCTTGAGTATAGGCTTCTTTATTGAAGTTCGGAAGTGCCGTGAGATTGACTTGGTAGGTGAGGCCGTAGAGGGAATGGTCCTGCCGTCGCGTTTAGTTATCGAAAGAAATTTAGGTAATCTGGCAACACAAGTCGACTACTCACCCACATGTTCTGGCCAACGCCCTGGGAATCCACCACCACGGGGATCTGAAACTGGTCCAGGGTTGCCTTAGGACCAATGCCAGAGACCATGAGCAGCTGAGGGGTATTGAACTAGCCGCGAAATGAATCAGCTCAGCTCGAGCGGTGCGTAGAATACCGTGCACCCACCACTCCCGCCGACACAATGACTTCCTTCTTGGCTTTCAACGTATACTCCGTCCCTTCCGTCTCCACGAGCACTCCCGACGTTTTCTTCTTGTCGAAGAGGATTTTCTTGGCCATCGTTCGATTGTACACCTGCAGCGGGGAAGTATCAAGGGCCTGTCGAAGGAACGACGTGGCGGAGGATTCTCTAGTTGCCGTCCGTGGATCAATCGTGACCGTCATGTGCGTAACGCCAATAAGCTTGCCGCTGTTGAGGCCCGGATTCGGGCTCAGTCCGATGCTTTCAAATGCCCGAAACACCTCTGGTGAGAAGGGCTGGTAGAAGTTGCTGTACGATACATCCAAAGGACCTCCAGACGGATCGAACGCGGCCGGATCGAATGGGACGTTGACGCCCGATCCGAGCTTGGTTTGGTCGGGCGGCGTAAAGGCGACGCTCTTCTTGAAGTAGGGAAAGACACTGTCGAAAGCGTAGCTCCCATCGCCCACTGTATCAACCCACCGCTGGAAGTAGCCCACGGGCGGCCTACACACCGGTCAATCGCGAATCCGGAGCGGACACAATTGAGGTCACATACCGGTGATAGAGCATGCCATTGAGACTCGAGCTGTGTCAAGAAATCAGTTGGCAGCGCGATCTAATGCTTGAACTGAATCCCTACCTTCCACCAAAACATTTGCCCTGCGCGTAGTGCACGCTTCGACCATTCAGTCCCTAGACGGGCATGCCAATCAACAGCGTGTTCAGCATTTCATCCGCTTGATGATGCTCACCGGCTGCGGTTGCGTCACATAGCCCCAGTCGATGAATGGCAGGATCGCCGCGGGATCGGGCGAGGCATGGAAATACCAAGTCGCCGGCACCTGACTGATGTTCCCAAGGCTTTCCTCGTAGAAGCTTCCGGCCTCAACCACGGCTACCGAGTTTTTGCGATCCTCGGACAATCGCGCGGCGAGCGTCAGACCCGCCGTTCCGCCTCCCACGATCTAGATGTTCGTCAATCCTGTCCATGGCACCCTCACGAACAAGCTCACTAACCACATAGTCGTACGTCGCAGCTCCCGGTGGTGGATAGGATCCGGTTGGCGGCTTTGCTCTCCGTTCCTCCTCTTGAGCGTAGACCGTCGCCGTCAGCAGAACTATCGTCCCTGCTAACGACAAGAGCTTCATGGTGGCGTCCAGTAAGGTCCGTGTCTAGGTAAATAATGGAGAGGCGAAAGTCAAGTGGTAGAACGACCAAAGGGCGCCTTCTTGCTCGATCTCGCCCCATCGTTGCAGACCCCCCCTAGCTTTTTATGTTTACGAGCTACCTTACCATAGAGTTATCCCTATCCCGTAGTTCCAACGCTAAGGTCGACCTCGAGCCCCTGGGTCGGCTAATGTGGTTCGAGGGCGGGGAAAGGCAAAGACGGCTCCGAAGCGTTTGGCCCGAGAGCAGGAACCTGGCCTGGGCGTCCTGCCCGCAGCTGTGTGCCTGAGCATGACGGGGTGAGGGCGGTGAGTTCGCACGTGGGTGGCATCATTAGCGTCAGCCACGTCAGTAGCCTTGATCTTCCCACACCCTATCGGAACCGCCATGGACGCCAAATCTGGTGAACGATCGACTGTTCGGCCCCGCCGCGTGGGATCGAACGGCGTGGAACGGAACCCCAGCCGTGTGGCGGCACGCATCTCTCCATCTCATCCGCCAATCTCAGACGGTCATCTGGGTGCGCAAAGTTAGTTGCCGTGGTCTTAAAAGTCAGTCGACAGAAGTTTATGACATTACCTTTTATCGCAACCTTTTCTTCCGCCGTAACATCCGTTCGTCCTAAACATGCTGATCATAGCACGGCATTGCTCTGGGTGCCCTTTGAAGGGCGACATTCTGACAGAGACGATATGTTCGCTAACTTGGTCCGGCTATGCATCGAGTCGAGAAACACCAGTGCGCCATTTGAGAGTCGAGCACGAGCTGCACACCGTATCGGCCGTTCCAAGAGCCTGCCGAGATGCAGGGCCGCGATAGTCGTAAAGTACAGTTGGTTCCAGCGTGGCAAAAGCGGTTGCGAACACGGCCTGCGAGTGGGATAAATGCAGCAGCGAAGAATGCAATGCATCATGCATGGGGTCGAGAAGCGGGCTGCAAGGAACCAGTTCCGTCGAATCGATTGCTGGGACAATGGTCAGCGCACTGACCACTAAAAAGTAAGAGTAAGACATCTATCAGATGGACTTCCTAACGGGTTGTAGCTCTCGTATACTCACACTCGTGATACACAATCTTGATACAATCCTTCCGATCGCCCGACGTGATAGTAATTCTTGGTAAACTGCGCTGTACTATGACCAGGCTCGGAGTATAAACTCCTGATTGCACAACTGGAGGTAGCTCGATATCAGTCTTCAGGCTCGTCCACGACCCTGGACATAGAACTAGCGATGCCTCCACCAGTCATCTACATCAACGGCTATCCCGGGGTGGGGAAGCTCACCGTGGCACGGGAACTTGCGTATGTGTGGT
>QQTW01003069.1_pt1 | contig 12270 bp, 15 predicted proteins | sample 1904831 | NCBI WGS metagenome assembly QQTW01 (sample SAMN09435610, study PRJNA476489) | Subsurface metagenome, whole genome shotgun sequencing project. | reverse complement strand
GTGAACAAGCACGGAGGCTACAGAGGTGGCAGTGCCACTGGCAGCCTGCATACTGTAGCGTCTGCTGGGTGAGGCGGTTCTGAGGGCAGGGGTGCTGCACCAACTGGCTGCTGCGGGGCAGAGCCTGGCTGTACCTGTGGACCCTACACATAACAGACCCTATATTGGAAGTGGGTTTCACACGTCAGACCGTATGGTGGAAGTGGAAGTGCCACAGACATCACACTTTAGGACAACAAGCAGCAAACGTTCCAGGCAGAGTACCAACAGCGGGCCACTTGCAGTTCACTGATAGCAACCACAGCTAGCTGCTGTAGAGCAAGGGTTGCAGAGCCTACACGTAACGGGTACCTTTGATGGAAGCGTGCTACTGAGCGATAGTGCTCAGCAAGAGAGCAGCAATAGTGTCCAAGACAACTAGCAACGTGACGGGACACTTCCAAAGCAGAAGGCGTCAAGAGGACTAAGCATAAGCAGGCGGTGCAGTGCTTCACACCTGCATGTCAACTTACCAAGAAAGGTTCTGACGGTAGCTTTGCACGGAGCTAGCCGAAGGGTTCTAAGCAGCCTTGCGCAAGGTAGCATCTGAGGGGTCGACAAGGTACCGAAAACCATTTGTGAGTGCCGGAGTCAAAAGGCCAGGTCAATGGGCTTGTGTCACGGAGGTAGCTCTTGCTGACTGCATCCGTGGCTGCAAACTGTCACGCATCCACAAAGCATTCGACATGTGCAACGGCTTTGCATGCACTCCAGTACTGGATATAGCACGTCAAGGTTGGACCTAGCTGGGAAGGTAAAGGTTTGACGCAGCTGGTAGCACTTGATTATCCTGCTTGCCGATACACAACACAGCTAGCAGGCCAGTGATGTCTACTACAAGATTGAATATGGTCTGTCAATGACAAACTGCTGCATGTACAAGGCCCTACTCGTGCAGCTGAGGAAGCTAGCCACATGGCACACAGTGCAGTCACTGCTTGTTTACAGCTGGTGGTATTGATGAAAGTGCTACTGTACTTTCCTTAGTTCCTCGTTCATGCCGTTCACAGCAAGCTCGTTAGCCTTGGGGGTATACATCCTTGGTCCCATGTCATCGTGACCCATCTGCATCAGGTCACCATTCATTCTTGGCTATGCTGGCAAAGTGAGAGGGCACCAGACAAATTTTCCGGAAAAGGCAGCCTGGAGGTGAAACCCGAATGTATGCATGTGGCCCTGCTTGGCAAGCCTTGTGCAAGCAAAAGTCACCAGCTTATGCATGACAACCCCTCCTTCTGGACGCATCCTTCAGGCAGCTGCTCAGTGCAGCAAGTGACAACCCACACACGAGGCAGTGAGGCAAAAATCAGGAGCCAGGATGACGTCCTTGCTTGTTCAGCCTCCCCTCAAATAATCATACATCGCTCGCAGGTTGGGCATGCAGACGAGGGTCTCTTCAGTCACAGCGGAGGAAAGACAGAGACTTGCAACATATCTAGAAGTAAAGATAGCACACCATGTGGTGATCATGCCAGCATAACTGCCAACAAACACCATGAGCAACTTTGCAACATGCTGACAACTTGAGATGGCACCCCTACCGTATGGATCTGGCCCGACATGAGCTTCAGCATGCCTCGTAGGATCTTTGTGAACCAGAACACATTGAGCCCAAACAGTAGCGGCGGCACGATGGTCACTAATGCTATCGCTGACCAGCAAAGGTCCCTGATCTCGTGTCTATGATCCCACTCATGCTTGAAGAACCAGAGGAACAGCACTATCCTGATGAAAAACCAGCTGACAAACAAGCTGACGCCGTTCCATGTGTAGCGCTTCATTTGCCGCCAGCCCTGCATGCACAGGTCCAGCTGCATTACCATATCACCTCAACCAACTAGCCTTCAGGCACAGCGGGTGTAATGCAACGGCCTAGTTTTTGGGTACACCTGAACTATGTTGCCAAGGTCACAAGTATGGAGCTGGCAAATCCTGCTGTTGACGGCGGCAAGGCATGCTGTTCATACAGGGTAAGCCAGGCTGAGGCAGCAAGGGCGCTGAACACACAATGACACAGATGTGCCTGCCAGGCAGCAGAAGCAGTAGCCTACCAGCTTGTCAAACATCCAGCGGGCATTGATAAAGGGCGTCGTCGTCTCGGTAGACAGCATGATCAGGGCGTACATGTGTGCTTGCTGTATGGATGCTGAGGCTGCCACAGCAGCAAGGGCAGCTATATGATGTGTGAGCATCTCAGGCCCTCCCATCTGCATGCCACATGGACAGTCACAGTGCCAAGAAGCTTGCATCATACCATCAACTACAAACCTGGTGCATGCCACACGGATAGTCAGAATGCTGATAGCCCCGCATCATGCCATCAACTACAAAATGGTGGATCTTGTTTTCCTTTTCCTTTGATGACACCTTCTAAGCGGACTCGCAGCCAAAGGCTACCATTGGTGATCTGCCTAGGCGACGCTTTGATGCTATCGCTTGCTGACCAAACTCTGAGCAGGATAACAAGCTGCCCTTTGCATACTCACACACTGTTATTTGCATGCACATGGCGCATCCCGAACATGTTGCTGCCGTCATGTTGCTGGCACAGCGTCAGAGGATTGCATGGTAGCGTTGGCATGTGTGCACCACTGTGTGGCACATGCAGGGTACATGACACCAGACGAACGTCACAAAAAGCAGGTGACCTTTGCACCTGCAACTACTCAGACCTCATGTCACACTTGTGTGATGCCCAAAGAAAGTGTAATGAGCTTACCCATGGAAAGTGGCTCAGGATGAGACCTATGTCTAACATGAAATAGCCCAGTGATGCTCCGACTGCGATATCTGACAGGTTTGTATGGCGCTGTAATACAGGGATCCCCTTGAGCTGCAATCCAACACAACTGAATGGCGAGACACAGAGTACCAGAGCTGTAACGAAGAAATTTTATTATGCTACAGCACGCAATGCTAGTGTGTCCAGCCCCAGCCTGTCACCCTAGCAAAAGGCTGCCACAGAGTCCTATGCGTGACGGCTATGCATGATTGTGTGCCTAACATCTCCATCTCGTTGCCAATGGAGTCAGGCAGGACTGTTGCACATACAAGACTCGAAGACTTGGCATATGCATGGCAAATGCCTGAGCTGCAAATATGCACGCATGTGCGGGGGCTATGGCAGGCAGCTGTGCGGAATTGTCAGGAATGGAAGTTTTGGCCATTGAAAGCAGGTCAAGCACATGCAGCTGCGAGCAACCAGCTGCATCAATCACTACCACAGCCTGCACAAATGCATGCAAGCAAGTGCACTCAGGGCAAACGGGGAAGATGTAAGGCAGGAGGCAGTGAGAGCTTAGGCAAAGCTAAATCACGTTGCAGTGACGCATGCATGACAACTGCATTGCAGCGACGAGGGCATCCATGGCATCATGATGATGCATGCATAGGCAGGGGCACTCCGATGTCGCATGCATGCAGCAGCGGCTGGCTGTGGTATGACTGCAGTACCTCAGGTTCTTGTGTGTCGTCGACAAACGTGTCAGTGGCAAAGAACATGTAGGCTGCCAGGCCACTGACGACAAGCGCATGCAATGTAGAGGCCATCCTGCACAAGGTAGCAAGGAGTATATAGCCTCTTACAGGACATTTTGCAGGATGTATAGGAAACATAGAGGGCATCCTGAACACTGCAGCTCAATGCTATGACTTTCTGTGTACGGCCCTTCTTGGGAGTTCTGCTTGAACAGCATCAAGCAGTTACATCGATGGCTGGGTGCAATGCAATGCTTGCATGGGCGGTGCAGGGCCATTCAGGGGGCTTAGGTGCCTTGTCAGCCTTGCACAGAGACATGGCGTGTGTGTGGCGAGGTGCAGGCGAACTGATCAAGAAGCTGGCAGGCTGCATGCCACTGTTGTAACACGCATGCAATGCAGAGGCATCACTGCAGCGCAACTGTATTTTGACAGCCTCCGTGAAGGCACTGTAAGTCGGACGGCATGGTGAAGCTGTGTGCAGGGGTGACGGTGCTTCCTGCTTTGTATAGCAGATGCAGCGGAAGCCTGAGCAGCTCAGATGCATTCAGGTCATGGGCTGGCAAAAACCACTACTTTGCTTTTGCATGGTAATTTCAACCCATGACCGGGCAGGTGCAGGCAGAGTGACCGCGCTATAAACGGAGTCAGGACGTGACCGTACAGTGTGAAAGAGCAAAAACAAGCAGACATCCATGCCACAGCTACTAGCTTGCGTCTGCAGTAACAACAGTCTGCAAGCAGGCGACCTGCCACACCACAAAGAGCACAAACTGCTGGGCAGAACATGCAGGCTACACTAACCTGCTGTCCCAGTCTACCTTGTCCTTTGCAGAGAACTGCCTGTATTTGCTGAATAGCACAGGCGAGTACTGCGGCGAGAGCTTGAAGCTGGCATAGCAAACAAGGGCTGAGATCGCTCCTGCAGCACACGGCTACCTGCTTGCTGCTGGTGGTCACACTGACCTGACATGTGGCGAGACAAGAAAAGCAACCTAGAATGATCAACCACCGACTGCAGTATCCGAACCTGTCAAGCTCCAGGTTGCGACCATACTGCCAGAACCGGCTCAGTATAGCGCCTGCAGTCAGGCGGCCTCGCTTGACAGCACGGGATGTCTAGTGCAAGTGCAGCACTTGGGGGCAGCAATATTCACGCTTGGAGCTTTTTGCAGCTATGTACACAGTGGAGCCTGACAGAGGTGCGTCTGCAGCTGAGATCGCTCTAGACATGCACTGCACCAGGCAAAGAGGCCTGATGAGCTCGCAAACAAGCGGTGAGCAGGGGCCAGCGTGGAGCAATTTACACTGCACCAGCCATTTGGGGCAGCTGCAGGGTCTGATGCACATCTTACAGTGGTTCAGGTAAACATGCCCGGAAGACTTCGCTGCTGTACAATCAGCTGCAGCATACATGCTACTAGGTATATCATGTACCATATTGGGTCTTACATAGTTTGCTGAACACACCCCATGTTGCATCTTTGCATAGGGCTTACACGCAAATAGATCATGTAGGCAAGTAGGTACAGCATGAAAGCAGCATTACCTTAATGTACAGGTCATGATATCACTGCCACCATCGCTGTGCAGTCAGGCCACAGCATGCCTGCTCCTGAACAAAACTAATATTGCTGTACAAGGTATACACATACACGCACACGCTACGGTATCTAGGCACGGGACGACCCCTAGACTGGCTACCAGCCCATCTGGCTATGCTGGTTCGCACATGCAAGGACTCCATGCCAATGCCAAGGACAAGAGCCTCAAGTCGCTTTGACCAGGCAGATCGTTGACCTACCCTCAGCTTACCCCGGTGTCCAAGCCTGTTAAGAGCGTTGTTTGTCTTCACGTTGTACGCTTCAAGTTCCCCTAGCTGCAATGGCGTCTGCTCTGGTGTCTGCAAAGGCCTCTGCGTTTGTTGCTGGCGCAGCCCTGACCAGGCCCCGTGCTAGGCAGACAAGGCAGGCTAGGTGAGAAGTCTGTCAGCTTCAGCACAACACACTGTTCGAAGGGCCCGCATGTAGAGCTCGGGCAGTGGAAGTTAGAAGTTAGAAACGCTTGACGTGTTGCCTGCTGATGCTGCAGGACAGCTCCTGTGCGTGCCAAGTACGGAGATGAGAGCCAGTTCTTCGACCTAGAGGTAGCTGCTTCTGCTTACAAAGTGATTTCGTATCAGAGGCTTTAGTGGGGAAGTCAGGAGGGGGGCTTGGGGTGCTGCGCTGGACTGCCTCCAGCACATACATACTTAGCAATGTCTGGGTGTTGCAAAGCCTCTAGCACTTGGGTTCCCAGATAGCAGCTCGCCTGAAGCAGTCTTGCTGCAGTGAGCCTGGACGGGCCGTCAGGGTTCCATGCACTTGCTGCATCCAGGCACCGTTAGGCTTGGTTTGCTTTGGATCAGCTTGAAGTCTGCGCCACTTCCTGTCAGGGCTGGTGCTTTATCAGGAACAACCCTTGTCAAGAAGTTGTGCGTCAGTTACTCTGGGCAATAACCCAATCTTGCGGGCTGCTGTGTGCACGATGCTTCGTGCCCTGTTTCCAGACCTGCTATCTCAGTTTACCACGGCTATAAGCCTCAGCCAAGCAGCCACAAACGTCCAGTCCTGCTTGTACAGGACCTAGAGAACACAGCAGGCTCCTGGGACCTGTATGGCCAGGAGGACGACAGGCGTTACCCCGCCCTACAAGCAGAGTTCTTCCAGCGTGCAGCAGCACCCTTGTCCAGGAGAGAGGCAGTCTATGCCTTTGTTGGCGCAAGTAAGCAGCCAAGCTGTAGCAGTGTATACTAACAGTGGGCTGGATGACAAGAAACAGCATTTCAGCTATAAGCCATGCTTTAACATTTGACTTCCCATGCAAGGCCCAATGCTTGACACACCTGGGGCAGGCACTGGTGGACATTTGCCATCAGTCCTCCATTCTACAACCAGCCAGTGTTATAGAAAGTTGGAGCTTGCAAGTTGAGCTTGGATGTACAAATCAGACTGCACAAGCTGCGCTGCCCTGTGTCCAGGGGCCCTGCAGTGCCAGCGTGGCTCTTCCAGTACATGCACAATGCAATCGCCATTGCAACTGTCACTCAGAAATGTGCCGTATAGTGCAAGGGCTAGACTTGTATCTGCCTAAAGCATTGCAGAAGTCAGGTTATGGTGAGCAAGGGACGCTGTATGCACCTGAAGCACTGCATAAGCATAGATGGGATCACATTGCTGAGCGCAGCATGTGTGCCTGCAGCCTGGGCAGCTGGCATCCTTGTGTGGGGTGCCAAGGGCTCCAAGGCTGTGAAGCTACCCATCCAGAACGGGCCTCAGAAGGCAGCAGTTGTGGGCCCACGTGGCAGGATCTAAGCAGCTTGCTGCTGGACTTTTGTGTAGCTGACACTGTTTCACACTCTGAGAGCAGAACAGAAGCAGATCACAGCCTGACATGTATTCCCTAGCACATTCAGTCTATTCTTGAGCAGAACCAACTAGCCTGTCCCTGATTACTAGCATTTTGTAACAATAGCTCCTGACACTGTGCACATGGCTGTGTTGTCAAGCAGCATCAGGAGCATATCACACTGAACTTGTCACATGTCTGTTTAAAGAATTGGCTCTGTGCAGAAGCTTGTTCACAATGTTGGTCTGTCATGGCTGGTACGGGTGCTCAGACTGGGCAGGACAGTGTGGTGACGGCGAAGTGTCAGCAGCGTTGACAAGCAGTCGCTGCCCCGCCATATTTGGCGAGCAGCTGCTCTTCCCGCAGCACAGCTCTGCGCATGCGCAGCTCTGCCATTCGCACTTGGAGGTCATCCAGCCATCTGAAGACGCTAGTCAAAGACATCCTGGGTACAAGGCTGGTGCTTGAGGTTGCCATGCCCTGCAACACAATCCAACAAAACGTGCGTGCAAGGCCCTACAGGCAGTGTGCATACTTGACCCTGCACAGAACCACCAGAATGCAGGCCACCCATGTTAACGCTGGAGCAGGCAGGTTCATGCTGTCATAGCAGACCAGGTGTCTCTCACAAAGAAGGGCTTATTGAGTAATTTGCATATGAATCTTGACGCCATGCAAACCCTCCAGGAGCCTCACATATGTACGCATTGAGTATGCGGCCTCTGTCAAAGTAGTTGGAATAGGTACCATGACGTATACTGCACAGCGATGACAGAACAGCTCACCAGCCTCTCAGCATGGTACTCTTGATCCCACGCAATCTTCTTGGAGCCCCAGAATTGCAGACAGTTGGTCAAAGGGCCCCTGTCAAAGCGGTTGTAGTAGGTGCCATCTTCCCTCTTCAAATAGGTCATTCGCTGCATGGTGAGGAACTCTGCCACTGTCAGGTTGCCAACTATGCACAGTAGCTGACGGCCTAGCAGGAACGCCACTGCTGCTATCAGCGGGACCTGCGTCCAAGCAGAGGATGCTTACGAATGAGCAGCATGGTGGGACACAATGGGATTGGCCCTCTTGGGGTGAGAAGCTCTCTGCGTGGAATTCTCTGGATGGTGAACATTCTGCCAATGTATGTTGGTCGACACCTTCCAAGCGGCAATGTGCAAGACCTATGCTAAAGCAGAGCTCACTACACAATGATGCCCCACAGAACATTATCATCCTGGGACCTAAATACATGCATGGGTGGGGATTTATAGCCAGGAAGCAAGGGTGCTACTAGCAGATAAGGACAGTGAGGAAGCTACCACAACTGCATCAAGGCTGTCATGAGGAGCTGGACATGCAGCGCAAACATGGTACACTGCTGGACCATTGCCAACTGCATGTCAATCGCAGCAGCCTACATACCTCTACCAAGCCCAGTAGCACCTTGCCAGGATGCAGCTGCAGGCATGCCCACGTCCCATGGACCACTTTCCCCAGCCAACTTGCAGGACTCACGCCTATGAGTGCCCAATGATGGTGCATCACCCCTAGGCAGAAGCCTGTGACCAGCCGCAGCCACAGGGCCTGCGCCAGCAGTACGACTGCCAGGAAGGCTGTGAAGGTTCTCTGATTGCCCTCTCCCACGCAGCTGCAGCGGCATAGACACTCAGTGCCTCACAAGGTTGACGTGGTGTTACCTCACTTGGTAGGACGGAATGCAAGTTTTCGTGTTTCTTGCATGCAGCTCTGATGAGGGTTCTATTACCATGTATCTCCATGCACCCATCCAGTGCGCTAGCACAAGAATGCAATGTAGCAGTTGCCTCATGCACAGCTGCATCACTGGAGCTGCATTCAATTGGCATGTCCAACCATACTCTTCATATGTGCATCATTGCAACAAGATGCACAGAGAGCTGAGACTGCGAGGCATGCAGGTCAGGTCTGCTAGCTGATGGTTGGTGCACAGCCTGTTGCGCAACAGCATGCATCCGGCATCAAGCCCTGTCACTGTACAAGCATACCCACAGCTAGCAAGCTGAGCGCAACAATTGGATTACCAACGCCAATTTACCAGAGCACAAGCAAGCATGGAGGGGACATCGCTGCTGCGCAGGACAGCGGCCTACCTGCAGATGACAGGGCAATGGTGGTCGAAGCGTCCCACACACCTGCAGCACGACACCTTCAGGTTTAGGCAAGGGAACCAGGTTTGTGTGTTACAAGATATGACCTGAGGCCGTCGCCTACGAAACTGATAAAAGGGGTTGCCTTTAAGGATACAGTGCTCGGGTCAGATGTCACCATAAGGACCTTGAGAGGAATCATGGGCGCCACTATACTTCTGCAGGTGCGAACCCAAACTGCAGATCACCTGCAAGAGTGAGGGAGACGGAAGTTTGCGCACAAATGTGTGTTAATACAAGGCAAATGATGAGGGGTGTACTGCTGCACAACTTGAAGTCGTGCTGCACATGCATCCATATGCCCAGTAGCAGCACATGATGACATAGTGGGCAGTGTGCCCAGCAGGCCGTAAATTGTGTGTATCTGATAGCAGCAGCACCGCTATGCCATGTATGCACTGGGGGCCTGCATGCCATTGACATAGGTGCCCTGCCCGACAGTCTGCTGCACACCACTTAGCTCAAACAATCCGCCCTACTGTCAGAACCTAGTTGATGTACCGACAGAACAAGTCCTTCGCAGGGGCCGGACCAGTTGCAGCATGTGTCACCTGTTGCACGTCGTGCAATGCTTGGACCGCAGCGGGCGGGGTATGTTACATGTGGAGCAAAGGCCCAGGCTGTACTGGTGCTGTGGCTGCCCAGGTGTGTGGCTCTGGGCCTCCTCCAAATCCTCATCTTGCAAAGCCTTGGCAGTCTGATCTGGGTCATGAATGCTGCTGTCTTTGACATAGCCTGGGTCTAGCTTGGCGGCCCTGCACAGAGCCAGCCAAGAGTTGTGACACTGGTGAGAAGAATGGCCTGGACTCAACCATTCACTTGGTGTTCTGCCTGATACCTTGTTGATCGCAGCCCTGCATGTAGCCAGCCAACCATGCTGAAAGGGATGACCTTTCTGCTTGGATTGCTCCTCATTTGTATGCGCACAAATGGTACTCCAGGCTTGCCAGATAAAAGTTAGAATTCCAGACCAGCGTGCTCACCATACAGCACAACCTGACGGCAGAGTCTGGTGTAAACATAACAACATCTGCATGGCGGAGCACTACGGCAATCATGCATGCAACATAGGGGACCGTGCAGCATAGGGGGCCACCACAAGCGCGCCTAAAAAATGTTGCAGTGTGTGCCCTGGGCATGCACAGTTGACTGCATTCAGACTTGCCTGTCATACAGGGATACAAACTGGCGGTCGTGACCATCAGCCGCACTTCAGGTCAGAAACCATGCTCAGCATGAATGTGGACGGCACCTCACCTGGCCTAGCTGCCTTCAGACTGATACCGAGCATCCACCAGACTGTTGTCACACATGCTTGAGGTTTGGTTTGGGTTGGAAGCGCATTCAGGCAGTGACCAGAGGCGGTTTGGTCAACGCGAATTGTGAGACTGAGGTTGCCATCCCCCTGTGCATCAAACGGATTTGAACACCTGACCTTCCAACGACAGTCTTGATCTCTTGAGGTTATGCTCGAGGTTAGATGCCCAGTCAAAGTACTGTATATTACACCAGACTTGCCTGTAGTGAAGGTAGAGGGAGAGGCTGAGGCAGATCACCACCAGCCAGCCATGCACTGCCAGGTGTGGGACTGTGCTTAGCATGGGTGTAAGAGCGACGCAGCCGAGTGTGGTGGCTTCTAGGGTGACTACAAGCATGGCTGGGACCCTTGAGGCAGGCAGCTGTACAGCGGGGATGCCTGCACCTGTGGTGGGCACACAACACGATCATCTGTCAGAAGTATCTTATTGCATACAGAGCATATTGGACTATTGCAGCTGCATGGCTGGGACCCTTGAAGTAGGGACCTGCCCAGCAGGGATGCCTGCACTTGTAGTGGGCACAGAACATGATCATCTGTCAGAAGTACCATATTTGCATACAGAGCATATTGGCTTAGTGTAGCTGCATAGTGGGCATAGACAAGCTCATCAGTCGACGGTATCACACATCCATACAGCTGTATGGCCTGGACCTGTGATGCGGGGAGCTGTCTAGAAGGATACCTGCACCTGCAGGGAACGCGCCACATGGCTCTGAGCCGCGGGTGCCTCACAGCTTGCAAGGGACTGCTCAGCTTATACATAGAAGCAAGTCAGTTCAGATGACCTGGAGCGACAACCAGCTGATCAACACAAGCAACACCAGCAGCAGCAGGTTGTAGGCAGCATCATCACTGGCATCAGCAATGTACTACCGACAAGGTATGCTAACACATGATGCTGCATTCACAGCTGCCCCAGTCCTTCACTCTGTGCATTGCAACCACAGTTTTCTGCAGAGGGTGCTTGTTCATTGAATCATTGACAGCCATGGTGAGCTGACGCATCACGCAGCCGTTGCGCACCCGTTCGGTCTGCGGACAGAAGGCCCTCCTCCAACGAGCACCATCAGCACGCCACTGACACGAGCAAACACACAGCACTCCCCAGAATATGCAGGCTGCGATGACTGTAATTACACCATGGGTGAGGCTGCACTTACAACCGTAAGATCTTGCAGTCTATGAAACTGCGCTTATAACTCCCCCCAACATGCTTGAGGCAAGGCATGCCATTCTGCGTAAGCGGAAGCCACAGGTACCTTTGACAACAGAAAGCTGCATCCCGCCGACATTGGCACAGCCAGCAGCAAAGCCAGCGAGGGAGTGCTGCCCAGTAGCACAGGCCGGCCATGACTGTCATGTATGGCACGGGGAAGGCCGCTGTCACAGCCACTGCATTTGGATTTTTGTAGAACCCCACCACAAGCTTCAACAGAAAGTCTTGCAGCAATGCATGCCATTTGGGGCTAGCACTTGCACTCACCTTTAACAACAAGCAGGTAGATGCCGCCCACAAACAAAACTGGCACAGCCAGCAGTAGCAGCCACCTAGGGAGCGCTCCCCAGCAGCACAGGCCTGCCATGACTGCCATGTATAGCACGGGGAAGGCTGCATCGCAGCTGCCACAGTAGGCCCGCCTGTGCAACTCCACCCAAGTCTCTTCTTTTGGTGGCCGCCAGCTGCTAGCCTCTACCGGCTCATAGTACTGCCTAGGGTCTGCAAGCACCACAGAGGAGAGCTCAGTCCAAAAGCAGCTATCTGGGTATCGGAGTAGATCACATCATTGTGCAACATACTCGTGCTATCATGCTGTAGGTGAATGTGTCAAACAGACTCTGTCACACTTGCAGCAGCAGGTTCGGCCAGACCTG
>QQTW01003068.1_pt1 | contig 12276 bp, 12 predicted proteins | sample 1904831 | NCBI WGS metagenome assembly QQTW01 (sample SAMN09435610, study PRJNA476489) | Subsurface metagenome, whole genome shotgun sequencing project. | reverse complement strand
ACCAACATACTGATATTATTTCCAGACGACAGCAGCTAGTTATGAGAGGGCGCGTAGTGCTTACTGAAAGCAAACTGAATGCAGAAGCGAAGTAACTAAGCACATGAGACATCCTTGCTCGTAGGTCAGCCTCTAGACTCGGTAGTCGTGAGTTCTTATACAATTATTTACTTCCAGGTAGCAGTGCAGTAATCTACTCGGTTCGAGCTCCTGTATATGACAGATGCCACATGGGATGGTTCATGGCTGTGCCGTAACGAAGTACTTACGCCGCACACCTCAGCATCATCGACGCAGTAAACGCATAGTATTTATTGGTTGTAATTGCGACCCTCTTCCTCTCCAACATTGATCAGGTCAAAAGCTCGTATAACTGAACCAGCAACCAAATCCCTCGCCTCCCAAGTCTCCCCTCCCTCTGGAGAGCCGTTCTCCACCCGCTTCTTGACCTCCGTACTGACCAGCATCCGTCCTGCCCGGTCTCTTGGGTCAGCAATAGCTAGCACTATTACAAGTTACAATCTGATCGATCAGGAACGCTTTCATCACTGTGGCAAAGTATGTGTTGCAAGTTGCCGAAGTGGGCTGTAGGTGCCGGAGATGGAGGACGCAATAAGATCCCTTGGCATTCTGCGGAGACGTGCATCGACCATTGTGTCCTCTTGACATCAGCTGCCAGCTTTTGGCCTTCCTAACGAGTCCCTAATATTTGCAGGGAGCCCACATCTTGAGTTCTGCCTGCTCTGCTTGCGGTCACCATCCTGAGTTTGGATATTAACGCCCTTATGGGAGCATCAGGAGCTGATGATGAATGAAGCATTTGGAGTTGTTGGTCAATAAAGACATCACAATTCCGGTCGAGTTCTGTGGCGATGATGTTTCCCGGAGAGCGGAGACTGGTAGTTGAAGAGGATGAGATGACGATGAAAAGATGTGATCACTGGATCAACAGGTGAACTGTTATTTCAGCTATCTGGTTAGTATTGGTTGGCACGACATCCATACCTTCCCCCTTCACTAGGGCCAGGCATAAATCCAGAATCTTGCTCATATGTATGCAAGTCATCTCTGCTGTTACCTATACACAGAACAACTCGTTAGCACTATATCAAGCATGTAAGCGTCCGCTCGTCAACAGCTTTTTCGTGACGTGCACGAATCGAATATTCAGATGACAAGTGAGAAGACTTTGTAAGTGTTGGCTGGTGGTTTTAGACATGTGTCCCACAATATGCTCGGACGGTTCCCATTCTCCATGGGAGAAGAGGACCAGTCTAGGTCGGTGTGACTGGATTTGTTCCTCTGGCCCCAGCGACATCATCATGTGTGTAGGAGATTTGCGTGCATGGCGGGAAAAGGTTGTTCAACATGTACGAGAGGAATTCGACTCACTTGACCTGGTGGGTGGCTAATGAGGGTCGAAAGCTGCCCAGATGCCTCGGATATCTGGGACCTAGAACTTACGTCTGAAGGGCACATATTTGAATCTTTGGTGTAGATACTGCACCGCGTTGCAGTTTGACTGGTTGATCTGCCTCTTGTATTCTTCACTCAGGCTTGAAGGGTATTAGCCATCACCCAATAATTTTTTGGTGAACAAATACGAAACTTACCACAATCCTCCCTCTCCTCTTCCTCATCTCCTCAACTCGTCTCTTGTCTTCCTCGAATTTTCGCATCAACTCTCCCTGCTGCTCCTTCCTCCTCTCCCTCATCTGGAAACGATAAAAGTCTTCAATTCCCTTATCCTTTCCTTTCTGCTTCTCGCCCAACTCCTTGGCATCCTCCTTCCTCACTACCCCGCCCCGCGCTCCTTTCGTGACGGTAATGAATCCATCTTCATCCGGTTGTTGCCTCTTCTTGGCTTCCTCCCGAGAACGTACTTCTTCCATCTGGCCATAGACGCTCATGTAAGAATCAACAGAGCTCAACAGCTCCTTTCGTGATGGATAATGCATAGTGTGATGGGCTTCGTAACGCTTTAGCCCCAGAGGCGGGAGTCTGTTTTCGATGCCCTCGCCCCATATGATCGTGGTTCCTATCTTGGCAGCTTTGTGGGCAGCTTTTAAACTGGCTTCCATGCTGGGTCTGTCAACGAACACAGCTACTGCGTAGGAGCCACTGGGGTGAATAGTGCGGTCCCACGTCTCTGGAAGGGTAGCATTCTCCAGGTCAAACTCCAGTTCTGAGGACGTAATCCGTTTGCGCTTCTTGCTATTCTTGGTTGTTTGGACATTTCCGCCTTGAATATTGGAATTTCCTATGGAATCTGAGAAGTCGACTCGCTTGATCCGCCCGGCTGAGAGTTGGCTAGCAAAAAGGTGTCTAAGGTGTTGCTCTGTTGTCGTGATGGGTATGTTGACAAGGAAAAGTGAATGGCTTGATTCGATTGTGGGTAGCTTTGGCTCGTCTGGTCGCAGGTAGATGTAATGAGGGACAGTCTCTGAGAAGGCAGATGGGGATTTAAACTGTACAGGCAATGCGACGAAGCCGGAGACTTCTCGTGCAATCTTGGCCATGTGTAAAGTAGTCGTGATTATGAGGTGTTAGAAGACATTGTCATTGGGCCGTAATTCTGTTTTTTTCATGTGGATGCGGACCGTCCGACAAGCCTCGGACGCGGTCTCCAAATTGTGCTAGATATTCATCAACAACATCATCGACCGATAGAATTTCGAGTCTTGCTTTCAAAGGCCATGCCAGCGAAGAACGCAAAGAACATCATCAAGCTTGTGTCTGCACCACGCAGAGTGATCAGTTCTGCGCGTCTCCGCCGCAACTTCCACAACTCCTCGCTACACTTAGCCACTCCTCTGCCCGTTGGAGTCGTCGGACCACCACCAAATCCACCGCTTCCAGCAGCACCACAATATGGCGAGCGCATCGAGAGGAGACGAAAGCAGGCACAGATGCTACAGCAGGCGAAGGAGCTACGTTCCAGCCAGAGTTCTAAAGGCAAACAAAGTCCTCTAAAGAAGCGCTTCTGGAAGGATGTAGACGTCAAAGAGACTCCAAGTAACTTCTTCCCCGTCCCCTCTACCCTACACAGCAGACAGCTCACGTCGCAGCATAGATGGCTACCAAATCTTCCTTGACTCTCGCCCTGTCCGCACTCCCCACAAGACCATCATCACTATCCCCCTCTCCAAACCCCATCTCGCCCACGCCATCGCTCTAGAATGGGATCTCCTCACCTCCGCGCAACAAGCCCTCAAAAACCACAACATCCCACTCACCTCTCTCACCTCGCACGCCGACGCCATCCTCCAACAAGAAAGTCCCAACTCCAACTCCAACTCCACCCCGTCCACCAAAACCCGCGACCTCGTAATCCAGACCGTGATGCGCTACCTCGACACCGACACCCTCCTCTGCTGGGCGCCCGAACACTCCGTCCACGACGCCATGCAGACCGAGCAACACTCGACCCGGCAGGACACCTCGCTCCGCGAGATCCAACGAAAGACTGCCCAACCCATCCTCTCCTACCTGAGCACCCGCGTCTGGCCCGGCGCCGAGCTCCACCCCGTCCTAGACGAAACCTCCATCGTGCCCAAGAAGCAGCCCGAGATGACGAAGAATATCATCCGCGGCTGGATCGCGGGCCTGCCGGCGTATGAGCTGGCGGCGCTGGAGCGGGCGACGTTGGCGAGTAAGAGTTTGCTGGTGGCGACGAGGTTGGTGGTGGAGTGGAGTGAGGAGTTCAGACATCTGCAAGATGATGCTGACGACGTTGTTGGTAGTAATGGTGTAGGGGAGAGGAGGTTTGGGATTGAGGAGGCGGCTGAAGCGTGCAGTACCGAGGTCAAATGGCAGACGGGCATGTGGGGAGAGGTAGAGGATACTCATGATGTGGAAAAGGAGGATTTGAGGCGGCAGCTGGGTAGTGTGGTGCTGCTTGTGAGTGGGAACGGATAGATAATTACTACAAAGTTGTAAATGAATAGATAGATAGGTTGATTGCATGCATGCAGATGCATCATATTCGCAGTGATCAATGATCCCATTGTCAAAGTCCTAAGGAAAACAGGAAACCCGCTCATGGTCGAAAGTGCGTCTATCTACGATACGGTCGAGTATTCTCCCCTGACCTGCGCCCTACAAGGCAGACCAACAACCCTCTAACTTAGCTGATTAAACTTCCTCCGCATCTCCAAGTCCAAACCCTCAAAAGATATCCTGACACCCGTCCCACTGTCGCCGCTCCCTACACTTCCAATACTCAGCGCCCTTGTATTCCCAGTACATCTCCCCCGTCGTCCTATCCACCTCCTTCGTAAACCAGCGAGGCCGCCACTCCTCGCCTCTATTCTCCCTCTCCCGTCTAGCCGCCCGCTGTTTCTCCTCGAGCCGGTTTTTCTCTTCGGCTGCGAAATCGTATTCCCCGTCCTCCATAGCGCGCTGGTCAGGTCGCAGCCTGGTGTCGGTGGGCGGGAGGCGGGGTCTCAGGTTGTTGGGGATGGCATTGAGGGTCAGGACGAAGGGTGTTAGGTTGAACGGGATCCCTGGGGGCCGGGGGTGGGCTTGCCAGATCAGTATTGCGGCTTGGCTGCTGCCGGCGTCGGTGCCGTGGCCGTGCACAGGGACGGATTTCGAGATATCCTGGTCTTCGAAGCCGGGGGTCGGGCGGGCGTAGAGCTTGTCGTTCCAACGGCCACCGATGCTCCATTTCGTGTTGCCGGCTTTGTCCATCACTTTGCCCGTGACATGGTAGGCGGAGCTGGCTTTCCAGCCTCGCTGTTTGAAGTCCAGGGTGCACACTTCGCCAGTGGTCCAGTTTTTGATCTCCATCCGTCCGTAATTATCAACAGTGGGGTTGCCGGTGATAATGCCGACGACGGAAGCCGTCACTTTCTTCCACGTATAGAGTTCGGGTGTGCCTCCTTTGGCGGGACGGAGGCGCAGGAACCAGGTTCCCAGATGATTGATATCGAAGGTTTTGCCGTAGAATTTAGAGCGGACGGCGCTTTCTCCAAAGTACTCCCAATTCGCGGACTCGGCGTATGCGGCTCCAATGGGTGGGTGATGGGAGACTTGCTCGATCAGGAAGCGGTAGCCTTTGTCAGGACGGACGTACTCGTAGGTCTCGCCCAATAAGGGATTGAATGGTTTTGCAACTCTGCCAATGGTTGACGCGTACTCAGAAGCTGCAAACGCGGCCACATAGACCATTCTTTCGGCGCTATCAGTTCGGTCTGCTGCGATATCCAGGAGATCTGCGTATTCCATGTCCTCCGCGATACGTTGAAGCAATGATGTTGGCTCATTGAACGACACAGGGAGGGTCATTTTTGTCATGTCCTTTCCAATCATGGACTTCAGGATTCCCCAGAGAGAGATCTTTGGTCGATCGTCGGCGTCCATTTTCAATTTCTTGCGGACCGAGTCCTCGTAGCCTGCAAAGGAGGTGATGATCTGCTTCCTCTTCACCTCGCGCTCGTCGGAAGCTGAGTCGCTGGTGGAAGCTTGCGCCAGCGGTGGACTTAGCGGAGCAGCAACGACTTCCACCTCACCCGCGTCAACAGCGTCGAAGAATTCCTCATCATCACCGGATTCGGAATCGGATATATTGGTGTATTGCGCTATGACAGACTTTCTTCGAGCGCCCTCTCGGCTGCTGACAGATTTCCGATGGATTGACGCACCGCCTTCGCGGTTCAGCGGCACCTCTTCCAGAGCCTCAGCGAACTGTACACGATCCAGTGTGCCGCTACGACTGGCACGTTTGCTAGCAGCAGCTGATTGTCCTTCGAGCGCTTCTCTTAAAGCACGTTTCGTCCGTTTTCGCTTCTCCTCAGATTCACCCACCGTCTTCTGGAGCTCTTCGTGTTCTTGCGCGATCCGCGCCATACTTTCCTCCCACATTTTCCGGGTATCTGCCTCCTTGTCAAGTCTGTATTGCCAGTAGGCATCACGATCCCTTGAAATTTTCAAGAGACTGACAACAAGGCCGTCAAGACTGCTGACAGCAGCTTCGTAAGTTGATAATACTTGCGAGATGGTGGGATCAGATATCGGCATGTTGGGGTTCTTTGCTCTCTCTGCACTGAGGGCGTCCGATACACGAGCTAGAAGTTCGAGCTGAAATTTCGCTGACTGTGCAGTGATATTGAATGCATCTTTGTTCACTGGCTGCACATGGTTGCTGCTGCGATCGTCATCATCCTGTTCTTCGTCGAAATCGTCAGCCGCCCTTCCAGCATTGGTTGGCACTCTGCTGATATCTCCAGCTGTCAGGCTCGGGTCATAGGAGCCATAAATTGAGCCTGCATCGTCTCCGAAGGCGCTCTCCGCCCGAGTGGAGGCAGCACCGCTGATTCTTGATCCACCTTGACCTCCCGTCGTTAGCAATGAAGGCGTGGCAAGAGTCGTGGGCCTTGCGCTTGTCATGCTCAGAGTCTCTGAGTCTGGCCGTAACCTATCACCCGCCTCGGCCTTTGCCTGCCGCAGACATTCGGCATCCTTTGTCTTCCGCTTCTCGTCTTCTCTCGCCTCATCCTTGGTGTACTGAATAGCATTGTTTAGAGACCAGAACCATCTTTTTGCTTCGACTACATGATTAGCCTTCAGGTGATACTTGACAGAAGATTTGCCGTGAATTTCAAAACGTGTTTTGTCTTGTGGATCCATATGAAGCTTGGCTATGCGCATGTTGATAGCACCCCGGCATGCTGACCCGGCGTCATCTGGCCAATAAATTAGACCGATTCCAACCATACCATAGAGGCACGGAACATACCTTGATGCTTGTAATAGCTAAGTACGCCATCTTCGAGTACAAACCATCTCAATTTGTAGCCCCCAGTATAGTTGGTCCATTTCTTCAGGTAGCCTTTCATCTCTCGACTCTCTTTGCCGGAGTCTATGGGAGATCCTGCGTGTGTTTTCTGACCGGGGATCCCTCCTAGGATAGCCTTCTCTTGAATTCCTCTCTGTGCAACAGCTGCAGCGGGCGACTTCTTCAAGATTACCCGAGTACGTTCGTCCTTGGTGACATCTTGTGGCAATTTTCCCTTTCTATCACGTCGGAAAGGATCCGCGCCATGCATAAGTAGTACCTGAATGAGCGACATGTTTTTCTTTCTAGCAGCCTCATGTAGCAATGTGCCTCCACTTGCCATAGTCTCGGGGTCAGTCACCAGCTCTAAGGTGTTGACATCAAGAACGTTTTCAACCCTTGGATCGACTAAAAGTTCCTCTAATTTCCGATAATCATTGTGAGTAATAAAGTCGTGCACCTGTCGTACAACACCATCAAGGTACAGCGACCGGGCAAGCTGCAATTCTTGGAAAATCTCTGGCGTTCTTGCAACATCGATTGGCGTTCGGCCCTGGTGATTGGCCATGGACTCATCTACATTGGGCTGCTGAAGAAGCTGCTTGACAATTGGTGCCCGACCTAACTGGGCCGCAAGATGCAGAGGAGTGTTACCCTCCTTGTCGCGAGAAGTCACGTCGCTTATGCCACCATTCGACAAAACATAATCGACCACAGGGGGTTCGGCGCATTGAATTGCAAGATGCAGAATGGTGGTACCAGGGATCTTATTGCTGGAGGCTTCCTTAAGGGCTTTTGAAATGGCTGCTGTATCTCCATTGCGGAGTACTTCGAAGATACGAAATGCTCTGACCGAGTCTTCTATTGACATTTTATGATCCTGCATCCCTGACGGAGCTACCTTCTCTGCAGTCTCCAATGATGCGGTAGACTCTGTTGGTTCAGGGACTGGAGAGAGTGCTCCGCCATCAACTGCGATTACCGGATTAGTGGAGGTTGAATTTGCACTAGGAACAAGGAGGCTGTTCGAAGAGGTGTGTGTTATTGGCGACCCGCTCTCTGAACCACTGTCCCCCTTCGTTGCGCGTTCGCCCCGGAGCAACGATAGAGCGAGCGCGCTTTTAGATCGCTTGTGAGAAGGCCTTTGAGACATGTTAGTCCCAAGTTGATCAAGGCCAGCAGGATGTTCGGTGGATCGTGTGCACCATGGCTGTGGAGACCAAGATAGCCAACTAGTGTCTTTGTTCCCCACCCACCATGGAGGCTGTCTGACGCGGAGCTGCAGGATGACGAAGGGATATGTGACTTACCCATCCATTATCACCGCTTCCTAAAAGAGTTTTCTCGGCTCCATGCAACCCGATGCCTTGTTGCATGGGCCAATGATTGTCGAAGAGATTCTCGACAGCATCAAGAGCAGTTCCGGTCAGCTGGGCTGTGGGGCTTATTTTTCAAGACGTGCTGTGGCTAAGCCGCTTACATAAACTAGAGGTCAAGAAATCAAAATTACCCACAGGTTGTCATTCGGCCCTACAGAAAGAGCAAGCTATACCCTTTTGAACGAAAGTATGTGTATTAGCTTGTAATCAATCATTTGACGTAAAATTAGCAGAATCCACAGCATTTTCGACGCAGAAGTCGTAGCTATTTCTGCACGGAATCTATACAGAATCCACAGCTATTTCGACGCGTAACCCGCAGCTATTTTTGTGCAGAATCCTACGCAGAATCCACAGCTATTTCGCCGCAGAATATTTGCCAGAACGCCAAGAACGCGAAGACGTACAAAAGCCTATCAGAAATAGACAAGTGAAAATGAAGGTCTTTGAAGTATAAGAAAACGGTTCAACAGTTATCCGGCGGTTCAGATATGGAATGAAACCCGCCGAAAAGTTTTTAGGTGTTTCTGTTCGAGAGGGCCACGCTGGTGATCTAGTGGATTTTTTATTATATTGGACTTTCATAATTAATAGTGTAAAATTTGATATAAATGAGCTAGAATTATATGGAACTATTATATTAGATCGATTCAGAATCACCAAGAGTGGTGACAGATTTTTTTGGTTATAAAAAGCTGATGTTATTGCTGTAATATATGAAAATGTTGAGAGGCAAGCACATTTCCTTGCCTACGGGCCGCTTACATGAGTCCAAGCTGCGGCTGCACCATCTGGTGGTCACAAGGGGTCAATGTCTGTTCGCTCTTAAGTAGCTATAGTATGAGAGCCGTAAGGATAGCTGACCAATTGCTAACGACTATTGCGAAGATTACAGCATGCACCACGCTAATAACAAGGATATAGAGTCCATGGTACCAGGACAAGTGACAGCGAGATCGTCAAGGCCATTGAGATATCCCATGCGAACCATTCCAGTCCATCACAACTGCGCCCAGAAACGCTCCCGCCTGTAACAACCTCTTCGTGTATTTGTTGCCGTTTATCTAATGTCTGCCTAGAGTCGCGGCCATCCGTCCCCCACTGCCTGCCAAAAGGCTCTGCCGAACGATCAGATCTGCAGCCGCTGCTGCTGCCAACCTCTCCTTCTGCCTGCTTCGATCTCTCAAATAGTTCGCGGCCTCTGGTCTCATCCTGAGAATCCTTAGTATCATGTCATCATTCGGATCAGCCTGTGCTTCTTTCCATTTCTCCTCCTTAGCCTTCTTCATCGTGCCAAGATTTCGACTCAACATGATACTCTTGGCCCGACGAGTGCTAGGCATGCCCATTAATCCAGCAGGGCCACTGCCAAAACTCATGCCTAGGGATGGCGGAGCTGAAAGACGATTACGATTTGCTTCTTGGCGAGCTGCAGTGGCTGAAGCCATGCGTTCAGAAGTGCGGATAAGGTTCTCCGTAGTGTCGAAGTAGAAAAAGTTGAGAGTCTGGATTTCATGGTATTTGGGAGACTTGAGAACATTGGTAGGCACTCCGTTGGCTTCGCCAGTTTCTTCGTCGACAGCATGGAAAAAGTCGAACAGGAGCTGTAGCCATTTGAAAACGACGTCCAATTCTTGTTGAGTCAGGGGCCTTTGTTGAGATGGTTTGTCTGAGAGTGGAGGGACGAGGATAGATTCAACGGTGACTAGTACCTCTTTCCAAAGACGGGTCATTACCATTATCATGGCCTCAGGGGTAAGGGTCTGATTCATGATCGCGAAGTTGTCGTCGAAATAGGTAAATAGAGGCTTTACGGCGTTAAAGATGTCCGCATCTGTTGGGCCTGAAGATGCGAGAGCTGTGGATTGTCGGTTGGCTTTGAAGTATGAGGAGACGGAAGATATCGAGATCCCACGACTGAGTAGAGAGCGAAGAGCCCGACGAGACAGACAATGATTGATGTAGGCAGAAAGTTTGTCTGTAATTTTCCTCGTCATGTCTCGTTCCGTCCGTTTCAATGTGCGAAATGTTCTGCCAAAATAAAACTGGATGTCGTCTCGCTCACCTTCCATGCTAACGCGCAGTAATAGCCTACCTTGAGTATCAAGATCCAACCAATATTCACGAGGCATGAAGTCGCTGAAGTGTGCAGGATCAAGCTTGAGAGATGTACGCCCAACATAGTCGTGGTCACCGAAATTATCCCAATCCCAAATAGTAGCAATAATATTCAGTGGGCTCCTTGTGACAATGTCAACTGTGTCATCCCACCGAGGGTTAAGATTGTGCATGATGACGCGGGTCTTGGATAGCCGCTTCTGGTACTCATCCGTCAGCACGACGTAAGGATCACTCAGACCATTAATGTCGCAGGCCTTTAGATCTTCAGCCTCGACGATTTTGATCGTGAAAACAAAGTTTGTGGTCTTCCGCTGTTTCTGCGTAGCTGGCGGCGTATGTCGTTGAATCACCTCCATGCAAGCGTCAACATTGATCTCTTGCTCAAGCCTGTCCAATTGGCGGATAGCAAAAGCGATGTTATTCAATTTTACAAAAGACGTGGCATAAAACTGAAACGGCTCTACCCTTTCCTTGTTGTTCCACGTATCTTTGGCAAGCTGCATCCATTTCTCTTGCCGTGTCTGAGCCGCAGCAGCTTCTTGTTCTGGAGTGAGTCTATCCATCTCCCGGCTGAACATCTGGTCAAGGAGGTCGCAGTACCGCGCCAAACCCTCACCTATTGCTTTCGAGAGAGCAGTCATAAACTTGGCATACCCAAGATCATCGTCCCAGTTCAGCTGAGATATCTGATCAATGATCTGATTGAAGGATCTGAAGATATCGATCACGGAAACACTATGTCGCTCATCCTCAGTAGGTATTGCCTTGGCCACCTCTGTGCGCACGGTGAATCGATCTTGCTTGACGGCATTCTCAACCCAACCATTTATTTGCTCGCTGCTCATCCGGATCCATCGCCAAACAAAATCTGCTAATAGACTTTCGACATGGAACGGAAAAGGTATGTCTGGTAGTGCGTCAGAGTGAATCCGACGGACTTCGCTCAATTCCTTGTAAAGGTCAAACCCGTCCTGAATGGGTATCTCCTGCTGTTTCTCAGCAGCACCCTCCAGAATCCTGCCTATGATGTCTCGAGCATCCTCAGCGTAGGAAGGCAGCAGACACTCAAGCAGGATTGCAAGTGGCTCGACACCACAAATCTTAGGGTTCTTCTTGAACCGTTTTTGTATCTTTTCCGCCAGTTTTAATACACTCTTGCCTAGCTGGATCACATGATAGAACTCCCAAGCTTCTTGCTCCTGGGGAATTTCTTTCTCAACATTAGATCCATAGACTTCCCGCGCTTTGTTAACAAGACCATCCGTAACACTGATCCGGAATTCTGCCTCTTGCTCAGGATCTGGCACGAAACTAGGATCTTCACGAATGTGAGTGTCCATGACATACAAGATTGGGCCAAGAACTGGGGATGGCTTCGCATTGTAGCTCATCATGATTGCTTCGTAAAGTTCTCCCAGGAGAGTATCCTCTAAAGCGTGAAGCAGTTGCTGCATGAGCGCCAAATCCGCAACTGTCCACTTGTCCCGCTCATAAAGCACAGAAGTCATCACCACAGAACTTCGTTTGTTTTGGGTGAGTGGTTCCTTGACCAAAGTGAAAGCGGTATCCAGAGTATCAAGGTCGATTTCCTGTTCGAGGTACCTTTGTCGTACAACATCCAAAAACATTACTATGCGACTAGAACGAGGTATGCGCCATCGAAGAGCTATCTCATTCAACAATTCTGTAGACTGTTTCGATAATAACTTAATGGCAGGGGTGGTCGAAGTCGCCTCAGATGCTTCGAGGGAGGTGTCTTTTATATCCAGTGAAAGGGCTTGCGCAAGTACGAACCTATAGACGGCTCTCGGATCAGACGGAATAAAAGTGTAAATGTTATCACCATCATTCGGCGAACCTGTGCCATCGTTACCAATATTGAGGCTGCTCATGTCGATTGACTGATCAATAACGTTTGACGAAGAATCTTCCGACTTCACGGATAGCCTTCTCGAGGCTTCCGCATAGCTCGAATCAGAAGGTTGCATCCCATTAGGT
>QQTW01003067.1_pt1 | contig 12277 bp, 18 predicted proteins | sample 1904831 | NCBI WGS metagenome assembly QQTW01 (sample SAMN09435610, study PRJNA476489) | Subsurface metagenome, whole genome shotgun sequencing project. | reverse complement strand
GTCCTTTTAGCGCGCAGCATGGCTCAGCTCTTGCAGCTCGCGCACGATGTAGTCGGTGGAGGATTCCCGGATGATCAGTTTAGGCATGACGGTGACCTTTCGGGGCTCGAGTTCTGTGCTGGCCAAACGCTCGAAAAGAAGCTCCGCTGCGATGCGCCCACGCTCACCTGCTAGCAACGAGACCGAGGTCAAGGTCGGGCTTGTGACCTTGCCGAGGTCAATGTCGTCCATGCCGACCACGGCTACATCTTTGGGAACTTGTTTATGGAGTTCGCGCAACCGCCGCAGCGCCCCGACCGCGATGACGTCGTTTGCGCAGAACAAGGCGTCGATTTCGGGGGTTCGGTCGAAAAGGCTGTCCACCGCCGTGTACCCACCGGCCATTGTGAAGTCGGCGTGGGTCGTTAGCGTGGGGTCGTGGGCGAGATGGTTCTCGATGAGTCCGCGTTCATAGCCTGCTTGACGAGCCTCCGCAGGAACTGTGTTGGCTTCCCCATTAATGAAGGCGATGTGCTTGCGTCCTCCTTCAGCTAGGTGCTTGACGGCGAGCGCTGCCCCGTGGGCCGAATCGACGCGGACATTGTCGACATGCGCTTCCGGCGGCATCGTCCCGATCACGCATATCCGCGATGAAGTCGCCTCTACAGCTGCCACAAACTTGTGTGTCACGCGTATAGAGCAGATGATAAGGCCGTCTACGTGCTGCTGCTCCAAACTGCTCACGGCCAGACTTTCTTCTGCCGGGTTTCCGTCCGTACCGATGAGCGACAAGCGGTATCCGCGCTCTTTCGCCGACCACTGGATAGCTTTTGCCATCGCAACATAGACGGGGTTGGCAATATCAGGTACAACGAGTTCGATCTGTCCCGTCGAGCGGCGCTTGAGGCTGCGGGCGGCGTGATTGGGAACAAAGTTGAGCGCTTCCATCGCCAGGCGCACACGTTTTCTGGTCTCGGGCCTGCAATTACTGACGTTGTTGACGACCCTCGAGACAGTGCCGATGGAGACATCGGCGTATTTCGCCACATCAACAATGGTCGCTTTCTTCGATTGTCTGGCCACTAAGCGCCTCCCGCTGACAAAGGCGAAATCTTCAGATCGCGCCGCGAAATGGAGCCATACCTTGTTGATACATACGCACTACGGTGCGAATCTCCGACTAACCTTCAATAGATACCTATAACTTAAAACGTTTCATTGAGATCTGTCAATAGCAGTTAGTGAGACGTTGCGATATATGCTGTTGGGTAAGGCAACGTCTATTAGAGAGAGAAAAATTTTATAGGACTTGGGGAGATTGATTTAAAGTCTAGTGAAACGTTCTTTCAAGAGATAATCGACTACTGACGAGTGCATGCCGATTAAGCCAAAACGATGCTTGGGGAAGGGTTTGAGTCTTATATCAAGTGAACGGGCGCTATACGAGGTTTATTGACAAACGAATTTTTAGCACTTTAGTATCGTGGGCAGAGCATCGAACCAACTCGGCAATAACGACGATTTGCTAGAGCAATAAGGGCTGACCACAGGTAGACGGTAAACGTATTAGAGCAAGCGTTTTGGGGGGATAAATGAACAAACTCTCGACCCAGTCCGCAATAGGTGCCGGGGCTCCCCGTAGCACAGTTATGGCAGGCTCCATAACGACCAAAAGGTTCTTCTCAGCGGTCTTGCGGCGGAATTGGTCATACAATATATATCTACCCGCTAATTATGATGCGTCTGACTCTGCTTATCCGGTGATTTATCTCCTACACGGAAATGGCGGTGACGAAGCCTCCTGGGACGAGGGCATGAGGGTTATAGACGGGCTCATCCAAACTGGCAAAATGCGACCGGTGATCGCCGTTGCTCCAGCGTCCGGCAGCAGCTGGTGGGTAGACACGCTCGAGCCATTCGAGACAGCAACCATCCAGGACTTGATTCCACATGTCGACACCGCCTACCACACCGTCAAGAAGCGTGGAGGAAGAGCGTTAGCTGGATTTTCGATGGGCGGCTACGGTGCTCTAAGATATGCTCTTGCTTACCCTGAGGTGTTCTGCGCAGCAACGGTTTTGAGCCCTGCTATCTATGACCGGCAACCACCACCCGGCTCAAGTGCTCGCACATCGGGTGCCTTTGGTTTTCCCTACGACCCATACCTCTGGGTAAGGCTCAACTATCCTGCCGCCTTGACGTCTTATAAGAGTTCAGAATTCGAGGTCCCGGTGTTTATCGCTGCCGGAGACGGTGACTGGAACGAACCTGAAGGTTGGCAATATAACGTGGAGTACCAGTCGGTCTTGCTTTATGAACGGCTCAATAAAGATGCGGGAAGCCCGGCGGCACTCCGAATTGCTAGTGGTGGCCACGACTGGTGGTTCTGGAAGCCGATGTTTGTAGAAGGGTTGAGTTACATAATATCGAGCCTAGGTTCTATCCACTAGAACTATGCCCGTCGAGTGCCGTGGCAGGTTCCGGGCGGAGCATCTGACCCCAGCGTGGAGAGCGCTGGAACGAGACGAGCTTGTTCTCGCGGGTGTGCTTGCCGATCTAACTGATGAGGCAGAGCTGCGCTTTAAAGGTTAATCGCCTGAAGGTGCTGAGCGGTTTGCTGAAGCCGATCCCTATGTGCGCGATGGGCTCGTAACAGCGTGGCGAGTCGGATCCTGGTCCACCGTTGTAGGAGACAGTGCAGCGACAGATAGGGCCTGGGGGTCATTCCCTGGAGCCCTCTGCGAGGCGGCTGGTTTTCGGGCAAGTTCCGCCGGGGTATGGACGCACCCGGCGAGGGCACCCGCATCAAACGAGCTGAGGAGCATGGGTGGAGTGAGTCGTAGAGCGCCTACAATAACGAATAGACCTGGAAGATTATCGACGCGCTCTTTGCGGTTGCTAACGAGGCTGGTAAAAAGCCCGCGCAGGTGGCCATCAACTGGTTGTTGCAACGCCCTGGCGTCACCACACCCATCATCGGCGCGCGTACCCGTGAGCAGCTGGAAAGCAACTTAGGTGCTGTGGGCTGGAGTCTGAGCGCTGACAAGTCGACGCGCTCAACTAAGCGAGTGCTGTGCAACCTCCCTAACCCTACGACTTCATTGAGGGGGCGCAGGGGCGGCAGTAGCGCCCCCTCGACAGCCGTAACGGCCTAAGGGTGACCCGTGCGGAGACGCGTCAGTCGGGAATGTAGTCGAACGTGTCTGGGTTCGCGCCAGTGCGGCCGTCCTCACCCCGGTCGAGTGCGGTGATCTGGTCTACATCACCTGGCTCGAGCTCGAAGTCGAACAGCGCGAAGTTCTCTTCTATCCGCGACGGCGTAACCGACTTCGGGAACACGATGTCGCCACGCTCGAGGTGCCAGCGCAAGACGACCTGGGCGGGCGTCTTGCCGAGCCTTCCGGCGATCTGGGTGATGGTGGCGTCGCCCAGCACCTCGCCCTGCGCTATGGGCGACCACGCCTCGGTGGCGATCCCGTGCTCCTGACCATAGGCGCGTACCGCGTCGTTGGTGAAGTAGGGGTGCACCTCGATCTGGTTCACTGCTGGTATCAGGTCGGTCTCGGCGGCCAGCTGCTCCAGATGATTGATCTGGAAGTTCGACACACCAGCCGAACGGGAACGACCGTCGCGCTGGAATTGCTCCAGCGTCTTCCAGGTAGAGACGAAGTCGCCGTTATATAGCGTGGGTAACGGCCAGTGGATGAGAAACAGGTCGACGTAGTCGAAGCCGAGCGCGGCGAGCGTGGCGTCGAACGCCTCTCTCGCGTCGTCGGGCCGGTGAAAGCCGTTGTTAAGCTTGCTAGTGACGAAGACGTCGCCACGATCCAGGCCGGAGGCGCGGACAGCCTCGCCGACCTCTTTCTCGTTGCCGTACATCTCCGCGGTGTCGATGTGGCGGTAGCCGACCTCGAGTGCTTTGCTAACTGCCTCTACGGTGTCGTTGGGTTTGATCTGGTAGACCCCGAAGCCGAGCTGCGGGATGGTGTTGCCGTCGTTGAGGGTGATGTTAGGAATCGCGCTCATTGGTTGATGCCTTCTTTCATGAATGACTGCCTATTGACCTGGGTATTACGTGAAAACGCTTGAACGGTGCAAGCGTCGCACGGTCTGGTTAAACGAAATGTCGAGTTCATCACGCTTAACCCGGTTCGTTCAATGTCAATGCTTCATCTAAACACCCCTATAGTGGGTTCGAGTAGGATCGAGAACGACGTTTAACGGGCGGGCGTATAGGATGAACATCCGGGTAGAGAGGGGAGAGGACGGGATGCTTAGCGTGTATGGGGGTCCACCTTTTAGTGGTTCAGGTTCGTCGAACGCGGTCCAGCCAATGTCGAGCAGCGTGCCCATGTCTTTGTCCCGCAGGAGCTTGTTGAGGAGCGCCTAGGCGTCCTTCTTGGAGCCCCTGACGGTCTCGTTGTAGTAGTCGCGTTTGCCGTTCGCGTCTCTGCCGAGGAAGACGCGAACGATGAAGTTGCGCTCGCCGCGCTTGAGGATTTGTCCGGCCATGTTTAGCTGCGCTCCTTGACCTGCACTACGAGTTCGGCTCCCAGTACCTCGGCCACCTTACGCAAGCTGCTTATCGAGTGCCCGTTGTAGGACGGGTTCAGGAGCCGGGAGACCGCCGCTGTAGAGACGCCCATGCGTCTTGCGACCTCGGCCTGGGTCAACCCGGCTGCACGGATCGCCCGCTCGAGCTCCTCGCTCACGGGATTAGCGGTGCCGGGCAAGCTCATGGGACCACGGCCGCCGGGCCGGGCTTCGCACGTTCCAGCTCTCGCTCCTCCAGCTCGTCGGCCAGCAGGGCGGCGTCGTCGATGGTGTCGATCATGGCCGCGCTGTGCGCCTGGAGGTGGGAGAGCAGCTCGAGCAACCGCGCCTCGAGGATCGTCCGGCGTGGGGGGTCGTCCTCGAGCATCAACCCTTGCCACGCTTCCCATGTCGTCCGGTAGTCGGCTGTAAGCTCGGCCAGTTCCTCCCAGAAGGCGAGGGGCGGCGCGGTCGGCAAGGTGAGCGGGGGGGCGCTCAGCCTCGCCTCCGCCGCTTCTCCAGCCGCCCTTGCAGTTTGTCTATCCGCTTGTCCCATCCTCTGATCTCCCTTCGCCAGTGCTCGATCATCCCTGAGTCGGGGGTCGCTTCGTCCAGTTCGGACTGGATCTTGTCGAGGTGCTCGGCTTTCTGAGCTTCCAGGCCGTCGATGACTTTTTTGGCGTTCCTGGCTTCCCCCATGCCGTATGTCAACAAGTTTGTTAACTAAGCCTTTCCAACGCTTGAGTTGACACGAATAGCACCAAGCAGGCCGAGGGCTTCAAGCACCGCCTGTCTGAGTTGGGCGACGGCGTCATAGCAGCGACGAGGAAGTAAAAAGCTTTTGAGGTGTTTCCATAGCCCTTCAATAGGGTTGAGATGCGGAGCATAAGGCGGTAGGTAGCGCAGGAACACGCCCCGGTCTTCCCACAGCGGCCGCTTTTCCTTCACCTTGGTGCTGGTATGGAACTTGGCGTTATCGAGCACGACGTTCAGCCGGTCTCCGGCGGCGTTATGGGCGAGTTCATCGATGAAGGCGACCACATGCTCGCTTTTGACACTTTGCTCGACCAGCTCGAAATGCAGCGTGCGCTGCTTCTTACCCCACGCCAGCGCGCCGATGAGGTTGAGCCTGCCATGACTACCCCAGCGCAGGGGGACTTTAAGGCGATTTCTAGAGCCTCGAAGCGACCAGGTGTAACTCACCGGCAAGGCTAGCGAGAAACCAACTTCGTCCAGGTAGAAAAGGCTTAAGCGTCCGTCTTCGGCCCCCTTTTCAGCGTCTCCAAGTTGGCTCGGTTTCGTGCTCTAGCTCAGGGTCGATCTCCTTACACGGCACGTAGCGCGTGCGCTTCCAGCAATATCCTAATTCCCGCACGCGTTTACGCATCGCTTCGGCGCTAACGCCTACTTTGAACTTTTGCTCGACCGCTTCGACAAGCTGACGACAAGTCCACGTGCGATCTTCTTGAAATTTCTCCAACACCAGTTCACGCATCTTTGCCGTGAGCTTCTCAGACGGGCAGGCGCAGTAGCGTCCGTTTTGCCCAAGACGTTGGTTCGTCGCAGGTGCGTCGGCTAACCCCTCCACACCTCGTTCATGCCAGCGTTTGAGGTCCTGGCATACCGTGCCATAGGTTCGGTAGGTTCGGCCCGTATGTTGGGCAATCTTTCGTCTTGACCAGCCCGCTGCGTTTAAACGCACGACCTGTGCCCGCAGCCGTACCTTTGGCCTGAAGTGTTCGCTCTGTTCGAAGCCTCTAAGCTGCTCGTCTTCCTCGCTACTCAACCTGAGATGTTGGCTTTTGCCTGCCATACTGCATCATGATCGATCTGAGGGTTGGTGAGGCTTAACATCAATGGTGGTATACCCCACGGGTCACTGTTTCCCGGAACTTACCGCTGCGAGGGAGAGGCTCTCTCACAATTAGGACTCGAGTCTTTCACAGGGTTACGTGTTCGATGCGCTCTAATGTTTTGATGCAGAAAGGGTGTGCATCAAACATCCCTCGTCACAGACGCCACAAACCCTGTTTGATGTTTTGATGCAGTCGGTTTTCGCCAGAAGGGCTTTGGAGGTAGGTATGTCGGGTGTTTTGCGGGGAGGCGTTTTTCGCAGGCAACCGGTATCAACTCTATTGCTCCGGTGCGCCGGACGGTCCTGATGATTGTGGCGCACCTGGTTTGGGGTGCAAGCTTCGGAATGGTGGAGGCGCGCCTGCGCGGAGGTCGACACTAAGAGCGAACTGTCGCCCTACGCGACTAGCCGCAGCCAACCGGCCGCGGTGCCTGCGCGCTTCTGCTTTAGAGTGACCTGATCTCGACCATCACTGCGGGGCCTTTGATTGTCGGGCTGCTGTCCTGCCTGAACTCCGTCTCGAGCCACCTGGGTGCGTCGTCGACCCAGTACCCCGCCGCCGTCAGCGCGTCGATCAGTTCAACCGCCGATCCCGCGCCGATGTTCTGCTGGTCGAACTCACGCTCCCGGGACCCTAAAATGCGGGTGACGATGGCGCGCTGCTTCACCCGCGGGGGCTCGCCACGCCTCGGGTACTTGGTCCGGATGATGTCCTGGTAATCCTGCCGCAGCTTATGTCTGGCCCGGTAGTGGAGCTTATCCCGGGCGTTCTTGCTCAAGAGCTGGATCGGCAGGATCAGCGTCAGCGGTTCGGACGCCGCTACCGCTGTCGTCTCCGGCTCCTCCAAAAGGGTGGGGGTGGGTTCATCCATCTTCTGCTCTTGTAACCCGAGGAAACGGGCTGCCGCGCGCTCAGGCACCCTGTCGAGGCGCGCGGACAGGTCTCTGTTGTGTCGCTCCAGCTCACGGCAGCGGCTGAGGAGCGTGGCCTGGTCGGTATGCGTTTTCTCGTATAGCCGCTTCCACTCAGCCAGACCCTCTTGTGCTTTCCGGGTCAGGCCGAGCTGCCGCACCAGGAGCACGGCCAAGGTGAGTAGCGCTAGACAGAGGAGAATCAGGGCGAAGGTCATGCTGCACCATTGTACTTACGGGCGGCTCGTCGCCGTGCCGCTCCGCCCTGGATAAGCTGAACTATGTCAAAAGGAGAAAGTCCGATGCTGACTGTTGAATCACTCCGCGAGCATTGCCGCGCCAAGCCCGGCAGCCGGGAGACGTTCCCGTTCGACATGCGCACACTCGTCTTCAAAGTCGCCGGGAAGATGTACGCCCTCTGCGGCATAGGCGGCGACCCGCTCGAGCTCAGCCTCAAGTGCGACCCCGAAGAGGCCGAGGTGCTGCGGCAGCTCTACCCGGCGGTGAAGCCGGGCCACCATCTGAACAAACGGCACTGGAACACTGTCACGCTGAACGGCAGTGTGGGTGACGAGCTGGTGCTCGAGTGGCTCGACCGGTCCTACGAGTTGGTGGTGGCGGGGCTGACGAGGCGAGAGCGGGAGGCTTTGGCTGCTCAAGAGGGCGGAGCGTAGTCCCATCTTCGACACGTTAAGCTGGCTGTGCCTCGCGCCAAAAAACGCCTGTGCCTGGTTCAGTGCGGAGAAGTGGTATTTGAGGAGCTAAGTGAAAAGCCGAACCTATCCCGAAAGGTCGTAGTTCGACCCGCGGCTCGAAGAGCGCATCTCAGCTGTTCACGGGACCGGCGTTTTCGCCACCCGAACGATCAAGGCAGTTTGGCTCCACGCCTCCCAACGAAAGGCGCGAACGCGCTCCCTAATCCTGCTGAGAACCTCTTCAGAGACATGGATTGAGAAGGGTCGAATTGCGAATGCGTCGGCGAAATCTGGGTTTGTCATCTCGTACTCCATTTCGTTCATGAGCAAAGCTTTATCTCAAAAAGAATAAGCAGCCTAGCGTGTTGCGCATTTAGTGGACCTCTTGCGAAAGTAGCCTATAGCTGTTGAGATGAGACTGTGAAGTTGTGCTGGGGTAACGAGCACGCTGAACTGCTGTTCGAACGACCCTCATTCTCCATTCGGCTCACGCTGCGGTTTGCAACGCCGACGAAAGCTAAGTCGCTACTTCAAGCCTTGCACCTTCACGCACTGAGCTTGGATCGCCTCGGTCGGGTGGCCAGCGGTGATGTGTCAAGGGCGTGCCGCTGCGGTCGCTGAAGCTGCGCCTGCACCTCAAGCAGCGGTAACGTTTCTCAGCATGGTCTCGTCCTTTATGGGTTCTAGTATTCGAGCCGTGCGGGCAAGCTGGCATCCTTAACCCTACCCCAGCACATCTTTACAGTGTCATCCTAGAGGGTTGCACCCCACACATCAAAGCGAATAAGCGGCGCGGTAAGGAACCTGAACCCCGAGGCTTGGCAGAAACCACCTACCCCGCAAGGCGCTGGGTCGTCGAAAGAACGTTGTTGTGGCTGACCAAACGCAGAAGTCTCCGCACCCGTTGGGCGAAGAAAGCCGCTAACTGGTTGGCCTTCGTTCAGTTCGCCTGTGCCCATATCCTCTTCAACATGACGGGTTTCTGGACAGACTCTTAGATAGCTAATTTCCAGTATCTGAGCAGCCACCCGTATCGCTTTCCCTAGGCCTTTATTTGGTATTTCCCGGCAAGCAGAGTACAGCAGCGCCTACCGGGAGTTGCAGAGTCATTCCTACCGGTACAACATGACGACGCGGAGACAAGAAAACTGTAGGATGAGCTATCCATGAGGCAAAGGCTAGAGAGGCTCGAGTACAAACGGCGCGCAGTGCTTTCCCCCGGCGTTGTGCAGATACCAAGAAAACGCCCGAAGCACACCACCGACCGTGAAGCGCGAGCACAGATGTTAAAAGCTGTCAGAGAGGTGCTAAGGCGTGACAGTCAAAGGCCAACCGACTAAGCTCAAGCTAAGTGGACGCCGAGCACGTTTTCTCATAGCATTCCAAGCTGCTTACATGTTTACTGAAGGCTTAAGGCACGAAGGGAGATGGAGATTGTGGTCGGCGGCATCTGAGATTGAGCGCCTATACGCCTGAGACCCACTCATTATGGTTGATGGTGGCGGTTCTCATGGCTAACTGATGCCTGACAGCCGCTGCCTTTTCCGTTCAGACGACCGACTTGATAAACCAGTTGAGGTGCTTGGTGGCAAATGAGATTCTCGAAGGGAGAGTAGCTACAGCCTGCAAAACATGGTTCACGACCCACTTCTAGAACTATGAAAGTAGAAGGACGCCACGTCTCAAAAAACCAGCGTCCTACGGTAAGTATCAATGAAGCATATGCTCTTAGCCCTCAGTATCAGTTTATCGTTGGGATTGGCGGCCTCACCTAGCACACTCCCGACGCCGACACCTCCGGGTGAAACAGACTTCACCGCATCCCTAGCAGCGGATAAGACGGAGGGGGAAGCACCTTTACAAGTCAAGTACACGGTTACGGCGAGTGAAGCAGCTACCTTTAGGTGGTTCGTCAACGACAGGCAGCTTGAAGCTGACACCCCAACCCTCACCTATACTTTCAAGCACGCTGAGGCCTTTGTGGTTACAGTTTCAGCCACGAACGACGCAGGTGCCGTAGCCAACGCAAGTGCAACCACTACCGTTAGATGAGCAAACACCGTTCAAGATACAGCCGTTTGAGCTTGACACGAGCGGCCACAACAGTTCCTTCCCACCTAGATTTGACAGCAAGTGCTCGGGGGTCTCCAAGGCAGTAGGCAACGAGGCGTACGGGCTGCGTCATAACTCGCAAGTAGATAATCGAACGGCTGGCGGTATTGGTCAGAACAGCAGATACCTACGGGTCGACTGGGAACGAGTCTATCCCCTGCACGATCATTCACTGCCGCCCCCTTCAGCGTCGCAGGTTCCAGCGTTCAATGCTGGCCGCTGCGCGATTTATTCGTCCGTAGTGGCGTCAGCTGCGTCTGCACCACGGTCATCACCATAGGTGTAGACGAGCGCGTCACCACCGTCGGCAATGATACGTTCGGCGGCCGTATCAGCGTCAGCTAAGGTAGCGTACGGCCCGACCCAGAGTAGATACAAATCGTCTTGTCGTTCAATTGCAACCTCATAACCGTCATCGCGGTAGTTCTGGGCAAGGGTGCTGGCGGCGCCTCTAGAAGGTAGTGCTCCTGCGGCTACCCGGAAACCGCTAGCGGCTGAGGCTGCTGGGGGTAACCGCTCTGTGGCTTCAACAACGCTGTCATTACGCTGCAGTTGGGCTCGTGGTGCGCCCGAGCTACTGCCGGTGCCGTTGTCTGCTGGCTGAGGTCTGATTGCGGTGGAGGATCTTCCAGGCGTGTCGGTTGTATTCGTAATGGGGGCGTCAGGACGAGCGTCTCGCTGCCCCAAGCCGCCACTTAACAGCATTACGACGATCATGGCAATGAAGGCGACGAGTGCGACACCGGTTAGTAGGTCGAACCAGTCGCGTCTAAATCGGTACATGATCCTTATCGTAAAACCAAACAGACCCACCTAAAACAGCCTCAGCCGCAATGACTTGGCTTAGTCGAGGCTAAAGCCCTACTTGAACTTTATATATGGTCAGGGCAGCTTAGCCTGGAGTGCCACCTTCGAAGGGTTTCCAGGTAACACCCGCAAGTCCTACAGCCCGCTCGGCTTACGTTTGACTCTAAGGTGCTTCGAATAAGAGTGTGATCACCTGAATGCCGAAGTCGGGTTAGTTTAAGTAGTGGCGCTCTAGACGCCATCTCGAACAAGACCGTTAGGTGGGACGTGTGTGGAACTTACCGTTTTCTATACTTGCTGCTTTTATCTTTTCTATCCCCCGACGATTTTGAGAGGGTACACTTCGCTCAAGCTGCTTAACTGCGACTCCATCAAAGCGGGTGAAGATCATTGTACGTCAGTGGAATCACGGCTAGACCCACAACGGCGATAACCGCGCCGCCTCGGGAGGCGGTTAGGACAACGCCTAGAACGGCCACCGGTAGATACGACAGGTTAAGCCAGCGAAGCCAGCCTGAGCGCTGAAGCAATGAGAGATGCCAGGCCATTGGGAGAGCGAGCGCCATAATCGCGGCGATATCGTTGGGGTTACCCCCGATCCCGGTGTAGCGCTCCATACTTTGCATGGAGTTCGGCTCAAAAGGATTCGTCAAAAAGCCGTAGACGGTGCTACCTGCTAGTACACCGGCTCCCAGTACGAAAGCTTGTATCAAGATCAGGTGTTGCTTTTTTGTGCGGCACAGCTCCCAGATGAGCCAGACCATGATCACGAGCTGAACATAGATTAAGGACTGCGTAAGTCCCCTGCTCACGTTTATCGTCCAGAGGTTGCTGAGCACCACCCAGAAAACAAACAGCACTGCGGTAAAGAGCATGAGCGACGGTTTTCTGAGTTTGATCGACCTTCCCCTGAGCATGGATCCTAAGCCAGCGACGATGAGGAGGACGCCTAAAATCCGGGAGATGGGAAGGCTTCCGGGCACGTACACGACGTCCTGCCAGGGGATAGAAAAGATAAAAGCAGCAAGTATAGAAAACGGTAAGTTCCACATACATCCCACCTAACGGTTCTTGTTCGAGATGGCGTCTAAAGCACCATTACCTAACCTAACCCGGATTCCACAACCCGTCCTAGGCATGTAGTGAGGTGATCTGGAGTGTAGTGGTCGTAGCTTAGCTGCTTAGGGGTGGCAGATTCGTGGGTCATGCAATAGATCTACCTACAATACCGGCAAACCAAGCTTGTTAGGGTGCAAAGCATGATGTTTAAACTTGCCCTCAAGCAGCATCCCGCTAGGAGAAAACAGTTCCTGCTCGACCGCAGTTCTGTTTGTTTTCTGGGTGGTGCTCAGCAACCTCTGGACGATAAACGTTAGCAGGGGAC
>QQTW01003066.1_pt1 | contig 12281 bp, 12 predicted proteins | sample 1904831 | NCBI WGS metagenome assembly QQTW01 (sample SAMN09435610, study PRJNA476489) | Subsurface metagenome, whole genome shotgun sequencing project. | reverse complement strand
GGGTGAAGATCAATGTGTTGGCATCTTGCCTATGTAGTAATAAAGTACTACTGTCAGAAACGCCAAGCCAATTGCCTAGCCAAGTCAGGAAGAAAATTTATCAAAACGGACGGCGGCCGAGGAGACGTGTCATAACCACTCTCAGTCAGCGGACGACCGTCTACGGTGTAGCATGAAGCATCTCAACGACAAGAGGAGCTCTAAATGCAACTTTTCCCGAGCTTTCGGTTGTAAGCTGACTACCGGTGACTTCTTCCAGAGATTTTGATAACTGCATATGTACCCTTTTATTGCAATCGTCAAACACATGTAAGAGAAGAGAGTAATAGCCACGAGATAGCAGGTATGTCTCGCAGCGTACAATAATGTAAGCGGTTCTATTCAGGTAGCCACCGCTCAGTTAGAAGTTAGCTAGTTAGTACTAGTGAATACGTAAATTACGTAGTATTTTGAGCTTCCGAGAATTTCCCCGCATCTCACGAGGCGGTGGCTGACATAATCAATGATCTAGTTCGGGCACTTTTTGACGCGATCTCAATCTCATTTTTGGAAGATGTCTCACACCATCGTCTTAGCATGCGAGCAAGAATTGTCTGGACCTGCTCAGCCTCCGCACGAATCCAGCGCATACCAACTGGGGTAATCAGATGCCCAGCGGTCGCCCTTCGCACTTTCACAAACGCCCCGCCACTTGCATCCGGACAAGCTGCGACCAGGACAGATAGGCAAGATGACGAGCACAATCCCAGGAAAGAGGGCACGGAGGAGGGCGCAATGTCGAGAAGGCTGGCAGAGATGACCGCAGACAGTGTTGAGAGTGGAGGGCCCTCAGCTGCGAAAAATGTCCAAGCAGCCGGCTTCTCGGACGAATTAAAGAAACAACTCGAATCGCGGATCGCCGACAGCGCTTTCCGCAACCAGAATCAGACTGCTTTCGCTGAAGCAGAAATGCCAGTATGTGACACAGCTCCAGACTTTGAATTTTCGTCCACATTCTCATAGCACATAGTCCTCAGCAGGCAAAGGCACACGAGATCAAGCCACAGCCCAACCATGGACCGGCACCGAGTCCCTGCACGACTCTTCTTTACGAATGCTTGACGACAGCCACAAACGATTGCGCGGCATCCGAACTCCACGCATCCCTCAGCCAACCAATCTACGTCCAAAACCGAAGAAATCCACATCGACCGGTGAACGACTTGCCAATGCTCGAGACAGAACTTCCATCTACGCCGCAGCTCTTTCCAACGAGATGAGTGAAGAGGAGCGCAATCAAATGCGGAAAGAGCTCCGAGAGCGCTTCTCGCCTGGTGCCCGACCCATGCCAACTACCTTGCAAGGCTTGACCAGCCTAGCCAACGAGCGTATTGAGGATGCGATTGCACGTGGCCAATTTAAGAACATCCCACGAGGCAAAGGCAAGAACGTTGAAAGCGATTACAATGCCTCTAGTCCTTTCCTCGACACGACAGAATACTTTATGAACAAGATCATCCAGAAACAGGAGATTGTCCCGCCATGGATCGAGAAGCAGCAAGAGCTGGTGAAGAACGTTGCGAGCTTCAGGGGTAGGCTGAGGAACGGTTGGAAGAGACATGCAGCGAGGATGATTGCGAGTAAAGGTGGTACATTGGAATCGCAGATCAGGAGAGCTCAAGCGTATGCTCTAGCAGAGGAGAGAGTCAATCCTCTCCAGACTAAAGTCGAGGAGGTGAGCAGGATTGATAGCCACGGTGATTTATCTACAGTGACAGTGAAGGAAACGCCGCCACCGCCAGCAGCAGAATCGACACAGGAAGAAGCATCACCAGCAGGACCAGCACAAAAAGAAGCACTGCCAGCTGCGGCCCATCACACGACCTCCTCAACCATCACAATCATCGAAAGTCCAGCAGAAGCAGCCTCCTCCTCCTCCTCACTATCTTCATCTCTGCCTCAAAACCCACACTCATCCACCACCACGACCAACACCATAGAAACCCATACCACCCCCCCTCCACAACCAACCCCAACCCCACCACTACCACCCCCCTTCCGCGACCCAACCTGGGAATCCAGCGAACACGCCTACCACAGCCTCGCCATCAACAACCTGAACAGCCTCACGCGCTCCTACAACCTGATGGCGCCCTCGCTCGCCCAAAAACCCTACTACAGCCTCACGCGCGAACTCAACCGCTGCTACGCCGACGTCGCGCCCTTGGTCGCAGATGAGATCCGCCAGAGGGCGCAAGCGCCGAGGGCGAAGGTGCAGCTGAGCGGGAACGGCGCGGGAAGTGTTTTGGAGAGGCTGGGTGCGAAAGAGGGCAGGTGGAAGGGCCATGTGACGGAGAGGGTGAGGGATGAGGATATAGAAAGGAAGGGGTATGGGTTTCGTGAGTTTTGGAGGGATTTGTTTGGGCGGAAAGGAGAGCGGGTTGCTGGTCGGTGAATGCGTGTCTTGTTTTTTCGGGACGTGTTGGAGATGGGATGAGATGAGATGGTATGGGTGGGTACACGAGCTGGGAAAAGGCGGCGAGGCGGTTGATGGCTGGATTGATGGAAACGGATGATTTAAGTGATTGACTTGTGTACGAATTGGCTTGGTACATATTGTGTGAAAGCGCTAAGCCTTGTGCAAGGATACGACGTTGGTTTCAATAGACCGTACGTTCCAGGGCCGGCGGACCAGTCCCAGTCCCTGTTTAACATGTCCAGCCTTTTTATCTCTCACACGAGTTGGTGGCGTATACCTCCATCCGCTATGCTAGTCCCAATACTCTGGAGCAAGCAGGTATATGGACGATCACCAATGAGGAAGCGCCATCGCTCTTCCTGCACCATTGATCTCCTCGTAAATCCAATCCTTACATCTTCCAAATCGCTCAATCACACCATTAAAAGGAAGATCACAGTCACGATCCCCAACTGGGCCATGTTCGTAAGCGCAGAGAGCCCCCTCTCAACCCTACTCCCTTTGTTCATCCATACTTTTCCCACCGGCAAGCCCCTCACCCCGTCCTCCGTCCAATTCGTCAATGGATTTCCATCCCCCTTGATAGGCCTATGCTTGAAAATAGTTAAGCATACCGCCATCCTGCCCCAGGTTAATGGCATTGACTTCGGTGGGCAGGAGAGGCAGAGCTCGGAATCGTAGCAGGATTCTTTGGAGGCGGCCATGTAATGTTCGGCCGGGTGGCCACGTTGACACTGGCAATTGTACTTGTAGCACGTGAGAACCGTGTCTGGGTTGCGACAGAGGAGACAGTGTTTGTTTTTATGGCACTGGTCAAGATCAAATTGCGTTAGGCTGAAGTTAGGTGGCTGTACTTGGAGGCCAGTGTGATGCGGGTCGGGTAGGGACGTTTGAGCTGTGGGGGATGTCAACAGACGTGTAGGATTCGGTTTGTTGGTGGAACTCGAAATCTGGATTGGTGCAACGAGTACAGACGTTGTGTTAGTAGGATGCAGTATCGTTTGAAATTTGAAGGTGCCGTCAGGAGGCTGAAGTGGCGGCGTCCTCCGCAGGTGAGTGACCAGTTCAGACCCTAACGATGAATGTTGTTCTGGGTGAGAAGAATTGCATGGGTTTCTGGCATCAACTAAGTCTGCTGTGGTAATGCCGCTCGTACCCGTCTGAAAAAAGTACACGGACAAGATAAGTAGGCTTGTAAGCGCGTTCATTTTGTGCGAAGTCGGACGCGTTAATGACAGACGCAACTCTCCTGCTGAAATAGTGAGTAGCCTATTTCTGAGCAGGCACAGCGATCCGAGATCTCTCGGCATGGATAGGCAATGAAGCGTCCCAAAGAGTTGGCCACTAACCAGCAGCACAATACAGCGAATGTGATGATAATGGATGCTGATGTATAATAGCTGAGGACAAGAACGAGAAAGGCGCTGCCGGTACATCAGATTGACTCTGCAAAATACTCCATAGAATCGAGGAAGGCACGATCGCTCTTTACGTTCAGAGCATCAAAGGCACCGGTTGTGGGATGGCCGACACAAATATGGAGTACGTTTCCATTTGAGAGAGGCGAAGACTGGCGGAAGACTGAGACGGAATCGACGAGCACATACGACTTTCTTTTATGCTTGCTTTCGTGCTAGAGTGGCTTTCCCGGCTCTGCTATCATTTTGCCTGCCTAGTTCTCGACTAATCCAGGCCCCGATTTCTGCCATCTTCTCCAGGCTCACACCTGTCTGTAACCCCAACGAATGAAGTAGGTGAAGCAGATCCTCTGTAGAGACATTGCCAGTGGCCCCCTTTGAAAACGGACAACCACCCAGACCGCCTACCGAGCTATCAAATGTGCGTATGCCATGCTCAAGGCCAACAACGGTGTTCACAAGAGCTTGGCCATAGGTATCGTGGAAATGTAAAGCTATGTCCTCATTCTGTATGCCTGCCTCTTTCAATGTTTTGAGCAGCCGCTGTGTTCTGGGAGCGGTGCCCATGCCCGTAGTGTCAGCCACAGAGACCTCGTCACATCCCATCTCCAGTAGAGTAGCAGTCATTTCTGCAACTTTGTGCGGATCAACGTCAGGTCCTTCATATGGGCAGCCGAGAGCGACAGATATGTAACCTCGTGCTTGCATACCCTTGTCCTTGGCTATGGCTAGGATGGGCTTACATCTGTCAAGCGACTCTTGGATGCTGCAATTTGTGTTCTTCTTCGAGAAAGTCTCGGTCGCGGCCGCGAAAAATGATATCTCGGTGGTATTCTGGGATGATTTGGGAATAGGGTTTTCGGAGCCCAATCGATTAGGATCATCGGTTGAAGAAATAGGGGCCTGATCAGTTTTGTTGGCTGTGACGGGTGTCCCGTGCGACTCAAGCAAAGAAACAAGTGTCTCGACTCCCCGCAAGTTGGGAACGAGGTAATTGTAAGCAATAGGATGAGGCGCCTGGGGGGGTCGAGACATGATGCTCTGACAGATTTCAGAGGTTGAAGCCATCTAAGAGACTTAGTACCTTCTATGGATGTAGAGATGGCTCAATAAGATATTGCTGTGTCAGTATAGGTGACCTACCTGTGGTACCCATTTTGCTGGTACGAAAGATCCAGCTTCCATATGCGTTATGCCAGTCTTTGCAAGGCGCTCTATGAGCTCGATTTTTGTATCCAACGAGATCGTGCTTTTCTCGTTCTGTAACCCATCTCGAGGACCGACCTCGACGATTCTTACGTGATCTGCATAAAGACGCCTGCAGGAGCAGAACTGCCGTCGTAGGTTTCGAGCAAGGTTAGCTTTCAAGGGTAATGGTGATCTTGGGATCATGGTGAGTATCTGAAGACCAGACCAGAGACATCGCTAGGATTAGTGGAAGGATGATTTTATCTCGAGGTGTAAATGAAGCAGACTGAAGCTTTACTGCTGGTAGCTCTCCGCATTCTGACATAAGCAGGCCGGAAGCAGACTTACGCAGGCAATCTTGCCAACCCGGGACATACAGCAAAGGATTGACCCTGTAGCATGCAATGTTGATTTTCACAGGATGAAGTCATATTGTTAACACCTCCTCTACAACGGCCGAAAGTGATGCCTTCAGTCTCTATCCGGCTATCCTAGTCATGAGCAAGTGAAGTTGCCACCACAAAGTTCAGTAATAGAAGACTGTTGTCGAGCTGTTTATATGCTGTGGCTTAATTGAGTGTTTTCTTTCAGAGCGCCCTCGGTCATTTCCGTTCCTTGCATAAAGTAGGATTATTCACAGAATGCTCTCTCTGTTCTCCTCCGGGGAAACCCTCTGATCCATGGCCATGACGCCTTAGCCAGCGAGCCTTCATCTTAGCGATGTCTAGCGATCCTCTACCGCGGAGTGAAAAGTGGTGATTGACGCTGCTGTGACCTAATGTCAAGAAAGAGTTCCACAATCCAAGAAATGAATGCATCGTAGTGGAATGTGTAATAGTACTCAAGACGGCTAAATTTGATCATGGCGACCGCGCACGTGTCGGTTTCCGAAGACGGACCATGCTTAAGGTCCTGTTGTGTAGAGTGCTGGTAATCTTGGATAGAGCTGCAGCAAGATCTTTCCAATATTGGGAGACGTATGTAGTAATGAACTGAAAATAGCTGTAGCTTGCTCGCCGAGATCTGATCTCAAAGACTCATATCAGAATCGAATTTTTAATTGAGGCTGTGAGTTGAGAGGCGAGTGATCATAAAGGCAGCAACAACGTCGTCTTTTCAGAATGGCTTGATGTGGCATCAGGAAGAACGACGAGAAGTCACTGCTGGGCTTCCGCACCACCGGGGCAGCCAAAGAAGCTCACTGCTGGGCTTTGGTGACATACGTGGGCTTCGTTTGCAAGGCCTAACAGATTCATGTCTTTGGTCTTGTCCTTATGAAATCTCCTGGCAAGTAGCAGCATCTGGCACGGCTAACCATCTTCGTATAAACGCACATCCGAAGCTGAGAAACTTGACCTGAAGCCTACATATACATGAAGCCTACCCCACTATTATCACTTGCACATTGTGACTCTATGGAAATTGGTTATGAAGTGTTGAGTTCAACACTTGAAGTCATTATTACTTATGAGTACTGCTGAACAGTGACTGTGAAGTCTATCGTCGTGCACGCTCAGTGGGAGCTGTCATGAGGCTAATTCACTTCGACTGGCGACATTTCTGGAATTCCTGTATCTTTTTGCAGCACACACTTTCACTGCTCTTGGTGTTCTGATTGAATAAGATGTCTTCGGAATCTCCGGTGGGAATATCCATCATCGCCGGCGCTTGCTCTGGCATGGGCCTTGCTCTAACGCGACATCTCCTATCCAGGCAACTATCTGTGGATAATCATTGTGGCGAATATAAACGAGGAAGTGTACTTTGACATCTTACCACCGCTTAAGGAAGACACAAGACGCATCAATTTCGAACAAGTAGACGTCTCGTCGTGGGAAGACAATGCCTGTCTCTTCAGAGGAAGTTTTGATTGGTCGTCTGCTGTGACCAACGACGAGAATGGGAGGATCAATTTCTTTGCCGCAAATGCTAGGATTGTTGACTGAGAATCATTTTTCGCCCATTTTGATCTAGAAGTGGAGCCGGCCAACCGAACCTAACTTAGCAGCGATCGAGGTCGACTTGTTGTCCTTGTTGTATGGCCTCAAAATGTTCATCCACTATGCTCGAAAGACTCGAGCTCGACTTCCCCCATTGGCATCATACACACCTCCAATGATAATCACAGCAGTGTCAGTAGCCTTGTATCAATTTTCTGTCGGCCCCCAATACTGTGCGGCGAGATATGGTCTGGTGGGCTTGGCGAGGAGTATGGACCTAGAGCTTCTGGCGGAAGAAAATTTGACTGTCAATGCCATCGTGCTAGGCTTGGTGGCCAGCGCGCTCCCTGATACCTGGTTGATCGAGCAATGCCCTCCAGAGCACATTACACCAGTGGGTCTAGTCACGGAGGCATTCGATGATTCGATGAACGAAGAGATCGTGGACGGGAAGTTAACAAGGAAAACAGGGTAATGCTTGGAAATCTCCGAGAACAACTTCAGCATACGAAACCAGTATAGTATTCATCCCAAGGTATGCGATGGCTATTGGATGCGGATGTGAAATGGGCTTCGTGGCTAACTCGTCACCGTCAGCAGCAGTTCCGCAGGAGCAATAGTGAAGTGCTAATCCCACAGAACATGTGGGAGGCATCCACGGGTGACACTGCTGGCAGCTACTACAGAAGGTCATGGTTACAAGAGATTCTCACTTGCTGTGATAAGGAGCCACAGCGGCAGCGACTGATTGTCATTGCTTGACCCAGCAGCGAGTAGGCATGTTTGCTAATAATAATGATTGAGTGATGAGCATTGAGCAGAGTCTGGATGCTGAGCGGAAGACTGACTTTACACTGGGCGCTTACCGATGCGGACCTTACCTAAAGCAGAATAAGGTTCCTGCATTGACTTGCATGCTCGAACCAATCAGTCTTCCTCGATGCATTTCATCCTAGTTTCTTCACACGCCAATTCTCACCCCATCTAATCCATCTAACCCATCTAACCCAATTATGACCAAACACCGCAACAGCTCACCCCCCAGCCCTCACGCTGCGCCAATTATGGTGACAGCCATGCCTCTCACAGGGACAATGCATATACTTCTAGCCGCTCCCTCCTTGTCCCACCTCCCACTCTGCTGTCTCAAGCTGGCACTCTCCCTGCAAGCTCACTGACAGGGCGACGTTATTCAGGAGCTTCATATTCGACATGACTTGAGTTTCCGACGTCGCAACATGTTCCGAATTGTAATCACTCCGTCGACGCTGATCCTCGTTCAACTTCTACACCTTCACCACGTTCGAGCACTTCCGTCCAAACTCAACATCTTCTTAGGCCCTGCTCCTCCTCCAGAAGAGGGTCCTTCGTTATCTGCTTCCGCGCTCCGAGACCCCTCGAAGCTGAAATTCGAGATCATTGGCATAATTCTTTCATATCTGATCTTCACCAGCGGTCTTCTCATTCTGCTCTTCACGGTGGGTAAAAGACTCCGGCGCAACACCCAGAGTTCGAACCGCAGCCTCGACATGGAGATGGTGAAGCCATCCGTGGACCAGGCGGCCATGGGCGTCGAGTCGAGTCCTCTACCACCAGCCAAGTCCTGGCCAAGTCCAGTAGAATCAGAGGTCAAGGCCTGGACCAGCCCGACAGGAAATCACTATTATCACCAATCTCAAACCAGCATTTCAACGTTTGATGACAAGGTGATTGAGAGCGATAAGATCCGTAATCAGGACGAGCTGGAACGTTTATACGCAGCTGTCATGGCTCATGATGCACAAAAAACCGAAGCAACTTCACCAGTCAAGTCACCACGCAGATACCCCCCAGAATTTCAGCATCTTCGAACCTCGAGTGGCGCAACTCAGCCTATCAACCATCATGAAACCTCGCCAACAGAACCAAAATCTCCTACATTATCGCGCGCAAGCAGCAGATTGACAAAAGTGTCGCCCCTTTCCATTTTCCAGTCGAACCACTCTCGCACCTCGTCTGCCGCCTCACAAAAACAGAGGCCTAGGCGTATTTCCATTCGAGATTTGCCCATCTCCCCTCCTATGGGCAGTCCCGATCTGAAAGAATCTGTACTCTATAGTGAGGGACAGCCGCTCTCCCCAAGAACGTACACACCTGGTCCTCCCCCTCCAACGCCTGGTAACAAGTCAGCGGCCGCCACAGCTCGAGAGGCGGAGAAAAAGGTCTCTTTTCGAGCACCAGCACCTTCACCTCTACAGCTGCGTAGTACGACAGGCAGCAGCAACACTCTACCATTCCGCCAAAACTATGCCAATTCATTACAAAGTGCTCCTTCGACTAAAACCACGTTCGTGGATAGACGAGAAAGTCTACTAAATCCTGGTCCGAAAACAGGTGTTCCTGTTCCATACAGTCCATACATGCCCTACACTCCGGTTACTCCCATCACCCCGGGAAGGTTGGTGACCAAAGAGGAGCGGAAGAAGGCAAGGAAGCAAGCCGGACTGAAAGTGCTGGCGGAAGATGATCTGGTACGCAGTGATCAAGAAATGTGGGGTGAGACCTGGAAAGGGTAGTTGATGATATTCTGCTCTTCGTAGCCTGGCATTATGAAACTGTTTGAATGATTTGGCATGACAAAGCTTTGGGAGTATTCCATGTTGATGACCTCGGGCTGGATATCTCGTGGCAATGCATAGGCCGAGGATAGGTCATTATCGCCCGGTGGCCCCAAGGGACTCCTGCTTATACCGAAAACCACAGATGCATCTCCAGATATTCTTAAAGCCATTCTTAACACTGTATTTTTCCTCAAGTTGCACATGGGTGAAACCCATCAATCTTTGAGATCTATATGCCTAAAAGGGTAAGGAACAGTGATTTATGGATAGCCCGTGGTGATTGGAGCACTCTGCGTAGCAATTGATTGGAACCACATGGAAGGCTAACGTGCAAGGCCAGATTGAGTGTTGATTATGGAACCCGACATCTTCCGGCAAAGAAACAGTACTCGATACTTTGAACGCAGGAAGCCACTTAGCTGAGTAATCATCATTTCCAATCATCCCTTCTCAACAACTTGCTTGACACAACGGCGAGGCTTCAGCAGATGTGTAATTGAGACTCTGTATTCGTCAAGAATACCCAACTTCATCTTGAGGGTCCCAGAAACACTCTTCGCTGCTATTCATTGCACCCACTGACGCACAAATACCGGAGGGGTATCACCATCAAAGCTGTGACCATCGGTGTTACCCTACAAGCAGGTTAGAGCCATAGCTCCCTGTGTTGATTCTACCGGCAGGATCAGCACAGCTCATGAAGCTTTGATATTTTTCACGGGATACCTAGAAGAAACCCTAATCTATTGAGAGCGACCCATCATGCCTCTTACAATTCTAACAGACTCCGAAGTTCGGGCCTTACTCCTATCCCTGAAGAAAGAAGACATCGAAGAACTGCAGGAGAATCTAGCAGAAGCACTACACGAATACTCTACAGGTGATGCAAATTCATCATGTTGCTCATCCTATCAACCCCAACGGACAATTATCAAGCGCAAAGGAGTCACCACTCTGTTTATGCCTGCCAGCACCGGTGAATCTCTTGGGATGAAAATAGTCGCCTTGGAGGCGCCGGAAGCACCTGATCTAAAGGGCGATTCTACTCCATCACTTACCTCTGCAATGAGCGGCATCACCATTTCACGATCCACTAGCACTACCGAAAGCTCTGCATCGAGTGTAAGTGGCGCTTCTTTCCAACCGCCTCCGTCAGTGGCAAGCACTTCCAGTACCACCCCTCGAGGTGCTCTGACTATGCTGGATCGTTCGGGCTTGCCTACAGGCCTTGTGAATGCAGAAGAATTGACAGCTTTCCGAACAGCGTTAGCAGCAACGATCATTTTCAGCAAAAGGTATCATGTTCATACGATTACCGTCTTTGGAAGTGGAAAGCAAGCCTACTGGCACATCCGACTCGCTCTACTGCTCAGAGGAAGCGAGATCAAACACATCAACATCATCAACCGATCTTTCGAAAGAGCCATTAATCTCATGAAAAGATTCCACGTAGACGAAGACCACCAAGGTGAGGAATGGTATTCTAGAGTTAAGTTCTCCGCCTTGAGTCCTGACTTCCAGGATTATGGTCGGCTACTAAAGGAAGAAGTACGCAAAGCCGACGTCATATTCTGCTGCACACCATCTTTAGATCCCCTCTTTCCAGCCGAGTTCCTCACCTCCACCGAAGGCCGGAAAAAGGGCCGATTCATCAGTGCGATTGGAAGCTATGCTCCACACATGACTGAACTACACCCGGACATCTTCCGTCAGGCGGTAGAGCCAGATCATCACAATCATCACCACAAACATGCTCCAACGAGTGGTGTGGTCATCGTGGATAGCCTAGAATCCAGCCTCAAGGAGGCAGGGGAGATCATACAGGCGAAGCTGAAGCCGGAACAGCTGGTGGAGATTGGAGAGCTGATGATGATTAAGAAGGCGGCTATGAAGGAGATTGAGCTAGGTGGTCAGGGGGAGAAGGGACTGAAGGATTGGTTGATGAAGGGTAATGTGCTCTACAAGAGTGTGGGGCTGGGACTCATGGATTTGAGGGTGGGCGGGGATCTGGTCATCATCGCACGGGCAAGAGGGATTGGAACGACTATTCAGGACTTTTGAATGGATAGAATGAATCTCGGCGCCGCTCCTTATGGATCTACGCATGCTTCACTGTGGAGCACCATGCAGCGGACGAACGACTACAAACCTATAGATGGGAGTCACTGAAGGACTAGTCACTGTCATCACTGTGCCAGTATGTTGTGCGTTTTCCACTGAACCTCACTCTGGCATCTCCGCATCTTCTTGACAACTTTACAAGCTGTTAATGGCTTTGAAACCTCAACCCAAGACCAGCAGGCAATTTCTACCCGTGTGCCTATAGCATCATGGTGCTCATCCCTGGATTGAATAGAAAAGCGACCGTGAAGCCTGTCGACCAACCAAAGACTGTACCCTCTGTTCATTCCGTGGCCAAGTCTTCCACCTGCAATCTCTCCTCCGAGCACTCCATCCCCTTCAGGACCTCCTTCATCACTTTCTTCCAGTACGGACGGTGCGGTCCTGTCTTCATGGCCATGGCGAATTCCATGTACTCGGGGTAGAAGCCGCTGTTTCCCCAGTCGAGGATGCCCGACAGCTCCCATCGAGATTTCCCATCCGGACATGGGACACGGCAGACATGGATGTTCTGTGCGTGCAGATCTCCATGCGTGAAGACGAATCTCTCCGAGTA
>QQTW01003065.1_pt1 | contig 12282 bp, 12 predicted proteins | sample 1904831 | NCBI WGS metagenome assembly QQTW01 (sample SAMN09435610, study PRJNA476489) | Subsurface metagenome, whole genome shotgun sequencing project. | reverse complement strand
CACGTAGGTACCAGCTCCTGCATTCGGCAACGACCCATCCTCAGGGAATTCCTGGTACAAGGGCCTCGATAACCAATCAGGCTCTCCATATCGTCTAGAATTCGGAGGGCTAATTCTCGCAGTGTATGTTAGCATGATGATCTATGCATCTGGGAGCGCTGCCCCTCAATCCTCAAATTTAACCACTCTCAGGAAAAAATGGTCGCCAGCGGGGAGTAACGCATTCGAGTCAAGCTTCCATGTGCCGCGGTGGCCCTTGATGTGTAGAAAGATGATCCGGTCAGAGAACATAAACTGTTTGGCCCCAGCAACGAAGCGGGACGCTGCAAGAGTGAGGCGTCTCAAGATAATTATTATGATGTTCTTCTCAAGGTCCCCTAAGTCGCGTGGCTCCAGAGCAGGCGATTGCCCCGATACAACCACCCTTCGTTCCACGGAAACGTCCGAGACAGGTGCTGTCAATACCCGGTGTTTGATGAAAGGAAGCGGAATATTGCGCCGGATCTTGAAGAGCAGCGTGGCATGGTCCTTGCCTGGCAGGATCTCGATTGAAGAGAGTAGCCTTGATGATCGGAGAATGCTGAAGCTGCCCATTGCAACTAGCACGATTGCGCTCAAGCGGTATGCGATCGGGACAAACCATGGCAGCTCCACATTCAGTTCGTAGAGGTTCGTGGAGAGGATGAAATATACACCGGTGAAGCAGATCACGCCCGCCATCCACGCCGACCACATGAAGCCAAAGTGGGAGGCAACCTTGAGCAGCATCGTTTTTCCATCCCGGGCCAGCTTCTCTGCCAGCACATTGGCCTGCGTCTCTCGAAATTCCGACACGGGAGGAGTAAGGCGACGTGGAGTGGCGATGGCCAATGGCTTTCCGGGGAAATTCCGCGGGAAAGGTGACTGGACCTTGCTGGCTGCCGATCTTGAAGGAACAATTTCAGAGAGTCTCGGGCCATTTCTGTTGTGTAGGCGGAGGAGCGATCGAGAGCAGCGAGAAGACGTAAAGGAAAAGGGCATGAGATGCGATCTCGAAGTCGCGAGAAACATTGCAATACGTACCTATCGTCCATGATGATTGTCAGTGGATGATTGAACGGAAGCCCAGGTTGTGGTGTTGGTGGTGTGGTGGTGTGGTGGTGGTAGTGGGTAGGGTGGTGTTTATGGTCGAAGAATCGAGTGAAACTTACGAAATGGCCGCAGCTTGACTCTATCTGTGGAGGTTCGAAGCGTTCTTCACTCTTCACTTTCTCGACGCCCTGGTTCGAGTGTTGCAATTGTCGTGGCTTGTCACACTTCACGGTTGCTTGCTTGGGGGAATTGGATTTGTTTGCGGAGCCTGCTTACAGCTTACTTCCAGTTAGTCTCGCGCAAGCTTCCTTGAATTTAGAGCTTGGCCTTCTCCGGAGATAATTAAGTGGTGAATTATTCCGTATTCGTTCCCCGAAACCCCAGCAAGCACCCAATGCCCAACATATATCCGACATTCCCCATCCATTCACCTTTCTTCCCTCCTCAGATCTCCTTCGGCGCAAGGAGAAGAAATACTGATGGATGATTGACCGTTCAGTGCAAATCTAAGCAGCTGTAGTCAGCGCTTGACCCTGCTCAAAGAGACGTCTCTTCCCCCTCCTCCTCCAGAGCTCTATTGCCCCGATATGGCTGCGAGATTACCTTCTCGGCTCGCAAGCCGTCATTTGTCCAGGACAATCTTCAAAAAGAACTTCACAACGACTTCGTGTTTCTTAGGCGCCCAGAATTTTACAATGCCCGCTATGTCCCCGACCATGACCGAGGGAAACATCTCGAGCTGGAAAGTGAAGGAGGGGGACTCATTCTCGACCGGAGACGTCCTGCTTGAAATTGAAACGGACAAGGCTACAATGGATGTTGAAGCACAGGAAGACGGCATCGTGGCAAAGATCATCCAAGCGGACGGGGCCAAAGGCGTACAGGTGGGAACTAGAATTGCAGTTCTCGCAGAGCCTGGCGACGACGTAAGCTCTTTAGAGATACCGTCGGACGATTCGAAACCCGCTCCGAAGCAAGAGCCGAAGGAGGAAAAGTCTGAGCCCGAATCCTCACAGCTGTCGGAAGCATCGTCATCGAGATCTCCCGAGTCATCCAAATCCACATCCTCCTCCAAACCTCCATCAGGAGCAGGCCAAAACGTCAAATACCCCCTCTACCCAGCCGTCGCCGCTCTCATCCACGAAAATCATATTTCCGAGTCTGACGTCTCAAACATACCAGCCACGGGGCCTAACGGCCGCCTCCTCAAAGGCGACGTTCTCTCCTACCTTGGCCGTATCCAATCCGACTACTCCTCCACACAGTCCAAACGTATCCAACACCTCGCCCATATGGATCTCAGCAATATCAAGATCGCACCCCCAAGCGAGAAGAAAGCCGACACGAAACCTGAAGCGCCCCCTGCTACACCCTTACCTGAACTTCCAGCGTCGACGTCTATCTCTCTACCCATCTCCCTAACCGAGGTCCTGAAAGTCCAAAAACGCATTCAAGACACTCTTAACGTCTCCATGCCCCTCTCCACCTTCGTCGCCCGCGCCGTAGACATTGCAAACGACGATCTCCCCAAACCCAAAGGTGCCAAAGCATCTCCAAACGATCTCTTCCACGCCGTGCTGGGACTGGACACCATCCCCAAGACCTCGCGAGGCGGTTACATACCACAAATCACCGCCCTACCCAGCACCACCACCAGCTTTGCCCCAGCCGCACCAGCGTCCAGAGCTCTGCCGAGGAAGGGCACCCAGGGGCCGGACATCATCGACATACTGACGGGGAAGGCGCCGTTGAAACCGACCAGAAAATCAGCCGGCCTGTCGCCCGTGGGCATCGCGGCCAGCCCAGCGACAGGAGCCATGAATGTGTTTAGCGTTACGGTGCCAACCGGGGAGGAGAAGCGGGCCAGGACGTTTCTGGAGCGGGTGAAGACAGTGCTGCAGGTGGAGCCGGGGAGATTGGTCCTATAATCCGCACACATACACGTCAAGCATTGGGAGAAGGCGCACCAAGCGCAAGGTTGGAGGACTGGTGAATGGTGGCTTAGTACGAGGTAGCTTGTTGGCCAACTACCCAAACTACCTCCTACTTAATGTACTTTTGTAGCTCAAGCTTCTAATCTCGAGAAGATGACGCCTATCTTTGATTCTGATTCTGATTCTGATCCTGATCCTGATCATGCCATCCAACCATTCGCTTGCTCATTCCGAAGCCCCAAGGACGCCTGGTACGATCCTGAGCAATCCGTCCCCCAAGATCCAAGATCCAAGATCCATGAACCGAAGACCCCAAGACCCTAGGGTCCGAGGCCGGTTGGCGCCAAATCCCCCCGAATCACAGAAGCTGGGATCGCCCGCAGAACAAACTCCGTCAGCGCCTTGCATGCGTGGATGAGTCGTGAAACGCCGATCGTAAAGCCAAGCAAGGAAGAGAGGGGGAGAGAGAGGGAGGAAAGGGGACAGAGATGAGCTGTTGGTTGATGCTGACATGGTGTCGAGGAGAGAAAAAAAATCCTGGGTGATGCAGCGACTTTTGGCGCTCTTTCATCCCTGGGTGCTAGAATCTTTTTGCTGTGGCGTTGAAAGGGGGCCGGGATCGAGGTCGTAGAGTTCGATTCATTCGTTCGTGCATGCTGCCACTGACACCATGGAGGACCGCTGCTCACGCAGGCGTCTATTATTCCTCGAATCATCACCGAATACTACCCCAATCGCCCAATCGGCCGCCCATTCCCTCTCCATCACTGCCACTGGCTCTCGCCTTCTTGCCGAAGACCTTCCAAAATCTCAACGTCTCGTCCCCGGCACCGGTCACTATCGTGGTTCCATCCGGACTCGCGCTCAGATACAGCACGCGGAAAGTATGACCGGTGAGACTGACGACCTGTTCCATGCGCGGATACTTCCAGACCACGATCTGGTTCTGGCTGTAGCCGTGGGTGCTGACGATCTCGTCGCTGTTCTTGCTCCACGCGAGGTTGCAGACCTGGGAGCCCGTGTCGACTTCCTTGACGAGGGCGCCAGTGGCCGTGTTCCAAAACTTGATGGAGCGATCAGCGGTGCCGCCGCCGGAGGCGAGTAAATGATGTTGATGTGGAGACCAAGCAATGGCTTTGACGGCTGCGACGTGGGTGTTGAAGCGGTGTAAGGGGGTCGGAGACAGTTTGTCCCAAACAATGAGTTTGTTGTCGTTTCCACCCGAGGCGAGCTGACCATCGTCACCATTCCAACGGAGGCCGCACACTTCCTGCTTATGGCCGGCTAGACGGCGGCAGTATTGGTCCGGCGAACGGACGTCGCGGTGGTAGATGTTGCGGTCTCGGGAGCCTGAGGTGAGGATGTGTTCGTTCCAGGCCAGAGCGCCCACGCGGGCCGTGTGACCAGTCATGGTGCGAAGACGGCGGGACTTTTCGGCATCGTAGATCTGTACGAAGCCTTTGTGGGTGCCGACAGCGAGATGAGAGCCCCGCTGGATCCAGGAGACCGAGGTGACGAGGTCGTTGTCTGGAAGTTCGCAGAGCTTGTTGACGCGGCCGGTGGCCGAATTCCACATGTAGACGCATGAGCCTAGGCCAACTCCAAGAATATTGCTACTGCCCCAGTCTACGAGGTTGAGATAAAAGTCGTCGGCTAACTCTGGAGCATCAAGCACCTTGTAAGGGACTTTGGAGATAGGACGAGGCTGTTTTCGGGGATGTTGAAGGATTGACTGGGAGGTAAAGTGGATCGGCGACACCGAGTAGAGGTCGGAGTTGGCATTGAGATTGATGGGCCCTGTGTGGCGAGAGTGGGGTGTTCGTGAGGGAGTAGGATGACCGGAGCCAATGCGTTTTTGCGGTGATTTGAATGAGAAGAGATTTCTATGGGGCGTCGACGGTGTTATGGATGCGGGAGGAAGATTCGAGGCCGAAGGAACACCCGGCGGTGTCTTGATCCTGGAAGGATCGTGGATCGAGGTGGAGAAGTCGTAATTTGCTTGCGGTACGGAATCACCCATCAGCTCGTTCCGAAGAACCTGGGAGTAGGTGCGGTTGGCCTCCTCGGTGCGCTGAAAATGCAGCTCCCCGTGCGGTGCGCGCTTTTTGGCCCTTGACGGTGTTGACGGGGAAGCATCATCATGCAGCAAGCTGTAGCTGGCCTGCAAATCCTGCCCGTCGCGATTTGGTATGAAGCGATCTCCGTAGATCCTCTGCCTCTTCCTGCTCGGACTTCGCCCCGGGGTTCGATCTCGCCGTCCAGCGCTGTCATGGTCTTTCAATCTCTTCGCCAACAGATCCGGGTCGAGAGCTTCTGATCCTGCACGTGGAAGATTTCTTCTGCTTTCTCCATTTCCTACGAGCGATCTATTTCCCGCTATGGTTGGCGGCGTTTTTGAGCCAGGTGGTGTATTCAAGGTCGGCGTCTCAGGTCTATCTGAGGTCATGTTGAGTGTGATTGAGCTTTCGACTCCCGCATCGGCCGTCTCGGCTTTTCCGGAGCAAGCGGAACAGAAAGACGGATGACGCTGTCTTGATCAAGCGGACATGGATGATCAGTGAGAGCTTGCGCAACGAGACCGAGGAGGTTGGAGACGAAGCAGCAAGGAGATTTTCTGGTTGATGGTGGGTGACTGCTATTGTGAGGAAATGGTGACTTTTAAGGTGAGGATTGCCCAACCACCTGCGCACCCTCTCCAGAATTGTCTTCGATGTGATCGCAAACGTCAGGCAGCAGCAGGCATTACTTGGATCAGGCTGCAGTTGATTGTCTCGAGAAATTGTGGTGTGAATGTGGTTGTGGTTGTGGTTGTTGAAGTTGAAGCCCGGAGTGGAGGGAGGTTGACGTGTGCGGTGATTGTGATTGTTTGCGGAGATGGAGGTGACTGAAGCACGGATGGATGCTGGGGGGGTGAAAAAGGACAAATCAGGTCAAGTCAAACCTCTGCCAATTGCGCGAAGAGGCAACCATTCCCCTTTTGGACACCACACAAGCAGACTTTAGAGAGAGATCAAGCTGAAGGTCAGCTCCGCAAGATCTCACGACAGTTCCCTTGGATGATTTTATGATTCTGCAGAGACGGCGCAGGAGAGGGAGAGAGAGAGAGAGACTATGTGTTCTTGCATCGCTGCCTGACGCACGTTGAATGTGATGAACTGTGATTCAAAGATAGGCTTGCCATTGTCCTGTTACCTTGATCTATCTACGTTCACAACAATGAGCAGAATTCTATTGACAGGCAAACCCTAAATACTGCCGCCGACTCTGGTCGCGTTACAGCTGGCAGAACATCACGCTCCGTGTTATGGAAAGCTATCAAGGGCCGAGTCTAATTGATGCTTGCGCGGAAGATTACTATGTATGTTGGGGAAGCAATGTTTTGGTTCTGGAATTTAGGAGCCAGTGTTTGAGGCTCCCGACGCGAGGAGAGAATTGATAGGCTCTCGATTAGTCTCATGGCCAGCCCGGTTGCCGCCCCGAAAGCTTTAACTACTGTTATGGACTCCCCAGGCCACGTCAGGCCATGCCCAGGCCTGGTTGGAGCTCGAGCTTGGGCCAGAGCTCCGCACCGGAGGCTAGATCTGCCCTCTCCAAGTGCAGTAAATACATAGTAGTAATACAAGTACTTGTACGACAATCATCTGCTACCATACCTCATCATGCCTTCTCGAGCGAACATCTCGTCGCTGCACACTTCCGACCGTCTACAGCTGTCTGGTCTCTGCGCCACGGTACACTGAAAGGTGCCCTGGAAGAGGCGCCGGCAATGGATGAGCCCGCAATGCCTCCTTCAATAAGAGCAACCATGCGGCACAGATCGAGACTGTGCACCCAAGGCCCTTTCCTGATCGAGCACTTCCAACAGATGGAATCTGCTGGCCACTCTCCTGGGCTCTGCTTCACACATCCCTTTGGGCGCACACAGCCCCCTACGTCTCCTTGCTTCTAGGGATCACCTTTGCTTCACTTCAGGTCGATCCCGTATGTTCAGATTTGCTCGACGTCATTGCCTGGGTCTTGTCTTGGGATGGATGTTTCTAGCCCTTTCAACCATGGAAAATTGTGTACACAGCGATGGAGGGCGGGAAGATCGTGTCGAGAAAGAAGAGATGGCGTGGAAGATCAGGAGTGACCTGGAGGTACTCGTCAAAGTATCATGAGCTTCTTGTCAATTTGGAGTGACCTGGAAGTACTCATCAAAGTATCATGAGCTTCTCGTTGATTTCTCAAAGAGACACATCTTCTGGGACGACAACAGTACAAATACGTAGGAAGTTCAGAAGCTGTCGCTCACTGGCAGTAAGGTAGGGGACCCATCGCGCATCACGCCCGATTCCCACGCATCGTTCAGCGCTTGCGCCCAGAGTGCTTGGCTTGGCAGCAAACAATGGGCGCCCGAGACCCCTTCGGCCCGAGCCTTACTACGAGTAGTCAGGGGTGGACGAAAGGTGCTGCACGATGGGGAATGGCTGCGCGATGGAGTTCCCTACCTTACCAACGGCTATCAAACATTCCTGCCCGGGCGCTTCAATGGGAACGATGTCCTGAGCGAGCTGTCAAAGTCACATCACGACCTCTCCCCATATGCCCTTCCCAGCTTCTCTTCGAACGCCAACAACCAGATCCTGCTCGACCATGACGGCCACCACTACAGCAGCAGCCGCAAAGGACTTCCTCTCATTCGTCAATGCTTCTCCGACGCCTTTTCATGCGGTGAAGTCGGTAAAGGAAAGATTGGCTGGGGCCGGTTTTAAGGAGATTAAGGTCAATACCCCTGCTATCAAGAGGGTGTTGAATGTACCTAATACCTTGTACTGCAGGAGAAAGAGTCTTGGGCATCGACCTGCCTCCCAGGCGGGAAGTACTACCTCACTCGAAATGCATCTACAATGGTCGCCTTCGCCATTGGCAAGAATTGGAAACCTGGTAATCCCATCTCCATGATAGGCGCCCACACCGACTCGCCATGTCTGCGCATCAAGCCCGTCAGCAAGAAGCAGGGGGAAGGCTTTGTACAAGTTGGGGTGGAGACCTACGGAGGAGGCTTGTGGCACACCTGGTTTGATAGAGATCTCGGGATCGCTGGGAGAGTAATGATACGGGGTGCCAACGGCGCAATAATGCAGAAGCTGGTACACATCGACCGGCCAAGTAAGTGTTTTGCTTTGATTGCGCGCATACGGAGCTGATCCTGCATGATGTAGTCCTTCGCATCCCAACATTAGCAATACACTTGGACCGTCAAGAAACCTTTTCGTTCAACAAGGAAACCCAGCTCTTCCCTATTGCAGGATTGGTCGCGGCCGAATTGAAGCGCCAGGATGATCTGAAAGCTGGTCATCCAGATACGTCAAATCAGGACGATACAGAAAGTGGGGAATTCAATCCCTTAAAGGTCATTGCGCAACGCCATCACCCACATGTGGTCGACCTGATTGCCGAGGAAGCAGGCGCTAAGGTTGACGATATCATGGACTTCGAATTGGTCCTGTATGACACGCAGAAAGCCTGCTTGGGTGGCTTGATGGACGAGTTCATCTTCTCTGCACGGCTTGACAACCTCAACCAGACATATTGCGCAGTCATGGGTCTGATTGATTCCGTGTCCAAGTCAACGGCTTTGGATGATGAGAGCTCCATGCGCTTGATCGCATGCTTCGATCATGAAGAGATCGGCAGCATGACGGCACAGGGCGCATTCTCGATGATGTTGCCGGCCATCCTGCGACGCTTGTCAGTCTTACCAGCCACGACGTTCAGCGAGTCAGAATCCGAGGATTCCTACGACAAGACCAATGACCACGACTTATCAACCGCCTATGAGCAGTCACTGGCTAGTTCATTCCTCGTCTCTGCCGATATGGCACATTCTGTCAACCCCAACTATGCCGGCAAATACGAATCCGACCACAAGCCGGAAATGAACAAAGGTCCTGTGATCAAAGTCAATGCGAATGCAAGATATGCGACCAATTCACCGGGTATCGTTCTCCTGCAAGAAATTGCTCGCAAAGCGCCGAAACTTGCCGACGATGACCCCGAAGGCGTTCCTTTGCAGCTCTTTGTGGTGCGTAACGACTCGAGCTGTGGGAGTACGATTGGGCCAATGCTGTCGGCTCATCTGGGAGCGCGGACACTCGATCTGGGCAATGCTCAGCTGTCCATGCATAGCATTCGCGAGACAGGAGGCACAGAAGACGTGCACCATGCCATCAGGCTGTTCAGCAGCTTTTTCCAGCATTACTCCAGCCTGGAGAAGAGTATCCTGGTTGACTAGTCTGTCCAACTATGCTTCTGATGAATGTTCAAGCGATCAGCCAAAGACCCTGTTTTTTGCTATCTCTACGAGGCTGCTTTCATTCCCAAGCCTGCCTGTTCTCCTCGTCATCTTTCCCTTTGCCCTGTAGCTTGCGCTGCAGACACTCTCCGCAGATCCCCAATTCTGTTTTCGGCCCCACGCTTCTCAAAACCACACTCCAACTCCAATCTTTCCGAACTCTGCGTTTTCTGCTTGCCCTGGCAGTCTGACTGTGGCATCTTCATTCATTTGATTTCCTGCCAGCATGTCGTCGACGCCAAAATATTTGACCGGCGACAAGGAAGGTATCAAAGCCTTTCTCGCCAGATTCGACGTATGTTCCGCATTCAGTCCCAGGGGCAGAACTCGCTGATCACGGGCAGGTCTTTCTCTTTGACTGTGATGGTACCAAAGCACCCCAAATCCCACATCCTATTGAGTCCGTAAACTGAAGGCCCCTGGCACAGGCGTCCTCTGGTCCGGCGACCACGTCTTCCCCAACACCGTCGAAACCCTCAATCTCCTCCGCAGCCTCCAAAAGCAGATCGTCTTCGTGACCAACAACTCGACCAAATCCCGCGCCGACTACAAAAAGAAACTCGAAAGCATGGGCATCCCCGCCACGGTCGAAGAAGTCTTCGGCTCCTCCTACTCGGCCTCCATCTACATCTCGCGCATCCTCCAGCTCCCCACCCACAAGCGCAAAGTCTTCATCCTCGGCGAGAGCGGCATCGAAGCCGAGCTCGACAGCGAAAACGTCCCGCACCTCGGCGGCAGCGACCCGCAGTACCGCCGCGACATGACCGCGGCCGACTACTCGCGCATGGCGGCGCGCGACCCCACCCTCCTCGACCCGCAGGTCGGCGTCGTCCTCGCCGGCCTCGACTTCCACCTCAACTACCTCAAGCTCGCCCTCGCCTACCACTACATCAGCGGGCCCAACCAGGCCGTCTTCCTCGCCACCAACATCGACTCCACCCTCCCCTCCGCGGGCGCCCTCTTCCCCGGCGCCGGCACCGTCTCCGCGCCCCTCGTCAAGATGCTCGGCCGCGAGCCCCTCGCCCTCGGCAAGCCCAGCCAGGCCATGATGGACGCCATCGAGGGCAGGTTCCGCTTCGACCGCGCCCGCGCCTGCATGGTCGGCGATCGCATCAACACCGACATCCGGTTTGGCGTCGAGGGCGCCCTCGGCGGCACCTTGGCCGTCTTGACCGGCGTTGCGACGAGGGGGGAGGTCGAAAGTGGGGTGGACGGCGTAAGGCCCTCGGCGTATGTGGACAAGTTGAGTGATCTGTTGGAAGGGGCAGTGATGGACGGTCCCCGGTCTGACGAGTAGACTGGACTCGATGGTGGGGAGATGGTGGGGTTGAAATGCGTCTTGTGGCACTGTTGCTTTTATCTTGGACAGCTCACATGGAGGGAGGGACGCAAGGGGGGGGAGGCTTGCTTGGCCGACACGTTGAGCCGCTTAGATTTCAAGAGTTCACCATAGAGATAGAGTTAGAGAGGAAGACAGAGAGAGAGAGCGACAGATCGTGCTCGACGAGAGGAGATTCAGTTAGAATGTCCCCCGCCCAATGGTTTCCGAGACTAGTATTACATATATATATATATATATCTCCATACGCATACACAAGAGTTACCTTCGACAGTTCCACCGAGCAACATTGAGCTCATTTCCCCTCTTCCCTAAATAGTCGGTGAATCAATCCCCCCCCAAATAGACAAGTAGAGCCACCTAGATCCTCTCAACGTCCCTAAACCTCTCTTTCTCCCTCTCCCTCCCCCGCTTACGTCGTAGGTTCACCATGTCCGGATTATTTGAAGTACTGTTCATTCATCAACCAGCAACACCCCTCCTCCCCCCCACAAAAAGCCACAACCCCCAGATCTCGCACATCAACTCCTTGAACCCCCTGGTGCTCTTCGGGCCCATGATCAACACCCAGCCGCTCGGCTCGTCTGCGCTGCTCATGTCAGGGCTAAAGGCGGCCGCGATGGTGGGGTTGCCGTGTACTTTTGCCATATGAGAGGGGCCGAGGAGGGAGGGGAGGTCGAAGACCGGGAGGTTACGGGTTGGATGGGGGGTGGGGTTGGTGGTGGCGGTGGTAATGTTCGGGCTTGAGGGGGGTAGGTAAAGGGCGATGGAGGGGGGGATGTAGATTTGCGGCTGCTGCTGCTCCTGCTGATGAGGGGGTGTCTTGGCGCCCACGGTGTCCCGGGAGGGGATGGGGTGTGTCCAGCTCGGGGTGAATGTCTGTTCAGGTCTTTCTGGGGCGGTTATTGCCTGGCTCGAGTCCTGTGCTATTCGGGGCTGGCACGGGACGAATCGAAGAGTGGAGCTATGGCATGTTGAAGGGTCGAGCGGAGGTTGACGAAAGGATCGGCCTGTACTGCTATGCGGTGCACTTCCGATAGACGCTTCCGGTCCCAACCATAAGAAAACCGCTTGATCCATTCCAGGAAGAGTGCAGATTACAGGATCTTCGTCACTAGTAGCCACTTCACCCAACGGCAGCGGTAAGATCCTTCTGTTGATACCAGCGTGGTGACGGTTCTTCAAGGCTGCACCCTCCAGCGCCTTCACAACCCTCAACCTGAGCAGATCCAACATAATGTCGTGAATGTTTGGGTGCCACTGAACGTCACGCATCTCCTGCGTTGTAAGAAACCCCGCATGAGGTCCTTCGGCACGGGCAGATTTCTCAAACTTTCGAGCCTGCTCTTTCCAACGGTTGGGTATGAGACGATTTACAGCGGCGAGATTGGTCTTCGTGAGGCGGACTGGGTCGACCTTGTCCTTGACAGAGGGGCGCTCCTTGGTCACAAGCATTCTATTGTTTAGGTCCTGCAGGAGAAGGGAGGAGGGACGCATGTAGATTTTGGCCGGTGCAACTGGAGGTTTTTGTTCCGATTTGTCAAATTTCGCCTCAGGAGAGAGATCGGAGTCAGCCTCATGAAGACCAATCTCGCCGCTGT
>QQTW01003064.1_pt1 | contig 12284 bp, 10 predicted proteins | sample 1904831 | NCBI WGS metagenome assembly QQTW01 (sample SAMN09435610, study PRJNA476489) | Subsurface metagenome, whole genome shotgun sequencing project. | reverse complement strand
GACGAAAAGCCATGCTTGGATAATTCAGCCGTTAAAGCCAGAGTATTTTCCACACGGTCAACAAACAGGACTCCATTCAGGTGATCGATCTCATGCTGAATGCAGCGAGAGAGTAATTCTGTAACCTGCAAGGTCTTCGGACGCCCATACTCGTCTTTGTAAGACACGTCCACCACTTGTGGACGTGTAACATCCATATAAACGCCTGGAATGCTCAGACAACCCTCTTGAGCCACGCACAGCTCGCGGCTGAACTGCTTGATGGTGGGGTTAATCAAAATCAGCGGTGGATTAGCTGCGTTGTCCGGTTCGCAGTCAATCACAATTAATTGTTTTTGAACTGCGACTTGGGGTGCAGCCAGACCAATACCATCAGCACTGTACATCGTCTGTAACATCTCTCGAGCGATCTGCCGGATGTCTTGGTCTACCTTAGCAACGCGCTTGGCAGACTGGCGCAGAGCGCGATCGCCTAAGTAGCGAATTTCCAAGGGCGGACTTTTTAACTTTTTCTTTTCAACTGCAACTGTTTCAGAAGCCATGGAACTGTAACTCGCTTTTTCCAGCTAGATTTCAAACGATGCCATTGCTTCAATTTTACCAAAAGTACTCACTAACCTAAGGGGATAGCGTAAATACCTGGCAAAGATTGAATCTATAATAGATCTTTGGAGCTTTAAGTACCCGATTATGCCCCTGCCTGTTGTTGCAATTATTGGACGCCCAAATGTGGGCAAATCGATGCTAGTTAATCGCCTAGCTGGTACGCGGAATGCGATTGTCTACGACGAGCCAGGCGTGACGCGCGATCGCACCTACCTCCCAGCTTTCTGGAGCGACCGGGAGTTTGTAGTCGTTGATACCGGCGGCTTAGTATTTGATGACGACACTGAATTTTTCCCGCTAATCCGCCAACAAGCGATGACAGCGCTGGCAGAAGCAAGTGCAGCTATTTTTGTAGTGGATGGTCAATCTGGACCAACCCAAGCTGATGAAGAGATCGCCGACTTGTTGAGACGACAGCCAGTTCCAGTACTGCTAGCTGTAAATAAATGCGAAGCCGCAGAACAAGGTTCAGTGCAAGCAGCCCAGTTTTGGGAGTTGGGATTAGGTGAACCATATCCAATATCTGCCATTCATGGCAGCGGCACTGGAGAGTTGCTAGACCAACTAAATACCTATCTACCAGCGATCGAGGACATTCCCGAAACAGATGAAATCAAGGTGGCAATCGTGGGACGCCCCAATGTGGGCAAGTCCAGCTTGTTAAACTCCTTGGTTGGGGAAAATCGCATGATCGTCAGCCCGATCTCTGGCACCACTCGCGATGCTATAGACACTGTCATAGAACGGGATGAGCAAACCTATCGCTTGATTGACACAGCTGGAATTCGCAAAAAGAAAAACGTTGAATATGGCCCCGAGTTTTTTGGGGTTAACCGTGCTTTTAAAGCCATCCGACGCGCCGATGTGGTTTTGTTGATCATAGACGCAGTAGATGGAGTCACTGAGCAAGACCAAAAATTAGTTGGGCGGATTGTGGAAGAAGGACGGGCTTGCGTTCTTGTGGTGAATAAGTGGGATGCTGTAGAAAAGGACTCTTACACGATCTACGACTACGAAAAACTGCTCAAGGAAAGACTACATTTTATCGATTGGACGGAAATGATCTTTGTCAGTGCCTTGAGCGGTCAGCGGGTGGAAAAGATTCTGGAACTAGTGAAGAAAGCAGCTGATGCACATAAACGCCGCGTCCCAACCTCTGTGATTAATGAAGTGCTGGAAGAAGCCATCAGATGGCATTCTCCACCAACCAGTCGCCAAGGACGTCAGGGCAAAATTTACTACGGTACCCAAGTTAGCAGTCAACCACCCTCGATCGCACTATTTGTGAATGAAGCCAAACGCTTCGACGACAATTACCGGCGCTATGTAGAACGGCAATTTCGGCAGCAACTAGGCTTTGTAGGCACCCCAATTCGCTTATTTTGGCGAAGTAAAAAAGTCCGTGAAGCAGAAATTGGCGGTCCTAATCGAGCCACCCGCGTTTAATTAAATTTAATGGATTTACTGCGATCGCTGCCACTGGGGCTGTACCTCGAACAACCGATCACTTGGCTGCATCAACTCGACCCAAGAGTGAAGCTTGCTTGGTCAATGAGCTTCCTGGCAGCTCCAGTTTTAGCAAATTCCGTCTGGCGGATTGGGCTGGTGGTACTGCTGATTCTTGTCACCTTCACAGCTGCCATTCCGCTACGGGTATGGCGACAGCAAATGGGCTGGCTGTTGATGCTGGCATTTTTTGTCTTAATTATGGGCTCCATCAGTCCGGATGGGATGGGTATAGATTATCAGTCCCGCCTGCCAGCTGAGGCGACTGCCCCTATCGTCTCAGACTACCAGTACGTACTGTTCAAGAGAGGACCAATTACAGTGACTCGTCGCTCTCTGGATCTGGCGGTTAACCTAAGTACCCTTTTGTTTACATTAATTTACAGCACCAACCTGTTCCTACTTACAACTGCACCAGAGGAAATTACGGCTGGAATTGAGAGCTTGATGCGACCTCTACGACGGCTAAACTGGCCAGTTACCGAAATTTCTCTAACTTTAACTTTGTCCTTGCGGTTTATTCCCCTGGTTTTAGAAGAAGTGCAAAATCTAATCCGCTCGATCCGAACACGGGCGATTAATTGGAAAAAGCTGGGGTTGAAGGGAACAGTGCGGGTTTGGATGCTGGTAGCAGAGCGGTTGCTGGAAAATCTGCTGTTGCGGGCAGAGCAAATGGCTAGTGCCATGATGATACGGGGTTTTACCAGTCCAAATCAGCATCGAGTGCAGTGGCACCAATTACGCCTGAAAAGACATGACTGGCTTGCTCTGACAAGTTTAGTCGTGTTTTGGGGAGCACGGTTACTTGTAGGAAATGACTATTGAAGTAAAGAAGACAGGAGACAGGAGACAGAAGACAGAAGAAGAAAATGGCAGGGGATTTCAAATGAAATCCCATCCTTATGGAGCGACCAAATCTTGGTAGGGGAATCACTTTCCGAGTACTACTGGAGCCAGAAACAGGAGATACTGATAGTTCTGACTCCTGACTCCTGTCTCCTTCTTGTTAATAACTTTGATGATCTTACTGGGAACAGATATCGTTTACATTCCTCGGATTGCTGCTGCCCTTGATCGCTTTGGGGAGCGCTTTCTACATCGCGTATACACGAACACAGAACAACAAGATTGTAATTACGGGAACCCGCCCAGTCGTTCCTCTGTTAATCAGTTGGCTGGGCGCTGGGCAGCTAAGGAAGCCGTTGTCAAGGCGCTGGGAACTGGATGGCGGGGTGTGGGCTTCACCGATATTGAGATTCGACGGCAGCCTAGTGGTGCACCGAAAGTATTTCTCCACCGCCGGGCGGCTATGATGGTAGCGAATTGGGAAGATCAATGGCAGCTGAGTTTGAGTCACGATGGCAATTATGCGATCGCCACCGCGCTCCTCGTTTGCTCAACTGGAAAACCGTTGCTGCTCTAAGGTAATGGAGATTAATTTTCTGTCCAGAGAATACTTAATGTCGTTTTTTTTAGCATTTATTGGGCTCGAATCGAGCTATTATCTGCATAATCATATCGACTCCCCCAAAGGAGATGGATGCTCGTAGACTCAACACTTGATGAATACAGAAAATTACCTAAATCATCCAACCTTTGGCCTGCTTTTTAGAGTTTGTTTGCTTGAGGAACACCAGGAACTGTTCACCACTCTCTATGCCCAGCGTCTATTTTTTTTAGTAACATCTGGAGCTACAGGTTTTAAATTTGAGCCAATCAGCCGCTCCGAGTCTCGTCTGATGCTGGAAAATCGCTTACGTCTGTTGCGGCGCACCAGTCAACACCAGGAGTACGATCAGCTTCAGAAGATTCTGCAAAGTACTTTCCAATGACTAGTTTGATTGCTGAACGCATCACCAGTATCCGCCAACACCTCCCGGCTTCAGTCCGACTGGTTGCCGTTACTAAGCAGGTGTCTGTAGCAGCAATGCGAGAAGCATACGCGGCTGGAGTTCGTGATTTTGGTGAAAGTCGCGTCCAAGAAGCAGCCAGTAAACAGGTCCAACTGCAAGATTTACCGGATATTACTTGGCACTTTATTGGACAGTTGCAAAGCAATAAAGCAAAAAAAGCCTTGGAACAATTTCAGTGGATACACTCATTAGATAGTTTGAAATTAGCACAGCGCTTAGACCAACTAGCTAAACCACTGTCTTGCAAGCCGTTTGTTTGCCTGCAAGTGAAACTTCTAAGAGATCCCAACAAATCCGGTTGGACTGTCCCTGAACTCCTGGCTGACCTACCCCAACTTAATGAATGCAGCAATCTCCAGATCCGGGGGTTGATGACGATTCCTCCGGTAAATCTGAATGAGTCAGAAATCTTGAGCGTTTTTGATAGCACTCGCGAACTCGCTAGTAAAATTCAGCAACAAAATTGGTCTCATATTCAAATGCAGCAGTTGTCAATGGGAATGTCAAATGACTACCAGTTGGCGGTTCGAGCTGGTGCAACCATAGTTAGGTTAGGACGAATTTTGTTTGGACTACGACCAGTAGTGGATAGTGATGTCTGATTTTTGCAAAAATTTGGTTCAAGGTGCTAAAGCCAGAAATACTATCAATTCACTAAAAAAGATAAATTTATGTATAATGTTGCACACAAGTTAACTCGAAAGTATGGTAACTTATTTTCTCGCAGCTATTTGCTGGGGATGGAATCGTTTGTCTTTCCGCAAATTGTAGCCAATCCACTCAAAAAAAGGCAAAAAAGCCTCTCGGAGGTAAAGATATTGCTCTTCCTGCCTAGCAGGAATTTTGAAAAACGATTCTGGGAATTCCCCGCTAAGTCAAATGAGCAATTGACAGGGGAGGATGTCAAAGTTGTGCATTGCAAGGGAGAATAAACAGTGAACAATATTTTTTCCAAGCTCCGAGATTTTGTGGGTCTGAATGATCCAGCGGAATACGACTACGAATATGAAGAAGATGGGGATGGGTATAAAAATGGCTATCAGCAAGAGCAGCCCCAACCAACACCAGAGGAAGTACCGAGCCAGCGTCGTCGAGTACGTGAAAGAGTAGCCGTTGCAACAGATGCAGGAATGGGATCAACAATGAGCAATGTGATCGGAATGCCTGGCTCTAATAATAGTGTTGCGGAAGTGGTGGTAATGGAGCCACGCTCCTTTGAAGAAATGCCTCAAGCAATTCAAGCATTGCGCGATCGCAAGACGGTGGTGCTAAATTTGACAATGATGGACCCCGATCAAGCACAGCGAGCGGTGGACTTTGTCGCGGGTGGAACCTTCGCTATGGATGGTCATCAAGAGCGAGTTGGTGAGAGTATATTTCTGTTTACGCCCATCTGTGTGCAAGTGACTACTCAGTCAGGCGCTACTCATGAAGTGACACAACACCAGGTGCGTGTACAACGGAATACGGCTCCTACTCCTGCTTGGACACCAGAAGCTACGCGGATAGTTCAGTCAAGTTAGTGTCAATAAGCGGCAGGGGGTCCCCTGCCCCCTGCTTTTATTGCTGATATGTCTATTAAACTTGGTGTAATCGGTGGCGGGGTAATGGGAGAAGCCCTTTTATCTCGTTTAATTGCTCAAAAAATTTACCAACCATCAGAAGTCATAGTAAGCGAGCCCCAGCAGCAACGCCAAGCTTTTTTAGAGCAGCAATACGGTGTTCAGGTGACATCAAACAATTGCTTTGTTGCCTCAAACACGGCGGTCCTTTTACTTGCCGTTAAACCCCAAGTTTTTGACGCGCTCACTCAAGAATTAGCAGTCGTTGCTACACTAGCTGGAGAATCCCCGCCACTGATCATTTCGATCTTGGCAGGTGTGGGGTTAAGCAAACTGGAAGCGGCTTTTCCTAAACTGCCCGTCATTCGAGCCATGCCCAATACCCCGGCAACAGTGGGGGCAGGGATTACGGCTATTTCATCAGGGTCGCATACCCTTGATAGTCATAAAGAAATAGCGCAGCAAATGTTCTCGGCGGTGGGGGCAGTAGTCGAAGTAGCAGAGACGTTGATGGATGCAGTAACAGGGCTATCAGGATCGGGACCAGCTTACGTAGCGATGATGGTGGAAGCGCTATCGGATGGAGGTGTGGCAGTTGGGTTACCCAGAGCAATCGCTATGCAACTCGCACTGCAAACAGTAGGGGGGACAGTTCAGCTGTTGCAGTCAGGAATGCATCCAGCAGAACTGAAAGACCGTGTTACTAGTCCTGGCGGTACCACCATTGCTGGAATAGCAGAATTAGAGCATGCTGGGTTTCGTTCGGCTTTGATTAAAGCAGTTCAAGCAGCTGCAAAGCGCTCGCAGGAACTGGGAAATTCAAGCTAAAAATTCTCCTTTAATGATTCGGCAGTTTAGAATCAATGTATAGTGTCCCTTGCTCTTGACAAAAGTGTGGTTAAGCTAGTAGGCAACTGCGTTAAAATAATTTTTTGGTGAACGCTTCCCAACTGTTTCCAGAACTTGACCTAAAAACCATATTTCCGTTTGATCTGGATGAGTTCCAGAAAGCGGCAATAGCCGATCTCAATGCCGGTCGTTCGGTCGTCGTCTGTGCCCCCACCGGTTCCGGAAAGACTGTAATTGGGGAATATGCTATTTATCGTGCCCTCTCACGGGGACGGCGAGTATTTTATACCACCCCCTTAAAGGCGCTCTCGAATCAAAAACTGCGCGACTTTCGCGATCGCTTTGGGGCTGACAGGGTTGGCCTTTTAACTGGCGATGCCTCCATTAACCGGGATGCCCCGATTCTGGTGATGACCACAGAAATTTTCCGCAATATGCTCTATGGCACCCGCATCGGCGAAGTTGGTACTTCTTTAGCTGGAGTAGAGGCGGTGGTGCTGGATGAATGCCACTACATGAACGACCGTCAACGGGGCACGGTTTGGGAAGAATCAATTATCTATTGTCCAACTGAAATTCAGCTGGTAGCTCTTTCGGCAACAGTTGCAAACAGTGAGCAACTAACGGACTGGATCAATCAGGTTCATGGACCAACAGAACTCATTTACTCCAACTTTCGCCCCGTCCCCTTGGAATTTTACTTCTGTAATCCCAAAGGGCTATTTCCTCTACTTGACGATAACTCCAGCAAAATCAACCCCCGCCTTAAAAAAAGGGGGAAAGAGGGAGCGGGGGAGAAAGGGAGAGGTACGAGACCAGAAGCTCCTAGTTTGGTCTATACCCTAACTCAACTGAGGTCTAGGGATATGCTACCGGCGATTTACTTCATCTTTAGCCGCCGGGGTTGTGATAAAGCAGTGGCGGACCTGGGAACTCTATCGCTAGTGAATCAGGCAGAAGCAGAGCAGTTGCGGTGGCAGATTGACGAATTTCTAAGCCGGAATCCGGAAGCAGGCCGCTCTGGACAGATCGAACCGCTGTATCGTGGGATTGCTGCTCACCACGCGGGCATATTACCTGCTTGGAAAGGGCTGGTGGAAGAATTATTTCAGCAGGGGCTGATTAAAGTAGTGTTTGCTACCGAGACATTAGCAGCTGGGATTAATATGCCTGCCCGAACGACATTGATTTCTACCCTTTCCAAGCGCACCGATCGGGGGCACCGACTACTGAATGCTTCGGAGTTCTTGCAAATGGCAGGGCGAGCTGGTCGCCGGGGAATGGATGAACTGGGCTATGTGGTGACGCTACAGACGCCGTTTGAAGGTGCTAAAGAAGCCGCCTATCTGGCAACAGCGGAGCCTGATCCACTGGTAAGCCAGTTTACACCCAGCTATGGCATGGTGTTGAATCTGCTACAAACATACACACTAGAGGAAACCAGAGAACTGCTCGAACGGAGCTTTGGCAAGTATTTAGCGACGCTGTATTTAAAACCAAAGTACGAAGCGCTAGCGGAACTACAAGCACAACTAGCCCAAATCCAAGCCAGTATGGGTTCTATAGAGCCGGAGCAGCTCGATAGCTATGAGAAATTGCGGCAACGCCTCAAAGTGGAACGCCAGCTGTTAAAGACGCTGCAAGAGCAAGCCCAGGAAGCGTGGACTGAGCAATTGGCAATGACAATTAGCTTTGCCATGTCGGGGACTATGCTTAGTCTTCGGGGGAAACACGTGCCAACTGCTTCACCAATACTGGCTGTTTTAGTTGCTAAAACGCCGGGAGCGGGTCAAGCTCCTTACTTAATCTGCTTGGGGAGGGATAACCGCTGGTACGTGGTCACAACAAGTGATGTGGTGGATTTGTATGCAGAATTGCCACCCCTTAATATCCCAACTGACCTACTGCCACCAGTTGAGATGCCCTTGAAACCGGGTCAATCTCGTCGTGGTAACGAGGTAACAGCAGCGATCGCGCTCAAAATTCCTGAGCCAACGGTAATGTATACAGCACCAGAAGTCTTAGCCCAACAAGAGCGGGTTGCTGCTGTACAAGCGCAACTAGAGGCTCATCCTCTGCATAGCTTGGGCAACCCAGCTACCATACTCAAACGTAGAACCAAAAGTATCCAACTACAAGCAGAGCTAGCCGAGCGTGAGGCAGAGTTGAATCGGCAGTCGCAACGCCACTGGGAGGAATTTCTCCACCTGATTGAAATTTTGCAACGGTTTGGTTGTTTGGATAACTTGGTTCCCACACCTTTAGGGCAAATCGCAGCAGCGATTAGGGGAGATAATGAGTTGTGGCTTGGTTTGGCCCTAGCAAGTGGAGAATTTGACAATTTGGGTCCGCACCACTTGGCAGCGGCAATTGCAGCCCTGGTTACTGAAACACCGCGTCCGGACACTTGGGTTCGCTATACCTTGTCACCGGAAGTGGAGGAAGCTCTAGCTGGATTGCGAGGCACTCGCCGCCAGTTGTTTCAGTTGCAACGCCGGTACAACGTCGCGATGCCTGTCTGGTTAGAATATGATTTGGTTGCCTTGCTAGAACAGTGGGCACTGGGGGTGGAATGGGTAGACCTATGTGCCAATACGAGTTTGGACGAAGGGGACGTAGTAAGGCTCTTACGCCGGACGTTGGATTTCTTGTCGCAGATACCCCACGTCCCCCATCTGCCAGAAGCTTTGCAGCGCAATGCCTATCGCGCTATGCAGCTACTAGATCGGTTCCCAGTCAATGAGGTGGTTGAATGAAATTAGCTCCTACTGTTGTTGGTTCAGGAAGTTCGGCAGGGGAGCGCCACCGTTACGACCAACAGCCGATATCTCTAGCAGGTTATCTGTGGCTTGCCCACTCCCATCGTTGGTCACAACATTCTGGTCTCCTGGATGTCCATTCGGGATGAATAGCTGTGGATGGTCAAAGGGTGCTTTCTGTCGGCGGACTCGCTCATCAGTGAGTGCCTTCATAAAGGCCACTAAGTTATCTTTATCCTGCTCACTCAGGTTAAGGTTCTGGATATCAGCGTCCAGGTTGTCTATGTTCTGCTCATGGAAGTCCCCACCCCGATTGTAGAAGTCAACCACTTGACGTAAGGTCAACTCACCACCGTTGTGGAAGTAAGGAGCAGTAAGCTCTACATTGCGGAGTCCAGGAACCTTGAAAGCGCCGTCTGCGGCTACCCTTTCATCTGTGCTGACTGTGAGATTAGGGTCTTCGCCTAGAAGCTGCTTGAAGAGCCCTTGCTTAGCCAACCGTGACTCCGAAAGTGGATTGCCAAACGGGTCCTTACCACCCACGCCAAGGTCGTCGGCGGTAGGTCTGACGCCGATATTGTAGAAGCCGTTGTCATAAACAGCAACACCACCATCCCCCATGATCATTCGCTCAAGGCGTTCATTTTGCACATTTTTAACTGAAGCGTTGGTAAACTCTCCTCCACCGTGGCAGTTGATGCACTTAGCTTTTCCCTCAAAAAGTTCTTTACCCGCTTTTTGGTTGGCAGTTAGGGCACTAGAGTTTCCTTCCATGTATTGGTCGAATGGAGTATTGTTGGATACAAGTGTTGATTCATACATCTGAATTGCCAGTCCCATAAACAACGAGAAGTTGTAGTCCATCAGGGTAAACAGCTTGCTTGTTAACTGGTCAGCATCTACCACGTCGTCAGTGTCTGCCTTTTGATTGGACGATTTGTCAACGAAGCTCCGGCTACCGTCTGTAGCGACACTAATGAGCTTTTTAGATCTCCACCACTCGGGCTTGAAGGCATTCTTGATCATCCTCGTGTAGGTCGTGTTCAGACCCGGTTTGGTCAATTTAGTATTTTGATTGCTTAGCGCACCAAGGACACTGTCATCTAAAGCTACAAGCTGCTTACCGAGAGGCTTCAGTCCACGTAGTTTCTTACCAGCTTCCCTCGGCAGCTTCCTGGACTTGATATTAGCGAACTTCTGACCTACATCAGGGAACACACGACCAGTGGCAGACTCCTCGACCGAGCTAAGAGGTGGTCCTACCGCCTGTGAAGCTAGAGATGAATTCTTGAGACGAATTTTCACCTCTTCTAGCTTGGTCCTGTTCACTGCCTTTATAACAAAGGCATTTGGGTCTCTCAACCCAAATGGATTTACTCCGTTGAAAATATTCTGAGCTCTTCCGTCCCAGAAGTTGCGGAAATTGAACACCGCGTTGATCGTGCTCGGTGTATTGCGGTCAGTTACCTGACGGACATTAACGCCGTTGACGTTAAATACCGGATCGGGCTGCACAGTCACTTGGTCTTGAGCATTACCAGGAACAACGGCGACAAATTTGGCAAGTTTAACACCCTGGGAGCCGGTAATATCATTAGTATCGGCAAGAACGGTTGAGGAACGATTATTCGGATCGTCCAGCTTATGGAATGGATAATCCTCCCGCTTTAGCTGGTAATTTGGCCTACCTCCTATATTGAAAGTATTATCCGGTCCTGGATGGAGCTGATTTTTGGATCTATTGTCCGTTCCAGCCTGGAAGTGGCAACTAGCACACGACTGCATTCCGTCGCTGCCAACTTGCATATCCCAGAAAAGAGCTTTTCCCAAGGCGACTGCAGCTACTCTGTCCCGAATGAATTCACCAATATTGTCCGGCTCTGGAACCGACACAGTTTTGAGTGAAGCCAGGGGCTGGGAAGGTCCTGAATCAATTATTTGGGCTGACACAGCATGCCCAGCTACAATCATAACCGCCATAAGCGCGACGATTGTCATGCTGCTTTTTATTTTCTTTGACAACCTTGATACTAGCTTGGTAAGTCCAGCTAGAACACCAGCTGCAAACCTTGCAAAAATCTGCATTCTTCCTTTCATTCTCTTTAGGAAACTTGATAAAATTTTGTTAAGGCGCGAGAGGTTAGTTCTTCACTCCCCGTTCATATAACTTTCATGATCAATCAGTAGATTTCCGTAGATTTATAATTAATAAATATTAAGTTTGCTAGTTAATACTTAGGACTTAAACATTGGACAAAAAGATCAGAGTGTACATCAAAGCACATGAAGTCATTTGCGTTGCCTGTAGGTGTTGCCGCTTAATGAGTATTATTGGAAGAAACCTGTCTCATCTTCATATTCACGAATAAATACACGTCATCGCGCTGATATCTCAGTTGAAACAATTCCGCTTTCTTCAGTTGACTCACCAAGTTGGCGGTAAACTTTGGAGAACCAGACCCACCTGGGTGGCGCACATTTAGCAATACATACTCAAATTGAGTTAAATCAGTGGATAGTGGAGTCAAATCATCAACGAACTTGATGAGGTGTCGGTGAGTTAAATGTGGTGCAATTCTGTTTGTGGTTAGAACACTGCCCGGAGTCTGAATTCTCGCTTTCGCTTCCCGCGTTGCCTGCCAAGTATCGAGTGAGTTCAGATATTTTGAGCCAAAATAGCCATACTTTGCTAACGCTAAAAAAGCCAGTAACGACCACAAGATAATTGCCCGTCTGGAACGTAGCCATCCCCGGTTAGCGGCAAGTGTCGAAATCACAGCCAGTAACAGAAAGGGTACTACTGGCAGCGAATATTGGTGGATTAAGTCGCGTTGTACTTGTTTGTCGGAAAGAATATTCAATACCAGGATAGGAATAGCACTTACCAAAGGAGTCAGCTGTTGGGGTGAAAGTCCCCAGACCACTGGCAAAACCAACAGTCCTAAATATTCCAGCGTATCCAGCGAAATGACTTTCCCCAATATCAGTCCTGGCTTAAACACCAGATTACTGGCAATTTCTAGGACTGAGTTGCCCAAATAGCTGTAACGTCCCACCGCTGCTGCCTCACCACCACTGAAGAACGGAAT
>QQTW01003063.1_pt1 | contig 12286 bp, 13 predicted proteins | sample 1904831 | NCBI WGS metagenome assembly QQTW01 (sample SAMN09435610, study PRJNA476489) | Subsurface metagenome, whole genome shotgun sequencing project. | reverse complement strand
GAGTGATAACGGGACCCACGTCCGGACAGTAGCGTCGCGTTCAGCATAAGATGTTAAGTACAATATACAGCCAACTGTAAGAGAAGAAAACAAGGTGCTTGAGCATCGGGAAAGGACATAGCGGAGAAGTACCTCTAACCAAGTGCACTCCGAGAGCTTAGAGTCAATCTACAAGGTTCTAGCTCCGTAATATAGAAGTATTTACTCTATGACCCACATATCAGTCTTTCCATGCAGTACTTCGTGAGTCAAAATACCAGCAGTAGCTTGAGCCAGTTTCCCTGCCAAGTCTTCCAGAAGCTATCACGTGATACTAGCTCCAGAGCTGAGGGGCATCACATCGTCGATCCGTAAGGTGAGACTCTTGTAGGCAGCAAGATCACATCTTTACAACCCTCTACTTCTTCCCAAGAGCTTGCCAATGGCATTGCGCACATGTGGCTTGCACTTCAGCACTCGATCCAACTATACAAATAAAAAATACTGAGTCACAGTAGTCCAGAATCCACAGCCGCCCTTTCGTCCCACTCGTTCTGTGGGGGATTTTCGAATAACCAGAAACCCCATTGGAAGCGGAAAAACCAATACGACTGCTTGTGAATTAAATCTGCAAATGTCGACCATCGACAATGTGACGAGAAGTACTAGTCCGTCTCGGTCAAGGCATAACCGGGTGAAACTCGTTGACATCGTCCTCATTCCTTGTTATATCCCCGTTGCGTGTATAGTCTGCGTGGTGCTGGGAACTCAGTGCCTCTGGTCCGTCTGCTCAGGGCGCCCGGTTGGCTATTTCGGTGACGGCAACCAGTCCGCTCTTTGTGAGCATGCTGAACAGCAGCTACGGAAGAAAGACGAGCAGTTATTGCGCAAGGAAGCACCTCGTAAGCTTCCTGCCGTGAGGAAACGAGCTCTTTCGATCCCGCTGCCTCCATCCGACACCCCTTTTTGGAGACAAAAGCAGAAGACCGTTGATCAATTGCAGTCGCCATTATTTGGACGGCTTCCACTCGAAGTCAGACACTTGATATTCAATTACTACCTTACTCCAGATGGGCAACCTATGCATATCTTTCGAAGGACGGATAAAAGGCTGGGTCACTGCTTCTGTACTTTTGGACCCGAAAGCCACAGTCATTATCCAAAATCGGACTGGGGTTACGACAATCCTTCAAGGACGCGAGCATGGAAAAAGAATAAAAGTGACAAGCCAGTGTATTCAAGCAACCTACTCCCACTACTAAAGACATGCAGACGAACGTGAGCCTCCACCCTCTTCTATCTGTCGCCTCTGGCCTGAGCTCAATTGCTTCCAGATACTCCGAAGCCCTTCCCTTACTCTATAGCTCCAACGTCTTCTGTTTCCAGGACATCGCCACACTCTGCTACTTTGTCCGCACAGTCCTTCCCCACCGTCTCAATCAAATCACGAGAATCCAACTGCCTTGGATGAAAACATATCTCGGCTTCCCTTATCCAAATAGTGAGTTGCCTTGTGTCTGGGAGGCGCTGGGACAGATGCCCAAGCTCCAAGAGATCCACATTGTCAGATTGGTAACCAGAGACTCTTTTCCTACCTGGCGCTACCATGTGTGGACTTACTGGATAGCACAGCTAAAGACGAAGTCCAATGTTAAGCTCATCGGAGACCAGGACGTTGCGCCTATGCAATTCGCGCTGCGAATGTCGCTGGACGAGGCAGACTGACGTCCTGCATATGGGAGTAGGTCCGCGGACCGGTGAGGTCGCGACCATGCTAGCGAATCAGCCCCTTATCGTACACACCCTTCAACCTTACTCTCCCATGATGATCAAATTCGGAACGAGCAACAAGTCTGCGAGAGGTCTCAACTACTGCGTTGACGAATCAAATGGCGTTCTTACTAGTAGCAGCGCACCAGCGCCGCAAGGATCTAGGAGATATACCTGGAACTCGGATTCCTAGATCTCCCCGGCATGCCGGTGCCTTTAGGGTCTCCCGTGAAAAGACTACGCTGTAGGCGCCACATCCATTCTGTCCACGGCGTCCAGTATGCTGCAGCACTGCCCACAAAATTGGGACTGTAGGGCTATGATGCGGGCAATTTGGAACAATCGAGGACATTTGAAAAGTCCACAACATCGTTCAGCCCATCCTGCAACCAATCTGACATATCCCTCCGCAAATACTCAGTCTCAAATCTTGTTTAACCATCGTCACAAGCAACACCATGTCTAGCGCAACTTTCCCGCGACTCCCTGACACAGAGGTCGAATTCGGGACTGCCCTTGCCGTAGACTATACTTTGAAAGGCACACCGTTCAATGCAGTGCCCATCTCCGACGGCACCTGGGTTCCCCACACCTTGTTTCGTGTCTCAATCCATCCGGCTCTCGCAACTACAGGGAATTAGTGCTTTCGCAATGGTTCGATGCTCATACGGTGTTGGAGTTCGTCTTTCCGCCATCGCCGCGTGCTTGTTTCGAATTATCTCTCAGCCTCTGCGCTGTACTGTACTGGGCGTTGATTGTGTTGAGATCTTCATGGGGTTGTTGGTAGTGTGGGACGCAGTGATTCGAGCTTTGTCATTATGATGGGGTTCAGAAATGGGAGATTCTGATTCCTATGTATTGTACGGTGTTATTGAAGCCATAGTCACGATGGTTGCCGTGTAGTTTGAAAGACTGCATACAATGACGACGTAGTTTGATTTTGCGTGAGGGTCTGGCTCCTGTTCGTTTTTGTTGTCGTCGAGATGACCGATGTGCACATCATCTTGTCCGCTTAGATGACTCGACATGGCGACTGTATCTGATAAGGAAACCCAGTCATCCACATAGTATTCCAAACAGGGTACAAGACATTGTAGGAACTTGACTGGTGTTTTCGTCACTGCGGGTAGAGCCGTCGTCGAGAAGGAACGACAGTTCATCTCGGGGTAAGTATGCAGTCAGATTTGTTGCGCTGCTCCTTCAGCAGCAGCGGGCGTAACTTGATTCTTATATCTTCCCCTCGCATACCGCCCGTCCACTACACCCCAGCAAGTGCATCAAGCTCAGATCTTCTTCCTGACGACGTACCTTAGCGCTATATCGGTGCCTGTCGTCGTTTTGGCGTCCACTTTGGTATTCATTGCAGAGAGATCCATATCGGAGGGGCAATCTGCAGACAGTGGCAGGAGGGATTGCACGTGTGAGCATTAACAATGGTCACAGAGGCCGAAGCAAGCTTTGCATTGTCTTTCGGCAGGGCGTCTCATTGTGCATCACTGTCCCTTGAATGAAACCCCCTTCAGCTTTTACCCGGAGATGACACATGTCCGCTAGGGCTCGTTACATTGGTTAGATCCTCTAGCAGCGGAGCCCGAGTTTTTCGCTTGTTGCTTTTGTCGGATGAGTCTTCTTGTTGCTTCCGTTTCGCGCTTGCTTTGATCTTGCCTTCCCGCATCTCTTGAGCGCGTCTCATGAAAGTCTCTATTCCATCGTAGGACAAGCCCAAGGATGATGCCAGCGCCCGGTGTGCAATGCGCGGATGTTGTTGCACGGCATCCTCGAGAGGCATAGGCGCGTCCGATGTTGTGCTTGAGGCATCTTGCGAACTACCCGATTTGGCCGTATCGTCCTCTGTGTTGTCATCGTAACCGTCGTTGCTCTCCTCATCCGCCGACCATTCTGTGTTCCATCGGAGTCCGTAGAAGCGGCTGAGGCGAACAAGTCTGGGCCCTATGAAGATGGTCAGATGAGAGACCGGATAATAGACATGATATACTGACGGTTCCCAGGCTCCTTCAGATCCCAAAATTCCCGTACGGTCCGAGGGAAGCCGATTGGGATTGATAACTCGCCAGAAGGAGTGAGAATTCCTACGGGAGCGATCTGCTCCCAGCCTCTAGTACGGAGAAAGTTTCGTGACCCGTTCTCGATTTGGCGCAGGCGAGCAGTCACTCGTTCGTCGACGTTGTCGACTCGCTTGTTGACCTCCTCGAAATGCTTGTTGACCTCCTCGAATTGCTTGTGGATCTTCTCGAACTGTGTTGTTGTACTCTCTTCTAACTTTTGGATCCGTCCGTCGACGTTCTCGAATTGTGTTCTTGTACTATTTTCAAGCTTTCGAAACCGTTCGTTGACGCTCTCGAATTGTGTTGCAAGAAATAGCCGCTGACCAACGAACTCTTGTTCCAGTCGCACGTTATGACTCTCGAACGTGCGACCAATAATAGCCAGACTCTTGTCGATGTATTGGAAAGGCGGATCGTCCTGAAGTGGCGGGGTTCGACAAGTATTCCGGGCCAGCTTGCCCATGACAGTAACAGATGCTGTGAATGTGGCTGCCATGTAATATGCTGTGAGGGTTTGGAGAGGACTGTACGAAGAGCCGTGATGTTTATTGACTGACTATTCTCGAGCGTTGGCGACCAGACCTACGTGAAGTTGAGTCAGACGAACGAGGGGAAGGCGCGATCACGTGGGGGTCGGCCTTGGCGACCCCCCGCCAAGCAAACAAAGGCAACTTCCATTGTAGTATGAGTCTAGGATAAGGAGGGAAGAAATATTTGATGAGGCAAGTATCCCTGAAGAAATCTGTAGACTGAAATCAATTACGAGATTAGAAACCGTAACAGTGCCACGAAACTTTGTTCTCCCGGTCCAATGTATGGAAATGTCCACCAATGTCAAGGGATGCAGCATCCGTACTCCGTACTCGAGCTCCTTTTGGATTCATAGCCACATGAGTATCCATATGATCCTCCGACCTCGTGCATACCACCGGCTCATCTCAATATCAATCGGTCTTAACGCCTCTCTAGGGTATCATTTAGCATCTTACCAGAACACGTCAATCGCCTGCTACCCCTTTGTAGACCTCAATCCTTCCCCTCAACTTGGTAAGCATAATACTCATCCCTAATCTCAAATAAACTGCCCATATCCTGCTCCTTGCGACGGCATCGTATATCTCTCCACGTACTAGCGGTGCGGGATTCGGGGGCCACACGTCCATCGATCTGGATGATTTTCTTCTCCAGAGCCCCGAGCGTAGATATGGTATAAGGGATGACGCTGTGATCGCTGATTGTCTGGGTACTAATTTTGGTTTTCGTGTGGGTGGCTTCTTTGTTGCTGGATCCTGTAGACTTGGCTGAGCGCAGACTTGGCGTGACGGGTGCGGTGGGTATCTCAGGCTTCGCTCTTAAACCCATTTTCTTGTTACGTCCGTGCTTTGTTGCAGTGCCTGCGACTGAGACCTTGAGGTCATCCTTGACTTTGCTGCGGTCCACGAGCGATGTCGGCTTTGATATGTTCATTGGCTTCTCAGCCGGCGATAAAGTCTCCTCCATCACGACGTCGTCATCCAGTATATCTGCGGTGCTTGATGGAACGGTTGATTGTGGTGGCATTGCTTGGTCGATTACAGACGCAGTAGGTTCATCGAAGCGTCGAGCAAATTTTAACTGGCCAGGGGGAATATTGAGAGTTACGGTCTTGCGGTCAATGCTCACGATCTAGTGAAGTTAGCCTAGGGTAGCAGGGGATTTGACGACAAGTTCACCTGGCACTCTTTCTGAATGGTGATAGCCTTGTCCCTGCGACCAAAGGTATGATCGAAGCTCCAAACGTCACCCTCCTTGAATAAGCCGGCGGCCAGCAACTCATCCAGTCTCACCTTACTGGCGTCACCCGCTAGGTATTTCGAATCAACCTTCTGCTTTTGTCCCCAGTATTCCTCGAACTCCCGCTCCTTGAAATTGTCATATGCGCCCGTAGCACGCTCTTCCATAGCCTGATGTGCTTGACGTTGCCATTCTGGATCCATACGTCCGGCACGTAAATCTTCTTGGAGGTTGCGGCAATCGAGACGGAATTCAGGATTGTATTTCCAGAAGCCGTCCGGGATGGTGCCATGCTCGTCAAGCTCAACGTGAGGTGGGAGGAGGCTCTGAATGAATTGTTTGTCGTCATCAGGGACTTGAGCCCAATTTGCAGGGTCGCCGAAGAAGCCGGCAAGCATACCATGAAGGTCGATATCAATCAACCGGCTCTTGCTGCTTGTAAGAAGCTGGTCCAGGTCGTAACGGTCTTTCTTCGCAGCTCGCGGAGGAGCTTTGCGCTTTGGCATGCTGCTACGTTGTTTGACTGAACCGGGCCCATGGTGAGCCTGGTTAGCTTAAGGAAGACTCTGGCTGAATGTGATTTTCTTTCCGGCGGCAAAATTCCGTCATGCGCGCTTCATTAAAAGAGACGTCTCCGCGATTCCAGCCCTATCGATATCTGAGTTGTCACGACTACGAATAGCCTGCAATTTTTTAATCGTATAACAATGCATTGGTCCAGCTCGCATTGCAGTGTCAGACGTTCCCATTAGTTCCACCCCCTTGAATCTTGAATCTTCGACCTTTACTGGTTATTCACACGCAAGCTCGGGGTCTGTAGTCATTCGACGAGGTACAGAAAAATCTACAATCGCACGTGCAACTGGTTGTGTCCTGGAAGCCTGTCAGCGACAAGTCAGCTCACCATGGTCAAATCAACGCAGATTGCGAGGCTCGACGGTTCGGTCTTCCAGAATACATTCTTCCGCCAGGTGCTGATCATGTGTTCCAGGCCTGATGCTGGCAGCTTCCATCGACGATGAACAGGTATTAGAGCCATCTTCTGACCAGCTGTAGTCTAGCCATGCTAAGAAAGTTACATACAAGTCAGAAGCAGAGCTCGCCGAACCCAAATCAAACGCAAAGATGGTCATACGACGACTAGACCGCAACTCCGAACCTCAAGCCAGCATTGAGGGCGACAAATACACCATACAGTATGGTATCACTTCTACCAAGCCCCTGAAAAGCTCAAGCATAAGACTGACCAACCGACCGCTCCCATAGCTATCTCATCTCTTCCTCCATCTGCTTCCTCACAATCTGCGAACGCTCCTACCCCCGCAAATTAGCCTTCACATACCTTTCCGACCTCGCCACCGAATTCACTACCACCTACTCTTCACAACAATATCTCTCCCCCACCTGCCGACCATACGCTTTTGTCGAGTTCGACACCTTCATCCAACGCACGAAGAAGACCTACCAAGACTCACGCGCCACGCAAAATCTAGACAAGCTGAATGACGAGCTGAGGGATGTGACCAAGGTCATGACGAAGAACATTGAGGATCTACTGTATAGGGGGGATAGCTTGGAAAGGATGGGCGATATGAGTCAGCGGTTGAGGGAAGATAGTAGGAAATATAAGCGGGCGGCTGTGAGGATCAATTGGGAATTGTTGTTGAAGCAGTATGGGCCTTTTGCGGGGCTTGGGGTTCTCGTGCTGTTCTTTTTGTGGTACAGATTCTTCTGAGGGAATGGGGCTTCAAGCTGTGTTGCTGTACCAATATTGTGTGTGATGGATGTCCTTAAGCTAAGGGAGATGCATAGTACCCTGTAATAGAAGGCTCAATCTTGAATGTTAATTAGTAACTCTTTGTTTCCGCGTATCACGAGGAGGGTCAACTATCACCGTGGTTGAGAAACGAAGCTGATAGAAGCGATGTGGGTTCGGCTTCAGTAAAAGTAGTCAAGAAGCCTGAGTCGCCTCTTCTGTATCTCTCATAAAATGGCGCTTCTATATACATGACCATCATCCCAAAATTATAAACGCCATTCAGCCAACCCAACCAATTTTTTTTTAGAAATCCTGCTCCTCCTGAAAGAACATCGTGAAGCTGATGATCGTTCCATATATCAACAAGCCTCCAATGATTGACATCGCCATCGCCGGAATCCGGATTAGATCACAATGGGCCAACAGGGCTGGAAGTGCTATTCAAAATCGCATTAGCCTGATACACCTCCCATCCAGCTCACCGTCGAAAGGCAGGCATAATAAGACATGGACGTACCAATCCCCATCACAACCAAAAACCCCGTGCAGAACCGCCCAAAGTCCACCACGGCGCTCCCACTGCTCTCCATGAAATCATCGGGGTTCGAACATCGGCCGCAGATCCAGTTCGGGAGGGGAGCGATCACGTAAGTGGCGACGACAAGGAGAGGTAGGTAATTGCGCCAGAGGGCGGATGAGAGAATGACAAGCAGGAAACCGATGGCTAGGACCTAATTGGTGTGAGCGCGGCTGATGGAGCAAGATGGACTCGTATAGATTGGAGGGTGGGGGAGAGTAGAGGGGATATACGAACGAAGGAGAGGGCGATGATTGTTTTGAGGCCTGCTGCCATGGCTGAGGGAGAGCGGCAAGCGGGCAAGTGGATGGGGATGCGGTCAGCCTAGGAGAGCCGAGCTTTTGGAACCGTTGTGTTTTGAATGAGGTAGCGACTGCTCCGACAGGTCCTAGGGAGTGCTCTGGCGGGCTTGGTGTTGTGTCATTGAGGGTTGCCTGGATGTTGTTTTGCATGACATGATGCTGAACGTTTGGCTGGCGGCGGTTGTTCCGCGCTTGCGGCATCGCGGACCCCTGTCAACTTCATGAGCTTGCGTCTTCCTATTACCTGAGCTCCATAAAGCTCTCTTGCAACCTCACCCCTCTCTAAGATCTTGTAGAATCCCTCTTACACTCTCAGTCGATGCGACAACCCATACGAAATGTTCAGGAACAACTATGACAACGACGCCATCACCTTGTTTGTACCTTGACCTAGCTAGAGGAGCTCCAGTTGACATACAATAGCTCACCACAAGGCCGCATTTTTCAAATAGAATACGCATCGGAAGCCGTCAAGCAAGGTTCAGTAACAGTCGGCCTTTGCAGTAAAACACATGTCGTTCTTGTCGCTCTCAAGGTCCGTCCCGGCCACCAGTTTCCCCTACCCTACCTCATCTTCGCGTATTAACCCGACCCCCGTTTCAGCGAAATGCAGAAGACCTCTCCTCCTACCAAAAAAAGATCATCAGCGTCGACACACACCTCGGCCTCTCCCTCGCCGGCCTCGCCTCTGACGCTCGCGTCCTCTCAAACTTCATGAAACGCCAAGCCCTCGCCTCAAAGATGACCTACGGCCGTCCCATTCCCGTCGAACGCATCGTCGACCAGATTGGTGATCGCGCGCAATCCAATACCCAGCAATACTCCAATCGACCGTACGGTGTGGGACTGCTTGTAGCAGGGGTTGATGAGACGGGACCGCATTTGTTTGAGTTCCAGCCCAGTGGGATGACGCAGGAGATGGTGGCTTGTGCGATTGGAGCGAGGAGTCAGATGGCGAGGACGTATCTGGAGCGGAATTTGGATCAGTTTGCGGACTGTGGGCGGGAGGAGTTGGTGACGCATGGGTTGAAGGCATTGAAGGAGAGCTTGAACCAGGATAGGGAGTTGACGGTGGAGAATGCGAGTGTCGGGGTTGTGGGCTGGAGTGTCCCTCCCGAGGGCAGTGGGAAGAAGGGAAAGCTTGAGGGGTTCAGGTTGTATGATGGGGAGGAGGTAGGGCCATTGTTGGAGAAGGCGTTAGAGGGAAGCGCAACGAAGGCCGAGGGAGAGAAGGAAGGGGAAGCGCAGGCAGAGAGTATGGACATTTCATGATAGGGTATTAGATGGTAATTCAGACCAGTTGACTAGACCGGCAAATCACTGTCTCGAGTGAGCATCAAACGCCACGTAGTGGACATGTCTTCATTATCATCATGCTGAGCGCCTCGCTATGCAGGGTATCCTAATGCGGCATGTGCATCAACCAGCCTCGATCGCAGATCATCTCACTTATGATCCCAGTTCAACTGTAATCGGTCCTCCGACAGCTTATACTCCTTCAAATGCTTAATGACCTCTTCCGCATCCAATGCCTCGACCATAATCCCCGCATTCCCCGGTGTGATAAACCCCCCAATCACCGAAGACCGCACCCACGAGATCAACCCATCATAATACCCCTCCACATTGAAAACCACAATCCCTCTCCCATGTATCCCCAGCTGATTCCAAGTGATCATCTCAAACAACTCCTCCAATGTGCCGTAGCCTCCACTCAACGCCACAAACCCACTACCCGGTCCGCCCTCGATGACTTGCTGGGCCATGAGCGCTTTCCGCTCATGCATGTCTGGTACGACTGTCTTGAGACCGTAGGTACTCTCGTCTTCGCCGCCGTTTTCTTCGGGACGCTCTTTACCGAGGAGGGGCTTGGGGATGACGCCGTGGACAGATTGCGGGCCGGAAAGAGAGACGAGGGTCTTTGCGATTTCGCCCATTATGCCTGTGGTGCCGGCGCCGTAGACTAAGGTGGCATTGTGGGCGTGGAGGGCGTGGGCGAGAGAGCGCGCGGCTTCTAGGTGGGCGGGTGAGTAGCCTGTTGATGCGCCGCAGCTGGGATAGAATTGTTAGTACAGTTGGCACAGAAGCAGCACACTGGAGGCAGAAGGTTGAGGAAGGTCACTTACAAGACGGCGATGACTGGACCCTTTCGGCTTGCTGTGGTGGAGTCCATGTACGTTGAATTCGTCAAAAATAAGGAGTCTAATGGTATAGGAATGAGATTGGCTTCTATTGTATTGGAATGCGAATGATGTGGTATCTAGTAAGAGAAGGAGGATCTCGAATATATGGCGGTCATTACGAGCGAAATATGATGGAAGTTTTGGATATATAAGGTATATTGGATTTCGAGGACACAAAACAATAACTGGTGACGTCATCATGGAGACCAGAGATAGGACCCCTTCGAACATCAGTCCTAAAATCAATCATACCGCCGCCATATATTACCGCGCTCCCAAACTCAGTCCTGGGCAAGATGAAAGACAGCACGGAGGAGGAGCGAAGTGATTATTAATCCTATGATAAGTCATGACAAAGAGCACACATGACATCCGAAGAATCAGCTCTAGCAAACATTCCCCACGATTCTTTTCCTCGCAATCTACCGGAACCCTGCAGATATTCTCGTGGGAATTGACATCGACATGAATAACGTCAGCCATCCTTTGCAGTCCAAGTGAAGCTCCAATAGGAAATTGGAAAAGGTCTTCAGTCACCGAACATTCAGGAGTCAAGGCCACAGAACCCCCGACAGCGTTGTTGAGATGCAGAAGCCCCGAATATAGGATTACTTCCACTGGATCGTCGTCTCAGAGATCCAAAGGTTTCACACTTAATCACGCCAGGTTATAGTACAGCACTTATGGAGGCTCCCGTAAGGTATGTCCACACTATTCAATCAGCTTTCTGAATGTGAGATTTTTCCTATCCGCCTCGATGAAGAATGCTGCCTCCAATGTCTTCCAGCGTAGTGAAGTCTTTCGCATCTAACCATGGTATTTCTCATTCAGAAAGAGATTCCCTCTCTTACCAGCAGAATGGCAGACTGGCTGTTTATCTTCCTTGACCAGATGTCTCCTCAAAGGTTAAACTGTATCTCTCGCTGGTCCTGATACCGCCCGTCGTTTGTAGGAGATCATCCTGATCCTACTCGACAGTTAGGGGAACAACTTTGACAGCACTAGTGACACTGCAGACCGACTGAAGTTTCCATCTACTGATGCTATTTCATGGCACCTTCTACCTTTCAGGAATTGCCGTTGCAGCATTTCTTGTCTCACAGTCAATCTAGTCATTGGCGTCACCCTTGTCGTAGCTGGCGACTCTTTCTATAAGATCCTTCTTGTAGTTATCATCTTCCATCAGATGTTCGAAGGGCTTGCACTGGGCGTACGGATCTCCAAACTCGGTACTGTTAGTCTACAAAAGAAGCTGCTTATGGCCAGCGCCTTTGCGCTCATCACCCCTCTGGGCATGGCCATCGGGTTAGGAGTGCTCGACTCCTTCAACGGAAACAACAGAGCTACCATCATCGCCATCGGCACACTGGATGCTTTCTCCGCAGGAATCCTGATCTGGGCTGGCTTTATTCAGATGTGGAGTTTTGATTGGCTGTATGGAGAACTCAGGGATGCGGGCGCTGTACAAACTTGTCTGGGTATGATTTCGCTTGTGGCGGGCGTGATACTCATGAGTGTTCTTGGCAAATGGGCATAGGATGTCTCGCAGGTAAGTTTAAAACTGGCAGATCATGCTCCTTGACAACCTGCTATGAGGGCTTTTTACTCCATGAGGGCTGCCTCCTACTATCTTGTTTCCTTCCACTGAGTCATGACCCCAATGTCTCTTCCTGACGCAAGACCGCAGACGTAGGGGTATCAAAGAGCTATTAGCCATCCTGAAAGAAACCGATGGCTGGGCTACCCGAGGATCAGTATTGGATCATCCTCCGAAGTAGTTTGACTGTGAGTCTTCTCGAAATGCTGCAACGGCAATTCCTGAAAGGTAGAAGGTGCCATGAAATAGCATCAGTAGATGGAAACTTCAGTCGGTCTGC
>QQTW01003062.1_pt1 | contig 12289 bp, 15 predicted proteins | sample 1904831 | NCBI WGS metagenome assembly QQTW01 (sample SAMN09435610, study PRJNA476489) | Subsurface metagenome, whole genome shotgun sequencing project. | reverse complement strand
CCCCCATCCCGTCCTTGCATCGATGACGCCCGCGGCCGGCCGATCGCGCGCTGTCGCTTGCCGCTGGGCAGAGATGGGAAATTGGCTTCTGAACGGCTGGCGCGCCTCTGGCCTCTGCCTCTTTCTCTTTGGCAGGGAGTCATCTCCGTCACCTGGGTTGTATGCGCTGCTTGGTCAGATAGAGTAGATTGTAGATAGCTCCGGGCCGGGCCTGGACCCGTTCGTTCGCCCATGACTAGGAGCAGCCAGCAAAGTTATTTTTTCGAGCGATATCTGATCTCATTGGACGCGATGGGCTTTAATTTGGGATCCAAATCGATGACGAGAAAAGGCACCAGGGCACGATTGCGCGCCACACGCTCGCACGTCCGCACTGCCCAGGTGCGCACACGACATTCAACACTGACAGATAATCACACTTTCAACCATCCCTCGATCCACGCTAGGCACCTCGCCAATCGTCTCGAGATTTCGACCCTGACTCGAACCAGATGGCGGCTGGACGATCGGATACGCGATACACCAATGTGTGATGGGCAGCGGGAACATCTCCGCTAGGTGGGCGTGCCAAAACCGATCTCAAACAAGTCGATGATGTCGTGATCCTGGTGCTCCAACTGTGTACGATACCCGAGATGACTGCTCGGAACATTGTGGCCTGCCAGACGAGGCAGGGCGCTGGACCAGTCAAACGAACTACTGCACGCCTTGAGACAGCCTGCATCTGCTTCTGGACAGCACTCGAGCTTTGTGGTTGACTTCACAGCCGTCGACTCAAGCGAGACTTTCGTCTCATGCGCTTCCAAGCAAAGACCGTGAGGTAATCGGCGACTGACCAGACAGCCTGAGACATGCAAACAATGCAAGCACAGTCCTCCACCATAAAGCCCTCATCTCTCAAGCCCAACTCCAAAAACGGAAACCTGCTATGCCCTGGCAGCCTGCCGACTCCACTCCAGGAATGCCCCAGCAGTGCTTTTTCCGCCTCCCTCTCGGCGCCCTCCGATCACGCCACTCGACTCACCCGTCCGATCCGTCACACACCCTTCACTCTCACTCCATCCTGGAGCGGCAAGCGAGCGGTCGCGGATGAGTGATGTTTGGAAACGCGCCACCTCGTAACAAAGAGGCCATGCCCGCATCTGGACAAGGGTCCTGATCGCGGGGCGCATGATCGTCGGCGACGAATGCCATCTTCAGCAATCCGGTGTCGCGCTCGTAGGTCTTTGCTTTTCCATATCGGGCTTTCCAGCGCTTGGGATTGTGGTTGGCGCCAGCAGGTTCAGCTACCTACTGTACGCTCGGCGAAGGCGTTTTCCGGAGGGGAACGATCGAGGAGGACAAGACCGAAAAGCCATGCCAGGGCGACTGACCTCCACCACTACCAACACCACCAACACTGTAGTCCAACTTCGAGGACAACTCCAGCAACTATCAAGTCTATGCAAAAAAAGCAGTTCCCAAACCAAGCAGACAGTTCCTTTTGCGGCGCGGGTGCTATCGGCCGACCACCCGCCGCCTTAGCGTTGCCCCCGATTCTGCAGCTAACGGGATACATATATCGTTCCCTTCTGGTTTTCTTCTTCTGCAGGCTTGCTTGCGAACTTGCTCCAGGCCAGATCCGTCAGCTCCTGCTCCTGGTGGTTGCGAACCTGCAGATGGCCTGTGGGGTAGACGTCTACCGTCCGGAGAGCGTGTGTGTGGGGTACGACTGAATGGACGGGATGGTGTGGTGGCCGGTAGGGGACAGCTCTGCCCTTGCACTTAGCACGTTCTTGGAGGAAAGCACTGGGTATCTTCGGTATGTTAACTGAGCGCGCGCAGCACACCCACCAAAGAGACTACATACCACACTTACATATGCAAATCGGGGCGGGGGCTACTCCGATCGAACTTGGCCTTGGTCAAAGAGTCAGGCGCGGAGATGGGTCCGCTATCGTTATTGGACGCGCTAAGCCCGGTGACCTCTACTGGACGTGGCGATATGCACATCACCAAAAAAGGAGCGCAAACCAACGTTTGCGAGTAAACCGTCAGCCCCGAAGTGATATAGAGAACTCAGCTGCCAGAGGTTTATAAGGAAAGTGTACGCATTGAGCACTCTGCCATTGTCCTAGTTGAGGAAGTCTCAGGAACACCTGAACGCGCTGATTGAGTAGGCGCGTATCTCTTATTATGTTTCTACGGTCTATCTATATCGTATATACAGTCCAGAGCAACATCCTCTTATTCTCCTTAGTACAATACCCATTAAGTGCGCGCTTGAGGAAGAAATTCTAGATACCTGATTTTGTATTATGATCTAAATACGCCCAGAATGATCTGCCTGCCCACTTGAGGTAAGTCTTACTATTTCCCATTATCAGAAACGAAGGGATGCAGCAGGGCCTCCTCCGCGGTAGGTCTTCGATCCGGGTCAATTATCAAGAGATGCTGAATGAAGTCTATGCATTCGGAAGAACAGATATGCTTGGGTAATGCTTGAATTCTTCTCGCAGAGATCCGACGGTGATGAACGGTCTCAAGGCGCCAGTTTCTGGGTCCTGATAATGGCCCTGTTCCAGAGGTTCTGCTAGATGAAATTCTTGTTCGTCTTCCGAGCCTTTAGGGACTTCGACGGGGCCGACTAGTCGTCTTATCTTTGCCAGGCTCCAAGCGGTCGGATGGTCTTTGATGATCTTGTGCGCGGCGTCAAATATCGTCGTTTGAGACATCAACCAATGTGCCATCTGTGACCATTGACACTGCTGAAGGTACATATTCCATGTTCAGTACTGTGACCCCCAACGACCATACATCAGATTGATGCCATACTCCCTGACCTCCCACACTTCAGGCGCTCGTATCTCTTGCGTCTGAGCTCTCGGGTCACCTTTTGCAACGCCTTCCGAAAGCTGATGCTCTTTTAGCTGATGGACTTTGTCAAGAGAGGTAGAGGCGGACCATTATCCAAGTCAGCAAAGCTTCCCTATCGGCGCGTTCGAGTCCGCATTCGAGACGAGAACATTGTTTGTGTTGACATCTGCATTTCAGATACGATTAGTATTGGATTAGGTCCCATGAGAGGAGGCAAGTTAGTCACCGGTGTGCACGCTGCGCAGCTCGTGAAAGACGTTCAAAGCCTCGAGGACCGACTTCGCAACGACTTTCGGCAGCATCGGGCTTTTGAAGGGTGTGCCAAATGGTCGTAGATGCCACAGATCGGAGTCCATCCTCTCGAAGACGAGACGTTTCTTCCGGTCGAACCCTCCTGTGAGCCGTCCTTTTGAGGACCCCCATCGCCATTCCCGATCACGAGCTCGAGCTGCCGGACGTAAGGACAAGATAGGACTTGGGGCACTCTTTGAGCCTTCAATTCCCGTTCGAATCTCAGGTCCTTTATCAAACCCTGATCCCAGAGCAAATGTTAGATCCTATATCAGGCCTTTGTTGCCCAATAATGACACGTACAATCGTTCATCACGGTCTATATCGCGATACGCCTCTGGACAAGATGGTAGAACTCTGGCTTTGAATATAGTTGGTTTGATAGTTTCAAGGACCATACATAGCCTTTGAACCGTTGAGACAGACCCGAGACATTTTTCTCTTGGCCCGCTAGTCATGAGAGGTACAGCGAGCGTCTGCCGTTTGAATATTCCGGAGTCCGGACGGTCAAGAACGGGTTTGAATATGCTATCTACAACTCCAGCCCTTGAGTGTCACGGCGTAGAGAAGTATTATCTGCGCTGGTACAGTCCCACCTGCACCAGCAATTCCAAATTTCATCTCCCGAGAGCAAAAGATGCCAAAAAAAGCAAAATATATTTCTCGACACGAATAGGATTCGAACCTATGCCTCCGAAGAGATGGCATCACATCCAGAATCTATACATCTGCGTATAAATGTAGCAGTGCCACGCCTTAACCACTCGGCCATCGTATCAATGGTTGATGAGACTGTAATATTGTAATTATATTTACTATACAAACCCGTGTTTATATAAGCATATCTGCATGGTATGTACACGCTTTTCGTCGATCATATTGTGGTATAATCTCTGGATCCATAGTTCATTTCTGGTTATCGAGCTTCCAAGTTACTTGAAGATTTCGAAGGACTTGATTCTTTGATATTTTTCAATTAAATTAGGCCATGCCGCTTCATGGGACACAGAAAAGGAGGGCCCCTGAGGCTCGGTTGTACTCCTTGGCATATTTATGCCCAATTCAGCGAGCTTATCACCACATGCACATGTGCACCCGACGATCTACTAATAATATCAACTGCAGGGGTGTTGGAAGGATTGCGGCTGGAGCAAGTGAGTTTGAGGCGCAGTCAGTCTCACCTTGGGCAGACCACACTCTCTTTTATTTACTGGCTCGACCACGAGTTTTAGGCAAAAATCCTACGACTATCTTGTATGCTTTCCAAGGCAGCGGGTGCCCGCTTGAGGTCTTCCGCCTAAGCGTTTATCAGGCTGAGAATTTCGTTCAGCCTATAATACCATCGGAGTGCGCTGTTATGAAGCTAGCACCCAAAAATTCGCTCTATTGTTCCGTTGATTTTGAACATCGCAAGTTATGTCTCCGGGCTTGTCAGATGGAAGCGATGCACCCCAGGTTATGCCCGGGGAGGCACCCCAGGTTATGCACGGGGACGGGGCCCTTGAGGTGCTGACATCTAAACCTGAAAATCAACCAGCTAGAACGAATGGCCTAGATCCTAGGCGCAGGCTGACACTATGCGGCGTTCAACGATCAAGAAGGTTCTGGCTGTTTGCGTTTCTTGTGTCGTTGATATTGGTATCCGGGCTAGGAGTGGGCCTTGGAGTGGGCCTTGGAAATCGATCTGGTGAACCAGGGTATGTCTTTACGCCGGCTGCAGTTCACAGCCTAGCTTCTTGTTCTGACCTTATTGTAGAGACCTTACCCAAACCAGTGAATCGTCTACCAGTGCACTCTCAACCGCGACTGAGACTACAAGCGCAGCATCAACGTTATCGACTGGCACGACGTACTCGACAGGTTGCGAAAATAACGGGGAGCGGCGACAGTACACGCCAGTGAATAATCGGGACTCGGACAAGCCATTCATTGTGGACGGCAAGACCTTGGAATTCCAGATACTATGCTCTGTCAACTACGCGTCGTTTGGGGATCCAGTAGCGCCCAACCTCCACATCACTGAGCTTCAACGCATCGCGAACGAGACGTCAATAGAAGATTGCATCACGAGATGCGCGACGTTTAGCGCCCAGTTGGCACCGGATGCATTATTGGACAGGATGTGCAGCCATGTTGTTTACCGCATCTATAACGAGGGTTTGGACAACATGTGTTTTTTACAGTCCGGCTCAACGAATAACGCGACCAGCTATGAGGTTGAAGATGAGCTTGCGACAGCAGTCCTGCTCTGAGATGCTCATCTTCCGTATGTATATTACGTATATCTTGGTTTCTACAGAATACTGGACGAAGATATTTGGGTGAACGCCTGCTTTCCGCTGTCTATTCTACATGCATGCGACGGCCCCCTCGGGTCCGGACATGAATTCTTGAAGATACTTACACACGGCTGGATTAATCAAGTTTCCTCACATAATGCAATTATTCACGAGAATCTTTTGGCCACCTTGTGTTGAATGGCTCAATTCAGGGAAAACGGCTCAATTCCTAAATATCTAGGGAATTCGCATAACTTAAATACACTTGTCCAACGATTCCAGATCACCTTACAATTTAATAGCCAAATCAGAAATCAACAAATGCAGACCCAGAACTCGAGCGGCTTCACAAGCCTTTCGCAGCTTTCTCTTCGCGTCACAAACGCCGTCCTCCCCCAGGGCGTAGCTCAAGGCACAACAGCGATCAATCTCGACAATGTCAAAGGAATACTCAACCGCCGCTAAAGACTCTGTCAAGGTGTCAGTGGGTCCTTCCGGATAGAGATCTGAAAAAAAATTGCTTGGTGGGAAAGGAGAGGAGCGGAGCAGAAACAATGAGATGACCGAGGTGTAGGCAGAAGAGACACTCTTTAGGATACCTTGCCGATTTACCTCTTGAAATGAAAATTCAACCAATTTCCAAACTTGATGTGCCTATAATTGCATGGCTGGAGTATAGAGTAGACAGCTGAAATGCTAGGCCTTGATTCCCCATTTCTAATCTGCGCGCGGTGAAAGCTTCTTCGACCTCGGTTCTTGTACACTAAAAATAATCTTACCATATTTGTTATGTTGCCGCACCGCTGTTCTCTTCATATGTCTCTAACTTTCCCCGCGTATGAGCTTGCTTGAGCTGCGCTTAATATAACTAAAGTCATTAATGAGCTTTGCAGAACTCGCTCTTTTAGTAAATCGAAAATCCTATATTCTATTTGCTCACCGCTCCGATTTCAAATGTTTATGGTAGTGATCTCTCAAGCCCCCCACAGAGTGTCCCGGGACAGCCTTTGCGATATCGTTCCAAGACATACCGCTCTCTTTCAGTCTCTTTATGCGCTCATCTTCTTCAGGCGTGTACGAAGTCTTCTTCACCTCTGTCGGCGCCTTGTCGAGGCCATGAAGCTTTTTCAACCTCTGGTATCGCATGTGCAACGAACTAATGCTTCGCTTGGGTCCTGGAAGCGCGTTGGCAATCTCTTCCCAGGACTTGCCCTCCCATTTCATCTTCAGTATGAGCTGATCATCCTCGGGCTTGTATGACTTTTCGTTCGGTACGTCATCGATCATGTTGTTTGCTCTTAGAGTCTGGTGGCGCCCCTGCGCCGCAGATGGAGTTCGTTCCGGGGGTGGGAGAGCCGCGGCAATCTCTTCCCAGGATTTGCCCTCCAGTCTGAGCCTGACCAACATCTCGTCCTGTGCATCCGTCCACCGCGCCAAGTCCGATTGCGGATAGTCTTCCGGACGCGGTTTCGATTTTGGTTTTGTGAGGACATGGAATCGCGACTGCAAGGCCTCTGCGGTTCGCCCTGGAAAGTGCTTGGCGTGCTCTTTGGTGAGCTCTTTCCACGAGAAGCCCTTTTTTCGTAGTATTACGATGAGATCGTCCTCTTCGTCCGTGTATCTGCTAAACGACGAATGCTTGGAGCCCGTGATTAGCGGCTCGGTGATTTCTTTCGGGCCTTCTGACTGTAAGTCCCGAGTCAGCTAGATCTGGACTAGTGAGACATTCGGAGGTGGAGTACCGTAGCCGGAGAACATTCCGAAGGCCATGATATGGCTTGAGATCGGTATCCACACGGTTGTGGTCTTGTGTCGAGAATACAGTCCCCCTCGAATGGCGGGACGGCCTGATCCTGCCCCAACGGAGCTTTCACCGAAATCCTGATATGACACGGCCCCTTACCAAGCGTGGCCCGGGGTCTTATCCCAAATGTCCGTGGCGATCCCTTTTGCGACCATGTTCGAATGCAACTACGCTCGATGGCGTCTAACAGTGGTGTTATGACATCCGTGTTGGCGCAGATTGTTCTCCATAGATCTCCGGGCAGGTCGATTGAGAATGTACGGATATTCCAGCCTTTTGAAGGGCTTTCTGCGACTGTGAAGGCTCTGTAGGTGCAAGTGGCAAGTGATTGAGGTTGTCGTGTGGCAAGGGAGTGTGCGTAGATAGCAGGGTCTGATTGCAATCCGTGTGCATGTAGGCCTGGCAAGGAAGCAGCTATCGCCAGAGCTAGAACACTCAGTCCTGATCCCATCGCTGCCACTCATGGCTTTTTCGACGGGTGACCATGGCTGTGAATTTATAGTCGAGTAAATGAATTCGTAATGTTCGTCACAGACCCCAACTGGGCCCGACCGGAACCTCTCAAGGTCAAGATTGGAAAGCGATAATAGAGGAGAAATCAAAAGCCTAACCGTGCCCGCCGGTAAACCCTTTCGGGTTTAGTGGTTTTATCCTAATCAGTAAACAAACCCACCCACGCTCTGAGGAGCATGTCTATTAGTTTAAGGCGGGCACTATTCGCACCCCCTATTCCGTTGTTCGCACCCCCTAACTCCGTTATTCGCACCCCCCTCCCAATACAGCAGGCGGTAGGCTCTAGCGCGTCACCTGACCCCCCTATGGCAGATTCTTCTAAGGATTCATCTCATCTATCACTACATCGTATAGTCCTATAGTTAATATGCTACTTAACCAGCCTAAAAAGCAGCTATTCCCCCCACCTAAGAAGTAGTATACAACCTTTATAGTACTCCTTAAAGACGTTAATCAGTTCGCTAAGACGTAGGGCTACGGGATTGTTATATAAAGGTTCTTTATGCGGATCCTTGTCCTCCAACGAGAATTCAACGGCTTGTCGCGCCTTATGCCTTGGCGCATAACTGGTCGCCTAATGGTCCGATGGACCTTCCGGTGCGCTGAGCCCTTTGGTTATAGAGCGCGCTCTTTGCGAGTGCGCCTGGTCTTTGAAATGTCACTGATCTCATGCTGCTTCTGGAAGGGTGTTGCGAATAAGCGACGCAAGACACCCTTGAGGAGCGATGATGATGACGTTGCCATTGTAGAGAGACCACATAAGCTGTAGCCACCAAGGAAGGTGCCCTTGACATACTGTAGGATAGAAGGAACGATACCATGTAAGCGCGAAGGCATCACGGAAGGTACCTTGGACGTGCCGTAATTCTCACAGGATAAGGTGTGTAGTAGCGTATAGTATGCCGGATGGGTCTCGTAGCGGCGTGCAAGCTATCCATCGAAGCGGCGAGTTCGTGCAGAGTGGGCTGAAAGCGTTCGAAAGCTTGGTAGCGATGTCCGTGGATCAGAGAAAAGGACCGACTTTCATGGTCTCGCCAGTACGCTCGCGCGGTTCCGGGGGTCTGAGGGTACCAGGAGCCAGGTAACTGTGACATAAATGACACATGCCCATTAGACTGAAAGCTAATGAGAATCAAGCGAGGCTTCAAAGACAGGTATAAAGAGCCGCACCGAATGGGCCTTGGTAAAACCTGGAGCCCGACAGTTCCGCCGATTTCACTCATGGGACTCGTCTATCAAGCAACCAACAACCGTTTTGAGTCCTCATAAGTCGCGCATTGAAATTGCTGCGTCCCCTTCGGGCCTATCAGAGTTTCTTTTGAAACCATCAGCAGCCGCTTTGAGTCCTCGTGAGTCGCTCGGGTTTGAATCGGCTGAGTCCCTTCCGCAGCGTGTGTCACGACCTCCACCAAACCGACGATGGAAAAGGTAGCAGGTCGGTCGCCAGACAAGTTTTGGCCCTATCGTGTTGGCTTCCCGGCTTTGCTTCCATCACCCCCAGTCTCCTACTGGGGGTCTCTAGAAGGAGAGCACAATGACTGGGACACCTTGTCTCTAAGGATACGAGAAGTCTGCCTGAAAAATGGCGTTATGATAAGAGACAATGTCATCCTTGTATGGCGTTGGAGTACATACCTGCCCGGAGCGGTCCGCGACAGATGTGTCTTAATCAGAGCACACTGGGACCATAATGCGGAATCAATTTGGTCAGCAGCTTGTTTCTCGCTATATGAGTTGCTGGTCGAAAACGACATGAGCGATTTCAATATCGAGATCAAAGACTATGAAAAAACGGAAAAGGCGTTCCGATTCCCAGTGCTGTCTCGAAACGCTGCCATTGTCGATCTTTGGGATCGTAAAGACGACCCTTTGGAAGAGACCGTGAGGATATTGTTGGGCGACTCAGAGTGGCACATGATATCCGTAATAGGAGGCACACTGCCTACCGCCTCAACACTGGTGATCACTGTCTGGAGCCCGAGAGACCTAAAATGGGTAGGTATCGGAGAAGCGATCCGGAATTCATGCAACTGGCAACGGGCAGAGGTCGGAGAAGTTGTCTTCCTGCAGGCATATGACGTGCGGTTTGCCGATCTCTCTGTCCTGGATTCGGAAGGTCGAGTCCGAGACCCGGAAGAATTTGCCCAGTTAAGATTTGGTGGCAGTCTAGAAGCGCAGGGCGCAAAGCTCAGGGTCGGCACACTTGGGGGTAATTTTGTTCTAGGTGCGATTCCAGTCGCCGTATCCTGCTACCACGTTTTCCGGACCTCAGAGCTCGTGTTATCGGGTACGTATAACTTCTACCGATTTAGAAAGTGGGAAAATCTTGTCAGCTAATGATTCATGATCATAGGGGCTGACAAGGACGGCCTATCAGCGGCAGCTTCAACCGCAAGAGAGCAGGTAGCAGCAGTGTCGCCCGCACAGAAGGACCGCCTAACCACACTGGAAGCGTGGCGCGAGACGGTAACCATCAAGGAGGAACAGATTGAGGCCTTGCAAAGGAGATCGGAAGTGGATCCCAATAACGAGCGGGTCAAGGAGAATCTGAGAGCTGCCCACCAATGGCTCACCGAGGCTCAGCGCGATATTGCCAACATGGAGAACAGTAATCTATCAGCAGGCATGTTGCTCGCGGCTGGTGGCTACCGAAAAGATCTCGGTGGAGGATGGCCTCTGGATTGGGCCGTTCTCACAACGGGAGGGAGGCCGGCCGGAGAAAATGCTGTTAGTCCCGATCGTGCCCTTGAACGTTGGTAATGCAAACTAACCTTATCTTAGTGTTACGACCATAAATTCCGAGTGAGGCTCGAATTGAATCGTATCTCGCGTCCGGCGGCGTCGATGGAACCGGGCGAGATGTTGATCAAGGCAGGTCGCACGTCAGGTTTAACACGCGGAGTGATCAGTGAGCTCCGCGGCAGTCTTAAGTTCAACGACGTCCCGGGTGAGACTTTTCGAGCGTACGAAGTTATACCGGTGGGTGGTGAAAAATGGGCCGAACCCGGAGACTCGGGCGCGTTAGCCCTTGATAGGTCCGGGAGTTGGGTTGGGCTTGTTTTTGGCGGGGATGTGACCCGAGGCTCAGGATTCGTGATACCAACTGACGTTATTGTTCGTGATATTGAAAGTCGTACAGGAGGGAAACTGAAGCTTCCATAACTTTATTTAGGACGTATGAGGTAGCTTCATGATTCACAATAACTTCTTTCTCAGCCTTCCAAGAAGATGCTGAGTGGTCATCCCTTTGCTTCCTTGGTGACTTCAAGTATGTGGAAGAGTTTCCGGCCCTTAAAGACGTGAATCACACTAATTGTGAAGGTTATCACTGCCTACCCGTGTAAGCGCGTCCCTACCGGTGAAATTATTAAATCTTACCGGCTACTCCTTTCTTGCTGAAGCTACGTGCGACCTGTCGCTCTGGAAGGTAAAGACGTCCCGTTTCGAGTGAGGACTACTGGAGTCTCCCTTTGACCTCCCTCACTCCAGATGTCTGCATGAACTTTCCTTATTAAGTAATTTGCATGATTTGCAATACAAGGGTTGAGCCCGATGTTGCTCCAAGATAAGCTTTTAACGTTTGCCTAACACTGTCTACTCATCCTATGGCCTGTTCTGCCAAGGGAATATTCGGGGCGGGTCGTACGAGAAGCCATTCCCACAGAGGCTCTGCAGGTTACGACCGCCGGCCGAGACGCCAGAAATCTCTCGCAATCATATTCCAATTCATGACGCAGTTCGCTCGATGTCCAGGAAAAGTCGCAACTTTACAATTTAAAAGTCCCCCACTACTGAGCAGCTCTGTCTTCCTCCCACGTCCCTTTCCCTTGCCACTTTTGTGTGTTTGACTTGTGGCTACTCGTCCGTTCAAACGCGCTCAAAGGCTCATAAAATTGAATTTAGTATTAATCTTGATCGCAGTTTGAAGGGAAATACTTGAAGGAAACCGCTTAGAGGAAATCGCTCGGATTAAAGCCTCATAGAAAATAATGATGGAACAAGAGGGCACTCGAATGTCTACCTAGAGGCACGGAGGAATACCGCAAAGGAACGCTCAATACAAACGCTCAACGAAACATCTGAAGGCACGCATGAAGGCACGCATGAAGGCACGGAGGAGTACCGCAAGGAAAGCTTCGATGGGAAACGCTCAACGAAAATATCTGAAGGCACGCTCGAAGGCATGCTCGAAGGTAAATGTTTGAAGGCACGCTCGAAGGCAAGCCCAAAGGTAAACACTTGAAGCCACATTCGTAGGCACGCTTGAAGGCAAAAGCTCGACTGTAAATACTCGAAGCCATGCTCGACGGTAAATGCTTGGCGATAAATGCTCGACTGCGAATGCTTGAAGCCACGCTCAAGGCACGTTCGATGACAAATGCTTTAATAGAACGCTTGAAGGCACGCTTGAAGGATACTTATAATAGCCTCTCCTGTATATTATCTCTAGCACCACAGCCTCATTTCGAACCTTAGCTAAATATAGTTTAGTTTTATAGCATATAAATCCGCTCTATAGCTTATATCTATTATATTATATTTAGCT
>QQTW01003061.1_pt1 | contig 12290 bp, 10 predicted proteins | sample 1904831 | NCBI WGS metagenome assembly QQTW01 (sample SAMN09435610, study PRJNA476489) | Subsurface metagenome, whole genome shotgun sequencing project. | reverse complement strand
ATGTTGCAAGGGGTGGTAGCGGAATGAACAGCGAAAATGTAAGCGATGAAAAAGAAGGCGGCATTGCCCGTTTCTTTAAAAATCTGTTTGGCGACAATGACGAAAGCGAACGCTACACCAGGGTAGGTTCATCGGCAAACACCATTGTTACGGTGCATACCCAGTCGGGCGACCAGGCAGAACGTGCCGCAGAAATTTTGGATAACGCCGGAGCGATGGATGTGGACGAACGGTCGGCCAGTTACGCAACTGCCGGCAGCAGTCGCAGCGATAGCGACCTCACCAGCCGCGGCGATAGCGATGCTACCATCTCCCGTGTACAGGAAGATTTGCAAGTGGGCAAACGCGAAGTGGAAAGCGGCGGTGTGCGGGTGCGCAGCCGAATTGTTGAACGGCCGGTGGAAGAAAGCATCCGCCTGCGCGAGGAGCATGTGAACATCGAGCGCCAAGCCGTTGACCGTCCGCTGACCGATGCCGACCGCTCGGCCTTTCAGGAGCGCAGCATTGAGCTGACAGAACGGGCCGAAGTGCCGGTAGTAAGTAAAGAAGCCCGTGTGGTGGAGGAAATCCGCATCAACAAAGAAGTGGACGAACGCACCGAAACCATCCGTGATACGGTACGCAACACCGAAGTGGATATTGACGAAATGGATAGCAAGGACAGCCGGGGTAACAACCCACGCTAATCCCTCTCTCCCAAAAAACAGCAGCCACTTAGACGAAGGCTGCTGTTTTCGTTTGTGCGTACGTCAACAACTTGCTCAATACTAAACTTATAAAAATAGCTTGCTTCCGTTATGTTTTGTTTGGTTGAAGGGGTACAGTTGTTGAAAGCACCAATCAAAAATTATTGAACTCCTACATCTTTATCCTTATCGTTATTGGCCTGGCGGCGTTGGGCATGGCCTGGATGCCTGCCTTTACCAAGGCCACAAAAATTTCCTACGCCATTTTGTATGTTGCCTTTGGTGTGGTGTTATACGCATGGCAGGCAGATTTCTTACCTTGTCCGACCCCATCTCAAAAAGTACCGTAACCGTCAGGCTCACCGAGATAATTGTACTTGTTTCTCGTATGGGCGCCGGAATTAAAATTGACCGGCCTTTTTCATTGCGCAACTGGCGAGTGCCACTACGGTTGGTAAGCATTACCATGCTTCTGTCCATTGCGAGTGTAACGGCCATTGGCTATTACTGGTTGGGATTCGGACTTGCAGCGGCAGCTTTGTTGGGTGCTGTTCTGGCACCCACCGACCCTGTACTCGCTGCTTTTGTGCAGGTAGGTCCGCCAGGGGAGGGTAGCCGCACCCACAGCAAATTTGCTTTGACTGCTGAAGCGGGCATGAATGATGGCACGGCCTTCCCTTTTACATGGCTTGCCATTATGCTGGCAACCGGCGAACTGGCAACAAACGGTTGGGCAGGCTGGTTGAAGTATGAACTGTTTTACAATCTGGCGGCAGGGGTGGCTATCTGCTATTTACTGGGAAAAGTATTAGGCTGGCTGTTTTTCCGGTTGCCCGAAGTCGTGGAAGGTGCGAAAGTGAGGGACGGCTTTGTGGCTCTTTGCTCCACATTATTGGTTTACGGCATTACCGAAGCGGCACATGGGTTACGGCTTCATTGCCGTGTTTGTATGTGCGGTCACGATGCGAGGACTGGAGCGCCACCACAAAATGCACAAGACGCTGCACGAGTTCACTGACCAGATTGAGCGCTTGCTGGTTTGCATTGTGCTGCTGCTTTTCGGCGGCAGCCTTGTCTCCAGGCTGTTGAACGATTTAACCTGGCCGCTTGCCGGCGCGTCCGTTTTTTTGTTTTTGTGTTGCGGCCCCTGCTTGGCACGTTTAGGCTGTGGAAGACGGGCCTGCATGTGAAGGAAAGGCTTGCCATTGGCTTTTTCGAAATCGGGGTATAGGCTCATTCTACTGCCTGGCGTTTGCACTTGCCGAAACCATCATTCCCTGAACGGGACAAGCTTTGGGCGGTAGCTGGGTTTACCGTACTGCTTTCCATCATCGTGCACGGTCTCACGGCTACATCCGTTATGAAGAAGTTGGAAATAAGGTTTTTCGGGGGGCAAAGCGTAAACCGGAACCTGAAATGTCGAAAAAGCCATAATGTCAAGAGAATTTATTATGCCCACAACGTTACAAGGAAGATTGATGGAATGTCTTGTTTCTATCGGCGACTACGTAACCGAAAATCCACCGCGGTCAAGTTGTTGTGATTGTCGTTGCAGTATTTCCTGCACCCCTTCTTCCACGAACTCCCTATTAGCGCTAATGGTTGTAACGGGAGGCTCTCCACATAGGCTTACCGGTTGGATGTAATCATCCTAACGCCAAACATTCGGGGACCTCAAACAAGGGCAATGATTGCAATTGCTCAATAGATGTATCCGGCAAAACCACCTGTCGCCTTACGGTGTCAATCAGAACAGTGGTGCATTCTATTTGGGTCAGACCCTTTTTTCCTCCCGCACCGGCAAGGTCAATAACAAAACGGCAAATCTTTTTTCCAACAGTGTCCACCAGCACCATCACTACCTTGCCCACTAAGCTGCCTTGGTCACCGGTTACATCCCATCCCTGAACAACAAGGTCTTTCGAGAGCAAAGCATCCTCTACGTCATGAACTGTTTGCATCAGAATGAAGATTGGTCAAAAAAGAAAGTTGCCATTCTTCAAAAACGGCAACTCAAAAATCATTGACAGAAAATTAGCCCAAGCCTTTCAGCCAGCCCACAATGTCGTCTTTGGTTTTACCGACCTTCTGCTGAATCTTTCCCCACCATTCGTCGTCTTTGCCGTCTTCGTAGGCAAGGTCATCGTCAGTGAGGTTGCCGTACTCTTGCTTGAGCTTGCCCTTCCATTCGTTTACGTTGCCTTTAAGTTCCATCTTATCCATAAAGTAGGTTTAAGCGATGAGGTTAAAATCTTGTGCCAAAATCTTAGGAGATCGTTTCTTGCATACATCCAGTATTGCCGATACAGTTACCCCTGTTTGAGCTTACGTCCGTATTTGTGGCAGGTTTGCGTCATTTAATTCAGGCGCCTGCTTTTCAAATACCGCTATGAACGATTCTGTTAGCGTGAACTTGCAGCCGAGCGCCTCAGCATACACTCTCTTTGTTGGTGTTCATTGTTTTGCACCAGTCCTTTAGCTCCACTTGCGGGCAGCGTCTTCGGCTTCTTCCTTCACTCCGTCCTTTGCTTCGTTTACATCACGCCTTACCGAATTTGCTTTCGATTTTACATCCTCAGCCGCATCGCCAAGGAAACTTTTCGCATCGTCTTTTGCTCCGGTGAGCCAATCGGAAACTTTGCGTTGTGTTGCGGAGCCTTTATCAGGCGCTATTAATAGTTCGATGGCTACACCGGCCAATACCAACATGAGTGATTTTTGCATGGTTAATTGTTTAAAGAGGTTATAGATAATTTCATCTTTTACAAGTGTTATCGGTGTCATAGCGCTTCTGATTAATCGTTCGTCGTCATCCGGTTGCCCACTGGGAGGCGAGTTTAAAAGCACCGGACGGCAACAACATTGCGCATCCGGCACTTTTACTTATCTCATGGTTGCTGCACGAGCTAAGATTCGGTGGCTCAATATTGCGTTGTCCGTTTGCGTACAACGGCTACATCGGTGTCATAACTGCGGCGGCCTATAACAGCCCCTATACTTGCCACGATAGCGCCAATAAGAAGCCCAAGGAAACCGAAGATGCCACCCTTGGAAACGCCTTTAGCCACATCGTCGCCTACCGCTCTTGCTTTGGCTTTGTATTCAGGGAGCCTGCTTTGTAAAGAATCCACTGTATTCTGAACATCGGAACGGTCAACACGACGGTCAATTTCGTTTTCCAGTTGCGGTGCGTTCATGGCTGCGCCTTGTCCCAACATTGAGACGGTACTGCCCAGCACACCGCTGGCTGAACGAATAAGGCTTCCTGCCGCACTGGTCAGAAGCCAGAGGTTCAGCAGCACGAACACAACCCAAGTCAATACGCCGTGCACCGAATCATTAAACTTGTTGCGGGTTCCTGTAAGCCGGCCCGCTACCCAACCTCCGGCAAAAAGCGCAAGGAGAAAGGAGACAATCCACCAGATTAAAGCCCCTGTTCCTACACCCGCCATTGGGTTTTGCTCTTCGTTAGGGTCTATGCTTCCTGCGCCGATGCCGATGCCTAACAGGGCCAGCAACAATTGGATGCCTATGGCTACCAAGGCGCCGGCAAAAATGGCCGGCCAGGAAATCTGTTTCACTCGGTCATGCACCGCTGCATCTTCTACATGTGTTGTCTGTCGTTCCATAAATAGTTGATTTATTTTTTTTAGTGTATTTATCGTGCCCAACAAAAAATGCCTCCGATAGTGGCTACTGTACTCTATATCAGTGGTGATTTACGGTTTTGATACTTCCTTCAAGCGTCACTACTAAAAAAACAAATCATTCCATATGGGCAAGTAATTTCCCTTAAAATTGAGCCTAACTGTTTTTGGTTCAGCTATAGGTATAGCACCTTGCCAACACAACAGACCTAACTTAACCACTAATGAATAGCCACAAGGATAATAATGAAGCCGTTTCCAGCAAGTTTGATGGCTAAAAATCATCTACTTTGGGTGCTTCTCATAAGCAGTTAGTTTTGGTGAAGACCCCTGTTTTTACGGGGGTCTTTTTTGTCGGCTGACCCTGGGGCACAGCACCAGTGTGACCGTAGCATTATCTTTTGGTGATGGCTGTCGCCCGCACACCCCTTTCCGCTACATTTGGCCCCTCCAATCTCCTCTGCAAAGCCCCCTTCTGCTTTCCTCTCTCCTGTGTACCCTTTTAGAATCGCACATAACACCACCCACACAATCCACACACGCATGAGACACTTCTATGTGAGCATCTTCCTATTGCTCCTTGGCGTTACCGCTTTTAGTCAGTACACCCAAAACTTCTCCACCCTTGTAAACACCGGTTCGGGCAACTTCAGCACGTACCCCGAAGGCTGGGGCATCTATGAGATTGCCTCCAATGGCGGCTCGGCCGGCGATGGCCAGTACGCGGTTGGGACAGGCTCTTCCAACACTGGCAATACCTACAGCTTTGGTGCCTCCGGTAGTTCCGAACGGGCGCTGGGCTCGATCGCCTCGGGCACCCTGCTGGCCACCATGGGGGCCATCTTCTTCAACGAGGGCGACACCGTCATCACTACCGTCACCATCGCCTACACCGGTGAGCAGTGGCGCTACGGCGGCAGCCGCTCCACGCAAGATGCCCTCACCTTCGAGTACAGCCTGGATGCCCCGGGCATCGTAGGCGGCTCCGGCACCTGGATTCGTGTGATGGCTCTCGACTTCATGTCCCCGGTCATCACCGGCGCTGCCCGGGCCCTGGATGGAAACGATGCCGCCGACCGGCAAGCAATTACTTACACCATCACGGGTCTTTCGATCCAGCCAGGCGAGAGGATCGTGCTTCGGTGGAGTGACGACAACATCGCGGGCGCCGATGACGGACTTGCGATTGACGACTTTTCGATCTCGGTCGGCTTTGCGCCCGGTGTGCTCACCTCAGGCGGCACCAACGCCGGCGGCGGCACGGGTGGTGGCGGCGGCACTCCTACCAATACCTCCACCTCCACCCCCATCTTCGAGAGCCGGGTGGCCACCGACTCGGGCTTCTTGCACCTCTATGGCAACCTCCACGCCCACACCACCTTCTCCGATGGTCGGACTTCGACGGGCCAGCCCTCCAACGCCTTTGCCTTTGCCCGCACGGCCCTGGGCATGGACTTCCTGGGTATCTCCGAGCACAACCACTACTCGGCGGGCCTTGTGCTTGCCGACTACAAGACCGGCGTGCAGCAGGCCAATGCGGCCAACGGGCAACTAAATGCGGCGGGCCAGCCCTTCACGGCTCTCTATGGCATGGAATACGGCACCATCTCCGGTGGTGGGCATGTGCTCCTCTATGGCTTCAGCGATACCCTCATTGGCTGGGAGAGCGGTGCGGGCGCCTGGGGCCCGACCAACAACTACGACCTCTTTAACCCAAAGTCGGATTACATCGCACTCTTCGATAAGGTGCGCCGTAATCCCAATGCGGTGGCGCTGCTAGCCCATCCCAACACCTCGGACTTTACCGGCCTTACGGGTGGCTACAAGGGGGTGGCCGATAGCGGGGTACATAGCGTGGTCATCGAGTCCGGCCCTGCCTTCTCTACCTCCACCACCTACAGCGATTACCCTTCTTCGCTTGCTTACATCAACTACTACCGCTCGCTGCTCAAACGTGGCTACCGCGTAGGCGCGCACATGGACCAGGACAACCACGAGCAGACCTACGGCACGGCCAATGCCAACCGCATCGCGGTGCTCTCAAAAGACCGCACAGGGGAGGGCATCCTGAACGCTATCAGGAACATGCGCACCTATGCCACCAATGACTACAATGCGCAGGTAAGCTTCACACTAAACAGCTTCGTGTTAGGTAGCTCCATCGTGCAGCCTATGAACCTGACCGGAACGGTTACCCACACGGACGCGGACGGCGAAGGGGTGAGCGCCATCCAGGTCTACGGCGGACGGGTAGGCGGCGCGGACGCCACGCTTGTTCACTCGGCGACCGGCAATACCACCTTTACCACCGCGCAGGCCGAAGGAGAAACCTGGTATTACTATACGATTGTCACGCAGGCCGATGGCAATAGGCTTATCACCGCCCCCATCTGGCTCACCCGTCCTGCAGGCGCACCCCTGCCGGTGACGCTGCTGAACTTTGAGGCCGCGGCCCGTGGCGGGCAGGTACGGCTTGAGTGGACAACCAGCAGCGAGGTGGATAGCGATTACTTCGTGGTGGAGCGCTCCGGTGACCTCGTGAACTATGAGCCCATTGGTAGACTTGGCGCAAGGGGCACGGGCTCCGCTTACCAGTTGGTGGATGCATCGCCCCTCCAAGGAGTGAACTACTACCGCCTGCGCCAGGTGGATCGAAGCGGCCGGGTGGAGTACTCCAGGATTGTGAACGTGAACCTTGGTAGGCAGTACACCGTAAGCCTGCAACCCAATCCAAGCACGGGCTGGGTGCAAGTGAAGAGCAACCTGCCCGTAGGCCAGCAAGTCGCGGTGCAGGTCATTGATATGGCGGGCAACCGGGTCTATAACAAGGTGCATACGACAGGCCCTAACATGCGGCTTGAACTCGCCAGCCTTGCAAATGGGTTTTACGTGGTGCGCATAGGTGACGTGCTCACGCAACTCGTAATCGCCAAATAAGATAGCCGCATTTGATAACGCAACTTATTTTTACCGCTTCCGATGAGTAAAATCGTCCGGATAAGTTTTTGTGACGCCCCCTGTCTTTACAGGGGGCTCTTTTTATGGGTTGGAAAGCCGGCGATGCCATTCAGTGCAGCGCACCTTGGTTGCAGTAGCAAGGGAGTATTTTGAGTTGGTGATTAAACCTTTCACCCTGCTAAATCCGGAAGGTAGTATAAGGGGACAGTTAACAATCTAATCACATCCCGTTCGCCTGTGTTTGGAACAATTCCTTTTTGATGGCATAGCGCAATAGGCCCATGAGGCTCGTGGCACCGATCTTGCGCATGATGCGCTCGCGGTTGGTGTCCACGGTGCGCTTGCTCACCTGCAGCGCATTCGCGACAAACAAAGATGCCCGTCAAACTTAGCCACTTTGTGCAACGATAAATTTGCAGTAAGATTTTCAACAATGGGTACAATACGAATCGGACTTGCGCTTTCAGGAGGCGGCTATCGAGCGTCCGCCTTTCATCTCGGCACACTATCAAAACTCAATGATCTTGGCATTCTTGGTAAAGTCGATGTAATGTCAACAATCTCCGGAGGATCAATTACGGGCGCTGCATGGGCGCTCTACCACGGTGAGTATCCAGCATTCCATCAGATGATGGTCGAAAAATTACGTACAAAGAATGTGATCCATAAAATATTATTTTCGAAATGGACAATTGCACTCGGGATTGCGAGCCTAACAATGTTATCGGTAATTTGTTTATTACTTTTCACAAAGTATGCTCCGCTCAGCTTGCCAATTATTATTACCCTTGGCGTAATTATTCTAAAGTATCAATTCAGAATCTGGCCGGTCAGTAAGATGGTTGAGAAGGCATATGATGACTTTTTCTTCGACAAACTCACCCTCAAGTCGCTGAAAGCGAAACCACACATAGCTATCGGATCGTCAAATTTGCACACCGGTCGGCCGTTTACTTTTTCCCAGATGAAAATGACCGACTCTAGCTATATCTATCGCTCTGAATTTGACCCACCGATTCACTTCAACCACCAAGAATTTCCGATTGCGCGCGCAGTGGCTGCTTCAGCGTGTGTTCCATTTGCTTTTTCACCAATCACCATAGATAAAAAGTTTTTCAATAATATTGAAGATCATGGCCGGGCCGAGCCGATCTTAGTGGATGGCGGGGTTTACGATAATCAAGGTATGCATAAACTCACGCAAACCGGCAGTTCGTACGAGTGCGATATTATCATAGTTTCCGATGCCGGAGGGGATTTTTTAGGCAATAAAAGGTATAACAACACACTTACATTGTTAATGCGCACGGTGGATTTGTTCATGTATAGAATCAAATCGGCGCAAATGACTCAGAACATCTATCAAAACGTACGGAAAAAGCCGGTTGCTTTCATTTCCCTTGGATGGCGAGTCGAAACAATCCTGACTGGGTTTGTTCATAACTTGGCACAGCGCAATATTCTAAGTGAGGTCGTAGCTGCGCACGAACTGACTAAAGAATGGGAAGCCGAGCCAAAGCGATTCGAGCAACAGATAGTGGATCACCTGAAGTCCAAACTGAGTCTACATGGTATCTTAGCAAACGAGTTGACAGATGAAGAGTGGATGCGGGCAAGACATACCGGAACTAATCTGACATGTCTAAGCGCCGAGCAAATTGATCGATTGATTCGTCACGCTCAAAACTTAACTGAATTGCAAGTGAAGCTGTATTGCCCGATGCTGCTCATGCAACAAACCATCAAACTATAAAAAGTACAACATGTCCAACGTCGCAAAGCAAGTTATCATTCCCGCTACACCAGATGTTTTTCGCAGCATCTTCCTATTCACAGGCCAAGGCGATGCCACCCTTCATGTGATACCAAATAATGGAAAGTATGTCTTTGTCCTATTAGATTGTGACCAAGACAAGGACCCTGGGGAAATAAATCTGATTGCGATGCTCAAAGATCTGTTCGCTGGCACCGGAAGGGGTATAGACGTTTATATAAATACCCATCCACACAACGATCACATTGGTGGGATCAAAGAAATTTATGAAGAAGTCGGAATTGACGAAGTTTGGCACTCAAATCACAAACCCGGGAAAGACCATAAACGCAAATACGAAGACCTGTACCATGTGATAAAATCCGTGGGAAAAGACAAAGAGTTCCACCTCAAAGGCACGAACAAATTGAACAAAGTCCGAAATGTTTCAAATCAAGGCGTGATCAAACCTTTAGGCGACGTAGCTTATCAAATCCTTTCACCATCGGAATTTTTATGTGACGAAATCGACGAGGCGACTGCGAATGAACGTGATCGTAGAATTCACCACCAATGCGGGGTTATAAAATTCAGTTACGGAGATGATCCAAAAAATATTTTGATGACCGGCGATTCAGACGTGAAAACTTGGCGTGAGAATATAATGTATTATGAGAACGTCCTGAAATCGCTGGTTTTGCATGCGAGTCATCACGGGTCCGACACCTTTTTTATTGAGGGCAAAGAACCCGCTTATTTCAGTCACATAGATGCGATTGCGCCAGATTATGTTGTCGTAAGTGCTCCAAAAACTGGTGAAAGCTCCTATGGCCATCCAGATGACTTTGCTATGAAAACCTATAAAAAATACGCGGGCGATAACAATGTCTGTAATCTAGGCGACAAGCCATGTTCAGTAATCGTCGACATTAATAAAGACGGTTCATTTTCAATATCAAAAGACTCAAGGTTGATTGACGCTTATAGCGAAAATGGCGATGGCGACGGCGGAGCAAGTACTCCCCCAATAGGCTTTACAAAGCGCGACGAAGTCTCCAATCCTCAAAAAAGAGAACGTTTTGCATGAGCGAGGTCGCTGGCGAGCTGGCAGTCGGTTTGCACGAGGTGGAGTCAACGGTCAAGCAGTTCTTGAAAAATTTTGTAGAATTTGACCAAACACAGGATTCCTGGTGCATCTCTTTCGATCTTACGGTTGCGGTCGAGTTAAACTCACACGTTCCTTCTAAGACGTCTTGGTATGCCGTTGTAAGTGATCGTTATCCATTTGGGGCGCTGGAAATATTTCCAGCACATGATAATGGTATTACTGCAACCTTCCCACATCAAAGCATCAATTTACCGCTAAAAGGAAAGGCTTGGAGAAACGGAAAGATTTGTGTGAAAACTCGCTTCGGGGTTTGGAACAGAGCGAAATATGATACTGAACCGTTCCGCGCCGCTGAAAGACTTCTCTGGTATATCCAGCGCACAATCGAGTGGCTATTAGCTGCATCTTCTGGACGACTTGTTGAGATTGGGGACCCATTTGAACTGCCAGATATTCCAGCAAAGGCAGCTGGAAAATTTGCGTTCAATGAATCTATCCAGACATACTCGAAGTGGTCAGTTACAACTGCAACACATGGTCTTGCTACTACGTGTCGGTTTGCGAACAAGCAAATAGTGCTCCTACAATCCTGCAGTATTGGCAAAGAAACATTGGAATATCCCTGGGCTAACAGCGTCACGGACCTTTCATTAAAACAGAACGGGCTCTGGATACGCTTTTCGCAAATACCGATAATCCTACCATGGCGCTTTCCCATGACCTGGAAAGAGTTGTTTGCCATTTCACAATCAGCACAAATCGATATAGAGAAATTATTGTCTTCATTCATTAGGAAAAAGGCTGGCGATGCTGAGTATCTCTTAATCGGGTTTCCAGTTCCTGAGAATCATGGTGACACTCCAAAGAGGATGCATTGGCAGGCCTGTAAGCTACCAAACTTTCCTACTAGTATTAACGCACGTAAAGGCACAGACGCTTATTATAATATCGCGCTCAAATTGATGTTCCTATCTCAATCAGAAGTAGAATGGATAAGGACAGAAAATTGGGCAAAGGATCAAATCACCATTCGAGGAAGTTTGGATAATCAAATTTTAGACAAGACAGTGCTGTTAATCGGCTGTGGCGCGGTTGGATCACTCGTTGCAGAGCTACTCGCAAGACTGGGATTTTCGAAATTCATCTTGATGGATAATGACATCTTAGAGATTGGCAATTTTTCGAGACACACTTTGGATATGCAGAGTTTGGGTATGAATAAGGCTGTCGCACTTGCATATCGATTGACAACCATTTTCCCCCACATAACCGCGAATGGTGAAGCAAAGTCTATCGCCCAGTACCTGCAAAAAGCGTCCGACTCCCTAGATGAATTTGATGTCATTATTGATGCGTCCGCATCTGACGCGGTGCTCAATGAAATTGAGCGCGTTGCTCCTAAGAAGGCTGCATTTATTTCACTTTCGACTGGCTATGGAGCCCAACGGCTATACCTTTATCAAACAAGAGATTTCTACAATTTATTACAAGAGTTCAATAGTCACCTTGACCCAGAGTTTGCATTGGATAATCAACAGAGATCAGAAACTACTGAGTTGATTGAGGGAATTGGCTGCTGGCATCCACTCCTTCCAGCGCGGTTTGACAACATAATGACGCTCGTAAGTGCAGCAATCGCTCATATTCAGTCTTTTCTATTAGATCAGAATTCGCCGAACGGGTTAACCGTTTTTGAAATGATTCGAGATGAAAATGACAAAGTGCAGTCAATAAAAAGTAGGTAACATGTTCATTTTTGAGTCTACCACTCAATTATTCGGGTTAAGACTTTCCGAACACAATCTAAGGACGATGGAACCTCTTGTTGCTAAAGCAGGAGATTTAGAAACCGGCGGAATATTAATTGGTAATTATGATGACAATCTGCAAACCGCTATCCTTCACGGATTCTGTCCTCCTCCTAAGGATTCAAAGGCTGGGAAATTTTGGTTTAATCGTGGTGTTCGAGGCCTCAAAAAAATTTTGATCCAAGAATGGACTCATGGTCGATATTATTTAGGAGAATGGCACTTCCATCCCGAAGCTGCGCCAAACCCCAGCCCCGAAGACATCGAACGCATGGCCGGTATTGCAAAAAACGAGGACTACAAATGTCCAGAGCCTATCATGATTATTGT
>QQTW01003060.1_pt1 | contig 12290 bp, 5 predicted proteins | sample 1904831 | NCBI WGS metagenome assembly QQTW01 (sample SAMN09435610, study PRJNA476489) | Subsurface metagenome, whole genome shotgun sequencing project. | reverse complement strand
AATAACAACCTCAGATTGCGTAGACGATCGGCTCGATCAGCGTTCAGACATTGTTTCTCTAATACCAATCGACTATCGACCAGGCTGGTTTCGGTGCTGCTTGCGTCGTTAATCATCCCCGTTGAAGCATTCCCAGGGTCCGTCGTCGTGGTTGTTGTTGTTGTTGTTGTTCCTCGGCCCGCCATGTTGGTATGGTTGCTGTTGCCCCCTCCTGTACTCGACCGAAGCAGGAGAGCCCGCTCTGTCTTGTCAAAGAGGGATAATGCTCCTAGCGTCAGGAGCCACTCGAACTGGTGACGAGACGAGGTGGACGAGGATGTCATGCTAGATGCTGACGCGTCGATGTCGTTGAGAGCCTGTAGCGTGGCGTGGAAGATGGACGTAGACGATAGATCTGAGGAGTAATACGCCGCCCGATCACGGATGTAGATGCTTTGGTTTCGACCGAACGAGACAACGTGCGTTGGATTGCGAGCGAAATCGAGTGTGACGGGCCAGTGTTCGGCGCTGGCGGTCGAAACCGTCGCGATGTATTGAAGTTCCGGTAGGAGACACGGCGCGGTGCGGCGTTTCTCAGACCCATCGCGGAGAGTGATATGCACGGGGATCGAGACCGGGCGGTGACTGATGGCGTCTCGAGGGATGATGCACCGTGGCTCCGCCGCGAGGACACACAGATGTCGAAAGGCTTGCAGGTGACATGTATTGTCGAGGATGGATGTCGGGAAGAGAGGGTGGAAAGCGCAGAGCAGAGATGCCACGGCCAGGTTCGAGGTGCCGAAGGTGTGCGTGCCGCCTCCGAGAAACAAAATACCCACAGCCATGTGTGCGGCGAAGTGGCTGCCGTAGGAGATGTCGGCGCCGGTACGTCCATGCAAAGACCGTAGCCGGCGGAAGACATGCAGATCGCCGGTCCCTGCCATGACGGTCGTAACCGCCAGAGCGACCAGATCCTGACAGTTGCAGATGGTGCTCCGTGTAAGTTTCTGGTCGTAACTGATGGCCGGTAGTCGACACAGGCGAATGAATTGGTCGAGATAGAAGGTTAGGATGTCGCGGACGTCTATGGAGCATGAGCCGGCGAACCGCAGCCCAATGCTGAAACATAAACCCGCCACGATGTTAAGGAAGGGCAGATCTCCGCTGCTGAGCACCTGGATACTATGCAGCTTCATCTTGCTTCGGTATTCAAGCGGTAGATTTGCTCTGATCCAGCTGTATTTCGCCTCGATCTGGACCCACATAATCAGGTGCTTGGCGACTGTCCGCAACAAAAACACATCCGGCCGGATGTAGTCAAACTGCAGCAACGCGTCGGGCACGTCGATCTTGCGCGCCAGCGGCCCGTCGTGTGACTTCATGAAGATGAGCGTGATAGCGACCGTCGCAGCCGCCATCGATTTGTCCTGCACGTGTACGATGCTCGCTTTCTTGTTGCCCACCGCCAGCGTCAGGAGTCGGCTCACGATGTGCATGTCGTGCAGGCCCTTCAGGTCCTTTCCCTTACCAAGGTTGATGAACCCGAGAGCGAAGCCGGCAGCGAGTCGATACCCTTCATCGCGGAACGTCTCGACCGGGGCCGACGGATCGTCGTGATCGATGTGTTCCATCTCCGACATCATGACCTCGCTCATCCGCCGATGCTGTGTGTCGCAGTAAAGCAGTCCCGTGGCCATTAATCCAGTCGTCTGTGTCAAGGGCGATAGGTTGAGTTCGGCGGCACCTGGTGGAAGCATACAGGTGACGTGAACGGATAGGAGCCGAGTAACTAAAGGATCCATTGTCCCAAGGTAGGAGGCTGAGAGCCCGAGTAACAGTCCAATGGACGTCATGGTATGCTTCGGGGTGAGATATTTGAAGGCGACCCATTTCGCAATTGACTTCAGGTGTCCGTTGAGTCCCAAGGCCAGCAAGAATCCCGCATGTCGGTTATTCAACTCCAGCGGCTTGTTGTACATGATCCACGACGTATCGATCCCTTTAGCGTCTCTGGAGATACTCAAACCAGCCGCAACACCCGCGTGGAAAAATGCCCAGCCGACTTTCTCCTCTGTGAATGGCGCTCGATCGGCGGAGACCGTGTTGTTGGACGGCTTCATCACACAGCTCAGGTTGAATCCAGGAATCGGAAATCGTTCGGTCAGCAGAGGCAGCCGCGCGCTGAGGTAGATCAGTCCTCGTCCAGATGGTACCGCCAACGTCCGCATAGCCACGGTTTGGACTAGTTCCTTTTGTGCTTCCAGTAGATCGCTCTCCGACCAATCTGGCTCCGGGTTGCATTGGACGACCGCCGGCTTCGCCGACTGCAACAGTTTGGCCGCCTCCGCAAAACGTCGGTCTTCTCGGAAGATTAAGCGCGTGATTGCCTGCCGGTCGATCTCGGCCACACCATCAGACGGACCGACGGTTTCCATCTCGGATGCGGAGTTGCAGATCCCATGGACATCTCGGACAGCCTCATGAGTGGCGAGTGTCGATGATGTTGAACTGCCCTTGATCTGTTGGTCGGAGGCCAACAGCAATCTTAAATCATCCCGACCAATAAGACGTAGAGGGTCTTCGTCCCAAGTTGTCGGCGGCTCTAGTTGACATGCTGCAATGGCGTCCTGCAACGGCGTAGCGATGCCTTCTGGCAACGTTTCGAGGAGCTGCCGATTAACCCCGAGCTCAACCATCTTTTGAACAATATCAGTTGCAGACTTCGACTCGCTCGCCATGTGCGTGAATAGCTTGACAATCTTCGGTGTTCGAGGCGTCAAGCTCTCCCAATACTCTGTGATTCCAGCTGGAAAGCTTTCGCCAGCTTGATACTCCCTTCGCGGTGGAGATATCATGTCCGAGAGCATGAAAAATGGCTGCGAGACGTTGCCGGCTATGCTTTTTTCTATCCAGTCGTAGATGGATGGTGGCTCGAATTGCTGAGGGGGGACATCCAGTTGGGTGATAGATCCTAGATTGGGTGAGCCGAGACAAACCGTAGTAGATCTAGGAACATTACCTTCATTAAAGATCCATCGGTCCATAGTAGCATCCTCAGTGCTATAATAACCCGTCTCTCTCCAACTCCAGGCCTCCCAGCCTAGCCAAGCTCCTAACTGTGCCAGAAGGGCCGTCAATCTTCCTGCTCCTGTCCTTTTCGTTTCAGAAGTGGTGATTCCTAGTTTGAGATCTTCGCGATAGAGGTGAAGGGCAACAAGAATAGTCGGCAACGCGGTGCGCTGGAGTTGAGGGTCGCGTCCTGGAGCGGTGGGAAGGTAGCCTGGTCGATCTGGGATATTGCGAGTAACCGCTGCACCTTCATCAGATGACAGAAAGTGCCGGGTAAGGGTCTCGCATTCCTGGAGAAAGGTGTTTCTCATCCATGACGGCGACTGTGTACTCGATGCAAGGCTCGTTGTATCAGAAGATCGTGTTCTTGTGCGCGTCATCGTGGATGCATCTCCACCGTGCTGATTCTTGCTCTCCAGGCACCAATCCCATCCCTCTTCATTTACCCACTCGGGATAAGGCGTGGTGTGGCACTCGTGCTGGAGCGTCTCATTCCAACTGTTTGCTGGCGCGGTGCCGGAGACCGATCTGGTTACTCGCCCAGTGCGCTTGCTGACCCTTCTCGATACTGTGGCGTCAGAGTCGCTCAGGAAAGGTACCGCCATGCTCATCAACGTCACGACCAGGGCCATCCACTCTCTGTGAGCATTGTATTCGCCCCGATCTTGTAGCCATCTGAGAACCGTCCACCACGTGGTCAGAATGCCTTCGCCATCCTCGCCTGGTAGGACAAGCATGCAGACATCTAACATGGTTGCGATTTGGGTATCGTGCGGGCGCAGTTGAATCTGCAGACGGTATGTCTTCTGCTGTGCACCGACCAGACTGACCGTACCTCGTGAGGCGTTGTGTGAGAATCCGGAGAGAGATCCTGTTCCTCTGTGTGGCTCGTTGAGAGATGACTTGCCCTTCTTCGTAGGTGGTCGCGGCAGCCCGAGCAATCCATGATGAATAGGTAGAGGGCTCTTGGGCAATGGCACCTTGATGCATGGGCGCCCGTCGGTATCCAAAACTGTCAGACGCTGGCCAGGGATGCCGGGCTGCAGCACAACAATGCGAGATATGCCCCGGTCGACTATCTTAATAGCGTCGGTCACTGGGAACCCGACCCGAGCCACGCCTGCAAGCCGAATGACAGGCGGCTGATGAGAATCCGGCAGGGCATGGTCTCCGCGTTTGTCATGCTGCCAGGGCTTTGTAGACTTTCGCCTTCTTTCCAGCGTGAAGCTCAAGTTCAGAACGGCCGCAGGTCGCTTCTGGTGATGTACGATGCACACGAGGAACGATGACGAATTGTTCGAGATTGTCGCCGCATTCTGTGGAGGTACGATCGTAAAGACCCTTGGTTCGGCTGGGAGACGTTCGGAGCCACCATGACTCGAGTCCACCGAGACCGAATCAATCTTTCTCAGTACAAATGCACCGGCAGAACCTGTAACCGCCCGAGACGTGGTTCCAACACCATCACCATCTCCGACCCAGGGAACATCATCCAAAGGTTCATCTCCTTCTCCATAGATGCTACCATTTTCGGACGCAGGCGGCGTGCTCGCAGACGTAAATGCTGTTTGGAAACTGCTTCTGCCGCTCCTGGCATGGCTTCGTCGGGTGCGAGGCCCGCCAAAGGAAGGCTCTCGTCGAGCATTGGTGAATGATGCAAGATTTCCCACCGAGACGTCGGAAAATGGTAGCTTGCTCTGACTGGACGCCAGGTCCGCCCTGGCCAGGAGTGAGCTAACCCGTCGTGCTTGCTTGCTAGGCAGCATCTCTGCATCCGGATCTAGATCCAACGAAGTTGCCAATTGGCTGGTCTCCTTGTGATGCTTATCATCTTGCCGATCCATCATGGAGCCGTGCAAGCTCGAATGTAGCTGCATGTTCTGATTTCTGGTTCCGGCTCCGAGACTTTCTCGCTGGTTATTGGCGTGATAGGCAATTGGCGTGCTTGTGCCTGTTTCCGGTCGACTGGTCGCCGCCCCTGGTGCCAAGGAGCTCTGTCGTCGCGATAGTATGGCAGATACGCTGGGATCTCTCATCTTCTTTTTCTTTGTCGCTGATAATGGTCTGGAGTCGGTGGACACCACACTCCAAACGGTGTACGAGTCTGTCCGAGCATTGAACGTAATGGCGAGTGCCAAGGAGGTCCCTCTACCCCAAGTGGCCGCCACATTTGCCAGTTCCGTTGAGGATGTAACGTAAACCAACTCTTCGTCCGAAGGAAGAGGGTTGAGTCCGCTTGATCTCGAACCTGTGGCCAGTGACTTCGCTCCGGGTCCATCGATGGTACGGACGAGTGCCGGCTCCGTTAGCGGATCCGACAAAGAATAGAAGCAAGGCATCTCCAGCTGCTCGGTGAACGAGGTATTGACTTGAGCCCGTCGACTTGGCTGAGAATCACCCAAGAGCTTCTCTGGGGTGGCCGAAATCCCCGCCTGGCTGACATGTTGCTGACTGGCAAGCTGCTGACTCGGGGCAGACCAGGACTCTACAAAAGAGTGAGCAAAGGAGTTTGGGGGGTTCACCGGGAGGGCGGAGACGGTATGGCGAGCCAGCAAGAACCTCCTCTTGACAATGATCCCTTGCGTAGCAGGGAGGATTGAATCCACTTGGAATGGGAGATGGACCACATGGTTGGTTCCGGAGAAGTAATAGATATGAATCTGGGTCTGAAGAGCCACCACCAACGCTTGAGAAAGCCTCGAGGGCAGCTGACCAGCTTGCTGCGGCTGTTTTTCTGGGGTATCCTCGCGATTGACCTTCCGATCATTGGATGTTGCACTGTAGGACTGTGCCCGAGACGACCAGCCCTGGAGATGGCGGCCTCCCAGATGTCCATTTCCGAGGGCCTGCGGTGTACCTACTCTCAGCGGATACCCCCCATCACTCTTGACTTGCCCGTCGTCTCCTGTCGACGGAAACCAGGCGATTATGGCTTGCACTACCGGTTGACCCTCGATGCCGAGGCAAAAGACGCGTCTTACTATGCCACCACATGAGACGACGGCACAATCTTTGGTCACGAAAAGCTCCTCATCTTGCGTGTCATCGCCCGGTAGTGTATTCGTCGTCCATGTATATTGATCTGGCGTGGGCTCCGCGGACAAGATCCCTGCCTCTAACAAGTAGGGAATTGCTGAAGGACTGTGCAATCCTAACCACGAAACTGAGGCCATTTGAAAGTGAGGCGCATGAGCATCGGGTCAAGCCGTGTTCGACACTGCGAAGGTGTTCGTTCAACAGTTGACGTTCCACGAGGAGGGATTTGCAACTCACGCGTCTATATCGGAATCTCAACACGTCCTCTCGCTAAACATTGTCAACGTCTAGCTTTATCCTGTTTTAACCAACTCGACGTATATGGAGGTGGTTGCAGTTTGAGATGTTGATGTGTCAAAGTTTTGATTACTCCTCTTCACACCCATTTCATAAATCCACCTTGTGAGTATTGATGGTGGTCTCAACCGGGATAGTGAAACCGGATCACACTGAGCTGTTCATGATCTTCACAGCTGGCTTTGATGATGTGTCAGTCATGCATTCCCCAAATTCTCAAATCCTCGATTGCTTGTAAAGATGAACTTGCTGGATGGCATCTTACCAATGAGGAAGTGTGAACCATGCTTGAGCCAAATTGTCTCAGTGTGAAAAGTCTTGGAGCTCATGAGATGAAGTCAATTGATTGAAGCTCTCACATTTCTGGAACCACTAGCTAATCTGTTCCTATGATCAGACAACTCAAGGTCCCAAGGCACTAAAATCTCATCAATACACACGTCAGTTTCCCATCTCTGTCAATATGGGATATATCGAGCTCACGGACGTGAGATTGGGCACTGACCTGAGGTGTGAATTGATCCCGCTGACTTCAAATTAGACCGCGATAACTCAGGTTGTGAGGTGACGTGGGTGGGCAGTTAACGCTCGTTCTCTCGTGACCCAAACGTAATATTGTCGCGACTCATCACATCATGGCCTCAACAGACATGCGGGTGAAGCGGAGTCAGACAGGGGGCATCATCAAGGCCAGGTAGGCTTATTATTCCTATCGGTCAATTTAATTGACTGAACATTTCTTTATAGTTATCATCTACCTCATCTCGTTCATGTCGCCAAAACCTATCCATTCTTATCACCCAATGGATCGACCATCATCGTTTACGGTCACTCCAATGGCATCCGGGTGGTATGGCTTGGGGGAAGACCGTTCAAGGGCGTTTCAGCGGCAACTTCTCAAGAGCAATCGCAGCCCAATGGACCAGAGAATGATGCCGTGATGGTGATCGACTCAGACGATGAGAATGAGGAGCAGCAGAAGCCCCCGGAGCAGTCAAGACGGCAGTCGACCAAGACAAACCGCACCAAGCTCCCCGAGCCTGAGTTCGAAGATTACGACGTTGAGGAGGACCCTTTGGATCCCTCGGCGTCCATCATTCAATATCTGGACATCTCCCTTGGCACCGATGTCGTCGATCTCTCATTTCCTCCCTTTTCGGCCAATCGGTCGATGCTACCGAGCACGCTGCCGACTATCACGTCCCGATTGCTGATCGCCGTCACCGCATGCGCGGATGGCTCAACGCGGGTCGTCCGAGTGCCGTTGATGCCTCCATCGCCGGCCAAGAAAAAGCAGGAAGAGTCAAACCCCAAAACCGGCGACACGCCAACCCATCAGTGGGGCATCTGGGGTGAAAAGGTCTTGACGCTGGAGCAAGCCGCCGGTCATCGAGGAATCCCGACAAAGGTGGCCGTTACTCTGACGCCGTTCGATCTCCGCGTGTTAAGCGAAGAAGGTTGGCCACCTCGAGACCAGCGCGGAGGAGATGGACCACTCCCCGACGGCTCGTGGCCGACGCGAGAGAAGGAGGCCCCTGGGGAGAAAAGACTTCCGCCCGAGTTCTGGCAGTTGCTGGTTGCGACCCTGATATCGGGCAGCACTCCCACATTGTTGATCTACCGTGTCTTTGTCACCCCTGGACGTCCGGAGAGACCAGAACGGGTGGCGGAGGTGCCTCTGGGCATGGTTGGACTGTCGCCGATTCAAATCCAGCATCTCTCGCTGCCGGCAATGCACATCAGTTTTAATCCGTCGCTCTACTCGCCCCATCGACATTCGCAGCTCTTGCTGGCGGATGCGAACGGTAGCGTGCGAGTCTACGATTGCCGAGCCAAACCATCCAACGCTTCGACAGCAAAGATGGGACCCGATGAAAATCACGGATCGTGGCTGATGACGCTACATTCTGGATTCGCGAACGGCAGCAAGACCAGTGATCTGAATATTCACGAGGCAAGACGCAAGCAAGTTTTGGACGCTCAGTGGGTGCTGGGAGGTAAGAGCGTGGTGGTGCTGTTGTCCGACGGCGAATGGGGTATCTGGGATATTGAAGGAGCTGGGCCCAGCATCACCAAAAGGGGAAACCTGGTGAACCAAGCGACGCGCAACGGCATCCGAGGTGGGGCCGTCACGCCGTGGAGCTTGCAGGGTCGTGTTCATCCACAGATCCGCGCCTGCAATTCTCCCGACGCTGCCAGCCCGAACGACGATGGACCGCCGAAGCTGATACCTCGGACACCTCGATCTCGCAAAGTGCAAGAGCAAAGCCTGTTTAGCGGGCCGACCGCAACTCCTTCGGATCATGCTCGAGGAGGCATCGCCGTGCGGCCGGCAGACCCCAAGGCCACGGACATGGCGAGACACGAGACGATTGTCTTCTGGCTTGATGAGTACATGGCCGTGCTCCCCGATCTGTGGTCATACTGGGAGAACCAAGTGGCCAAGACGACGAATGGCGGGTTGGGAAATCTACTGGATCCAGGCGCTCATCACCGACTGGTGCCGTTGGAGGGTGTTATTGATCCGGGCGAGATGATCACCGATGTCGACACGATGCCTACTACGACGACGGTTGACGATTCCGAGAGACAACAGCAGAGCAACTCCGCTCGTATGCCGACGTTTCCAGGTATTCTGGTGGCGAAACACCATGACTTGGTCATCGTCTCTCGTCAACCACTTCAACCCAATGGCGATACGATTCAGGAAGAGACTGGGTCGACAGCACCGCGATTCGCAGGCTCAGGCCCACTTGGAATTGACGAGATCAACCGCAGCTTGGCATCTATGGAGCAGCTACGGGATCGTCCTAGCCGGCGGAGGGTCACCTTTGCCACCACCAGCTAATAAATGAAGATAGATATCCACCCTGATGTGTCCCGTCCATGCTACACTGGTGAACTTCTCGCAGTGACCGAATCGAACATTCGCGGGACAAGGTGGAGTACAAGGCGAGAACCATCCTTGAAGCTCTGTATTCCATGCGATATATCAAGTCGGACATGCTTCATGACAGGTGGATATTCTGCCTGGACGTGCTATGCACTGGGGATCTGTGAAATGCAGACCCAGCATGGCACCGGCTGTCTCGGAGGAGCATTGCTTGAGTTGTGGCACGTTGGCGTCTTCGGACTATCCATGCCAACGTTGCCAATGCAAAAGCTCCAACAATCTTTGAAAGAACCCTGATATCGACCACGACAACATAAGCCACTCAAGGAAGTCTGATGTTGTGGCCTGGAGGCTTCTGGCCCATGTCGCCCTGGTAGGATATGTCACATGACGCTAAAGTCATGTGATTTTTCAGTCATGTGACTCATTATTCTGGACCTGTCGTCATGTGATCAAGTCTTGCGGATCACATAATCCCACCACGACGTCATGCCGACTCGGTCATCTGGCGAGGCAGCAGGGAAGACTCGAACCTGTGGAACCTCAGCCCTGTGCACGGAGCACATGCCCACTGACTCGAGCTTGTCCGCGTGCCTTGCATCAACCTAGCGGTGTTACCTATTCGTAGCATCATTCATTCATTCTGGACTCGCCTCGTTCCTTGTCAAAGGATCATTTCTCTTTGTCTCCCTCTGACTCTTCTTTCGGGGCATCTGACTCCCGATTATTGGTCCGGTGGCACCAGTCTTTTTTGACTCTTCTCATGATGATTCCCGACTTTATATACCAGGGACTGGGTCGAGCCATGACCGTCTTCCGTGGTTTAATTTCTGGAGATCTATCCATTGCTGAAGAAGGAGCTCGTCAACTGTCTGAAGCAACTGAACAAGAGCGCGAGACGCGCAACGTAGGGCATTTCTCCGAAATGGAGCACTCTCTTCCTATGTTACCTTACCGGATCCCGCCCGGTCGACGCATCCTCGAGACCTTGGCGTCGTACTTGGGTCCACGCAATCCGTTCTCGTCCGCGTTTGATCCTGTTCGAGATGAAGTCTGGCTGTTCGACAATACCGCCTTTCGCCCGACGCCCGCTGGGGACTCCAAGACGCCCGTCCAGCCACGATGGAAAGCCGAGTTCGTGGCTGCCTTCTTCCGCAAGGGATCTGGCAAGAATCTAGGCGAAGTGGTCGCCGATCTGGTCGAGAAGCTGGGTATCGCCAAGGGCAGTGAAGAAGAAGCGAGGGTCGCCGAACGACTGCAGCCGTTCGTCGATGCTATTCTCCCCGCGCGCACTATCGAAGTGGTGATGAACCCCGGTGATGATGGAAACAGTGGTGGTGCGAAATTGAAGCTCGGTCCCAGCGGACGCAGCGGTATCATCTCGGAGCTGCGTGTGTTACCGAGTTCGACCGACTTTCGTCAGTTGGATGACGGCGCCGTGATGACCACGCGAGTGAAGAAGCAACCGAGGGTGGATATGCAGACGCGTTTCTCCGAACCCGAAGGCTGGACCATCATCTCGGACGTCGACGACACCATCAAAGTCACCATGACCGATTCTCCGCTCGGTATTTTACGGACGACATTCGTCGATGTCCCTCAGCCGGTCGCAGGCATGCCGGAGCTGTACAAACACATCAACGCCCGTTTCGGTTCGCCAAGCTGGTTCTACCTCTCAGCCTCGCCCTACAATCTCTATCCTTTCCTCCACGATTTCCGGGAGCAGTACTACCCCTTGGGAACGATCATTCTGAGAGATGCCTCGTGGATGACCCTCGGCGGGTTTTTGACAAGTTTGACCGTCGGGACGCAAGCTTACAAAGTTTCGCGGATGGACAAGATCCACGAATGGTTCCCGCGCAGAAACGTGATTTGCATCGGCGACTCGACTCAAACAGACCCCGAGTCGTACGGGGAGATGTATCGCAAGCAAACTCGTGGAGGGAAGGGGGGAAGTGCGTGGATCAAAGCGATTTATATCCGGAAAGTCATGGATGTCGCGGATCAGGCCGAGAAAAATAAAGACGCGAGGTTCGATAAGGCGTTCGAGGGTGTGCCGAGAAGTATGTGGAGGACGTTTGAGGATCCAGCGGAGTTGTGGGAGGCGGTGGATCAATTGGCGGGGACTTAATCATCCATTCACGTTTAATGATTTGCTTGGTGTTTCGCATTACAGTTCTCCCCTCGGTCCTATTTTAGGGTTGGTCGGTAATATCCCTAACCCTTCTTCTTCTTCGTCTTTTGTATCCTTTTTGAATTTGTCACTCTACCGCACAATATCCTTCCTAGTCCGGTTTGGTTTCTTTTCTGCATGGATGAGCAAGAACAAATTGTTAGGAGTAAAGATGTTTTTCTCTGTTGTTGAATGGCGAAAAGGGAAGAAGGAATTGGATCTACAGGAGACAATATGGGCCATGGATGACGATAATGAATGTTGATGGGGATGGGACAGAAGGAACTATTGTAATCAAGTAATCGATGGATTGGATGAATCAGTCTGGCCTTTATAGTTAGCTTAGCATAGCTTCATCAACCAATGCGATCGATATCTGATACCAATAGAGAAAGAAAGTGTGAAGTAGATCATTATCAGTCTGATAAAGGCTAACTACTGTAATCCTCCCCCAACCCTCTGATAAAACGAAGGCTAGAGGACATTACCTTCATCACTGTGACAAAGGTTAAGTAAATTTTCCAACGGCTGATGTAGATGTCTTTTTTATAGATGTGATGAAGCCACCCTTCATCGCAAGGATGATGAAGGTTGGTGAATCTTTGTCATCAGTCCAATCAAACGGGTGGGAGCTATATCAGCAGCATCATCATCGGCGTGGTGAAGGTTAACTAATCAATCTTCGTCATGAGTCCAATGAAAAGAGGGGGAAGCTATATCACCTTCGTCAATATAATGAAGCTTACTTACCTCTGGGTAGTTTTCGTAATGCTGATGCACGTGTTTGTCCTCAACGTGATGAAGTTACCTTGCATTGTAAAGACGATAGAAAGACGGCTACGC
>QQTW01003059.1_pt1 | contig 12295 bp, 14 predicted proteins | sample 1904831 | NCBI WGS metagenome assembly QQTW01 (sample SAMN09435610, study PRJNA476489) | Subsurface metagenome, whole genome shotgun sequencing project. | reverse complement strand
ACGTCTGATGTTTTCGATGGGATTGTTTGAGTCAATAACTTCAGCGATTCTTTCAATTCTGTGATGCTCTCGGCGAGTGGAGAGCGCTCAAGGGACTCGGCTGGCTTGGGACTTTCTAGTCTACGTCGTTTTTGAGGCCGAGGACGATGGGAGCAAGGTCGAGATGGAGGTGGTGATGGAGTGGGGGATGGCGATGAAGACGGCGATGCTTCCTCGGTGCGTTCGACAAGAGCAGCGAGGACGACGGTACCCGCGGCTGTTGCGGCTGTTGCGGCTGCGCTGGCAGTTATGAAGACTTCGTCGTCGGTAAGATCGGCCATCTAAATGCCTTGGTGATTGGGGTATATCAATGGGTAATGGGATAGTTCAATTGAGATGGTACACTAGTCACGCAATCATGTCGAACGAGTCTCGCCCAAGCATAGAGTTTTCAAAGGCTAAGATAAGTTAAAGCCAGAGGAGGTGGTCAAGAATCCGCCGACCATCCAAGGCCCAACTCTGTAGAACTCCGTAAAAGTCCGTTTTTGTCGGATATGGAGAAATTGACTCCGTCGAAGGCTGTAATGAAATCTCATGAAGCTTACAAATATGACTGATCTGAAATGCATGGAATTGCTTAATTTGGATGGGACTGGAGAAGACGTGGTGTTCTATGGTGGGATTCTCTGTGACACCCGTTTTACTGACAGAATTCGGCCATGGTTCTTCCCGGACGAACGCGATTTGACGTGATTTTTTACGCGTCAAACGAGAGCCACTTTTTCGTCGACCATCCGAGCTCGGTGAGCGATAAAACTTTTTGCGTCTTTGGGCCCGGTTGTATTTTCCCATACTCTATCGAGTCTCCCGATCATTCGAGACTACTTTTTAGACTCTCAAACCGGTCGTGGAGGGAGGTCTTTAAGCCCGAAGCTGGGTTGTCGTCGGCTTGATGCGGCTCAAAGTTGGGAGGTTGTTTTACGAGTCGGGTAACAAAATTACGATTACGTAAGCCGGATGAGGTTCGTTTCTCGGTCCACGAGTTTCTCCGATATCCGCTTGAGCATCGATGGTCACAATTTCGTCGACCATCCTCGAGAATGATGTAAACCTTCGGAAATCACCGTAAACGACCGCAAACGTATGCAACGCTCGATTTCATCACCGTAAACGTCTGTAACGGAATGTAAATGGGCTCTAGAGTCCTAAGCAGAGCTCAGAATTGGAAATTTCGACGTGGTGATGGAGTTAGCACACACCTGCACCAAATGCTGAGTGTTTTGAGGCGCTCGCCGGTCAATGTCGTCGATCACGTGTAGCCAGAGTATGATTATGTAAGCGATGCCTCGTTGACCATCAATCGTCCGATTGGGAAGGCATCGAGACAAGCAATGGTCTAAAAGAGCGTTGGAGATGGGCTGCTTCAACATGACATGACCAGTTGCTTTGGCCTCTCGAGTCGCCCACAGAACCTGAATCCCCAAGAAGTCCATTGACCCTTCATATTTCCTGCAGAAGGGCTGCAAGCACAGCCCTAAACTCCATTCCCCACCATAACCGACACCATGCTCCACCATCTGCACACCTGGTCCTCTAATCTTCAACACAACATCTCCAACTCCGTCACGCGTATGACCATCCAAGACTACCTCCGTCTGGTCATCATCGTGGGCGGCTACGCTCTACTACGGCCCTATCTCATTCAACTCGGGGGAAAATTCCAAGCCAAGGATCACGAGCGGGAGCTCAGCGAGCACGAGACGTCGTCTATGGCAGCCATGTCTCCTAATTCATTACGAGGACAAGTGACTGTGCCTGAGGACACGGATGATGATGAGGAGGACGAGGATGGGGAGCACAGTGGTCGGGAACAATCAAGAGATGCAGATTGGGGTCGGCGAGCAAGAAGACGACAGCGGGAGATGATTCGCAAGATGCTTGAGGCAGAAGAGAGAGCGAGGGCGGAAGAGGGGGATGACTCGGATAAGGAGATTGAAGAGTTTCTGGTCAAGGATGGTTGAGAGGAGTCTTCGTTAAGGCGTTATGGATATTGTTTCTAGTAGCATGGCCGGGGTTGTCGTTTCCGGTGCTTCGGACTCCTACCTGGTACCACGGAATGGAAGGCTGAGTTCCGTACATATGAAATAGAGATTAGAGGGATCAAGATTCGGCGGGCGAGGCACTCATTGGGCCAGGTTTAAGGTGGCTTGGAGGAGAGGAAGAGAATATCAATCGTTTACAACACGGATTCTCTAACAGAGTGTCTCTATCTTCAACCATATTGATACCCTGTTGCTATTTCGTTTAGACTCTTCAAAGCTCCAGTCCGGCTATAGTGAGACATGTGAGGCTATCTGGGGATGTGGTCTTTAAACTCAATCTCCAACGATGACCCGGCTCGGAATATCAATGTTCCTACTTCGACGTCATTTGCATTTCTGACGCCGAGCTTCCGCGGGGATCGCATATCGCATCTCACATCAGCTGTTGGCCGCCAACAGGTCAGCGTCCAACTGGTGTTATCAGTCCATCGTATCGCTTTGTTGATTGATTCACGGCAAGAACTCGCTATGAAGTTACTCACGTACGTCCATTACAGCTCCATTGCGCAAACCAACACACTGACCTACCTTTAGGAAAGAAGAGTACATCCACCCTCCTCTATCACACGGTATCAACATCTAACTCCGAGTAGAGAACAAGCGCATTACAATGCTACTCTCCGAGGAGGCCTTCTTGGAGGTACGGCCGGTCTCGCTGGGGGCTTAGCAGGCGTAGCGCTTGGCCATCGACGATTTCCAGCATTCCGATCCATGACCTTACCGTTCAAAGCTTTCTTGAGTCCGTAACTGCTCTCTCCTCATCATACTATATCAAGCTACTAACGATGCTCAGTAACCTCCGCTGGAACCTTTGGGTGTGTCCTTACCATTCAATTCCAGGCCACAACGATACTCATGATCCCAGGGCCATCATCTCCGCCGATAGAGAATCCCGTGCATTCGAAAAGAACCGAGATCCCGGTATCATTCTCCTTTTTTTGTCTTTCCTACCCTCTAATCCCAGTCCATCCGGAGCTTACTCGATGTGATACCAGCAAACCAATACAAAGATGAAGCTACTCGTGCTGCGGAAGCTGCACGGGAATCCGCAGACACCTATACCCGTCTCAAGACCTGGGGACGGGAACATCGTTACGGCATCATCACCGCATCATGGGTCGCATCCATGGCCATCGCGTTAGGACTTGTCAGTCGGAACCGATACCTGACCGGTCCTCAGAAACTGGTTCAGGCGAGAGTATACGCCCAGGCATTGACGGTCGGGGTCTTCGTCGCGACGGCCGCGCTGGAAATCGGTGATGCAAATCAGGGGAAAGGAAGGTGGGAAACGGTCAAGGTGATTGATCCAAACGATCCGGAGCATAAGAGGGTGGTGGAGAAAGAGGTGCATCATGAACGATATAAAGGGGAGGATTTATGGAAGGGTCAGTCATCGATTTTATTTGGGATTTACTTCATGGATGAAGTCAGGACTCTCGAACAAACATTACGAAGCTAACACAAGCACATGCATGAAATGAAATAGATATGGTCGAACAAGAAGAGCGACGTCTCCAACGGCGCGAGAAGAAGAAGGCTCATGAGCACGAAGAACACTCCAAGAATCATCCCAAGGAAGTCCAACATGAACATCACGATGCGAGGAGAGAAGATAAGCATGAACAACGAGGGGGTCCTAATAACAATGATCATCATGACGGGGAGCGTCAATTGAAAGATGATACTAAGAAGGAGAGACGAAGGACGAAGGATTAGTGAATTAGATCAGTCTGATCTTGTTGTACTCCGTCAGTTTCGATTTGTTTGAGTGGTGGTGAAGGGGGATGAAGGACGAAGGATCAGTGAATTAGATCAGTCTGATCTTGCTGTACTCCGTCAGTTTCGATTTGTTTGAGTGGTGGTGAGGGGGGATGAAGGACTGTACGTACAAAGAGCGCGAGAAGAGAAGAGGTCGATAGGATATTAGAAGATTTCTTCGGAGCTTGGTTGGTGTGCAGTATACCTTACTTGTCCGGTTGGTTTGATGAAAACTAGGTGATCTGGGGTTGATATTTTCTTCATTCTTTATCATTCATCTATCCACCTGCTCTCATTTCGGTAATGTAGAATTCTACATCTAAACTAGAGATATCCGAAGCCTAGATCCAAGACTACACTATCGAACGATACGTGAGATACTGTACCGTACCTAAGATGGTTATTGGTCCATCTTCTCGACAGTATCAAGACTCAACAAACAGTGCAAGCATTCTGTGTGCTCTCCTCTCATAGGAACGGCTATCGTCCTACCGACCAATCGATCGATCGAAAGTGTGTCTCCACTAATCCAACTGCAGCGGTGAATCACTTTCTCTACAGACAAGCACGACATGAGCCTATACAAAAGATATCACCGAAGATGCCCAAGTCCAGTACGACTAACCAACCGGCCGCCCTCTCAAGCTACCGACCCTTCTCATGTCCCGACCTTTTTTGTTTGGCGTGAGTCGGTTCCCCACAGCCAGCCACATCAGTTAGACAACTGCAATGATATTGTAGGGAAGATGACAAGTACACCGAGACCGACCAAACCCGTCTTCATCAGAATACTCGAGTGTGAGAGATAGAGGTAGATACCCGCTTTCGATTTTTCTGTCGTTGACTACTGTATGTAGCTTATTACGAGGTATCCCAACTAAACCCCGCTCGCTCACTCAGCCCCAGACAGACAGACGAGAGTAGCTTGGAGGCGCACGTAGCTTGATCCCATCCATTCATTTTCTCCTGATCTCCTCCGTTCGTTCCCTTCATGCTTGCTTGCTTACTTCTTCCTTCAATGACTTCATCTCACCTGCAGTCCAGCATAAGAAACGAACATGTGATCCAAAAAATTGGATTGATTGCACGGCACTCCATTCCACTCCACTCCACTCCATTCCATTCCATTTGCAGTCGTACTTCACAGCTTCGGGAATCAAATTTGGTGAAAAGAAATTGACGTGACTACAACCCATTCGATTCGCAGCCGGGTTTAACGGAGGAGAATAGCGGATATGTGATGTTAGCGATGGAATAAAATGTCCATCTCAATCCATCCTTATTCTTATTCCAAACGAAGAATATGGTTGAAGTAGAAAGAGAATCTTCCACTAGACGTCGACGGTGAAGTGAGAGATTTGAGGATAGTACGCGTTCAAAGCGAGGTCGAGGATGTAAGTTGAGTCGAAGACGGTGGTTCTATCATTCATTTCATTGTTAGCTGGTATTTTCGTACTTCTTTCCAGCGCGTTATTCAATCATCCAGCTCTCCATTCGGTTCAGCGGAGCAAAGGGAGTGGCAATCAAACGCCCTTCTGTCAAAGATGTCTTACCCATTCCCCACTACCGGGGAGACAACAGACACAGAAAGCAGGGATGCTGAGAACGGGAAGAGACGACTTAAACTCACCCATCAAAACCCCCAATCACAAACAACCTCGAATCATACAACACCGTGGCATGATACCCCCTCCCACTCGGACCAGCACCATACACCTTCCTCTTATCCCACTGCATGGTCACCAGATTCAACAACAACACATCACTCGAGTACTCGACGCCGTCATGACCACCGACGACAAACAAATAACTGCCTATGATGGTCGCCGTATGACTGAGTCTGGGGAACGACACCTCGATCTTGACGGGATGCCAAGTCTCGCTATCGACTTTAAACACCCACACATCCCGAAAACACTCCTGGCCATCGGATCCCCCGAAGATGATCAATTTCGTGCCCACCATGTTCGCGGTATGGTATCCTCTCGCGGTCGGTCTCGAGGGATCTTTTGATTCAGGCGAAATCAATTTCCAGCTCGGTTTCGTCATATCCGAAACATCCAGTCGCCAGACATCGTTGAGGGCTTTGAATCCATCCCCGCCGCCGAAGATGTAGATGTGGTGTTTGTTGTACAGACACGCGGTATGCGCTCGTCTGATGGACGGGAGAGGGTGGTTGTTGTCGTGCGCAATCTTGGGTTTCGTGAATCGCCGACTGACCGTGTCGAAGATGTATACGTCATTGTAATAAGCTGGCCCATCCCCGCCGCCAAAGAGCACGATTTTCTTCCCCACCGCCGTCGCCGTCATGGCTCGTAACGTCGGAGGGATGTCCCCCGTACATTCGGGTCGAGTCCATTGCATGCAGTCCGCGTCGAAGATGTACATGTCGTTGAAACAGGCTTGGGAATCACACCCGCCGAAGACGTAGATGTTGGAGCCCACGAGGGTTGCCGTATGTGCCCGCAGGGCGTTGTGGTCGTAGCCATAGCACGGCGCTTGGGACCAGTACATCCCGCTCGCCGGGACAGAGGGGAGCGTGTCGTCGTTTTCTTGGTCGATGGGATCAACTTCCGGCATCGGTGGCTCCGTCGTAGGCGGCTTGCGCTCCCGTTGTGGTTTGGGACTGATGCTGCTGGGCTTGAGCGTCGTCATGCTGGACGCGGCCGTACTGGAGATGGAGTTGATCTTGAGAGCGGATGTCGATCGTAAGGCGGAAGGCTTGTCGACGCTGGAGTGCGTGTTGTGGGAGGAGGGTCGAGTGGATGAGGACCGATGTGCGGTTTCGGCACCCGGTCGAGCTTCCGCGCCTTCCTTGATCGAGTTCATCGATGGTTGTCGCTTCGCAGTGGCTGTCGTCGGTGGACTCAGTAGTGATGGACTCTTGAGCGCCGCTGCCGGTTTTGTTGTGCTTGCCTCGCTGGGTTCCGGCATGTTGAGATCCGATGTAGAAAGATCGATGATTTTGTTGCTCCGTTTGACGATGCCGGATCGGGGAATCATTGTGTCCTGGGATTCTACTGCCTCGTTCGAGCTTCCTCCTCGCTGGGCAGTTGCGCTTCCTCCTTCTTTTGATTCTCCTCCTGCTGGTGCTGCCGCCCGCGTCGGGGAAAGGTTCTCTGCCAATGTCTTCCCCACGCCGTCCGCATTAGCCGAACCATCTTCGTTCCTGATGGCCAACGGCGTAGGAAGTCTCTTGTGCTTGTTTGGAGTGCTACTCGCAAAAGGACTCTCAGGCCTCGGTCGGCCTTCCTGCAACAGACTTGCCGATGGTCGCTGTGTATGACTCGCACTGTCTGCTTTCTGGCCTGTTGCGACGTTACCCTTTCCCGCTGGGCTCTCGGCCCCGTTCTCCCTCGGTCGCATCAATGGCAGCGCAAACTTGCCCCTGACTTTCCCAATCATCGACCCTCTCTTGCCTTCGTGCTCACCCTCCTCATCCCCGCTGTTTCCATCCGTCGAGTCGCGCGAGGTCACTTTTGGCTGCGGACTGCGTCGACTGGCGCTGAGTTTGCGTAGCCGCTCGCCGTCGATTAATTCGACCGCTGCTTTGCCCCGTTCGCCCTGCCCATCTACCCCGTTCGCCTTGCGCCCTGCTGTTGCCGATGTCGGCGTCCTCTCACCCTCCTCCTCTTCGCGAATCGAATCCTGCCGTCCTCGACCCGACCAGAGCAGATTCGAGCGCGAGCCACCGGGGGTACTACTCCGTCGAGGCGGTCCATTGCCATCTTCGGCCGACTCATGTTCATGACTACCATCTGAAGATTCACCCGCTTTGGTGCGGGTGGGTGATGTCAAGTTGGAGAAGCTGGACGGCGATGAGAGGGTCCGTGCTGTGGCCGACTTGGACGGCGTCGCTGGACTGGCCCCCGCGAATGTCTTGGCCTTGCTTGACGCCTTATTCGAGGACGATAGAAACCTCCGTCTAGATGATCATTAGCAAATTGACTAGGAATATCTCCCCGCCGATCGCAATAGAGTAAACATGGAAAGGATCATGATCATACTTCCAGTCGATCCCGCTTCCGTGGTCTCCGTCCGTCATCTTTCCTCTACACGTCGTTCCACCTCACTTCGGATCGAGATGGATCTCCAAGCACCCTGTCGTGCTCGAACACTGCGTCTGCCAATACCACACAGCTCTGGCCTCACCCTCGTGTCGTCGGTCGTGTGCCCGGTTAACATGACGCTGGGTCGACTCTTCGGTGGAGCTTGAGCACTGGGCTTGCGCGTAGCCTTCGGAAATCAACACATGATGGTCTAATGTCCTGGAGAAGAGTCCAAACTCATCGGCACCAGCTGTGTGGTCGACGTGGAAGCTTCAAGGCTGTGGAAATGGATTGTTGTCGTCGGCTAGAATGAAGGCCGGTTAAAGTTCGGGTTATGCGCCGAGCCGAAGCTTCTGCGAACAACACGAAGCATCTTCGCAACGGTTTTATTAACCGGCGTCGATGAGCATGGCTTTGATCCACGGATGATTTCATTTCCACTTGCGTCTGTAGAACTCATCGTTAATGATGTGGAGATGACATAGGAGGTCATGAAATTGAAGATGCTCCAGGATAAGCTTTAGCTCAGCTCAATTCCGGAGAGAGACATATTCTGACGCCTGAGGGGTGGAGGAATGAAGGCCTCGACAAGCCATCCATTGCTCCCCTTGCAAGAGACCGAATCAAGTAACTCTCTGAAACGGTTAATTGGAGATCCGTTCCAGGTTTAATGGTCCTGACGGGTCGTCGATTTAAACACTGATCACTTGTTCTCCGGACGTTGCATTCAAGACGCGGGATTGCAGCTCTGGCATTGGCCTCTTATAACCACCATAGATAGCAGCTCCCGAACCTAATTCGCCGCATGAAAATGATTCCAGGCGCCGAAATGATAGCCCTCTTTTGGTATTTCCAGAGTCGTAGCGCGTCGCGGCATCACCAACAGTCAAATCATTTGGCCGACCCTGTTCCTCCCTTTCACCCCCGCTTCTTCCCCTTGGTCTTATCCACCACATCAATCCATTGCCGATTAACACCCTGTCGTTCGAGCGCTTTGATGACAGGCTGCGACTGCGGTCCTTGCACCATCACTTCCATCACCGGATTCTTCGGACTGCTGCCCACCAGCTGATTAACGCTCGTCGAACCCGCGCAGGCCTTTTGAAGTTCGTCCGCCAGAGGCTGCGGGTTGATATGGTACACCTCCAATCCGGAAATCTTGGTGACAGTCTTGTTGCCCGAACGAGTTTCCATGACGATCTGCACTTTTGGTGGAGAGCCCGCCTTGGGCTTAACGTCCGATGCCGTTTGATCGCTCCGAAGAATGACCCAGAACGGTGAACACGCTTGGATGACCCGCTCCATCAACGCATCTCGTGCGACTTCTCCCTTAGCAAGCACCTCGCGGTCGCTCGATGATTGGGAATCGAAGACGGCATTCGCCAGGACGGGGTTAAGCTTGACCATTCGCTTGTTGGTTGGGGATATGAGTGACTCGGCTTCAATGTATGTGTTGACAATCGGCCGGAGCTCAGTTGCCGTGTAATATGCAGGTCTGGTGGTGATCAGTAGGAGTTACGGCAGCTAAACACAAGATGCATACCTCGAGCTAGTGCTCTGGAAAATCGGCGCGTGCTTCTCCTTCGGTTTATACAAATTCACCTTCTTGAGTTGTTGCCCCACCGAACTGTCTCCCTCTTGCTTATCTTTGGACCCTGCTTGACTACCTCCACTTACGGACGCTTTCTTGGGCAGCTTGTAAGGAGTAAACTCCACCACCGCCCGATCATCGAAATCAATATCCAGAATGACAGTTTCACCTCCATTTCGTTCTTTAGATTTGACCAGTCTTTCCTTATCGAGCACCTTGATGAACTTCTTGGCATTCTTCCAGCTGGTTTTCTTGAGTTGAAATGCCGCCGCGTCCGCAGCAGTAGAAGTAGGCAGATATGGCGTGATGAGTTCGGAGACAACAGAGGAAGAAGTAAGAGGGAAGTTGAGTCCATGATGAGGCTCGTCGGGATGAGCACGTTTGCACTGGTACAGACCGTACAAAAAAGCCTGTCGGAAGACATCATCAATTTCTGCACATAGTTAGCCAGTCTTTGTCTTATTGAGATGGGAAGCGGACCCTTTGTCGTATATTCCCTTTTCTCCTCCTCTGTGGGTAGTTCAGCATCTTCAGCATCATCAGCATACGCTGTTGCCTCGCCGTCGTCCAATCTAACGCCACCGGTCTCTTCCTCAAATCCTTCAATATTCATATTGTTAACCCCACGTGCTACCTCTTCAGCCGCATCCTTCTCTTCCGGATCCCAACCATCAATACTCTCTGGGATGGCACTTTCGGACCGGCCGTCGGTGCTCCATTCCCATAACTCATCACCCATCCAAGTAATCCCTCGCACAGCTTTACCCTTTTCACCGCGAACATTCTGCAGCCTGCCGACATCAATCTCACAAACTCCCACGAACACGGGCACACTTGGATTTTCATCGCTGGCCACGGCAACGATTGCATTCTTGGTTGCAGATGCAGGGAATGGTGGACCGCGGGTAAGTCCAGGAATCATAAGGTCCGCCCCGCCACGCAGCTTTCCCACTACATTCGCAGGAGTGTGCAGCAATGGAACCAGACGAGGATTCCGCCAGAGGGTATGGACTGCCCCTCGTCAGTCCGCCAATCTGTAGATATGATTCATAGGCCGTCCTTGCTAACCAGTTGGATACATTCGCTCATTTATCTTCACCCATAATATGCGCTGCTCGTCTTCTCGATAATCCCCGACGTAAATGACCCCGCTGACCGACTTCAAATCTGGTCCAGCGGTCGTCGTGAATTTGCCATACAAAGCATTATCAGGGAGGATCGAGTTGCGGATGCTTGACAATGCACTGGCAGCAGTCTGATCTCCGTCCATTTGCGTGTTCCCATCACCGGTTGGTGCAGCTGGTACATCGACATGAAAGTCGGCAATGATCTGATCGGCAATCTTCCGGCGGTCAGAGGACCGAAGAGGAGCCAACGGCTTGATCTAATCATTGTCAGTAGTATACAATCAGTATTGAAGAAGCAGCATACATTTGGTTTCTTTTTGAACATGTTGTTTGAAAGTATCGACGCTCTTGATCCTGATCACTTGATTCCTCGGTCAGTATGCTTCAGCGGAGTGCTGCGTTTGTTGATCGTCATCGGCGTTTAGCGGGGAATGCCCCACAGGTTGTGAATCTTCCGAAACCTTCACGGTAGCGGTAGGGTCCATTCCCTCATCAGGATCTTCTATATAATCGCCATATTCGCTCGTCTACGTGTCTCATGACTACCATCAATATAACGTCACCTACATTCACCGCAAGGATCCGTTTGCTATATCAGGGAGTAGACACGGCGGCCAACGCGATGGCCGATATATCTTCATTAACATCTACCCAGATGACCCTGGTCCGAGCGATGAATGACGTTCATTCATCTATATCTTCCGTTTACTTGCTATTGAATGCCATGCATTCCCTTTTCTTTCCTATAGCCTGTGGCTATATAAAGCTCTCTCCTCGCCCAGTTCTTCTCTTCTCCTTCCTCTCTCTCGAACCTCCTCAAGGCACCTTGGATATCCGTTGCGCATATCAGACCCAGTAATATCTATCTACACTTCTACTACATCCATACCTACTCCGTCAAGATGGTTAAGCCCAAGGATCACCGCTACGACGCGGACGAGGAACTGGCTCGCAAGCTGCAGGCCGAGATGGACGAGGAGCCGTACGACCCACGGTTCGTCAAAGGCGGCGCCTCCAAGCATGTAGGACCGGCACCGAAGACCCACGAGAAGGGCAAAGGAAAGGCAACATCGACGGCGGTAGCCCCAACCGAGCAAGTCGACAAGGACCTCGAGAAGGTCCGGGCATTCTACGCCAAGATAACATCCGTGCGATGCCGTAAGTGTCAATCACGGCTCATCCAAGACTTCGACCCCAAGAGCCACCTTGGCGAATGGTCCTCTTCGGCCGGCGAGGGCAAAGACACCTCCATTTGTGCCGTGACCTGCTCGAAGTCCGGATGTGGAACATCGACTTGTATCGGCTGTGGCGAGAAACCCACCGTGGGAACCAATACATCACGCACCGACGCCGGCAAACTCGACTGGTGCTGTGATCGTGGAAGGATGTTCGCCATCTGGGTGCTCCTGGCACGGTACGACCAGGTCGAACTCCAGATGCAAGAGCGCGAAGCACGCAAGGCAGCCGAGCAGGCCCAGAAGGCGCAATACATGTCGCAAGTATATCCAGGACACCATCACCTCCATGGAAAGAAACCCAACAAGGGGACCGGATACGTGGCCAACTCCGGATTCGACAATCCGCTCATGTTCGTCGACGAAGCCAACATGTACGGAGCGCGGGCTGTGCGGGCGATCAATTTCCAATCGGCGGACAGACAGACGGACGATGTCTTGGGACAATTGCTAG
>QQTW01003058.1_pt1 | contig 12299 bp, 13 predicted proteins | sample 1904831 | NCBI WGS metagenome assembly QQTW01 (sample SAMN09435610, study PRJNA476489) | Subsurface metagenome, whole genome shotgun sequencing project. | reverse complement strand
CTTTGGCCACTTGGTGGAGCTTTTGATTGAGATGTTGACCACATGCTTCCATTTTCGACTTAGCGTGCTGATTGCCGATCTATCTTATCGGACGCGCCATCCCGGATGACACCGCACACGGATCCTCTCCAACAACACCAACCTCGTAAGCCTGGATTAAACCACTGACAAAGGCTGGAGAGGTCAGTCTACCGTGATGGTGCGTCTGCGAAACTTTCCAAACTATGCATGGCGCTAAAAGCTGCAGTCTCAATCGCTTCGGCCGTACCTCCAGTGTGTCCGCTCCTCACTTACCGCTGCCTTGTCATTATCGGATTTCGCTTCCCAGACTTCCGAGAGACATAACGTTCCTGAGGTGGAGGCAGCGAGCTCTCCCGAAGTGCTTCTGAATCCATTGACGGTCTCGCGCAATGAGAATGAAAGAGTGCTCATTGAGCCAAGCATAAACAGTGTGCGCATCAGTATCAAGATCAAACAGGCCGATGAGATCGAGCATATACTTGTCCACAAATTCGCCCGATTCTTGACACAGCGAGCCGAAGCATTCTTCGTACTGAGGAGAAAGCCGGTGAAGGTTCGGCAATGCTTGCATCGATGTGGGCCTCCAATATTAACCGAGGCATCAGGGTTATGACATTTCCTTTCTGATCACCAACTTCCATACGGAAGAAATGCTGAAGCACAAGCTGGTGGACTTCATCATTCAGTTCATGGAGGAGGTCGACAAAGAGATATCAGAGATGAAGCTCTTCGTACGTCTTCTGCTTGCTGCCAAAGCTCAACTTCGCGTGTCACGAGACATCTCGCACCGATCCCAAGCTCTTGACCGACCTCTGACATGCCTTAGTTGAACGCAAGAGCGCGATTCGTAGCGGAATCATTCCTCACTCCGGTAGGTGGAGTCGCTGGCTGCGCTGTTTACTGCTAATGTCAGAGCTGCAGTTTGATTAGAGTCTGTACTCCTTACCTTCCATGGAGCGAATGGCAGACTGGATGGTGAATGGCGTTGGCGTGGCTAATTTGGCGTGGATGAAAACAAGAGTGCATCGCTTCTCTCGTGTCCATGTCATGTCTCCTCCGAGTAAGGCCACAGACCTACTGCGATACCGACTCACGAACACAAGATTCATGGATGTCTGGAGAGCAGACCGGCTGCGATAGTCTGCCAATAGATGGGAATCCTCCTGCGTTTGCCGTTCCGAGTAGCGCGAATGCTTCCCAGGAGCGAACACCGCTTGAGTTTGCTGGGATGGTCTGGTAGAGTATCGACTGTTTTTTCCTTCACATCATTGCCGTGGGCTTGTCTTCAGATTTCCTCTGCGCTGAATGCCTTGTCATATGATGACATGTGAGCATTTCTCATGCGCGATTTTCAAAGTCGGCAGCGTGGTCGATAGCCGGAGAGCACTTCATTCCACATGCATGCTTTGGCCTCTTGAGCAGACTATCGACAGTGGTCAGCATGAACAGTTTTCTTTTTACACAAGGTGTTTGATCCCTTCCACTTCGCTATTCATATCGTGTATAGCTCTGGAAAGTTCCAGTAGTCTGAACGTCTCTGAAGAATGTCGAATTTATTGAGGAGTGGAGGCAGCTCTCACAATCTTCATCACAAGTTACTCGCAGGCAGTTTCCTATACGTTGGGTCCTTATCGTATCTTGCTAATGCGGCTCCAACTTCTTCCTCACCGACAAGCCCACCGCCCTTCATTCAGGTTTCTGATGAATTGGATGGGGGAGGTTAGCGCCCTCTCATGGGAACACGCTAAGTCTGAATCTTCTGCCGCTCAAGACTGATTCACCGTTGCTGGTACCACACTCGCCTTTCTTCCACAACAAAGCTTGCGTGCAGCTTTCTTTGTTTGATGCCATAGTATTCGTGCTAAGGTAAGACTCTGATCTGATATCCTCTACGCTTTCTCAGACAATCCTTCAGCTTTTGCACGCTCTTGCGTGCTGTGCGTTATGGAGTCTCCATACGCAGAGTCCGCCGAGGACGATCCTTTCTATCAGCCCTCTAGCCGGGCTCCTGCCAACGACTTCACGACTGAGTTGAACATATACCGTGACCTTCAAGATGCGTCTCCGAGCACGCCGTCTCATTGCGGTGGAGTTGCGTTGCAGTCATCCTTTGAGAATCTGCGAGGTCTAGAGATCGTGGAATGGTCTGATTCCACCACAGAGGATGTAGCGGATGAAGCAGACGCCCATCGGCCGGATGTGGACGACGAAGAAACGCCTCGACGTCCCCGACCCGGAACACTAACTCAGGAAGGAGACACCCCTGAGACTTCGTCCACAGAATGGGACCAGATCAATGCATCATCTTCTGAAAACAATGGACACACGGAAGGCAGCCAGCCTGAGGAGACAGTTCTAACCCAGCGACTTGCTCATCCTCTGCCGGCAGCTCAAACTTTCGTGCCGGGACGTGGTCACGCCCCGCCGAGCCATCACTCCCACCCGCCAAATGCTTACTACAGACATTCACGTCGGATGAGCAGGGGATCTGGTCACATGTCACGCGGCTACTTCTTGCCGCCATACGGACATCCGCCCCCACACTACCCGCCCTGGGGTTACAATCAATATTATCCTCCTTATCCGCAGGGCTTCCCGCATCCGAACATGACGCAGCATATGCCCCCTCCAGCTTATCCGTCTTACCCTGGGCCGCATATGGGTCAGTATTCTGGAATGCAACCGTCTGGCCCGTACCCTGCGTACCCGGAGTATCCTCCGAGAGCATCGGTGGCCTCTGACAGCAGCAGCATGATTTCCGGACGGGCTTCCTTGAATCCGGCTGCCACTGGATTTGTCTCGTCAGAGTACTCCGCCAGTCACCGTGTTTCAGACACTTCTTCTGGCGTCGGTGTATCGGGCTCCATCAGCCAAGCCCATGCTCCAAGCACCAGCGGATCGGGATCGGATCTCAACGCAACGGAGGCTTCCGGAGCGTCCATGAAGCAGCTCACTCGATTGGCACCGTCCGAGATCTCTGTGGCCCCCAAAGTTGCTACCCACCCCTTCAACAATGGGAGCGGCCAAGGCGTGATTCCATCTTTCACGGATGTCGCCGCGAACTTGCCCTTCGTTGAAGCTTCTTCGCTGCAAGGTCCCCACATGTTCGCTGTCGTCAAATTCACGAACGTAAGTTTTCTGGACCACCAGTGCCTGTCATTGTACTGATCGAACGTCAGATTGTCTACTTCATCACCAAAGCGGAGATTGTTCATTACTTCAAGCAGTTCCCCCGCATCAAAGAATACCCACGGAGCTCTGGAAACTACGGCATTCACCTCATCACGGATCGCATCGAGGGCAAGAGCATGGATGCATACGTCGAATTTGAGACGCGCAAGGACGCCGAGGATGCTGTGGCTTGGAACGAGTCGCTCCAGCCTGACCGTCGCCGCAAACTCGGGCCTCGCGTCCCCAATCTCAGACTGTCCAATCAAGCGGAGCTCATGCACGCATTGTTTCCACGTGCCTACGGTGTCAAATGGAATGGGCATACGCCTGTTATCGAAGATCCAGAGAATTTAGAGGGTCCTCGGTTCACTGGGATCATGAATGATGAGGAGCTGTACACTCTTGCGTCCTTTGCGGAGAATCCGAGACGCGTGAGCATGCCCGCCACAAAATGTCGCGAGAGAAGGCTTACAATGTCGCAGAGCATGTTCAGGCCAAAGATCGCGACCCGTCCTTGGGAAACGATGATGTCCATCCTTCAGAAGGTGTGTCACTGCCGCTACTGACATGGATGAGCAAAGTTAACCGTGACCTCTGGTAGTTTCCCTGGAGCGCCACGTCGTGCTACACCATGCATCAGCGCTACAAGATCTTTGTCACGCTCGTCAAGTGCGTCGAAGGGTTCAATGTCAAAGCGCATCAGCAAACCATCGGCCCCCTCTTTCTCGTGCTCCGGGGCAGCCTTTTGGTGGCGGCGGTCAATTGCCCAGGCTTCACCGAGTTCGAGCGCGCGACGCTTGGCAATCTGTATGGGGTTGCGCCGTACGGCTGGCGCCGTTACTTCCCGCTCGCAGGATCTTGGCCTTTCTTTGCCCTCCACCTCAAGCCTGGTGTGGACATGCATGTTCTAGAGGTAAGCTGACACCATCTCCCGCATCTGATTGGAATCACCATCTTGCTTGTCCTGTCTCTATCCGCATATTCACGAGGCAGAAGCTGACCCCACTGCCCTTGTCGCACACAGAAAACCGTGACACTCCTCCGTCAGTCCGAGACGGACCCGGCCATCGTGCGCATGCAGTACATCCAGCACCACAAGGCCTCTTCCACATCGCCCTGGGGCTTTGTGGTCGAAGATCTCTGGCCTACTGACGAGGACGAGGAGCCAGGCAGTCCCGGGCTCGCTGGCTCTCTGACCATGGCCCAGGTTGCCGAGATCGAATTCAGCGTCGTGCAAGAGCAGCTCTGGCTTGTGCTTGGCGTGCTGGACGGCAAGGTTGCGGCGCCTGCAAACGGCCCTGGAATTGGCAGCAAGTCGGGGATGGAACGTGTGTCGCAGGGACGAAAGCGCTAAGGATCGTCGTTGGCGAAGGGATAAAGGTTTGACTTGGAGATTTTCAATGGCCTGGCACGATCTGAGTCTGTAATGGGCCTTCCCCTTCTTCCCTGAACTGACCTTGATTCGGGACGCTTCCTGTTTTCTCAGACACGCATCGTCCTCTCCGGTGCATCACTGCAAGTAGCGAGTAGCGAGTTGACACTCCAAAAATCCTGCAATAGCAGGCCATAATATACTTTTGAAAAGCCTTCTTGTGTGCTCGTATCAACAATCGTCAACGAGATGCAAGGCCAAATTAATCCTCTGATCGCTGTCGATCCCAGGACGTCGTCCACTACATGAAAGAGTCGTGATGAGCCATTCTCCGTTTGATGAACCATTCTCCTTTTGATGAGCATTCCCCTTTTGATGAACCATTCTCCCTGTCATAAGCCATTCTCCTTGATGAACCCTTCCCCCTGATGAACCATTGCCTTTGTGATGAACCATTCTGAAAAGCGCTTCCTGTCCAACCCTTGTCCGTCGTGACCGAGCATCCGAAACAAGTGCCTGTCTGCTTGCATGATGAACAAGGAGTGGCCACCCAACTGGCCAGAGCGCTTCAGCGTCACGTGAGCTCCACCATCCAACCACGCTGGACGTGTGCGATCCGGCACGAAGTCATCGGGACCAGCCCTATTCGTGCCATTCACAAGACGCCCAGGGGTGCGGTTTGCACCGGACGCACTGGAGATCTCGGCAGAGCCGAGAGGGACAACGTCCGCAGCAGGACGGACAGACGCTCCTCTTGCACTTCGGAGAAGTGCAGCGGAGGAACGTGACCGCACGATCTGGCCCAAACGACAACGAGGCCGTGAGCTGTTTGTAAGCGGCTTCTGCCGCCTGCTTCTCCAGTGTGGAGGACTTGACGTCCCCCATCTTCGCCTGGGCGGAGGAGTATGTGCAGCACCAAGACCCACAAAGGGGGCACTGCCCCACACAACTCGCACACCACAGGTTCTGCGTCTCCCACCCGTACGGGTGGTTTGGATGGCTTCGCAGCTCATTCGGCGGCTGAAGCTGAAGGGGCGGAAGCCCCAACTCGTGGCGCAGCCGTGCGACCTGTTCTGGCTGTCAGCAGTCGATCTCCAGTATGTTGGATAGTGTGCTTCTGCGTACCACTGCCTTGACATCGGCCTCTTGAGCCGGAGGCGAGTCTGCGAACGACTCCTTTGTCGGAGTCCCCAGTATCCGTCTCCTACTCAACTGATGTGAGCGAAATACACCATAGGCACAGTTAGTTTACACTTACAGCCCTGAGGGCTTCCTCTCGCCCTCGTCATCCTCCTCGTCCCACTCGAGGAACGAGGGGATCTCCTCCCCCCCGCCGGCCCGCTGCTTTTTGATGGAAAGTGGCGCAGGGACCAGCCCCGCGTCATCTTCGGCGCCATCATCGCCGGCTGGTGTGCTTGGGCGCGAGAGTTCCTGCGCCAATTTGCTTGGCCTTGGTGGTGCAAACGGCGGGCGAGGAGAGGAAGTTGACCGTGTTCCGGTCAAAACTGACAAAGGGGAGTTTGATGTGGTTGAAACCACATGTTTTCTTGGCCGTGATGGCCCAAGAGAAGAATTCAGAGACTCTGATGGGGTTGAACCCCGGTGCTCTGTAAATTGTGATGGCGTGGAAGAAGTTGTAGGAGACTTTGTTCTGGTTGAAATGAAATGTTCTTGTGACTGTGACGGGGTGAACGGAGATTCTGAAGACCAAGTCGGCGCGGCAACCAAACTTTCCTTTGACGGTAGAGAAGACGATGAAAGGGCGAGTGAAGCGGATGGCTGCGGTAGCTTATCTTTCTTTTCTCTATGCAACCACAAAGGTAACTTGCCCATCCACTTTGCTTTACCTTTCGAGACTCGGGATTCTGGCTCGTCGGCTTCTGTGGGCTTACTACTGTCTGCCTCAGGAGAATCCTTGTCTATTCTATCCATCCGAAGCATCTCTTCCATTGTGAGGGGAACTTCACCAATCTCGCGGTCATTCTCGAGCTTCTCCTGCCGGAGCAGGTCTTTCAACGAAATCGGGCGCCCACTCACTCCGTGGCCTTCGTCCGACTTATCGATTCGAAGCATTTCTGAGATACTCTGGGGCGCACGTACATTACCACGGCGAAGAGGAGCCGCCTCTGAGGCCTTCAACGGCAGCGATTCTTCTGATCCACGACTTGATCCCTCATTCTTAAACGATGGGGTACTTGACTTCAAACGAAGCTTCTGCGACAGCGACAGTTTCTCTGATCCACTACGTGGTCCCTCAGTCCCAAACGAGGAGATACTGGGCTTCGAACGAAGGGTCTTGGATAACGACTGTTCTTTTACTCCACGGCTTGGTCCTTCATCCTTGAACGACGGGATACTGGGCTTCCAACGAAGCTTCTTTGACGATGACTGTTCTTCTGAACCACTACTTGGGTCCTCTTCGTCGAGAGACGGGATACTGGGCTTCCAATGAAGCTCCTTTGACGGCGACTGTTCTTCTAATCCACGGCTTGGTTCCTCCTTCTTGAACGATGGGATACTGGGCTTCCAACGAAGCTTCTTTGATGACGACTGTTCCTCTGAGCCACTGCTTGGTTCCTCTTTGCCGAGAGACGGGTTACTGGGCTTCAAAAGAAGCTTGGAGGCTTTGCTCTTCAGGGTGCTCAGTGCTCCCCTTGATGAGCCCGACTAAAGCAAGTCAGCATGAGTTGAATCCATATGCCAGAAGCTGTGCAATCTAAGACACGATGATGTGCTTCTGCCAAGGATCCACGACGACAACATGGGCTGGTGGATTGAGGGCGGTTAACGACACGTACCTCTTTCTGGGTGGCCTGCTTGCCTAGATCGTCTTCAGAGCGACCACCAAAGTTATCCATGATGTGATGAGATGTCACAACACTATCAAGACAAAGGAAGATGTGACTTTGCTTCAGCAAAAGGTTGCAAGCCTCTGATGAAAGAGCTTCTTTTTGTGAGATGATTGTCCGAAGAAGGTCAAAGACAGCAGAGAGGATATGTTCTAAAGCTCGGAGATGCTGATACGACGATGACAACGACCTTGAGTAATAGAGACGTCAGTGGCTCGTGAGCATGAACAGTGTCAACAAAGACAGCCCTGAGTGCTCATCTCAGAAGAGCGTTTAGTTACCTGGAGGCTATGGTCTTTTGCTCACCTCTTTGTTCTGCAGCAGTAGAGCTTGATCAAATTCTGGAGAACTGCACTGGGATGGACTTTATCTAAAGAAGAGACTGAAGACAAGACTGGAGCTTTCAAAGTGCAAAGGTTTCCAAGGTCGTGTGTGTGAATTATGGGGTTAGGGAATATCAACACCCGGACGCACGTGACGCACGGACCTTCAGGGGAGCAAAGTGAATCCGCATATCAGGACTGGCAATGCTTCTTACGAAAGGTTCAAGATGTTCAAGCATGACTATGGCAAGAGACCAACCGAGAGGCGATCAATCCGCACCAGGAGGCGGTATATCTGGGCTGGCGAGGTGTCGAAGAACGACAATCCAAAGTTGCAGGTATGAGAGTGCATCAAGACTTACTCTTCTTTCCAGATGACATCGATTGAGCGGATGAAGAAGCACTGGGATTGCCTCGCCACCGCCGGCACGATAGAGGCACAGAGCTGAGTGCATGAGACGATGCTTGAAACACAAGCGGAACTCGCAATTTCACAAGGAGGAGCGTACTGCTCCAGGACATTGACCAAATGGATCTGGCGGAATTCTCAAGGAAATACATTTCATGAAAAGAGAGAAGCATCACATTCCGCCCGTTGTGACGCCTCAGAAATGTTAGAGAGGCCAAGAACGCCTTGCTGCCTCTTGGAGTTCCAATTCTACATGCAGAGAGTTCGTGGACGTCGTCAAGCAGGGAGTGACCACGTCACAGCCTCCGCGTGGTCAAGAACATGATCGCTATGTCCTGGCATATTGAGCGGTCCACTCGCGAGCAGTCTGGATGGCCGCCCTCTCGTCTTCTTTCCACCTCTGTGCCACATCGTTGGCCAACGGATCATCGGGATTTGGAGCGCCTAGAAGAGCTTGGATGGAGAGCAGAATGGTACGAATCTGTAGCGCTGGTGACCAGTTGCCTGAGGAAACATCAGCAACACGACCGACGTAAGGCAGCAAGCAAAGCAATACTCTTGAGTACATCCAAGCAGATTCTGCCCAGCCTGTCAATGTTCGGATGGTATATCTTGGTAAGAAAGCGTATCTTGGGTGGCGTCATCGGATAGTCGTCTGGCAGGAAGAGCTCGAGTTTGAATATACCGCCTTGAGCTGTCAGCAACTTGCGGAAGAAGAAGTTCCATGGACTGACCCTCGTAAGGCGACTGTGATGGGCCGTGAATCTTCACATCAAAGTACCGGAGATTCTCTTCATGAGGCACGGCACTTATTCCCGCTACCCTGAGAAGCAGCATTAGCTTCCCTGTCTTGAGTATAGGTAGAAATGGCTGCGAGGGCATACGGTTCTGCCATCAACCGTTCCGTCTCCTTGATGATACGTTTGGGAAGAGCGGCCATGGCGTTATCTTGATCCAGAGGGCACTATGTTCTTTAACGAATAAGTCTCACTTGGATTAGGCTGCGAGGATAGTGGGCAGCCACGCACCTGCGTGGATACCAGACGTATAGGTGCGCCTGTGAGGATGGAGGGAAGGGGCCTTGATCGTAGGATCGTTGAAGTTCGTACCCAGCAGTTCTTTAATGCTGAAACACCGCAGTGATGTGAGCACCATGTGATGCAGATGCACTCTCCTACCCTGTAGCCCTATGTAGTTGGATGTTTGCCGGCTAAACCGGACCCCTGTCCTCGCCCGAAGGGGTTAAGCTCGCGGGTGATATTCGGGTGAATTTATAGCAATACCAACATCATCCTTCAAATTCCTTCCGCTGAGCCCGGAGAAGCCGTTACTCATCAAGCGTATGCTGCTTTCAACCCATACATCATGCGAGAATAAATGGTTATAGTTCTTAGATGAAGAAAAGATGAATTACTATATGATTTTGCTTATACTACGACGCAATCAGTAGTGCTCATCTACCATATATATACGGACATACCATCTTTGACCAAGACGTAGAGGGGACTTACTCACTCAATAACTCAGACGCAGACGGCATGTCGCCCCTGGCCCTTCCCGGTCCGCAAATAGCTTCGAGATCTCGAACTGGGCTCAGTTGGGCCGGGGGAGCAGCAAGCACAATGGCTATGACATCTTATAATCAAATAAAGTGGGTTTACCACTCCTCTACCAACATTCGAAATATTTTTAGACTGGGCAGAGGCTTGACGTCCAGATTCAATAGCGGAGCGAGACCGCAAGTTCGTTATCAAACTTGCCATAAACCTTCATCATGCTAGACGACGGAAACCGGACATCAATGAGCAGGCGTACTCATTGAACCGTTGAGACTCATTGATTCGGCAGATGCGAACCCTTCCTTCGACGCAAGATCATTCCGCGTATCCTGTAAGTAATGGAGAACCTCACGAGTGCCGCTAGCGATGGAGACTGCGGAGAACATTGAGCTCGTGGCCGAGAGCCAGAGCGGCGGGTTTGAAGTGCTGGACGCTCTTGCCTTCGAAAAAGAACCAATAGTTGGGGTATCCGAGAGGTCGACCTCGCAGCGTGATATCGATGCTTCGACGCGAATGTGCCAGACCCTGCGGCCCTGAGGAAAGGAAACAGCACGGACGAGGTTTGGCAGAAGTGATCGAGGAGAGTAGGGACCGTGGCGGCATAGGAACACAGGTGATGTGACATTCGGCCATTACTTTAGAGATAAGGGATACATACCCAAATATTAATGCATCGTTACCAACTGCTCAGCCTTCAGAGTTCGCAGTATGTACCATATAAGTCAAGAAATATTCTCCCCATCAACAGCCCTCCTCCCCCTCGCAAAAAACAGCAGTCTCTCCGCCCCCGCCTCACCAACAGCCACACGGCCCTCCACCGTCTCAAACGCAAACCCCTCCAAACCCGCCCCCTCCACAACCATCTTCCTCATCCCCTCCTCCTCAAACCCATTCACCCTGATCGTCTTCCGGGCTTCTGAATCCCCAAGCTTCGCGCAGGCCCTCTCGTCGGCGATAAAGTCGACGATCACGAGCGTGCCGCCGGGTCGCAGCGTCTTGGCGAGCCGGCGCAGCGCGAGCGTTGGATCGGCGAAGTGGTGGAAGCCGAGGGCCACGATGGCGAGGGAGAAGGGGGGAAGGGTTGGGAGGGTGGAGGATGGGTCGGGGGAGGCGGAGCAGAGGTCGCCGGCGTAGGCGTGCATGGGGATGGATGGGGTTACCGTTGTAGCGGCGGCGTTGTAGCGGTCGACCATGGCCGGGGCGAGGTCGATGCCTGTGGCGGAGGTGACATATGGGGCGAGGATCTGGCAGAGGTGAGAGTTAGATATATACCTAGGTAGTAGGAGAGGAGGAGGAGGAGGAGGAGGAGGAGGAGGAAGCAGACATTAGAAAAGAGGAAACTGGTCTTGCATGACGAAGTAAGGAGAACACGGACACAGAGCCTAGACCAGACTCAAGCAAGCCAGAGCCAAATGAACAGAAGCACTCACAAGTGACACCAGCCCCGTCCCACAAGCATAGTCGAGAAGCGTAACATCCTCTCTCTTCGCGTTTAAGTCGCGCTCAAGGCCCATCCATTCGAGTCTGTCAATCATTTCCTTGGCGACCTTGTCGTTGATTTTTCGGTGCCAGCTCGGCAGGCCATAGGTTGCTGCCCTTTCACTGAGGAGATAAAGGGTTAGCACCGTAGGGAGGTTGAAAGAGGGGAGAAATTTGGGGACAGATAGGATGCTCGTGATGAATGTATAACGATCAAATCGAAGTGGGAAAAGCGGAAGTATGCCAGATATCATTTGCCATGATGGCATAGCGATTCATAAAAAACACGAAATGTAAATCACATGAAGAAGAAAGGCTGAGTCAAGTCATACAATCGATTCCAAAGCATGCGTGTAGAAAAGATGCAAGAACGGCACAGCGCGCATGAAATTCAGCATCCACTTACTTCCAAACCCTCTTATTGATCTCCACAAAGTCCTCAGCTGTTTTTTCTTCAGCCATGACAGACTGCTACCCGACGATAGTTCTTTGATTCCTGATGGTAAGCTAGGCTGGGGCACGAGATCAAGAGCAAATAGAATCAGCACACGTGAAATTGACCAGAGTACAATTATTCCTTGATCAAACAGGATAATATCTGGGCGGTTCCAACCGCTCTTATATACCGGTTGACAGCTTGCTGGACATGCTACTGACCCGCAAACAAAGTTCGGACGAGAGAATTGCTCTCACTCAATCGGAAACTTTACTATTGAACATGCCCCAGCCACGCGTCGTATGCCTGCACTGCAGGGCTAGCTCTCTGCCAACTGCACAGTATATTCGAGCAGGGCGCTTCGTGCTGGTAATGGATCCTGCAATGGGCCGGGCTGGTCGACGGCGGAAAGCTCGGAGACTTTTCGGAAAGATGCCATATGTACCAATGGTACTCTACTGCTCCAGGGATATGTCCCTGATGCTTATTTCACATCTTACCCAAAGTTGTTAATTCTGATATCACGGGTTATTGTATGGACCCTTGGTCACTTATCGGTCTCAGTCATCCTGATCTCGACACACCGAAGTCAAGAAATCTCTTAAAGATGTTGCATTTGCCCACACCAAATAGCGTACAAATCCCAAAAGCGCTTGCGCAAACATAATCCACCTCCACGC
>QQTW01003057.1_pt1 | contig 12301 bp, 8 predicted proteins | sample 1904831 | NCBI WGS metagenome assembly QQTW01 (sample SAMN09435610, study PRJNA476489) | Subsurface metagenome, whole genome shotgun sequencing project. | reverse complement strand
GCGGAGAGTTAAGAATTAGTACTGGTTGAAAACCTCACCCTAAATTCCTCTCCTGCTGAGAGGGACTTTTAGACTTTTGTAGTCTTACTTCCCTTCTCTGGAGGAGAAAGAGTCGGGGGATGAGGTTTTTACTTTCCATACGACACCTTTTTCTCAATCAGGGTGAAGAGGCGGTCGAGGAAGAGGCCGACAAAACCGATGATGAGAATCGCCGAGATTACTTTTTCGAGGCTCAGGGCATTCCAGCTGTCCCACACGAAGAAGCCGATACCCATTCCGCCGGAAAGCATTTCCCCGGCCACAATCACCAGCCAGGCCACGCCGATGCTCAGGCGCAAACCCGTGATAATGTGCGGTAAGGAGAAGGGAATCAGGATTCTGGTGAGGTATCGCCAGGTCGAGAAGCCGAACGCCTTGGCTACGTGTTTGTGGTCATCGGGAATGGAAGCAACCCCAAAAGCGGTGTTAATCAGGGTCGGCCACAGGGACGTGATGAAGATAATGAATATGGTGGCCGTTCCGGCATTCGCAAACACGGCCAAGCCAATCGGGAACCAGGCCAGCGGCGAAACCGGACGCAGAATCTGCACGATGGGGTAGAAGACTTTCCGGCAGAAAGCGTTCCCGCCCATCAACAAGCCAATGGGAATTGCCACTAGGCTGCCGAGTCCGAAACCGATAAACACCCGTACCAGCGAACTCCAGAGCTGCAAGCCGATGCCTTTGTCATTGGGACCATAATCGTAAAACGGGTCCCAGACCAGTTCCTTGAATACTTCCCAGGTCGCAACCGGGCCGGGCAGGGAGTTGTCAGTGATTTTGCTCACCCAGGCCCAAAAGCCGATCATCAGCCCCAATCCCAGCAGCGTATAGCCGAAAGATTGCAGCGAGTTGAGCAGCGGACGGAGTTTTTGGCCTAAAGTGGGGGTTGGTTCCGCCGAAACTTTTTTAGCGGGGGTGTGGACAACGGTTTCGTCAGCTGTCAATGGTATAGTTAGTTCGAGTTCTGTTTTCATGGGAATTGTTTTGGGTTGAAAACCTCACCCTAAATCCCTCTCCTACTGAGAGGGACTTTCAGACTGCTGTAGTCTTACTCTCTTCTCAGTAGGAGAAGGGCTGGGGATGAGGTTTGTTTTAAAATCCTGTTAATCCTTTAATCAAGTAAATCCTAGTTCGGACTACTGCACAATTTTCAAATTCTCACCAGGTTTATTCGGGTCGAAAGTAGTTTTGTCGATATTCAGGGTGAAAGGCTTCATGTCGTCGTCGGGAACTTTTACCTTCATTTCATTGGCAACTTCCTTATACAAATCCGTCATTACCAATTTGTCCGCAATAGCTTTATAATCCGGCGCTTCTTTGAGGTAGCCGAAGCGGACGTACTGCGCCATGGCCCAGATGACGTGTGATTTGCGGGGGAAATTTACGTTGCCGCCGCGGTGGAACAGCATGTAATCGTCCCGGTAAATCTGCTGGCCCTGGTCGCAGCCCAGTTCATACGTTCCCATCAGGCGGGCCTCGATTACGTCAGCCGGAGCGTTTACGTAAGGACCACGGCCAATAACAGCCGCCGCTTTCTTGCGGTTAGCCGGCACGTCCAGCCACTTGCAGGCTTCCATTACTGCCTTCATCACAAGCTTCAGGTCTTCGCGGCGGCTTTCGCTGAATTTTTTGTTCACGACCAACGCCTTTTCCGGGTGATGCTTCCAGATATCCTGCGTAGAGATCTGGGTAAATCCGCCCACGCAGTAGCCGTCCATATTGCCCACTTTCATATTGGCTACCATCTGGGGCGGCGGAATGGTAATGATCTTGGAGGTTTTCTGATTCACTCCCGCTGCCGCCAGCCAGGTCCGCAGCCACAGGTCGTGGGTGCCGCCGGGGAAAGTCATGGCGAAGGTTACTTCCTTCTCGGCTTTCAATTTGGCGGCTACTACCGGGCCCACTTTGGCCGTTTGTTTGAATCCTACTTTCCCGCAGAAATCCTTGGAAAGCGTGATAGCTTGGCCGTTGTTATTGAGAATCATGGCGATTTTTATCTCCGAACCCGCTTTGCCGCCCACGCCGGTATACACCGAAAAAGGCATGGTATAGAGGCAGTGGGCGCCATCCAGTTCGCCGGTCAGGAGTTTGTCACGGACATTGGCCCAGGAAGCTTCCTTGGTTACTTCCACTTCCACGCCGTACTTGGCAAACAGACCCAATTCCTTCGCCATCACAATCGGGGCGCAGTCCGTCAGCGGAATGAAGCCGAGTTTGATGGGTTCTTTTTTGGGAGATGTGGCCACAAAGCCCACCAGTAGCAGGGCCAGTAACAGGGAGATGCCGGTGAAGCGGCTATATAAGGTGAATTTTTTCATGAGTTATAGAAGTCAGTAGTTGGTTTGAAGATGCATGTTTGAGACCTCACCCTAAATCCCTCTCCTGCTGAGAGGGACTTTTTAGTTCCCCCCTTGGGGGCTAGGGGGCTACTTCCCCAGAAAATCAGGCTTAATAGCAATCATCAGGTAGGCCCAGTTGTTGTGCAGCTTCGCATTCTTAATGTTCTTCACCGCTTCGGAAGCCAGGGTAGGTGTCGCAAAGAAGGTGCTGTAACCGCCTTCCAGGTTGATGATTTTGGTCAGGTTGTAATTCACGACCAAATCCAGCTCCGTTCCGAAATTCCGGTCTAGTTCTATGTTATCGCCGGTAACCAGCTGGTTGGAGGCTGAAAACTGGTGCGCCTCCAGGGTGACCGTCATTTTGTCCTTCGGCTTGAAGCGGGTACGTAAATAAATGTCTACCAATCCGTTTTTGGGACCGAACCCGTCGGCTACGTAGAAGTAATCCATCAAGCCCCAGAATTTGTGCGGCGTGCCGTATAAGGGGTCAAACCGCTTGCTTTTCGTGGCCGAACCGCCGCCGGAAGTGTAGTCAATGCCCGGTCCGAAGGCGAATTTGCGTCCGGCCTGGTACATCGTGTACACGGAGAGCAGGTAAGATGACAGGTCTACGCCATCACGGTCCTGGCCCAGCTGGTAGTAAGCGCTGCCCGTGATCCCGATTCGCTTCAGGGCGGTAGCCGAAAGGTAAGCGCCGGTTGTGACGCGGCTCCAGACCCCGCGGGTATACGTTTTGGTTTTATCCTCGTTGGTCACGTATTTATTGAAATCATCCTTCAGCACCAGGAAAGACGCATTGCCGGAGTAGAATTTGCGGCCCAGGTACAGAAACTGCATGGATTTATACAGGGTATTCAGGCCGTTGGTGCCGGATACGTAGCCAGTAGGTACGCCGTTGTATACATTGCCGGCTTTCAGTTCCCGGTTCTGATTAAATGCTACGCCCAAGTGTGCCAGCCAGCCGTTGTCGGCCAATTTGAGCAGGGCTACATCGTGGCGGCGGGCCTGTTGCAGCCAGTCCAGGTTGCCCAGCAGCCGCACATCGTCGTACACCAATTCCTGTCGCCCGATTTTCAGGGCCAGTTCGTCTACTGTTGCATTCGTATCCACCAGGGAAATTTCGCCCCAGGCTTCGTGCATCATCAGCCCGTCAAAGGCGTCGGAGGTCGTCCGGTTGATGGAAGAAGCGTCTTGCCCCCACACCCGTACATCCTGCACGGCGGCAAATAGCTTGAACCGGTAGCCGGAATACCCGAAGTTGAGCCGGGTCCGCTGCGAAGTAAAAAAGGCGGGTACGGCATGGGTAGTGGTAAGGGTTCCTTGTCCGTCGCGGAGTTCAGTTCGGGTGCGTAATTGTCCCGTCAGCGTGAATTGTGCCTGAGCCCCTTGACTCAACAGCAGGGCGCATAGCCAACCGCCCAGGAATTGACGGTGTAATTTTTTTTTCATAGGTTTGTACTGTTTTAAGTTAACGTGAACTATGGATTAGGAGTCGCTATACTCTACCAAGTATAGGTATAATTAAGCAGCCATGGCATAGTCTGCTGACTGATTAGGAATGAAGATAGCGGGTTTATGGTCAAGGAATTGATAAGCGACAATAGTAGCGGCAATATGGGCAAAGGCATTTTCAGGTTTACGATGGCGGGTGTGTTCCAGATCGCAGACGGAGACTAACAGGTCATTGACTGATTCGATTAAGGCTCTCTTTCTGAGGTAGTGCTGGTGGTCGATTAAGGAGAGACTATCTTTTTTCATGTTTCGTTTAGGTTTGACAATCAGGTGGAGTTTGTGCTCGTAAAACCATTCAAACAGGGAAGTGTAGTAGCCTTTATCTCCCAGACATAGCCCGGTTAATCCCTCAAGGAGTTGTTTGAGTAAGGTAGTATTATTATCGGCTACATTCCCAGGCGTAATCGTCCAGTTGACAATCTCTCCGCGGTCATTGATGACTAAATGCACCTTGAAGCCGTAAAACCAGCCGGTGGAAGTTTTTCCTTTGCGGGCACCAGAAGCAAATACCCGATGGGAATGCTCCCGTTTCAAGTGACAGACTTCTAATCGTTTCGAATCAATAATGTATAAACCCGTTCGCTTAGCCTTCAAACAACAATGTAAGGACCAGAGCCACATAAGTTTATAGCAACGGCTCAGGAGCGAGAGGAACCTCTCGTAGCTGGGAGCTTTCGGAAAGTAGCTCAGGTAACTCCCCTGGATGACTTGCCGATAGTAATACTCAAAGCATTTATAGCCTGATAAGTGGTAGGCTGCCAGAATCGTACATACTTCCGATTCACTTAAGCAAGGGATCCGGGTAGGACGCCGTGTTCGACCCACCTGCCGCGACTGCTGATACGCTTTGAAACGCTTAAGCAAATCATCAATATCAACAAATAGTTCTATGAGCTTTATTTCACTAAATTGAACTTGCATAAAGGGCGCTTTTGAGGGTTTGTGTTTTAGTCGATACAAATCTACCTCATTAGTAGTCCTTTATGCCTTTTCTGTGCACCTTGCTAATCCATAGTTCACGTTAACCGAGCGAAAAAAGAGACAACATTTTCCCTTTCGACTTACCCTGATCGATGCTTTTGTGCATCTTGCGAAGCGTAAAGCGAGTATACGCTTCAAAAAGTTATCAAACTATTTTGGTAAAGTACCTCTGCACGCTAAACCTTACCCTACGCCAATGGCTGCTACCCGACTGACTGTAAACAACAACGGTTCCCTGAAAATAGAGGGAGATTTTGAAATTGTGGATGCCCAGGGCAATACTTATGGTTTGCAAGGCCGTACCCTGGTTTCCATTTGCCGCTGCGGATTGTCCAAAAACAAACCCTTCTGCGACGGTTCTCACAAAGGGCATTTTGAGCACAACGCCGTAGCGTTTGAGTTGCCGCCGAAGAAAGTGTAAAGAATAGTCTGAACCAGGATTTACAGGATTAGCAGGATTAACAGGATTTTTGACTGCAAGTTTTAGATGGTAGCAGAAGAGAAAAGTGCCGGTTTTGAGTATGCATCTCAAAACCGGCACTTTACCTGCTTACAACTGGCTTTTGTCAATCTACATCAGAAAAAACAGTCAATTTTTTTAATCCTGAAAATCGGGGTAATCCTGCAAATCCTGATTCAGACCTAATACGCCCTTACCGAGACGCCGGACATGAAATTGACGAAAGCCTTGTTGACGACTTTATTGCCGCCCGGCGTGGGGTAATCACCCGTAAAATACCAGTCTCCGGTGTGGTGGGGGCAGGCTTGGTGCAGGTTGTCTACCGTCTGGAAAATGACTTCTACTTCGGCCTTCAGGTCGGCGGGCCGGATGATCTGGGCTACTTTCCGGGAAACTTCTTCGTAGGTAAATGAATCGTACACCGCTTTAACGAAGTTCTGCTCGTGGGCCCGGTCATTCCAGATGGCGCTTTTGCATTCTTCCAGCACATTGTACAATAGATCCGACTGGCCGTGTTCTTTGAGCAGCGACAGGGCCGCCCGAAAGGTGACAAACTCCTTTACTTTGGACATGTCAATGCCGTAGCAATCCGGGTAACGGATCTGCGGCGCCGACGAGACAATTACTATTTTCTTCGGCCCCAGCCGGTCCAGAATCCTCAAAATGCTTTTTTCCAGGGTCGTTCCGCGTACAATAGAGTCGTCTACCAGCACCAATGTATCTACGCCGGGGCGAACCACGCCGTAAGTCGTATCGTAGCCTTGCGAAACGAGGTCGTCGCGGTGGACGTCGTCAGTGATGAAGGTCCGGATTTTGGCGTCTTTGATTACCAGTTTCTCCACGCGGGGCCGCAGGGAGAGCAGTTTCTTCAGTTCTTCTCCCTTTATCCCTTCCTCGATAGCTTGCTGACGCTTTTCGGCCAGGTGTTCCTCCAAACCTTGTACTACCCCCAGGAAAGAAGTTTCGGCGGTATTGGGCACGTAGGAGAATACGGTGTTTTCCAGGTCATGGCCAATGGATTGCAGCACTTGCGGCACCAGCAAACGGCCTAATTCCTTACGTTCATGGTAAATAGCGGGGTCCGTACCGCGGGAAAAGTAAATCCGCTCAAAGGAACAAGACTTTTTCTCGATCGGGGGAATAAATTGATGCTCCGCAAAATCACCGTCTTTGTGAATCACCAGGGCGTGCCCGGGTTTAATCTCCTGAATGTCATTGTATTCGGCTCCAAAGGCGGCTTTAATGGCGGGCCGTTCGGAGGCAACTACTACTATTTCATCATTGGCGTAATAGTACGCCGGCCGGATACCCGCCGGATCACGGGCCACGAAAGCAGCACCGTGCCCGATAATTCCCGCCATGGTATAGCCCCCGTCAAAATCCCGGCAGGAACGGCGCAGCATCCGGGGAATGTCCATGCGGTTTTCAATCACCTGCGACATTTCCGCGTTGGTATACTGGTCTTTGTAGAGGTCAAACAAGCGTTGGTTTTCTTCGTCGAGGAAGTGGCCGATTTTTTCCATCACGGTCACGGTATCCACTATTTCCTTGGGATGCTGCCCCAAAGACAAGAGCTTGTGGAACAGTTCATCCACGTTGGTCATGTTGAAGTTACCGGCTACCACCAGGTTGCGGCTCCGCCAGTTATTCTGCCGGAGAAAAGGATGGCAGTTTTCGATGCTGTTGACGCCGTGGGTACCGTAACGCAGGTGACCCAGCAACACTTCCCCCGTAAAAGCCACATTTTCCTTCAGCCAGTCGGCATCGTACAGGTTCTCTTTTTGTCCCTTCACCGCCTTTTTGTATTTCTTGTGAATCTTCCGGAAAATCTTGGCAATGGGCGGTGATTCAATGGATCGGTAGCGGCTGATATACCGGCTGCCGGGCGGAACGTTCAGTTTGATTACAGCGACACCGGCTCCGTCTTGCCCGCGGTTACTCTGCTTCTCCATCATCATGTACAGCTTATTGATGCCGTACAGCGGGTTTCCGTATTTGTCGATGTAGTACTGGTAGGGCTTACGCAGGCGGATTAGCGCCACCCCGCATTCGTGTTTGATCTGTTCGCTCATAAAGCCAGAGCTTAGAAGCAGGTTTGATTAGAAAGAATGATGAACTGTATTTTAACCGAAAGTTACCCTTTTTACCGCAATGGTTAGCCGGATGTAATGTTAAGTTTTTGAATGGGTACCGGGTAGTAAGGTATCGGGTACTAGATATTTCCTAATGACCAGTTCCTGGTTTTTCCTAATACCTACTCCCTATCTATTTATGGGTGTGTTTCAACATTTCGCTGCTGGCTGGACAAAAGCTAAAAACCTTTATAGGGTTCCAAACCCTATAAAGGTTCGGTTACTGATCGCGAAGTGTTGAAACACACCCTTTATTATTGCTGTTCTTATCCCAGGTTGTACTGAATAAACGCAATAATCCAGTCGGCTTTCAGAAATAAAATCACTAACAATAGCGTGATGGCAACTATAAAGTTTCCTTCATACATACTTAAACGATGGGTATTAAGTTCAGGGCCGGAGCGGAAAAACAGAAAAAAAGGAACCTTGAGATAGTAAAATAACGATACGGCCACATGCAGCAAACCCACCGCAAACACCAGTAACAACCCACTATTCTGACTAGTTTGATAGGCTTCCCAGAGGGCGGAAAAGATGAACAGTTTGGCCGAAAACCCTACGGTTGGCGGCAGTCCGGCTAGGGCAATCATTACCACCGTAAATGCCACACCCAGTAGCGGAAGCCGTTGTCCTAATCCCTGATAGCTGCTCAGTACGTCTGATCCGGTGTGTGCTTCAGTCACGCTTACCAGCAAGAAGGCCGCAAAATTCATGAATACATACGCAACCAGGTAAAATAGTAAACTTTGGGTACCCGTAGTACCCGTTGCCACTACCCCGATCAGCAGGAAACCGGCGTGGGCAATGGACGAATAGGCCAGCAGCCGCCGCACGTTGCGTTGCCATAAAGCCGAAAAGTTGCCAATCGTTAGCGTAAGCAAAATAATCAGGCACAAACCTGTCCGGAATTGCGCTACCGTTGTACCCGGCAATTGGGAAAGCGGCTCCATTAACCGTAGCAGCAGCACGAAACCAGCGGCTTTAGGTGCCACCGAAAAAAAGGCCACGGCGGGAAGCGGCGCTGCCTCGTACACATCCGGCGTCCAGACGTGCAGGGGAGCGGCCCCGATTTTAAACAGGAAACCGGCGGTAGTCAGCAACAGGGCCAATAACAGCGGAAAAAACGGCACTTGGGCCAAAGCTTGGTAAAAACCGGGATCGGTAAGGTTCATGGATCCCGTAAAACCGTACAGCCACGACATGCCGTAGAGCATCACCCCGGAACTCATCGCCCCAAACAGCAGGTATTTCAAGCCGCCTTCCGAAGCCTTGCGGTCTCTGGGCAGGGCCGTTAGAATGTACGAGGTAATGGAAACCAGCTCGATCCCGAGGTAGATACTAACCAGGTTGATGCTCATTGCCATCAGGTGGAGGCCAAAAATAGCCGCCACTAACAGGATAAAGAATTCTCCGGGCAGGGGATGTTCCGCTTTTCGGTTTCCGATCCGGGTTAATAGCACCGTTAACAGGCCCGCCAGCCCAAACAGGTATTTACCCACAATGGCCAAGCCATCCAGGCGAAGCAGGCCGAGAAAAAAAGAGATTGGCGTACCGGCAAGCTGCTCCCTTTGCTCAACTACCGCGAAAGTTACCATCAGCAGCCCGGCGAAAGTAACCCAGGGAAGCAGTTTAGTGGATTGCTGCCGAAAGATTAAATCCAGCAGAATCAGCAATACCAACAGACCCGCCAGCAGGATTTCGGGCCAGAAACTGGGAAAGCTTTGCCATACATCGGTGAGTACCTGCGGAAAGGAATTCAAGCATTAAAAGGGTTATATGGGTAAATGGTAGATTTTAAAGGCTCAATGTTAAATGGGGAGAAAATATTTTCTGGCTTATGCATTTTTTTAACCTCATCCCCGGCTCCTCTCCTGCTGAGCTATGATTAGGACACATTTCCTATAGCTACTCTTTAACCTCCGTTTTCTAGCTTCTCTTTTACCCCATAGATTGTTCCAAGGAGACTTCTTCATTTCTTTATTCACCTTTTAATTATTTTCAAAGGTGTTCATGAGCCCTTCGGGGTTGTCTTGATACAAAGAAACGAAGCAATTCAACATCAAGGCATCAACAAGCTTCCCCGCTGCTAGCCAACCCGCACCCCGCTTTTCTGCCGGGCCTTTCCCCGCATGGAATTTTTTGTTTTATTTTTTCCTCTCCCTTCCGGGAGGGGCCAAGGCCTTCATCGGGTCATCCAGTTGACAAAGTGATTGAGGGTGGTTTCTATTTTCCCGAATAACAGATTGGGAAACAGGCCAAACACCAGTGACAAAACGGCTAAAGAAGTCAGTAATACCTTTTCTCTGATATTAAGGTCGGTCAGTTGCCGTTGCCAGGTTTCCCCACCTTTAGTCCAGAACCCGCCGAAGAACATGCGCTGCAAGGTCCAGAGAAAATAGGCGGCCCCCACAATCAGCCCCAATGCCCCGCCGAAAGCCAGCCAGCCGGGGTATTTTTCCGTGCCAAAAGCTCCCAGCAGCGTGAAAAACTCGCCAATGAATCCCGAAAAGCCCGGCAAACCCAGTGAAGCAAAAAAGGCAACTGTTACCGCCGACGTATACGCAGGCATCGGACCGGCCAGTCCCCGGTAATGGAGAATTGTTTTGTCGTGGGTACGGTCGTACAGCACACCCACCAGCAGGAACAGTAAGGCCGACAGAATGCCGTGACTGAACAATTGGTAAACGGCTCCGTTGACGCCTTCTACGGTAAGCGATGCCAGCCCTAGCAACACAAAACCCATGTGGGAAACCGAAGAATAAGCCACCATCCGCTTCATGTCACCCGCCGCCAGGGCATTTAGGGCGCCGTACAGAATCGCCAGTACGCCCAGACCTCCAATCAGAAATGAATAATACTGGGCGGCTTCCGGAAAAATTGGGTAGGCAATCCGGATGAGTCCGTAAGCGCCGATTTTCAGTAATATACCGGCCAGCACCACCGAAATCGGGGTGGGAGCTTCTACGTGGGCATCGGGTAGCCAGGTATGCACGGGTACGGCGGGCAGTTTAATAGCAAATCCGATAAAGAGCAGCAAAAATGCCAGGTACCGGATGGGTATGCCCAGCATCAAGGTAGCCGAAGCCGGGTGCAGCAGGGAGCCGGTAATAAAATTTCCGGGTTGGGTCATGGCTAGAATACTGAAACTATGCACGCCATTGGCTTCGGTCACGGATAGATATAGCCCGATCATCACCACCAGAATACAAACTGAACCAATCAGGGTATAGATAAAGAACTTAATGGCAGCGTATTCCCGCCGTTCCCCGCCCCAAATTCCGATCAGGAAGTACATGGGCAGCAGCATAAATTCAAAAAACAGGAAAAACAGGAAGAAGTCTAGCGCCACGAAACAACCGATAATGCTGGCACTCAGCAGTAAATACAGCAGTACGTAACCTTTTATTTTTTCCTTGATCGTCCAGGAAGACACCGCGCCTACCCAAAGTACCAGCGCCGACAGCAATACCAGGGAAATACTCAGTCCGTCCACACCCACAAAGTAATCAATGGAAAGCTGGCCGATACTGCCCAGGGACAAATCAATCCAGTCGGCCTGCTCCACAAATTCAAATCCGGTGACCTGCGTAATGCCATTTAACCCGCCGCTAAACTGCCGGTAGAGGATCACGGCCAGTACTAGTTGAATCGTACTGATGAGAATATTGGCTCCTTTGAATAAAAGAGAATAACGGGCCGGAACGAACAGGAGAATCAATAAAGCAACCAGTGGCAGGAATACCAGCAAAGAGAGTAGGTGTGCGCTCATTCAAAAGGATGATTCCAGCGGGTCGGGCCGGCCGTAGGTGTTTTTGCTTGTAAGCCTGAAAGAAAGGTGCAATTTTAGTCAAACTATGCGGTTCGGGCAAAAAACCAATCAGACTGCACTAGTTTGTTAATAGCTTTGTAAGGCTAGGGGCAGGATAGGGATTTAGGATGAGGTTTTTAAATCAAATTAGTTTACTCCATAATCTTTTTTTTCTACTTTAGCTCACTTGTTAGTATGCATCTCTATTATTGGTATTTGTAGTGAATGGCTGATCCTAAGATTAATGGCGTTGTAATTCCCCGCGGACAGTTTACCCAGGTCAACATCCCGATTTCCCGGCTTCCCTCGCACACCCTGATTGATCTCAACATATTTGCGTACCGGGCAAAAGAGGAAGGCCCGTGCCTGCTGCTTTCGGCCGGTTTACACGGCGATGAAGTAAATGGCATTGAAGTGGTGCGCCGCCTCATTTCCGACGACTCGCTGATGCCTGAACGGGGGATGGTGATTGCGATTCCGCTGGTCAACGTATATGGCTTTATTCACAATTCCCGGACGCTGCCCGATGGAAAAGACCTGAACCGGTGCTTTCCCGGTTCCACTAACGGATCACTGGCCAACCGGCTGGCATTTATTCTGATGACTGAAATCATGCCTCACGTTCAGTTTGGCGTTGATTTTCATACGGGCGGCTCCCGCATCTCTAACTACCCGCAGATTCGCTGCACGCTGGACCATCCGATGAATAAGGACCTGGCTTCGGCATTCGGTCCGCCGTTTATCGTGCAGTCGGAAATGATTGACCGGTCGTTCCGGAAAGAGTCAGCCAAAAAGGGGAAAACGGTGCTGGTATTTGAAGGAGGTGAGTCGCTGCGCCTCGATGAGTTTGCCATCAACCACGGCAAGGCCGGTGTCCGCCGTCTCATGCAGCACCTGGAGATGAAGGATCACCGGGAAAAAGTGCAGATGCCGATTGTGTTACAGGATTCTACGTGGCTGCGGGCTAAGGCTTCGGGTATTTTCAACAGCTTCGTGGAATGCGGTAGCCGGGTTAGCCGAAATCAGC